>Ga0208654_1000090_pt1 | contig 12691 bp, 11 predicted proteins | sample MayberryNE_Catta_3_FD_185657 | JGI IMG/M metagenome (GOLD analysis project Ga0208654, IMG submission 185657) | Natural and restored wetland microbial communities from the San Francisco Bay, California, USA, that impact long-term carbon... | ecosystem: Environmental > Terrestrial > Soil >...
GAAAATGAGGCGGTCATCCAGCTGACCCGGAAGGACTTCGTGTCCGACCAGGAGGTTCGCTGGTGCCCCGGCTGCGGCGACTACTCGATCCTCGCGCAGACCCAGAAGGTGATGCCCGACTTCGGCTACCCGAAGGAGAACATCGTCTTCATCTCCGGAATCGGCTGCTCCGGCCGGCTGCCGTACTACATGAACACCTACGGTTTCCACTCGATCCACGGCCGCGCACCGACACTGGCCACGGGACTCAAGGCGGCACGCCCCGACCTCATGGTCTGGGTCATCACCGGTGACGGCGACGCCCTGTCGATCGGGGGCAACCACGTGCTCCACTCGATGCGCCGCAACGTCGACATCAAGCTGGTCATGTTCAACAACCGCATCTACGGGCTGACCAAGGGCCAGGCGTCGCCGACATCCGAGTTCGGCAAGAAGACCAAGTCGACCCCGGCAGGCACCGTCGATACGCCGATCGTGCCGCTGACGATCGCGCTCGCCGCCGAAGCCAGCTTCGTCGCTCGTTCGGTCGACACGCACACCGAGCACCTCCAGGGGACCCTCAACCGGGCCGGCTTCCACAAGGGCTCGGCGTTCGTCGAGGTCCTCCAGAACTGCAACATCTTCAACGACGGCGCCTGGCGCGAGTTCACCGAGCGCGACGTCCGCGAGGATCGGATGATCGTGCTCGAACACGGCAAGCCGTTGATCTTCGGCCGCGAGCGGGACAAGGGCATCCGCCTCAACGGCCTGCGCCCGGAGATCGTCACCATCGGCCAGAACGGCATCACCGAGGCCGACCTCCTCGTCCACGACGAGCAGGCCGAGGACCCGTACCTCGCGCTGATGCTGTCGCGCATGCAGTGGCCGGATTTCCCGGTGCCGGTCGGCGTCTTCCGCGCCGTCCCTCGGCCGACCCACGACGAGCTCCTCTCCGGGCAGATCGAGGCGGCTGTTGCGCGCAGTGGCAAGGGAGACCTTGCCCACGCCCTCGCCAGCGGAGAGACCTGGACCGTCGAGTAAGGAGGGACCGTGGGCGCCAAGGCCTGTCCGGGCTGCGGGTACGAGAACCTGACCGGAGCCGACATCTGCGAGAACTGCGGCGCGGCACGGAGCCCCACCGGGCGCTTCTGCACCGCCTGCGGCCACGAATGACGCAAAGCATGAGTAGCGGGTAATGCCGACCTGCGCAAGCTGCGGCAACGAGGCACGTGAGGGTGCGCGCTTCTGTGGGAGCTGTGGCGTGCCGTTCGTAGCTGCGGATCCGCCCACGCGCGTCGCGCCTCCGCCCGAGTCTCCGCGCGGAAAGGGCCACGGTCTGCTCTCTGCCGTCGTCGGCGCGGGGGTTGCGCTGCTCGTGGTCGGCGGCGCGGTGGCTGCGCTGGCGCTCACGGGCGGAGGCGACTCGACCGAGGCCGCCACCACCGCGCCAAGCAGTCAGGTCAGCACCTCCGATGAGGACTGCATCGCGCTCGGAAGGGTCGTCGCCGACTTCACGGTCGGTGCCGATGCCGACGAGCTCGTCCCCATCGCCCTCGACATCAATGCGAGCGACTACCTCGTCGACCGCGACTTCCTCGATAGCTACTCGGACAGAGCGTCCGCAGAGATTCGAACCGACGTCGTACGGCTGGCGCTCTTCGTCGGCCGCTATACGACGGCAATGCAGGCCGCTGGGCTCGAGCCGGGCTCCGTGCCCTCTTCGGATCAGGCGGGCGACATTCGAACGGCGTCGCAGATAGGGAGCTTCGAGCAGGACCAGCTGCCGGGATCGATAGCTGCACTGGCCGCCTGGGCTGCAAGGGGCTGCACTGGCGGCAGGCCCCCGACCGACGCGCCGGACGCGACGATCTCCACGACGGACGCGGTCCTGAGTGAGCCGGGGCTGCTCGCCGCCACCGATGAGGAAGTAACTGTGGCGGTGAACAACGCAATGAGCCAGCGGACGGAGTGGGAGCTCGGCAGCTCGCCGCTGGGTGCCGAAGTCCGCGATTGTCGCGTGGACCGCGACGTCAGCGAGGACTCCTTGCTGGCGCCTGGCGGAAGGCTGTACACGTGCGAGGTCTGGTTCGAGGACGGGCTCTGGTCCGACGCCGGGCTGGCCGCGATCGACAGAAACGGGAACGTGTATGTCGCGCCGTGACATCTCCGGACAAGAAGCCTGTGAGCCGAGTGGCCCAGCTCAGGCATGAGTAGCGTGACGATGCTCACCTGCGCGACCTGCGGCAACGAAGAGCCGGACGGTTCGCGGTTCTGCGGGAACTGCGGCTCGCCGTTCGCTCCGGAAGATCCGCAGCTGGCGCACGCGGTCCGGAGCAACCGAGCGATGCTCACCTGCGCGACCTGCGGCAACGACGAGTCGGAAGGCTCGCGCTTCTGTGGGAACTGCGGCACGGCGTTCGCGGCGGCCGCTCTTGCAGACGCGGCTGCGCCCGAGACGCCGGCTCCTCGTGCCGCTCTCGAAGAGCCGTCGCAGGTAGCGCCGTCCCCGGTGCCCTTGCCCGGGAGTAAGCACCGCCTACGCTGGGTCGCAGCGGGAGCGGCGATACTGCTGCTCCTCGCGGGTGGCGCGGTCGCCGGTGCGCTCATCCTCGCCGATGGAGACGACGCCACCGGGGCCGTTTCCACCGAGCAGCCGTCGCTGCCCTCGGCTACTTCGGAGTCGCTGCCGCCAGCATCGACCGGAACGCTGGTAGACAGCTTTCACCCGTACCTCGTGGAGCTCGTCGGTTATCAGGGTGCTCTGAGTGCCCGGGTCCGAACGCTCGAGGCGGGCGTGGGGTCGTTCGCCGCGCTCCGACAGGCCGCCGATACGCTCGGCGTTCGCTTGGCGGGAGCACAAGCCTTCCTCGGGGACGCCGCGCCTGCGGACAGTGAGGAGGCGAGCACCCTCTCACTGTTGAACCGGGCGCTTGCATCTCACCTCGCCTACACGGTCGCGATCTCCAAATTCCCTTCCCGGCCGCGGTCATTCACGAGCGCGGAGGCGCAGGAAGCACTAGCCCGCGCCGAACAGGCGGAGATTGCCTACGTGGCGCTTGCGGCCGCGGAGCCGGCCATATCGGGGATCTCGCCCAGTCGCTCCGACCATGTCCGCCTGCTGGAGCTCGTGCCCTCGGCGAGGCCGCCGCGCCCCACCGCGGTTCGCCGCGTAATCGACCTCGTCCCGTTGCTGGTGGGCATGAGGCCAGACGATCCCCTCGGCGAGGGTCGATGCTTCGGGCCGTACAGCGGGGCTTCGCTGCGCGTGTCCGGCGTCGTGTACCGGACTGGGTTCATTCAGTGCGGGGACGACGCCGAGGGAGATCCAAGTCGCGCGACCGGCGTGTACCGGTTCTCGGGGCTAAGGCTCCCGGCCGGGTCGAGTCTTGTACGGATCACCGGGCGGCCCGTGATCGACGAGTTCTCCTCCCCGTCGCAGCGCGGCTCGCGCGTGACCTGGACCGTCTTCTACGACCACACGCCGATCTGCTCGGCAGCAGTCACCTGGAGCGGATCGCGACCGACGCCCGGGAGGCTCGACTGCAGGTTCCCGTCCGGCGTCGCCTCCTCGAGTGGGTTCGACATCGGGCGGCTTCGAATACAACAGAACGCCTCCCTTGCTTCGTTGGGGACACTGTGGGCCGGCCTGTTCCATCCGACCGTCGTCGTCGAGGTCACCCGCTAGATGTGGCTGCCGTACGGTGAGTAGGTCACGACTCTGGCTGAGCGTGAGCTTGGCGGCCGTGGCCTCCGTTCAAGCGGCGAACGCTCTCGGAGTCTCGGACGATTCGTTCGCAGCCACGGTGGCTCGCAATCGCGCCCCGGAATCACCCCGCGCATCTATCGCGTCGGCTCGTTGCTCGAAGACGGAAGCCAGCGCGGCCGTCAAGCGACTCGGCCTGAGAGACGTTTCTGCGAGGTACCCGGTTTGGAAGGTGCTCTGTGGCGCTTTCGCCGGTACGGGGAGCCAGGTCATGGTCGCGTCGATCTCGGGTTTCGAAAACGTGGGGATGTTGTACTGGGCGGTCTTCCGATGGTCTGGAAGCCAATGGCAACTGCTCATGAAGCAGCGCCAAGCCGCGATCCTCTCGGCGGCTGGTTCTGACATCCGAGAGACGGCTTCGATCTATCGCCCTGGCGATCCGCGCTGCTGTCCGAGCGGCGGCACGAAGGCGCGCAGGTGGCACTGGAGCGGCTCGCGCTTCGTCGCCGGCCCCTGGAAGTCGGGAACAAAGGTGGAGCCCGAGGCAAGAGGCTTCGACTCGCCGAGTCTCAACATCAACTGCGGGATGTTCGATCAGGGCGGCGGGCGCTACGTCCGTTGCCAGAGCCGCATCCCTCCTCAGAAGGTGACTATGAATGCGCAGGGGCGGCTCTCCATCTGTCGCGACCGTACGCCGAACGTCAACAACGACTGCAACCTCGGCGACCGTGGTGAAGGCCCCATCCGTCGGCTCGCCTATGGCAAGCAGATCACCGTCGGGCGCTTTCGCTGCCAGTCCCTGCAGATTGGGGTCAGGTGCACGGTGATCCGTTCCGGAAAGGGATTCTTGATCAATCGAGACGGTGTCAGTCGGGTCGGGCCATGAGCGCGAGAGGGCACGCAACGTGAAGGAGGATTTGAGAGAGATGCCGATTGTCGACGCGAATCTGAAAGCGGATGCGGTGACATCCCGAGCGCCACGGCTGGCCCTGCTACTGGCCGGTGCGATCCTCGCTTGTTCGCTCACTCTGGTTGCGAGCGGAGCGCCATCTGCTCTGTCGGCAAGCCAGGTTGCTGCGGGCGGCCTACACTCCTGCGCGCTCATGAGCGGCGGCGGGGTCAAGTGTTGGGGCTCCAACCGGGGGGGACCGCTCGGGAACGGCTCTACGTCAAACAGTTCTCGCCCGGTCGACGTCGTGGGCCTGACGAGTGGGGCCAGAGCGATAGCCGCTGGCCATTACGATTACAGCTGCGCGGCCACGAGCGCCGCCGTTAAGTGCTGGGGTGACAACCAGCATGGTGTGCTGGGGAACGGCTCGAGAACCTCCAGCCTCACTCCGGTCGACGTCGTCGGCCTCGGGAGCGGAGTGAGAGCGATCGCCCCTGGCTTTGGCCACGCCTGCGCGCTCACGAGCAGCGGCGGCGTCAAGTGCTGGGGCGAGAATGGGACGAGCCAGCTTGGCAATGGCACGCAGACCGCGAGCACCTCCCCGGTCGATGTCGTCGGCCTTTCGAGCGGAGTCAGGTCGATCGCCGCTGGCGCCAACCACTCCTGCGCGCTCACGAGCGGCGGCGGGGTCAAGTGCTGGGGCGGAAACTACAACGGCGAACTTGGCAACGGAGGCTCACCGCTGATCAGCCGCAGCCCGGTCGATGTCGTCGGTCTCACGAGCGGCGTCGTCGCCATCTCTTCGTACTTTGAGCACACCTGCGCCGTTACGAGCGGGGGCGGCGTCATGTGCTGGGGCATCAACGGGGCCGGTCAGCTTGGCAACGGCACACGGACCGCGAGCAAGACCCCGGTCGGCGTCGTCGGCCTCTCGACCGGAGTCCGCGCCATCGCCGCCGGCTATTCCCATACCTGCGCGCTCACGAGCAGCGGCGGCGTCAAGTGCTGGGGCGACAACCATTACGGCGCACTGGGCAACGGTTCGACGACCCCACTTAGCGTCACCACCCCCGTTGCCGTCTCGGGCCTTGCGCGCGGAGTCGTGGCGATCGCGGCCGGCCAGTTCCACACCTGCGCCGTCACGAGCGGAGACGGGGTCAAGTGCTGGGGCCAGGACGACAACGGCCAGCTCGGGAACGGGGCGCCTGGTTGCGGTGGGTTCAACTACTGCAGCACACCTGTGTCCGTGGTTTTCTCCGCGAATGCAGCCCCGAAGCTGACGCTCGGGGGGGCGTCCACGCAGCGGCTGCTCGTCCAGAAGGGGATCACCGTCACGGCGAGGTGTGACAAGGCCTGCTCGCTCTCGGCCACCGGCTCGGTGACGATCCGCGGCACGCGCTACGTGTTGGCGCTGACACGCGCGTCCGCAAAGCTGGCGGCCGGCACGCGGACGCTACGGCTTCATTGCCCGGTAGCCGAGCAGAAGCGGTTCCGCAAGCTCTTCAAAAGCGGTCAGCAGGCAAGGGCCGTGATCACCGTGAGAGCGAAGGACAAGGCGGGGAACACGAGCACCTCCAAGCGCACTGTTGTGGTGCAGCGATGACCCGCGGGAAGCAGCCGGTCTCGACGACACTTGACCGGAAATGCGAACCGCAATGCGGCAGGGATCTGCTGGGAGTGGCTGGGCTCGGCGGCCGTCGTTCTCGTCGTGGCCCTTGCGGGGTGCGGAGGCGGCGGACGCCCAACGCCGCCTTCGGACGCGACGGACGAGCCGTTGAGTGGGAAGCAGGTCGGCGAGGTGACTGCGGCGGTCAACGATGCGCTGACCCACCACACCGAGGCCGACCCTCTGAGTGCGCCGCTCGGAGCCGAGGTGCGCAACTGCCGCACGGAGCGCGACCTGAGTGCGGACTCGTTGATTGCCCCGGTGGAGGCCCCGAGGGAACCGCATGCAGATGCCGAGCCGGACGGGTGCGCGTACGCGCATTACGTTACGTCACTCCTGCCCAACTTTGACAACAGGAGAGGCTAATTTGCAGGACTTTTAAGTGGGCCGTGAAGGATTCGAACCTTCGACCTTGGGATTAAGAGTCCCCTGCTCTACCAGCTGAGCTAACGGCCCGCGACGAGCAAGTGTAGCCCCGGCCCGGCCCGGCCCGGCCCGGCCCGGCCCGGCGCATGAGCATGCCGCCGTTGACGTCGAAGGTCGCCCCCGTGACGAAGCCGGCGTCCTCGGAGAGGAGGAACGCGACGAGTGCCGCGACCTCCTCGGGTCGCCCGAGGCGCCCGATCGGGATGGTCTCGAGCATCGCCTCGATCCGCTCGGGAGGCACGGACGCGACCATCGGTCCGTCGATCGCAGCCGGCGCGACGGCGTTCACCGTGATCCCGTGCGGCGCGAGGGCTGTCGCGGCGTGCCGGGTGAGCGCGATGATGGCCGCTTTCGAGGTCGCGTAGTGGACGCCGGTGACCGCGCGGCTCGCCTGGCCCGCGACGCTCGCGAGGTTCACGATCCGGCCACCTTCGGCGCCATCGCGCCGCCGTTCCCCGAAGACGCGGCAGCCGAGGTAGGTGCCGCGGAGGTTCGTCGCGAGGACGTCGTCCCACTCGGAGACGTCGATCTCGAAGAACCCTCGGACCTCCGTCCGCGCGGCGTTGTTGACGAGCGCGTACGGCTCGCCGAGCGCGGCCGCGACCTCGTCGAGGACGCGAGCCCACGAGTCGAGGTCGCGGATGTCGTGCCGAACCGGGTGCGCGCGCTCGTCCAGCGCGTCCGCGACCCGCTCCGCCCCGGCGAGGTCGAGGTCGGTGAGCGCGACGCCCCAGCCGTCCGCGTGGAGGCGTCGCGCGATCGCCTCGCCGAGCCCCCGGGCCGCGCCCGTGACCGCCGCGACCCGCACGCCTCTACCGCTTCAGGCCGGTGCAGCCGCGAAGCGAGTGCCAGCCGGCGATCTCGCTGCGCCGCTCGGCCCCCGCCAGGGGATGCGGGACGCCCTCGCGGATGCGCGCCGGCACCCACCGGTAGCCGTCCACGCGGCGCCCGGTCGCGGTGACGAGCAGCACCCCGGTCTGCGTCGAGAGCGCACTCGTCCCGTACCAGACGAAGTTCCCGAGCCCGTACGAGACGAGCGCCGTGCCCAGGCGGCCGCTGCCCTGGAGCCGGTGGGCGTGACCGCCGACGACGACGTCCGCGCCCGCGGAGACGAGCTGGCGGGCGAGTAGGCGCTGCGTCGACGTCGGGCAGCGCTCGAGCTCGACGCCCCAGTGCAGGTACACGACCACCGTGTCGGAGGTGCGGCGCGCCTCGCGCACGGCGCGCAGGAGCCGCGGCACCTCCTTCGCGGACGCGAGGCCCGGCTTCCCCGGCCCTGCCGTCCAGGCGTCGATCAGGTGGTCGTCGAGCACCTGCGTCGCCCCGAGAACCGCGATCCGCTGTCCCGCGACGGTGCGGCGGTAGGGCGCGTACGCCGCGCGGTCGTCGCGGCCGATCCCGATGACGGGGAAGCGATATCGCCGCGCCGCCGCGAGCGAGTCGCGAAGCCCGGCCTCGCCGTAGTCCAGGCCGTGGTTGTTCGCCATCGACGCCACGTCGATTCCCGCGCCGCGCAGGGCCGCGAACGCGGTCGCGGGCGTCCGGAAGACGAACGTCTTCGCGGATGCCGACCCGCCGTTCGTGACCGCGGTCTCGAGGTTCACGACGGCGAGGTCCGCCCGGCGGAGGACCGGTGCGATCGGAGCGAGCATCGTCGAGGGGCTCGCCGCCAGCTTCGTGGCGAGCACGCCCTCGAAGTGGACGTCGCCGCCGAAGGCGAACGTGACCGGGCTCCCGCTCCCGAGCCGCCCGCGGGCGTCCGGCGCGACCGCGCGCCGCGGTTCGTCGGTCGCCTCGCCACCGCTCGCGCCGAGGGCCCCGAGCAGCGCGACGACCCCGGCGAGCGACGCCAGAGCGAGGAGCGACAGTCGTGGGAGGCGGGGCATGGAAGAGCGCCGGATGAGCCGTTTCGGTCCCGTGGCACGATAGCTCGCCCGTGGAGTAGTCTCGTCCTCCGTGCGCAAGGGGATCGTCCAGCTCGCCGCGATCGGGGTCGTGATCGGCGTTGCGCTCACGCTGGTTGCCGTTCTTCTCCAGTGGCTGCCCGAATCCGCCTCCGAGGAGTTCGACCGGATCCAGGGCGTCTACTGGTTCGCGACGATCATCTCCATCGGCATCTTCTCGCTCGTCACGGCGGTCGTCATCTTCTCGGTGTGGAAGTGGCGCGTCCCGGACGACGACGACGAGGACGGGCCGCCGATCCACGGCCACACCGGCCTCGAGATCCTGTGGACCGCCGTCCCCGCGATCCTCGTCACCGCGATCGGGATCGTGAGCGCGATCGTGCTCGCCCGCAACGGCGAAGCCGGGACCCGACCGCTCGAGGTGCAGGTGATCGGCCAGCAGTTCGCGTGGAAGTTCGTGTACCCGGACTTCGACGACCTGGAGACGGGCGAGCTCGTGCTCCCCGTGGGGCAGGAGACGCGCTTCACCATGACCGCACTGGACGTGATCCACTCGTTCTGGGTGCCCAACTTCGGCCAGAAGATGGATGCCGTGCCGGGCATCGAGACGACGATCCTCGTCACTCCCGACCGGACCGGTGACTTCGCGGTCGTCTGCGCCGAGCTGTGCGGGCTCGGGCACGCGACCATGCGCGCCAGCGCCCGCGTGGTCACGCAGGAGGAGTTCGACGCCTGGGTCGAGGAGGAGCAGGCATGACGGCGACCCACGACCACGCGCACGTGGAGGCGTACCCCGAGCACTTCGAGCCCCCGCCCGGAACCTGGCGCAGGCTCCTCTTCGGGCCCGGGCTCCTGCGTGGCGCGTGGATGGGGGCGCTCTTCTTCGGGCTCGGGACCCTGCTCGTCCTCGTCCTGCGCTGGTGGTGGAGCTGGGAGCCGGTCTGGAACACGGAGGTCGTGCTCGCGGTCGCCGCGATGACGATGGCGCCGATCGGCTTCCTCGCCGGGATCGGCTCCTTCGACTACTGGCTGCACTACATCGCCGGCCGGCCGACGAGGCCGGAGGACCACTCGGGCCACGGCGCGCAGAGCTGGAAGGACTACTTCCGCGTGAACACCGATCACAAGGTGATCGGGATCCAGTACATCGTCACGACCTTCGTCTTCTTCGCGATCGGCGGGCTCATGGCGATGTTCTTCCGTGCCGAGCTCGCGCAGCCGGGCCTCCAGTTCGTCGACTCGCAGACGTTCAACGGGCTCGTGTCGGTGCACGCGACGCTGATGATCTTCCTCTTCATCATCCCCGCGTTCGCCGGGATCGCGAACTACGCCGTGCCGCTCATGCTCGGCGCGCCGGACATGGCCTTCCCGCGTCTGAACGCGCTCTCCTTCTGGCTCCTGCCTATCGCGGGGATCATGTTCGTGGCGAGCTTCCTCGCCCCCGGCGGCGCCTTCGGCGCCGGGTGGACGGGGTACGCGCCGCTCGCCGAGGGCCAGCCTCTCGGCCAGACCTTCTTCAACATGGGCGTCCAGTGGGCGGGCGCGTCGTCGATCATGACCGCGCTCAACTTCCTCGTCACGATCATCACGATGCGTGCGCCGGGCATGACCTTCTGGCGCATGCCGCTCCTCGTGTGGGCGAACTTCACGACCTCGCTGCTCGTCGTGCTCGCGACGCCGTTCATCGCCGGCTCGCAGTTCTTCGTGATGTTCGACCGGATCATGCACACGAGCTTCTTCACGCCCGAGGGCGGCGGCTACGTGCTCGGCTACCAGCACATCTTCTGGTTCTACAGCCACCCGGCCGTCTACATCATGATGCTGCCCGGGTTCGGGATCGTCTCCGAGGTCATCTCGACCATGTCGCGGAAGCCGATCTTCGGGTACCGGCTGATGGCGCTCTCGCTGATCGGGATCCTCGTGCTCGGTTTCTCGGTGTGGGCGCACCACATGTTCGTCGCGGGCATGGCCGACTGGCTTCGCGTCCCGATGATGATCACCACGCTTCTCATCGCGGTCCCGACCGGGATCAAGGTCTTCTCCTGGACCGCGACCCTCTGGCGAGGCCGTATCCATCTCACCACCCCGATGCTGTTCGCCCTCGGCTTCGTGACGATGTTCGTGATCGGCGGCCTCTCCGGGATCTACCTCGGCTCGGTCCCGATCGACATCGCAGCCTCGGACACGTACTTCATCGTCGCGCACATCCACTACGTGCTCTTCGGCGGCTCCGTGTTCACGATCTTCGCGGGGATCTACTACTGGTTCCCGAAGATGACCGGCCGCATGTACGACGAGCGGCTCGGGAAGTGGCACTTCTGGCTCACCTTCGTGAGCTTCAACGTCACGTTCTTCCCCATGCACTACGTGGGCCTGCGCGGGATGCCGCGCCGCGTCTTCGACTACGACGAGGCCTTCGGCGACGTGAACTTCGTCATCACCGTCGCCTCGTTCGTCCTCGGCGCCTCGTTCGTGCTCTTCGTCTACAACATGATCACGAGCTGGGTCGCCGGTCCGGTCGCGGGGTCGAACCCCTGGCGGGCGCAGACGCTCGAGTGGCAGGTGTCCTCGCCGCCGCCGATCTTCAACTTCGACGAGATCCCGCAGGTGGTCGCGGCGCCGTACGAGTACGGCGTCGCGGGCGCGAGACACGCGGTGATGAGCCCCGCACGCGAGGCCCAGGAGGCGACCGCGTGAACACCGCCGAGCCGGCGTCCGTCCTCGTGGTCGCCAACGAGACGCTCGTCGGGCGCGAGCTCGTCGAGGCCGTGGAACAGCGCGCGCAGCGGGGCCCGATCCGAGTCGCGGTGGTCGCGCCCGTCTCTCCCCCGCGCGAGGGCTACGTCGTCTACCGGGACTCCCGTCGCGCGGCTGCCGGCCGCCGGCTCGAGCGCACGCTCACCGCGCTGCGCGAGGCCGGGATCCCCGCGCACGGCGGCGTCTTCGAGGACGAGCCGCTCGCGGCCGTCAGGGACGTGCTCGCCTCGGAGGAGGTGGACGAGCTCATCGTCTCCACCCACCCGCAGACGAAGTCGGGCTGGCTCCGCCGGAACCTGATCGACGAGATCCGACGGATCGCGGGCGACCGCCCGGTGGAGCACGTCGTCGCCGACGTGTCGGCGCGCGAGGGCGCGAACGTCCTCGTCGTCGCGAACGAGACCGTGCTCGGGGAGCCGCTGCTCGACCGGATCCGCGAGCGCTCGACGCACGGGCCCGTGAGCTTCCTCATCGTGTGCCCGCAGAGCGACCCGACCCGGGCGGAGCACCCGGAGGCCGAGCGCAGGCTGCGCACGGCCCTCGCCGCCCTTCGCGCCGACGGGATCGACGTGCACGGGCAGATCGCCCATCCCGACCCCTTCACGGCCGCGATGCAGGAGGTCCACGACGAGCGGACCGACGAGATCATCGTCTCCACCTTCCCGGGCGAGCGACGCTCCTCGTGGCTGCGGCGGGACGTCGTCGAGCGCCTGCGCTCGGAGAGCGGGGTGCCGGTCGAGCACGTCGTCGTCGAGCCGAGCTCGCTCGAGGTGAGCGCGTGACGAGCCACGCCGAGGCGGCGCACGAGCACCACGGCCCGCCCGAGGCGAACCGCAGCTCGCGCGTGGACGCGCGCGTGCTCGGAATGTTCCTGTTCATCGCCTCCGAGGCGATGCTCTTCGGCTCGTTCTTCACGGCCTACTTCTTCGTCCGGGTCGTGAACCCGGACGCGCCCGCCGAGTGGCCGCCCGAGCCGTTCCACTTCCCCGTGTTCGTCGCGGGGGTGAACACCGCGATCCTCGTGACCTCGAGCTTCACGATGCACTGGGCGCTCCAGTCCATCAAGCGCGGACAGCGCACGGCGTTCCTGGCGGGGATGGTGCTCACCTTCCTCATGGGCCTCGCCTTCCTGCTCACGCAGGTCGTCGAGTACCTGAACGTCGGCTTCAACACGAGCGACGGCGCGTTCGCGTCGGTCTTCTTCGGCCTCACCGGCCTGCACGGGGCACACGTCTTCGTCGGCCTCAGCCTCCTCGGGATCGTGATCGTGCGCGGGTTCCGGGGCCACTACTCGCCCGAGCATCACCACGGCGTCGAGCTTCCCGGCATCTACTGGCACTTCGTGGACATCATGTGGATCGTCGTCT
>Ga0208654_1000096_pt1 | contig 12407 bp, 4 predicted proteins | sample MayberryNE_Catta_3_FD_185657 | JGI IMG/M metagenome (GOLD analysis project Ga0208654, IMG submission 185657) | Natural and restored wetland microbial communities from the San Francisco Bay, California, USA, that impact long-term carbon... | ecosystem: Environmental > Terrestrial > Soil > Wetlands...
GACTTGGCGACGGCGCCGGCGACAAAGCCGCCGGTGATGTTGACCGCGCTCTGTTGCAGTGAACTCTGCTCGTTCTTGTTCAAGGCGTTGAGCGGCTTGCCAAAAATTAGCAGCGCAAGAATGTCCGCCTGTTCCAACCGGGGCTCGCTGGTCAAGGTGAGCGTCGGTTTTTCGCTCGTGCCGCTGATCACGGCTTCCACGCGGTAACCCTGAACATCGTGGTGCGCCAGGATATCGAGCGCGGGAGTTATCTTATCTCCGCCGGTGAATTCGATCGTGCCGCGCACCAACTGAAAGCGACGGCTTTGAAAAGCCAACCAGCCTCTGACGATTTCCACGCGGCCGGTCAACTCGATCTCGCGTTGCGCTGGTTTGCGCGCACGGATGTTTCCGGAGAGCTCCGAAACCAGGTCGGGATGTCTGATCCAAAGATTACCCGGCGCGCGCAGGTTGAGATCCAGGCTGAGGTTCCTGAACAGACTGCCTTCAGCCGGTCCCATCGGTTTTGTCGCTTGTTCCGAGGGCGGCCGAACCACCTGATTGTCTTTGATGACGACAATGGTTTCGTCACCTTTGAGCGGCACCTTGCTTTGCTCCAAAAAGGTCAGGTCCGGCCGCAGCGATCCCTCGGTCACGGTGAGCTGTCCGGCGATTTGCGGAGCTGTCAAGGATCCTTGAATGTCAACGTTACCGGCAACCTTGACTTGGTAACGTTCGGTCTCGATCGCCGGCCAACGTTCTGCGGAGAGTGAGAGCTGGAGCGCACCGGTGCCGAACTCGCGCAGCGGCAGGGAACCGCTGCCTTTGATCTCGCCGTCCTTGGCTTTGGCGGATATTTCTCGAATTATCAGATTGCGCGAATCCAAGCTTCCCGCGGCAGCGATCGCGGTAACCTCGACGCCGAGCGGCACCAATCTGACTGTCCCGTCCCGTAACCCAAACGTGCCCCGTACGTCAGGCTGCTTGATCGAACCGCGCGCTGTGAGGTCAAGACTCAACTCTCCGCCGATACGATCCAGCTGCTTGCCGCCAAAAGCATTGAGAAAACCGAGACTGATTCCCGCGCTCTGTGCTCTGAAGTCGAAGTTGTCGCCCATCACGGCGCGGGCGCCGTTCTGCCAGGCTAGGTCGAGCGGCAGAGTTCCGGCGCCCGTGAGGGTGTGGGTCGCGTCCTGTTGTACGCTTACGCGAAAGCTCGCCAGCTTGTCTTTGTAGCTCGCATCGGCGCGAGCGCCGGCGTAGGATTGTCCCGCAATGGAGGCATTCGTCAGCTGGGCTAATGCCGAAATCTCGGGCGCGGCCGCGGTGCCGGTAATCCGTCCCTGCGCGCTGATCACGCCCGACATATCGGCAGGCTCTGGCAAAAACAGCCACAAGGTTTTTAGCGGAAGTTGATCGATGCTCACCGTCAAATCCTGCGCGCCGGTCAAACCCAAACGACCGTTGATCAAGCAGACGCTCTCGCCGCTCCTGAACGAAAGCTGTTCAATAAAAAAACTATCATCGCGTTGCGTCACGGTCGCCGGGTGGACAAGTGTCCATGTGCCGCTCGGTGACGCGAGGGCCGCCTCGCGCAACCGCGCCACGATCGCATCCGGTAAGAACTCGACGACGCCGCTGAGCGCATGTTTGCGCGCTTGGCTGTCCTGAGCGTTCAGGCGCAACGTGATCGACGGCATCGGTTGCGGCGCCAAATTTGCCGTTGCATCGATTTGGCGGAACGACATTCCCGCATCGATCCCGGACAGCCGGGCCGTAACCACGCCGCGCGGAAAAATTTGCTCCTGCGAGCCCTGTAGAGTGAATTTGACATTGCCGTCTCGGACGGCGACGCCGTCCAGGCGGACGTTCGACGCCCGCCCGGTCCCCTCGCTGCTGAGCTTGGCCAGACTGCCCTGGGCCTGGCCGGTAAGAGTAAGAGAGCCGGAGCCTTTTTGATCGACCAACGATAACCACGGCGATATCTCGGCGATCTGCAGCCGATAATTGAGCTTGCCCGAAACCTGGGCTTCGAGCCCCAGCTCGCCGGCGAAGGTGAGCGCGGATTCCGCAGTGTTCAAGGTGGCGTGAGCAATACGAAGTTTTTTATCGCTCAGACTGACCTTCACGAATCCTTGTTCGACTGCAACCGGTCCGAGCGTTGACGGCAGGATCTGAATCTCCGCTTGCGTGTTGATGTCGCCAAGGGTCACTCCCGAGCCCTTCACGCTCCCTTGCAGATTGAGCTTGCCTTCGATCGTGTCACGGTCCGGAATCGTTCGCTGAATGTCGAGGTCGTTCACTGCCAGCCTCAGTTCGTAGGCTGGTTTTTCTTGCAAGGTAACCTTCCCCGACCAGCTCGCGCCGCCGAGTGCGCTCTTGAGCCGGCCATCGAGCGCCGCAACGCTGTTTTCCACCCGCCCCGCCATCGACACATTGCCGAGGCTCCAGCCGTGGGCTTCGGCGGCCCGAACCTCCAGCTCCGCTTTCGCCGCCAACGCGGGCAGAGTCAATCCTCTGCCGCTGATCTCGGCTGTGCCATGCACGACTCCGGAGAAATTCTTGTTATCCAGCCACTGGCGCAAATGGAAGTTATCCACCGCCAGCGAGGTCGTGTAACGCGGCAGCTCCGCCGTGACATCGGCTTGAAATTTGCCCGTCAGTTTCGCCCCGGCGGCGGCTAATTCAATGTTGCCGTTCAAGGCATCGAGCGGCCCATCGATCCCCAAGGTAACCGCCAGGTCGTGTTTGATCGGCCACTCGGGGACAAAGTAAGCGATATCGGCAGCGGCGAGCTTCGGCAGTGTCGCTTGAGCTTTTATTCTGAGAGGTTCGGCTTGAACGATCTCGCCGTTGACTCGAATTTGTGAGTGGCGGCTCACCGCCCAAAAATTTTTCAGGCTGAAGACTCCGGGTGCGGCGGCGTTTTGCTGAAAGCCCAACCCACCTTTCAACCGCAAATCCGGTTGACCTTGGGCCGAAAGCAAAGTGGCGGCTTCTTGAACGTCGATGCGCAAGCCGGCCGGATGAACGCGCACACCACCCTTCAAGTTCAGTCCTGTGAATTGATAAAGCTTGCCTTCGAAACCGAGCGCGATCTTGCCATCGTGCACATCGAGCGCATTCACCGTCGCAACCCAGGCGGAAGCTGCTTCCGGCTCCGTCCCGCGCGACCTTAAAGCTTCGACGACGTTCCATTCTCCGCTATCGTTCCGTTTCAGAATCGCACGCGGTTCTGCGGCATCGAGGCGCGCGATCTGCACTCGACCCCAAATCAGCGGCCATAAGGAGAAGACAACCCTCAAACGGGGAATCGCTACGATCTCATCACCTTCGTAACGCAGCACGGCATTGTGAAGAATAAGATCACCCCACAAAGAGCCTTCGAGTCGTTCAACGGCGATGTTGCCGCGAATCGCTTCGTTGATGGCCGCGACCGCCTGTTCGCGCGCCCAGCGGGTGAAATTTTCCGTGCGCACATAGATCGCCGCCGCGATAATCAGCAGCGACAGCAGCAGCCCCAATCCGAGCGCGAACCATTTTGTGAATCGCCAAAACATAGGCACGGGTTAAAAATAAGCTCCGATACTGAAATGAATCTGCCAGCCTCTATCGCCAGGCGGCCGCTTGAACGGAAAACCGATATCCAAGCGGATCGGCCCGACCGGCGTCGAATAGCTCAGACCGAAACCACCGGAGAAACGTAAATCGTCCACCGGTGGATCGTAGGTTTGCGTCGAAACCTGGCCGAAATCGATAAACACTGCCCCGTTCAATTCTTTCCATAGCGGCCGCCGGAACTCCAGCGACCCTTCCACCAGACTTAGCCCGCCAATCGGATCGTCGTCGGCCGTAGCCGCGCACACTCTTTTCGCCACCGGCATAAAAACGCTCGAACAGCGGCAGGTTTTTCTCGGAACCGAGCGGATCGGCGAAGCCCAGCTTCAGCCGGCTGGCGAAAATCGTGTCCCAGCCAATATCAATATATTTCCTGGCCTCCGCGGTGAGCTTGAAGAAGCTATACTTGCCTCCCCAAATTGTGCCTGCTTGATCGAGGTGCAACGCCAACACGTGGCCTTTTTTGGGGTAAAATGGATCGTCCGACGTGTTCCACACCAGCCCTGCGGCCGGCCCGGAAAGAACGCCCTTGCGCCGGATTTCTCCCAGCGCCAAGGCGACGTCCGAATCGATATTGTTCAGTTGGTTGTATTCCAACCGGTAGCCGACAAAGGCGGTCAGCGTTTTAGAGAACCGATGGTCGAGCCGCGGTAGGAACCGCGACGCGTTGCGCAAGTAGGTGTCTTCGGTTTCCTGGTCATGCCTGAAGCCGAGCGTTCCCTGCGTATCGCGCGATAAAAAGTGCGGTTGAACCAATGTGACGGCTCCGCTGGCCGCAAGCGAGGAGTATTTTGCGAGCACGGACAAGCGCCGGCCGCCACCGAGCCAGTTCAGGTGGCGCCATTCCAGTTGTGTGCGAAACTCGTCCTCGGTACCGTAGCCGAGCGCGATCCTGATCTCGCGATGTTCGCGCTCAGCCACTTCCACTTCCATGGGCACCGTCGTCGGCTTGCCCGCTGTTTCCGCCGGGCCCACTCGGACCGTGCTGAAAAGCTCTAGAGCCAGGATTTTCTCGCGCGACTCGACGATTTTCGAGAGCGAATAGAGCTCGCCGGCGTCATACGTGAGCTCGCGCGTGACCAGCTCCGGCTCGACCTTTCCGGAGCCCTTCACCACGGTCTCTCCGAAATAAGCGATCGGCCCCGGCTCCGCGCCGTAGCGAATGCGCGCGTTGTGTTCGTCCAGGTTGATCTCCGCCTTGCGTTGGGTTTCCACATGCGCGTAGCCGTTGTCCAAAAACGCGCCACGCAAGATTTGCTCTCCTTGCTGATAGTCTTGCTCGCGAAAAATCTCACCGCGTTTGACCGGCAGCTCCTCGGGCAACGGCGGCGGTTTTTGATCCGGGCCTTTGACCGCGACTTCGACATTGATTTCCGAGATCAAGACGGGTTCGCCTTCGCTTACCTCCATCTGCACCGCGATCCGGCCGGCTTCTTCGTCGACCTCCAAATCGTAAACCAGCGCCGCCTCGTAGTAGCCGTTGACCTCATAAAAACGGCGCAACCGTTCGAGATCGGTGCGGAAGGTGACAGCATCGAAGACCGGCCGCTCCTCCCAGAAGCGGTACCAGGGCCGGTCTTTCGTGACCATCACCTCGCTTAATTGGGCTTTCGAAAATTTTTCACTTCCGGAAAACTCAATCCGCTCCACGCGCCACTGCCGTGCAGGGTCAAGAGCGTCGACTAAAACCGCGAAAACAGTTCGGGGGCAAGGAAACAATGCGGTAAGAAAGAAAAGAAGAATAGTGCAGCCTCGCGTCACTCATTACCTTTACCATCTGAGACAAGTCTACGGAATGTGTCTCCCAATGTAGCTAAACTATTAAGGAGTTCATAAGTATCTAGACAACAGGGTTTGTTGGACACGAAGGACGACTCTTCCAAGCCCAGGCAAAGCGTCTGGGCGTCATCGGCCGCCCGCCGAGCCACGCCCCGAGTGCGTAATTTTGGGCGTGGGTAGGAAAGCGTTTTTTGAGTCCTGGTGCCTGCGCTTTCCACGACTCGCCCCTTCGTCCCAGCATGTCTAGTAACTAACGAACTCCTTAAGTAATTGGCCGAAGCACCGGACGAGTCGTTATAGCCTGCGATAAGCTTGCTGAAAGGATGCGGACGAAGGCGAAGATTTTTGTTGAAGTCCGAAAATCGTCTGTTTACGATCCCCTTCCCAGTTCCTGCGATCGTTTGGTCGCGCTCACCACCGCGTTCATCACCGTGCCCCGCAATCCGCCATTTTCCAGCGCGTAAATTCCAGCGATGGTGGTACCGCCCGGCGAGGCGACTTCGTCTTTCAATTCCCCTAGATGCTTGTGGCTCTCCAGCGCCATGCGCGCGGCGCCGTAGACGGTCTGCATCGCCAACTTGAGCGCCACCTCGCGCGTCAGTCCCATTTGCACGCCGCCATCGGCGAGCGCTTCCATAAAAAGAAAGACATAGCCCGGCCCGCTGCCACTGAGCCCAGTGACGGCATCCAAGTATTTTTCTTCCACCGCCATGCCGACCCCAAAACTGTTGAAGATCGCGCCGACCTTTTCCAGGTCCGCTGCGGTGGCGTGCGCCCCGGCGGCGAATCCGGCGGCGCCGGCGCCGACGACGCAAGGAATATTGGGCATGACGCGGACGACTCGGGCGCTCGGTTCGAGATGGGTTTCGATCCGCGTCAGCGGCACCCCGGCGGCAACCGAGATCAAAAGCTTGGCATGGCCGAGCTTTTTGGCGATCTCTCGCGCCACCGGGTCGACGATCTGCGGTTTAACCGCGAGGATGATGATGTCGGCAAAATCACAAACCTCGCGATTATCCGCCGTGGCTTTGATGCCGAGATCTTGGCTGATCGCTTGCCGCAGCGCGTCGCTGACGTCGCTGGCCATGACATGTTCTTGCTTCGCCAGGCCCGCTTGAATGATTCCGCGCGCGATCGCGGAACCGATTTTGCCGGCGCCGATAACCCCGATTTTTTCTGTCAGCACTGGGAACCCTCCTGGGCACAGATCAACTACTCGCCAGCATAGATGGTCAAAACGATAACTTCAAAGTCTAGCAGGCTGCTGAAAAAGCCTCATAGCCGTCGTTGCGCAAAACAACCTGGCTACGACGTAGACACTGGTGGAGTACTGGGGTGGTGGAGTAATGGAGTCATGGGATTGAAATCCAGTACTCCCATACTCTAACCCTCCACTTCGCTCACTTACCTCTAAAAATTCTTTAAGTCGCCTGCAATCAGAATTTTTTGGCAGCGCGAGCCCAGAGTAGTAGACAAACCCAACGCCCACGTGATCTGGCGGGGGCGTTTTCAGCAGCACAATTCTCTCGCCTAATATTTCTTACCCAAGCCCTGCAGCGCCTTCAACGCGTCGACGTCATCCGGCGTGAGCGCAAGAATCTCGCGGTATTTCTGCTCCGCCGCGGCGTATTTTCCCAGTTGAGCGTAGGCCTGCCCGAGCGAAAAACGTAATTCGTTTCGGCGCCGGCGCATGCGCAAAGCTTCGGTATAGGCTTCCACCGCCTTCTCCCACATCGCGAGCCTGTAATAAGTCACGCCCAGCTCGGCGTGGATCGTCGCGGAATTTTCGCCTTTGGCGCGGGATTTCTCGAGCAAGACGCGCGCTTCCTGCAACTGTTGTTTGATCTCGCCTTCGTCGGTCGAACGCTGCGCCTTGGCCGACAACAAGCGGCCCCAGGCAAGCAACACGGCAGGATGCTCAGCTTGCAGCTCACGCGCCTGCACGAACCATTTCTCGGCTTCCTCCAAGTTGCCGCCGTGGAGAGCGATGTTACCCAAGCCGAGATAGGGCAACACCTCCTTGTTACCCATCTCAATGACTTTTCTATAAACCGCCTGCGCTTCGGGTAAATAGAACTCATCGCTCATTCCGAGTACGTCCGGAATATACTCCTCGCCGCTTTGGAGCGCCGCAAAAGCTTCCTTGGCCCCGTCGGCGCTCCTGTCCTGTTCGAGCAAGAGGCGCATTTTTAGCAGATGAAACTGGGGATTCTTGGCATCGAGCTTGATCGCCTCGTCAACTTCGACCAGCGCGCGATTGCGCGCCAGGCTCGCCGCGTAAGCCTGCGCCATGTAGAAGTGATGCATCGCCTCGGGCACGGGCAGCGGCTTGGTTTTCAGCCAGGGCGGAGTCTCGACCAGGAACGGCGCCATGAGCTTACGGTTCAGCTCGGTCGTCGCCCGGCGCAAATTTTTCGGCGCCGAGAACTCCAGCTCGGCCCCGTCATCGGTGTTGATCGATGCGCCTTTGGAGAACTCCAAAAACCCTTCCCGGTTCATCCGGTAAAAACCCTGAACCCCGTAAACATCAGAGAGGCCAAGATATTCGAGATCCGACTGCAACATCGGGTTGTTGTCGTAGATCTTTTTTACCGCCGGGTAGTTGAAAACCTGCTCCTTTTTACTGCCGATCAAAAGAAAGTCGCTTTCCTTCATGCTCCACAGCGAAACGTGCGGGAAGGCTTCGACGAAGGTGCGAAAGACCATGCGAAAATCATCCGGCGACATGGAGTAATTGTGAAACCATTGGGCGAAGATCCCGTCGTCTTTAATTTTGGACTTGATGACTTGGTAAAACTCGCGGGTATAGAGATTGGCGATACCGGCAATCCACGGATTGGACGGTTCAGCCGTAATCACGTCGTAGTACTTGGGGGTCGCGAGTATATAGTTGCGCCCGTCGGTCGGAATGATCCGCACCCGTTTGTCCTGGTGCAAACCCGCGCTGCGCGAATGGCGCGCGTTGCGGTAGAGCCGGTCGATGGCACCCCGGTAATCCGGATCCTTCGAGCGGTTCATCAGCTCGGTGCGCGCTTGTGAATCCATCACGCCTTTATAGTACAGGCGCTTTTCGGCCGGGTCATACCAGATCCGGCTCTCACCTTCGTTCGTCGGGAACGTCACTTCGGCCGGCAAGCTTCCGGCGGGCACCGACGTCCTCTCGAAATATTTGCTGGCGTCGATCATCGCCGGCTCGATTTCGATGACTTCGATTTCCTTTAGCGAATCGAACGTGACCAATGCCTTGGCCGACATTCCGCTACCGAGTCCGATGGTCAGCGCGCGCTCCGCCGTCGGGTGCAGCAACATCGCCAAGTAACTGGTCATCAGCTGGCTCAGCGCGTCGCCGTAGGAACCATCGATCTTGCCGTTGGACTTGAAGTAGCGGTATTCGCTGTCGGGGATCTGATGCACGCTCACGGTGGACGTCAATCCCTCGCGGTAGTAAAGGATATCATCGCGCTTCATTTCTTCGATGCGTAAAGAGTTGGTCGGTAGCGACTCGTAGCGGTCCGCGTAAATCGTCACCCCGCTGGTGAGAATATGCGGATCCCAGCGGCGCACTTTGAGCGGCGCAACGACGGTCAAAACCAGCACGGCCATGCCGAGGCCGTAGCGCGGAATCCAGGAAAGCCTGGCGTCGCTGAGGATCAGCCCGGCGCCGATCAACAGATTCATCACCACGGCAAAGATGATCGTATTCTGGACGCCGAGATTGGGAATCAGGATAAATCCGCCGGCAAACGCGCCCGCCACCGCGCCCACCGTATTGGCCGCGTAGGAACTGCCAACGCCGCTGCCGACGCGATACAGGCTCTGGGTAAAGAGGCGCGCCACCAAAGGAAAGGTCATGCCCAAGAGAACCGTCGGCACGAACATGACCAACGCGGACAGGAAAATCTGCAGGTATAAAAAAACCGTAAACGTATCGCCAAAGCCGTGCAGCAAACGGAGGAAAATCAACGGCAGTTGCTCGAACAGCGGAATGGTTGCGAGCGCCGCCAGGCCGACCCACAGCTCGATCAGGCCGAACGTGCTCAAGCGCGCTTCGCGCTCGCCGAGGAAACGGGCGTAAATGAAACCGCCGAGAGCGAGCCCGATAAGAAACGTCACCAACATGGTCGAAAACGAATAAATCGAGCTGCCGATCACCAGAGTGAGCGAGCGCGTCCAGGCGTTTTCGTACACAAGCGAGGCAAAACCCGACAGCGCGAACGAAACCAGGACCACCCAGCCTAATGTCGACGCGCTCCGCGCATCGGCGACCGAGGTTTCCTCGGCGACCGGTTCGGCGGCGATCGACACGGGAGTCTTGTCACGCAGGCGATCCACCATAAGAATCAGCGCGGCGATGATCATGTTGACGGCGGCGGCGATGAACACTGTCGTGCGCATGCCGAAGGTCGGGATCAAGTAGAATCCAGCCGCAGCGCAGCCGATCACCGCGCCGAGGGTGTTGGTGGCGTAGAGATCGCCCACGCGGCGGCCAAATTGGGCAAAGCTGCGGACAAAAAACCGGCTGAGCACGGGCAACGTCGCGCCCATCAATAACGTCGGAAAGACCAACAGGATAAAGGAAAGAAAAAACAGCACCAAATTGAAGAGAAACGGATAGGATTCATTCAGGACGAAAATCGGGCCATAGGCTTTTTGTGCCGCGAGAAAGAACCAGGGCACGAGAAAACCGTATACGCCTACGCCCGCTTCGAGAATACCGTAGAGGAGAAAGTCGTTTTTGCCGCGGTCGGCGATCCGACCGAAGACGTAGCTGCCGATCGCCAGCCCCGCCATAAACGCCGACAACACAGTGGCGATCGCATAGGTGGTATTGCCGAAGATCTGTGTGAGCATGCGAGTCCACACGACCTGGTAGATCAAACCGGCTGCACCGGAAAAGAAGAAACAGAAGAGACCAACGAGAAGCAGCCCATCTTGAGTGGAACGCTGCACACGATCCGTCATAAGTTCTCCCGGACTCAGGAACAATAAATCCAAGTAGTGATAGCAAGCCCTATGTTAACTGTAAAGCGCGGGTTGGCGGCGACGCAATGACGGACGAACTCGATGGAGCGTTCGTTGACTTCATTAAAAATGTCGTATAAGCGTTAAAACCGTCCAGACATCCTAAATCTGAGAATTCTCTCCCTGATCATTATCCGGCGGTCCAAAAGAACTCATGTTTTTTCGTGCAAGACAGCGCTTTACTGAAGTGATTCGTACCGAATCCTGTGGATCTAAGTCAACGACGTAAATTTATCCTGGAGGGACGCAATGGCAAATGCGAAACGAGATGGCGCGGCGCCGGATGAGGTTAAAGACCTGCGCGGCGCGATCGAATGGATGAAAAAGGAAGGGGACATTCTGATCACCGATAAAGAAGTTGACCCCGACCTGGAAATCACCGGGATCCAAAAGCGTCTGGACGGCGGCTGTCCGATCCTGTTCAACAACATCAAGGGCAAGCCGCATCATCGCGCGATCACCAACTTGTTTGGCGACATGGACGTCATCAACAAGATGTTCGGTTGGAAAGATCATGCCGACCGCACGAGAAAACTCGCCTACGCCATTACCCATCCGATTCCGCCAATCGTGATCGATCAGAAAAGCGCCCCCGTACAAGAGGAAGTCTACGAAAAGCCGGCGGAAGCCAGCGAATTCGTGATCCCGATCCGCCATACCGATATCGAACCTGAGTTGACCGTCGGCTCGGGCAACCGGCTCATTTCCGGCGAATATTTCAATGGCGGCACCGACCTCGGCTATAATCGCATGAATTTCCGCTGGGGCAACGTCGGCACATTCCAGATTTCGCCCGGCTCGCACATGTGGCAGGTGGTGAGCAAATATTACAAAGACAACAAGATGGTTCCGATCACGATGAATTTCGGCTTGCCGCCGGCGGGATCCCTGCTGGCCGGCGCCGGTTTCGACTATGTCATCCTGCCGCAAGGCTGCGATGAAGTCGGCATGGCCGGCGCGGTGCAGGGCGCGCCCATGCGTTTGGTCAAAGCGCGCACGGTCGACGCCATGGCGTTGGCCGATGCCGAAGTTGTTTTGGAAGGGTATGTCAATCCGCGCGATCGCCGTTTTGAGACGGCTGAATCGGAAAAGGCCGGCGTTCAAGGCCGCTTCCATTTCCATCCGGAGTGGGCCGGCTACATGGGCAAAGCCTACAAGGCGCCCACCTTCCACGTCACCGCTGTCACGACGCGCAAGCGCGACAGCAAGCCGATCATCTTTCCGCTCGGCGTTCACACTCTCGACGATCACAACATCGATACCACCGTGCGCGAAGCCGCGATGTTCGAGCTGTGCGAACGAATGCAGCCGGGATTGATCATGGACGTCAACATCCCTTACTGCATGACTGACTGGGGCGGCGCCATCATCCAGGTCAAGAAACGCAATCGCATCGAAGAAGGGTGGCAGCGCAACTTCATGGCCGCGATTCTTGCGACCTCGCAAGGCTCGCGCCTCGTCATCGCGGTCAGCGAAGACACCGATCCGTATGACATGGACGACATCATTTGGAATCTCACCACTCGGGTCAATCCAAAGACCGATATCATCAATCCGTTGCCGGGCGGCCGCGGCCAGACGTTCATGCCCGCCGAACGCATGACCGCCGGCGAGCGCGAATGGACCGCTTCGAACACCAATTTCGAGGGCGGCATGGGCATCGATGCTACGGTTCCGTTCGGTTACGAGAACGATTTCATGCGTCCGGTCTATCCGGTCGATAAGATCGATCTCAAAAAATGGTTCACGGACAAAGACATTCAAAATGCCAAAAGCCGCATGCATGGTTGGGTGCTCTCTCTCTCGCGCACCGGTCGCTAATCCCGAGTTGTAAAAGTTAAGAATCGCGGAGGGAATGATCCAGTTCATTCCTTCCGCTCTTTCTCGCGGAAAATATCGACGAGTTTTCCGAAATCGCGTGATCCCTTGCCGTCCAGTGCACAAAAATCAAATCTTCGCCGCAAAGTCCCCTTCAGTCGTGGCGGTCTTGTGAATTTTTTCACGATTTC
>Ga0208654_1000099_pt1 | contig 12308 bp, 14 predicted proteins | sample MayberryNE_Catta_3_FD_185657 | JGI IMG/M metagenome (GOLD analysis project Ga0208654, IMG submission 185657) | Natural and restored wetland microbial communities from the San Francisco Bay, California, USA, that impact long-term carbon... | ecosystem: Environmental > Terrestrial > Soil >...
ATCACGGCGGCCGTCCGCGGAGCCTCGATCCCGGATACGGCTCGCACGCTCACTCCGATGCTCGTGCTGGCCGCACCTGTGTACGCGCCGATCGTCGCGGTGCTCGCGTTCATGTACGTGGAGATCTCGCCATGGACCCTTGCGCTCTTCCTCGTTCCGGCCACCGCGGCACAACGGCTGTATGGGCTGTACCAGGAGCAGAGGAGACTCGCCGACGATCTATCCACGGTCAACGAAACCCTCGAGCGAGCGAACCTCCAGTTCGCGGCAGCCCTGATCGCGACCCTCGACGCAAGAGACGAGTACACGGCCGGCCACTCCGCCGCCGTCGCGATCTACTCGCGCGACATCGCAGAGCGGATGGGCTTCCCTCCGGAGCTGCAGGAGCAGGCCTATCTGTGCGGGCTCGTCCACGACATCGGCAAGATCGGCCTCCCGCCGGGCCTCCTCGAGAAGCCGGGAGCCCTGACGCTCGAAGAGCGCAGACAGATGCAGGAGCACTCCGCGATCGGCGAGCGCATCCTCGCCCACGTCGACCAGTACTCCGAGATCGCCACGATCGTCCGCCACCACCACGAGCGAATCGACGGCCAGGGGTACCCCGACGGTCGCCCTGGGAACGACATCCCCCTCGTCTCGCGCATCATCGCGGTCGCCGACGCCTACAACGCGATGACCTCGGATCGGCCGTACCGCGGAGCGATGCCGAGCCGGGTCGCACGCCTGCGGCTCGCCCAGGCGGTCGACTCCCAGTTCGACACCGCGGTCGTCGCCGCCTTCGAGGCCCTGCTGGCAGGTGGCGAGGAGGACTACCGACTCGCGCGGCGCGCAGACTTCCTCGAGATCGCCCAGAGCACCTACGACGCGTCCGGGTCGTCCTCCGAGTCGTCCATCCCGGTCGCACGCGTCGCCTGATCCGAGCGTTCGAGCGCGGCCTGGACGGCGAGCGCCGTTCGCGAGCTCGTGCCCAGCTTGTCGTAGATGTGGTGGGTATGCACCTTTACGGTCGACTCCTCGATGAATAGCAACTTGGCGATCTGTCGATTCGAGAAGCCTTGACGAGGAGGTCGAACACCTCCCGCTCCCGCCGAGTCAGCCTTGAGCGGGGATCGTCACTTGCTCCCACACGCTCGCCCAGCACTTCGGCGAGGTCCTCGTCTCGCACACTACGGATGACCTCGATCACTCGCTCCCGCTGAGGGCTCCGAAGCAACACGGCCAGGAGCTCGGGGGTTGAACGATATGCCGACACGAGTAGATCAAGCGCACCCGTCCTGCCTGCTTCGTTCATGAAGTGACTGATGTCCTCGACAGCCGTGGGGCCTCGTCGCTTGAGACTGACCAGCGCATCAACGCCAGCCACGAGAACAACAGGCTCGATCGCGGATGATTCGCCGCGTATGTCTTCAACCGCGGACTGCGCTTCTCGTAGGTTTCCCATGGCCGCAAGAACTAGCGCTCGAGAAGCGAGAGCCTCGCCGCGAGCCGCTGGCAGGGCGTTCCGAAGGTCAGGGACTGGCACCGTCACAGCGAGTTCATGCCGTCCCTGCTGCCCGAGCGTCCGAACACGGATCGCATAGCAAATCTGTTCGGCATACAAATTGCGACCCTCTCGTGCGGCTGTCGTTGCACGATCCAGAGCATCAGACGCGGCTGCCCATTCACGTCGGCCTGCGTGCGCAACCGAGACAACGCTCAGCGCATATGGCACTACGAACTCAAGCCGGTAGCGACGTACGGTCTCCATGAGACGCTCAGCGGCCTGAAGGGCCTCGTCGTACTTGGCAGAGAGCGCGAGCACTGCGGAGTAGATGTTTCTGAAGGCTGATTCGACCAGTGGGTCCGAGACTGCCGGAAGAAGGTCGAGGGCGACGTCGGCGCGCGCGAGATCGAGACACCCGAACTTCAGCTGTGCACTCAAGGTGTATGCGGCTGCGCGTACGACCTCCCGAGGTTGTGACAAGCGCAGACTGGAGCTGAGTTCTCGCAGCCTCTCAACCGCGTCGTCCTGTTCGAGCTCGATCGAGCACATGACCTGCCCCCAGAGCGCATCTCGCTCCTCGCCCTCGTTCGAGGCCGCCTCCTCCGCACGCCGGTAGAGCTCCAGCGCGTCGTCCTCGCGCGAGGCGAGATGCGCGGCTCGCCCGGCCACCGCGAGCGCGCGGAAGCGAAGCGGCGAGGCGGCGTTCCGGGCTGCGACCTCCGCATGGGCCTGGGCGACGGCATGACTGCCTCGCCGCAGCGCGACCTCCGCCCGGGCAAGCTCGACCGGCTCGGTGTCCAGCTCGAGACGGGAGGCCAGCGAGGTCCAGTTCTCGATCGTCGAGAGCCGGGCCGTCTCGAGGAGCTCGTCGAGGGCAGCGAGCAGCAGCGCGTCGAGCTCGTCGGCCGAGCCGATCCGGGCGATCACCTCGAACGCGGCATCCCAGTCTCGCCGCCCGCGGTAGTACGCGATACACCGCGCGCCGCAGCTGTCGTCGACCTCGAGACCGGGCTCGCTGCTCCGTTCCTCGAGGAACGAACGCGCCAGCGGGTGGAGCTCGAGGGCCCCTCCGTGCTCGACGAGGATCCCGACCTCGAGCGTTGCCCTGCAAACGGTCTCGGCCCGCGCGCCCAGGAGCTCGTCGGCGAGCTCCCGGTCGAGCACGGGGGCGAAGGCGAGCTGCACGAGTCCGTCGCGCACGTCCTCGCCGAGCGAGGCGAGCACCTCCTCGGCGAAGAAGCGATGGAGGGACTCGGGGACCTGGTCGCCGTCTGCGTCGAGGTCGACGGTCGAGACGGCCGCGAGACCGATGACAGCCGGCCAGCCGTTCGCGAGCGCCACCAGTCCCGAGGCCGACCGCGCTGTCCTCGTACCGAGCACCTCCGCAGCCTCGGAGGCGTCCATCGCCAGCACGGCCTGGTTCAGCTCGAGCACCTCGCCGTAGAGCAGGGCCCGGGTCGTGACCCACGAGGGCCGCTGCCGCGTCGCGACCAGGAGCTGCGCCGGCGACGCCTTCAGGAGCGAGGCCACGAACCGCTCCGCCCCGGGCGCGCCGGCGATCTCGTGGTACTCGTCGACCACGAGCCAGCCGCCGGTCGGCCAGGCCGCGAGGTCCTCGCCCAGGATCTCGGCGAGCGTCTCGACGTTCTCGGCCGGTGCCGGAACGGCACGCAGATGCTCGCGGAGGCGAAGGTCGCATCCCGGCACGAGAGCCGAGGCGGCGTTCGCCAGCCCGAGGGCGAGCGCGGCCACGTCCTGCGACGAGCGCCTGACCGTGAACCACGCGCCCTGACGCCCGTCACGGGCGACCCACTGCTCGGCGAGCGTCGTCTTCCCGTACCCGGCCGGCGCGACGAGCATCCGCACACGCGCCTTCGACTCCTCGAGCAGCGCGACGAGCCGCGGACGGTCGATGACGCGTCGTCGCCTGAGTGCGTGTGACTGCCGGACCGTTGCCGTCTTCCGTCCCCCCGACGCGAGCCCCGGTGTGCGCTCGACCCTACACCGTCGCGCCCGCAGATGCCCGCGGCCGGCGGCCGCGGGCATCGTGGCTAGTCGGGCCGCCGGGCTCCCAGCGCCCAGGCCTGCCCTGCGGTCAGCGGATCCTCGCCCGTGAGGAGGCGGAAGGCGACCGGAATCTGCCGCCTGCGGCGCACGCCGAGCTTCTGCCGCAGGACGTCGCAGTGGGCCTTGGCGGTCCTGGGGGAGATCCCCAGCCGCGCACCGACCTCGTCGTTCGAGCACCCGGCCGCGATCAGCGCGACGACCTCCCGTTGACGCTCGGTGATGGGCGTCGCTCTTCGCTCCGTGGCCAACTCGATCATGGCCACGAACCTACTCCCTCGGTCGAGGGACGCCCATTCGTCAGCGGGTGTATCCCTCGGTGTATTGCTCCGGCCAGCTCCGCGCTGGGTGGGAACCCGAACGGACGCTCCGCGTACTCCCCGATGCCCCGCCCCGGTCGGCCCGGGACGATTCGGAGGACGAAAGGAGAGAAGCGATGAAGGTCAGCGATCTGATGTCCCTCGACGTCCTGACGGTCACGCCCGAGACCCCGCTCAGGGAAGCGGCGGGACTGCTCGCACGAAAGGGCATCTCGGGTCTCCCGGTCGTGGACGCGACGGGCGCCGTCGTCGGCGTGCTCTCGGAGGCGGACATCGTCGTGAAGGCAGGGAGCGAGGCGCCGCGCTCGGGGCTCCTTGGCTGGCTCGTGGAGCCGGACTTCGACTACCACGACAAGATCGCCGCCACGACGGTGGGTGAAGCGATGAGCGCGCCCGCGGTCACCATCGCACCGGGTCGCGAGGTGCACGAGGCCGCGCGCGTCATGGTCTCCGAGTCCGTCAACCGGCTGCCGGTCGTCGACGACCACAAGCTGGTCGGCATCGTCACCCGAGCCGACGTCGTCCGTGCCTTCACGCGCACCGACGACGAGATCGCCTCGGAGATCCGCGGCGACATCCTCCGTCGCACGCTCTGGCTCGAGCCCGGCATGGTCTCGGCGAACGTCGTGGACGGGGCGGTGAGGCTCGAGGGAGAGGTCGAGACGGAAGCGGACCGGGAGCTGCTGCCGGTCTTCGTCTCGCGCGTTCCGGGCGTCGTCTCGGTGCAGGCGAACCTGCGCGCACGCACGGCCGTGCACGAGCGGTGATCGCGAAGGCTCGACGCGTGCCGCTTCCGAAGCCGGACGCGTCCCGCGAGCGTGCTGGCGGAAGCCCGCCCGTGCGGCGGAGGCGCGAGCGCATTCCGCACGTCGACGATGCCGGCGCGGTCGGCGACCGGCTTCGCATCGCCCGCACGGCTGCCGGTCTGAGCCAGCGCGAGCTCGCGTTCGCCGGATGCAGCGCGGCGTACATCTCGAGGATCGAGCGCGGGGAGCGAGTGCCGTCGCTGCAGGTCCTGCGCGAGCTGGCCCGGCGTTGCGACCTCAGCGAGACGTACCTCGCCTGGGGTCGCGAGGAGATCGACGAGGGAGTGTCGCGCGAACTCCGGACCCTCGCGGAGGCTCGGACGAAGCCCGAGCTCCTGGCCGCGTACGCAGCGCTGGGGCGGGCTGCCACGCGGGCGGCCCGTGGGCTCGCGACGTGAGCCGTCGATGCCTGCAGGCAGACTTCCGGTGATGGCCTCCCGTCCGCGTTCCGACCAGGTGTCACGGCGCTCGCTCTTCATCGCGATCGCCGCGGCAGCGTTCATCGCGGGGGCCCTCGTCGCCGTCGCCCTGCTCGCCCGGGACGACGACGGAGGCTCGGGCGGCTCCCCGACGCCCGTCGTGGAGTTCGACGGCATCCCGCAGCAGGGGGCGCTGCTCGGGAGCACGGACGCGACCGTGCGGGTCGTCGAGTACGCCGATCTCCAGTGCCCGGCCTGCGCGCAGTACGCCGAGAACGTCCTGCCCATCCTCGTGAACGACTACGTGCGACCCGGACGGGTCGTCGCCGAGTTCCGCGGTCTGCGATTCCTCGGGCCGGACTCGGACAAGGCGCTGCGGTTCGTGATCGCCGCAGGGCTGCAGAACCGTCTCTGGAACCTCCAGGAGGCGCTGTACCGGCGCCAGGGCGCCGAGAACAGCGGCTGGGTCACGGACGACCTCGTACGGGAGCTCGCCGGTGGGATCTCCGGGCTCGACGTCGACCGTCTGTTCGCCGACAGGGATGGCGACACCGTCACCGAGCTGATCGAGGAGGACGAGGCCCAGGCGATGGCGGACGAGGTGCCGGGCACGCCCACGGTGCTCGTCCAGATCGGGGACGACGAGCCGTACGCGATCGATCCGTCCCTCCTGGGGCCCGCGCTCGACGACGCGCTCGCCGGTTGAGCGATCGCACCCTGCGCATCGCCGCGGTCCTCGTGACCCTCGCGGGGATCGGCGTGGCCGGCTACCTCTCGTGGGCGCACTTCGCCGACGAGTCCGTGATCTGCGTCCAGGGCGGCGGGTGCGAGACGGTTCAGCAGTCGTCGTACTCCGAGCTCGCCGGGATCCCGGTCGCGGCGCTGGGCCTGGCTGCCTACCTGACGATCCTCGGGCTCCTCGTCTGGGATGCCCCGGTTGCGAGGCTGTCGGCAGCGACGCTCGCGATCGTGGGGTTCCTCTTCGGCGGTTATCTCGTCGTCGTCCAGCTCTTCGTGATCGACGCCGTGTGCGTCTGGTGCATGGCGAACGATCTCGTCATCGCCCCTGCGCTGGCCGTGCTGACGCTCTTCCGGCTGCGGGCGTAGTCACGCCCTGTCAGGTCATCGGAACCTGGCGGAGCACCTTCGGGGCCACGCGGTCGAGGACCTCCGCGAGGCTCTCGCCGGTACAGGTGATGCCGTGGTTCCGGAGCCCGATCACCGCGTGCGCCGGGTCCGGCTCCGCGGCGACGAGGTCGGCGACCGCCACCGCGAGCTCCTGCGTGCCGCAGGGGTAGTTCACGTCCGTCGCCGGGATGCCCTCCATCCACGCGTGGACGTGGAGGATCGCGCCCACCTCGGGGTGCGCCCGGTAGATCATCCAGTGCTCGATCGCGTCCACGGACACGCGGCGCGGCTCGATCCCCGGCGGGACGCTGAGCACGATGACGCCGCGGTCGTCGTCGAAGTCCTTGACCATGAGGATGTCGCGCCCGACGGCCTCGAGCTGGGACTTGTCGACTCCGCTCGCGCTCATCCAGAACCGCGTCTCGTCCTTGCGGGCGGAGAGATTGCCGTACGAGAGTCCTCCGACGCTGTACAGCCGCATGACGTGACGCAGGTCACGGCCCGAGAGGTACTCCTCGACCGGGAAAGGCGAGGGTAGGAGGTCGAGATCGTCGAGCCGCCGGCCGGCCGCGCCGATGTCGGCCGTGATCTCGTCGCCGTCCCAGAGCTCCGGCTCCAGGTCGGGGACCCACTCGTTGTCGATGACGAGCCGCGACGTCGCGAGGGGGGCGAGCCGCTCGAAGATCTCGGCCGGGTCGTCGGTGACGTGGTACGTCCCGCGCTCCATGGTCGTGAACCACACACCCTGTCCCGGCACGCGGAGCAGCACGACGTTCGAGAGCGTGCGGACGAGCATCGGGTAGCTCTCCTTGAGCGCGTCCTCGGGCGCCTCCGGCAACTCGTAGAACGCGGCCGAGTACGTGCCGCGGGAGGCGCGGCGGAACGCCTTCGGATCCGCCGCGTCGAACATGTTGAGGACGAAGTCGGCCTCGGCGACGTCCTCCACCCTCCGGAAGTCGGCCCGCTCGAACTGACTGCCCACCGCACGAACCCACTCCTCGTGCGCCGGTGAGGTCGCGTTGCCCCAGATCGCGTACGTCCGCACGACGCCGAGAGTCTATCGTCGCGGCCTAGCGGAAGAGATCGCGCTCGCGCGGCATGACGAGATCGGCGCCGCGGCCCTCGCCCGGGGCGGCTACGCCCCGCACCACCGCCGCCGGCACGCCTCGCGTCTTCCCCATGACGAGCTCGGCGGCGCTCGCGACCTCGTCCGCGACCGCGACCTGGGTCGAGTGCAGGACGTAGCCCGCCGGGTCGCGTGTCCCGCGGAGATCGAGCAGGGCCGCCATTCCGGAGACGCCGAGCGCGACCTCGGTCGTGCCCTGTCGCCACGGACGTCCGAACGAGTCCGACACGACCACGGCGACGTCCGCGCCGGTGATCTCCCGAACGCGCTCGCGCAAGCGGTCGGCCGACGCGTCGGGGTCGAGCGGGAGCAGGATCAGGGTGTCCGGCCCCTTCGCGTTGGATGCGTCGACCCCGGCCGACGCGCACACGAAGCCATGACGCGTCTCGGCGATCACGAGCGGCGGGCGTACGCGCACGACCTCCCGCGCCTCGCGCAGCACGACCTCGATCCGGCGCGCGTCCTGCTCGCCCGCGAGCTCCAGGGCTCGCGCGGAGGGCACCACCTCGTCGAGCCGGACGACCCGGCCCTCTACCTTCGAGACCGCCTTCTGCGCCACGACGAGCACATCACCGGCGGCGAGCCCGCCCGCCCGTTCCGCGGCACCCGCGAGCAGCTTCCCGAGGTCGTCCCCCTCCTCGAGCTCGGGGATGCCGAGGAGCGGGATGACCCGAACCTCGGCGCTCACTCCAGGCCCGTGACCCTGATCCCCGCGTGGGTCTTGCAGCGGCGGTTGATGCCGACCAGGATCGCCGTGAGGCCTTCGAGCGCCCGAGCGCTCGCGAGCGGGCCGGCGTCGACGGCGCGCCCGGCCGTCACCTGCTCGGCGAGCTCGAGCGCCAGCGCCTTCGCGTCCGTGTCGTCGCCGCACACGAAGACGTCCTCCTCCGGAGCCTCGCTGGCGGCCAGGCTGCGGGCCGCGAGCGAGTGGAGGCCCGCGAGCACGGGCGCCCGGAGCTCGGCCTGCACCCGCTCCGCCAGCGAGACGGGGTCGGGCGACGGCAAGGCTCCCTCCTGCGTCACGCGCAGCTCCGAGGCGACGCACAGGACGGGCGTGTCGCCGATCGCGTCGCGCAGGGAGCGGGCAGTTTCCACGGCGGCGCCCGCCTTCGTGGCGAGTACGACGAGGTCGGATTCGCGCACCGCGTCCTCGTTCGCCGCGCCGGAGACGCCGAGCTCCGCAGCCGTCGTGGCCGCACGCTCGGCAGCACGGGACCCGATCACGACCTCGAACCCCGCGGCGTCGCGCAGCCTGGTCGCAAGCGCGCTGCCGAACGGCCCCGTTCCGCCGACGATCGCTACCCGCACGCGACCTCCAGGACGCGTCGTGCGAGCCCACGCTCGGCGTCGCCGTCCCGCATGAGGATCGGCGCGGGGACGAGCTCGACGGAGCGGGCCGCTTCGCCCGCGTCCGCCTCGTCCACCACGAGCGCGTCCAGGAGGCCCTCGTACAGCGCCGCCACGTGTGCCGCGCTCGTACCGCCCGCCATGCGCAGGAGCATACGGTCGAGCGGCCCCGTGACCGCCTTCCCGCCGACGAGCGGGCTGACCGCAACGCACCGGGTCCGCCGCGTCTCGAGCGCGCTGCGGATCTGCTCGACGGCGAGGATGGGGCCGATGGAGAGGTACGGGTTGCTCGGCGCGATCAGGAGGGCCGACGCCGCCCCGATGGCATCGAGCACCCCCGGAGCGGCCGCCGCGGACTCCGTGCCCTCGTAGACGACCCCGTCCACCTCGTCGCGGTGGCCGCGCCGTACGTACCAGTCCTGGAACGCGAAGGTCCCGGCCGCGGTGACGACGTGCGTGCGGAGGTGGTCGTCCGTGGCGGGCAGGATCGTCGTCGCGAGGCCGGCACGTCGGACGAGCTCCGCGGTGACGCTGCTGAGCGGACTGCCCTCGCGCAGCGCCTTCGTCCGGACGAGATGCAGCCCGAGATCGAGGTCGCCCAGCCGGAACCAGTCCTCGCCGCCCCAGGAGGCAGCCGCTGCGAGCGCGTTCCAGCTCTCGCCCGCCCGACCCCAGCCGCGCTTGCCGTCGAGGAGCCCCGAGAGCGCGTAGAGAACGCCGTCCAGGTCGGGAGAGACGCGCAGGCCGAGGATCTCAACGTCGTCGCCGACGTTCGCGACGACCGTGAGCTCGCCCGGGGCTAGCAGGTGCTGGAGCCCGCGCGCGAGGCGCGCACCCCCGCCGCCGCCCGCGAGCAGGACGACCGTCACGCCGTGACTGCGAGGAGTGCTCTCGTCCGCGGGCCGACCCGCGGCGCGAGGCGGTGGAGATCCTCGTCCGAGTCGACGTCCGCCTCGAGCTCCGGGATGACGACCGCCGCGAACGGTGCGTGCGCACGGAAGCGTGCCGCGCTCCCGGGCCCGTACAGCGGGGCGAACGTGGACGGATCTGGGAGCGAGAGGGCGTTCGTCGTGCCGTCGCGCGCCTCCACGAGAGCGAGCCCGGCCGCCGCGAGCCGGGCGATCGCCGGGGCGGTCGCGCAGGGCAGGTCCGCGTTGACGACGAGGACGTGTCCTGCGGCGCGCGCGATCCCGGCCTCGACCGCGGCCCCGAGCCCGTGCCCCGGGTCCGCCACATGCTGCGCCCCGGGTGGGACCACGACCGGATCGTCGGTGACCACGAGGGTCGGACCGACGCCGAGGGCCGCCTCGACGACGTCGCCGAGCATCGCGACGGCGAGCGCGGCCCGGCTGCCCGCGGGCAGCCGTCGCTTCGCGTCTCCGCGATGGGGAACGACGATCGTCGGCATGCGCCGAAGCGTACGCTCGGTGGAACTACGCGGCGTCCGAGACGCCGGCATCCTGCAGCGGCGTGTCGATCGCGGTCTGGGTCGCGTCCGTCCCCGGGCCCGAGGTCGACCACTCGTGGACGTCGAACCAGTGGGATCCGAGGAGCGCCTGGCCGACCTCGGAGTCCGTGTGCCCCGGATTGAACACGTGGCGCTCGCGATCGCAGCAGATCTCCACCTCGCCGAGCGAGACGTGGGACACGTGCGCGAGCGCCTCGGCCGGGAGGTGCGCCTCGGTAACCGTGTAGTGCTTGAACTGGAGGTCGGGTGCGATCTCCATCAGCTGCGGCCAGTCGGGACAGGTGCGCGCGGTCATGACGTCGGTGACTTCTCCTCGAGCATCCATGTCCCTTCAAAGCGGACCACGCCGCGCTCGTCGCCCCCCGGATAGACCACGAACACCAGTGCGTCGTCGAGCCAGTGGTAGAGGCGCTCCGCGCCCTCGTCGGTGAGGCCGAGACGCAGGTGGAACCGACCCTCCGCGAGCGGGAGCGAGCCGATGTCGAGGCGCAGGCCGTGCTCCCCGTCTCCACCCGACCAGCCCAGCGAGCGCAGGTCGACGGCCTCGCCCGCGACGAGCGTCCCGGCGTCGTCGCGCAGCTCGAGCTGGAGGCGCGGCGGGGGAACCCCGTCCCGTGCGGCAACCGTCACGCGGAGCGAGAACGGCTCGCCGGAGAGGAACTGCAGCCGCGGCTCGCCCTCCTCGCCGACGAGCGCCGCGGAGGCGATCGTCGCCTCCCCCGAGCCCCACTCGCGCAGGCCGGCGCTGCGCTCCGCGGGATCCGTCTCGTCGGCGAGCGCACGACGGTAGCGCGCAACCGCCTCGCGCGTCGGGCCGTCGAAGGCGACCCGCCCGTGGTCGAGCAGCACCGAGCGCTCGCACAGCCGCTCCACGGCCGCGGCGTCGTGCGAGACGAAGACGATGGTCCCGCCCTCCTGCTTGAAGCGGAAGATGCGTCCGAAGCACTTGCGCTGGAACGCCTCGTCGCCCACGGCGAAGACTTCGTCGAGGAGCAGGACGTCCGCGTCGAGGAAGGCGGCGATCGCGAAGCCGAGCCGCATCGTCATCCCCGACGAGTAGGTGCGAACGGGGCGGTCGATGGCGTGCTCGAGCTCGGCGAACGCGACGATCTCGTCGAAGCGCCGACGGATGTCGGAACGGCGGAGCCCCTGGATGGCCCCGTTCAGGTGGACGTTCTCGCGCCCGGTGAAGTCGGGGTGGAAGCCGGCGCCGAGCTCGAGCAGGGATCCGATTCTGCCCTCCGCACGCACCCGCCCCGAGGTCGGCTTGATGATCCCCGCGACGAGCCGGAGAAGCGTCGTCTTGCCCGAGCCGTTCCGGCCGACCAGGCCGACCGCCTCCCCGGGTGCCACGTCGAGCGAGACGTCGTGCAGCGCCCAGACGTCCGTGGGCGCCGTCCGACCGCGCTGGACGACGAGGTCCTTGAGCGTGGCCGCGTCGCGGGCGTGGATGCGGAAGCGGCGCGAGACCCCGTCGACCCTGATCTCGCCCGGTTCCATCGAATCTAGAGTAGTCCGCCGCATGGAACGAGTCGCCGAACACGCCGTTCCCGTGGGCCCGCTCGCCGTCCGCTGGCTGGCCTACGAGATCTCGGCCCCGCGAGCCGGCACGACGGGTCGTGCCCGCCTGCGCCTGCGGAACGCCGGCACGGCACCGTGGCGCTCGCGGGGGGCGGAGGGAGTCCAGATCGCGTACCACTGGCTGGACCCGCTCGGGAACCCGATCGTCTGGGACGGCGTGCGAACTGCGCTCCCTCAGGTCGTCGAGCCGGGCGAGGAAGTCGAGGTTCACGCGGCCGTGCTCGCTCCGCGTCCGCCGGGGAGCTACCGGCTCGCGTTCGACCTCGTGGAGGAGCTCCGCTTCTGGTTCCACGAGATCGGCTGCCTCCCGCTCGAGGTGCCCGTCGAGGTCGCGCCGCGTATCGCCGAGCGGCGTTTGGCCGTCGTCTGGCACGGCGAGCCGGAGCCCGAGGCGAGGGCTGCGCTCGCCGCGCAGGAAGAGCCGGTGGTGGAGGAGGACGCGGTCGCGCGCGCGCACCTCGTCCCCGGAGCGCTGCCTGCGCCCGACTGGTCCCGGCTCCTGCTCGACGCGCACGCCGAGGGCTGGGCCGCGGTCGGTGGCGCGGTCGAGACGGAGCAGCGCGCGG
>Ga0208654_1000101_pt1 | contig 12126 bp, 14 predicted proteins | sample MayberryNE_Catta_3_FD_185657 | JGI IMG/M metagenome (GOLD analysis project Ga0208654, IMG submission 185657) | Natural and restored wetland microbial communities from the San Francisco Bay, California, USA, that impact long-term carbon... | ecosystem: Environmental > Terrestrial > Soil >...
TGTCCCGTCGGTGCAGGGACGCACGGTCAGCGGCGTTTCATTTCTCTCACAGAAATGGGACAACCGGGTCCCAGGCCCCAGATTCATGTTGCTCAGAGCATTCGTCGATCGGAACCACGGGCGCGGCCTGTCCCGTGCGGACGAAGACCTCCTGACCAAGGTCGTTCTGGATGAGTTGAAGATCATGGTCGGCATCGACGCCACCCCCGTGAAGTCGTGGGTGAGGGTTTTCCGAGAAGGGCTCCATCAGTACACGATGGGCCATCTCGACCGGGTCGCGGCCGCGGAGCGACAGATGAAGGCGAAGCGCGGGCTGGCGCTGGCGGGCGCCGCCTTCCACGGGATCGGTCTGAATGAGTGCATCGACTCCGGTCACCGGGCGGCAGAGCTTGTCCTCCATGATCTGGCCATTCCGGTCGGGGTCACGGTGGGAGAGACTCATTAGCGCCACCGGCCAACTCGACCCGGAGCGGACCGCGGCCGACCGGTTCATGCGTCGGATGCTGCGCGTAGGTGACATCGTCGACAAGAACGCCATACTCGGAGCCCGGCGCTCGACGACGGCTGCCATCGTGGTCTCGGGGATCCGCTGCATCATCACCTATCTGCTCATCCCGATCCTGGCTCCCGTGATAGGCATATCCGATGCGGCGAGCGCGCCGGTCACTGTCGCCCTCTCTGCACTGGCGATCGTCATGGGCATCTCCGGTGTGCGGCGCTTTTGGATCGCCGACCACAGAGCCCGCTGGGCCTACACGATCTTCATCGCGGTGATCGTCGCCCTGCTCGTGGTCGGGATCGTCCTCGACCTGACCTCGATCCTTTCCAGCGGCTCCTAGTCGAGGGTCCGGGCCGAGATCTGGCTGAGCCGGGCGATGTTGTGCGTCGCCTCCATGTACCGAATCGAACCGGTCTTGGACCGCATGATCACCGAATGAGTGACGACATGGTCTTCACGTCTGAACTCGACGGCACGCAGATACTCGCCGCCTGTCACGCCGGTAGCCGAGAAGAAGACGTTGTCGGAGGAAACCAGCTGGTTGGTGCCCATTACCTCATCGAGGTCGAGACCTTCCTCCACTGCGAGTTGCTTTTCGTCGTCGTTACGGGGCCATAGCTTGCACTGGATCTCGGCTCCCATGCACTTCAGTGCGGCGGCGGCGATCACAGCCTCGGGAGACCCACCGATCCCCAGCAACACGTCGGCCGCGGTGTCGTCTTGGGCGGTGGCGATGGCCCCGGCCACGTCGCCGTCCCTGATCAGGGAGATCCGGGCGCCGGCCTGTCTGACACCGTCGATGTAGTGCTGGTTGCGCTCCCGGTCGAGGATCAGAACCCGGAGATCGTTGACTTCCTTCCGCTTGGCCTTGGCAACTTGACGAAGGTTGTGCTCGACCGGAGCCTCCAGCTCGACTACGCCGGCGGCCTCGGGTCCAACAGCGATCTTGTCCATATAGACCAGAGGGCCCGGGGCGTACATCGTGCCCCGGCCCTCGGCGATGGCGATCACGGCGATGGCGCCTGGCATCCCCGATGCGGTGAGAGTGGTCCCGTCGACCGGGTCAACGGCTACGTCGACCACGAGGCCATCGCCGGTTCCAACCCGCTCGCCGTTGTAGAGCATCGGGGCCGAGTCCTTCTCTCCTTCGCCGATCACCACCAGCCCGTCGATGTCGAGCGTGGATAGATGGAGACGCATCCCGTCGACAGCAGCTTGGTCGGCGGCCTCCTTGTTCCCCCGTCCCAGCCAGCGCGCCGCTCCCATTGCTGCGGTCTCCGTGACTCTGACCAGATCGAGGCCCAGGTTCCGTTCCACGGGCTCAGGCATCAACCCACCTTGACGATGATGGCATCGCCCTGGCCGCCGCCACCGCAGAGCGTGGCCGCGCCGATGCCCCCACCCCGGGCCTGGAGGGCATTGATGAGGGTGACGACCAGTCTGGCCCCGGTTGCGCCGAGGGGATGGCCTAGCGCCACTGCGCCACCGCTGACATTGACCTTGTCGTCGGGGATGTCGAGCATTCGCGCCGACCAATAGGCGACGGCGGCAAAGGCCTCGTTGATCTCCACGACGTCGAGGTCGGCAACATCGAGGCCCGCCCGCTTCAGGGCGACCAGCAAGGCCTCCGCCGGGCGTTCGTGGAGGGTCGCGTCGCCACCACCTATCTGGCCGTAGGCGAGGATCTCGGCGAGTATCGGTGCTCCGGAGGCCTCCGCGGCGTCGCGGTCGGCCACCACCACGGCGGCCGCCCCGTCGGAGATCTGCGACGCGTTCCCGGCAGTGATCGACCCACCAGAGGCGAAGGCGGGACGGAGCGCGGCCATCGATTCGGGCGTCGAACCATGCCTGATCCCCTCATCGCGATCCACGACCGTGGGCTCACCCTTGGCCTGGGGAACGGTCACCGGCACGATTTCGCCGGCCATTGTCCCGTTGCTCGTTGCTTCCTCGGCACGCTGATGGCTCCGGGCGGCCCATGCGTCCTGTTCCGCTCTCCCGATGCCAAGACGCTGGTTCTTGCGATCCGAGGACTCACCCATGGTGCATTGGTCGAAGGCGCAGAACAGCCCGTCGTGTTGCATCACGTCGACCATCTCGCCATTGCCGATGCGCACACCCCATCTCAGATCCCGGACCACATGGGGGGCGTTGGACATGCTCTCCATCCCCCCGGCGACTGCGAACTTCGTATCGCCGGCCCGGATACCCCGCTCGGCAAGCCCGATGGCCGACATCCCCGAGAGACAAACCTTGTTGATGGTCACCGACGGAACGGTCATCGGCAGGCCGCCACGCACGGCTGCCTGACGGGCGGTTATCTGCCCCTCGCCCGCCTGCAGCACATGGCCGAACAGCACCTCGTCCACCGATCCCGGATCGACCCCGCTACGCGCCATCGCCCCGGCTATGGCCGCACCCCCGAGCTCGACAGCACGAAGGGGAGTTAAGGAACCGCCGTACTTGCCGATCGGGGTGCGGGCGGAACCGGTGATGACTGGGTTGCTCACTGGATGGAGATGTTACCGGCGACCGCCTCTTCGAACCCAGGGTTGCAGGCACCGCTCAGCGAAGTCCAGAACCCGGGGTTCGCGGTTTAGCCTCCTGCCGGTGAAGCTGATCAATCTCGACCACGTCGGCATCGCCGTGCATGATCTGGAGGTGGCTCTCGACGGCTACCGAAGCCGTTACCGGGTGGAGCCCCTGTACCGGGAGGTAGTGGAGGCGCAGGGTGTCGAGGAGGCGATGATCCCCGTGGGTGGCTCCTTCGTCCAGTTGTTGCGGCCTCTCGGCGCCGACACCCCGGTCGGCCGATTCCTGGAGAACAGAGGCGAGGGTCTGCATCACATCGCCTTTGCGGTTGCGTCGATCGATATCGCCCTCGAGCACCTGCGCGAAGATGGAGCCCGGCTCGTCGACGAGGCCGCTCGGGCCGGTGGCCGGGGTACCCGTATCGCCTTCGTTCATCCGGCAGACCTCACTGGTACCTTGATCGAGCTCGTGGAATTACCCGGATGATCAGAGACATCGAGATCAGAGGTGGCGCCGGAGAGTTCGAGGCGGCGTTGATCGCCGTGGTACTCGACCGGATCACCGAGGAGGAGAGGGCTGCCAGGCAGGCGCCCAAGGATGGATCACGCCCGGTTCCGGCCTGGATGCTGGCTGACCGACCCGAGGAGCCAAACATGCCCCGGGACATCCTCCGCCCACGTTGAATCCGGGTCACCACGTTCAAAACTTCTTCCTTTTGTTGCACCGGGCAGATATCTTCCTATAATCGTCGTCATGAGAAGAAAACCCGGTGCACTGCTGCCGATAGAGGAGGCAATCCTCGCTGCGGGTCTCGACCTGCGTCGCAGCGGAAGCACCGAGTTTCACGGATTCTCGATTGCCAAACGGATGCAGGACATTGGGGAAGCACAGCGATTGACCGCTCACGGGACCTTGTACAAGGCGCTCGGGCGAATGGAGGCTGCCGGCCTCTTGCAGTCGCGCTGGGAGGAGCCTGATCTGGCGCTGGCGGAGGGCAGGCCGCGGCGGCGCCTGTATCGAATGACAGGGACGGGAGAACGTGCCGCCTCGACGATCAGGGCCGGGAGCGAGCGTCCAGTGCCGGGACGGCGAGTCGGACTCGCCCCGTCATGAAAACCTTTGGACTTGCCGAAACCGTGGTCCTCGGCTGGGTGTGGCTCTACACGTTGGGTTCCGAGATTGGCGCCCGCAACGACCGGAGAGCAGAGATCGAGTCTGATCTATGGGAGCACCGCAACTATGCCGCACCCGAGGGCGACGGGTCATCAGTCACCGCCGTCTCCATCCTCGGGCGATGGGTGGCCGGAATACCAGCCGACCTGAGCTGGCGAGCTTCACAGATTCGTCGCAGCGGCCGAACAACGAAGGAGAGCATCATGACGAGCATTCTCAGCCGGTATTGGTGGCAGGCCCTCGCGGCCTTCACCGCCACGGTCACGATCTACGCAGGAATCCGGCAGTTCTTCACCGACGAGGTGTCAGCGGGGGTCAGCACCGGCAAGATCATCGCGCTCGTCCTATTTGTGGCTGCGGGCTGCCTCACCTTGCTGGGGCTCGCCGTGCATCGGACCATGCCACGCCGGGGTCCGTTGATGGTCGTCATCGGGGTATTGCCCGCGGCCCTGGTGGGTCTGCTCGGCATCGGTCTCATAGTTGGTCTGATTGCATCTTTGGCAGGTGGTGAAGGCTGGTGGTGGTTGCCTGTTGGTGTCGCCAGCGCCGTCGCAACCGCCGCCGGCGTCGGTGCGTTCGGCGCCTGGTGGCACGCCAAACCTGCTGGCGACACCACCATCTTGCGGATCAGCCTGCTCCCCGTTGCCTTCGTATTGGGCGGCCTAGTGGCCGCGAGTGTCGGCGTCGGTGTGGGTGTGTTCACGATCCCGCTGCTGCTAATTGGAGGCGTCTCCTGTCTCATCGGAATCGGTCTGTGGAGTCGCCAGACGGGTACGGCACCTTGAGTCATGGGACCAACGGCTCCGGATTCCAACGCGTGATCTGACCCACCGGAGATCCGGCCGGACCGGCTGCCGGTCGTCATTCAGGAGCGATCAGCCCCGTCGCATCAGATCTCGTAACTCGGGGGCTCGGAGCAGGTAGGCGACGCCTAGAAACACAGCGATCGTGGTCACGCCACCAACTGCGGCTGCGGCCAGCCCTTCCCAGATTGAGAAGTCACCACTGTCGAATATGGCTCTGACCAGGGGGTATGCCAGCAACACAGCCAATCCGGCCGCGACCAGGCCCCTGAGAAGCGAAGGCACGAGGGCTCGCACCGGTGACCATCCGACATCGATGCCCCACGCCACCAGCAGGGCCAGTGCGTAGGCGGTCATCACCAGGGTCGAAGCGAGGGCGAAGCCCTCGACACCCATGGTCGAGTAGAGACCGAGCCACACCGGGATGGCCAGCAGGGTCCCGGCCGTTCCGATGAGGACCACCCGCCACATCATGCGTTTTGCATAGAAGTGGCGGGAGAGGATCTGGTGGAGGCCCCAGGCGGGGATGGAGAAGGCGTACAGCACGAGCAGGCTCGCCACCAACTCGCTGTCGACCGCCGTGAACTCGCCGTGCTGGTAGAGGAGACGGACCAGGGGACGGGCCAGGACGACCAGCGCGGCGGTGGCGGCGGCGGCCACGAATACGGTGTTCCGAGCCGCTCGACCGGTGGTGCGAGTGAGCCTCTCCAGATCGCCGCCGGCGGCGAGGCGGGCAAGGAAGGGGAAGGCCGCCACCCCGGCTGCCTGGGCGATCACTCCGATCGGCACCATGTTCAGCTGGCGTGCGAAGCTGAGGGCGGCCGTGGCGCCGACGTCGATCTGGCCGAACAATCTGACGAACTGCTCGTCGAGGACGGCGATCGACTGGCCCAGCATCAGTGGCAGGGCCAGGATCAGGTACTCCTTGACGGACGATTCGCCGCTCGGCACGCGGATGAGCCAGGTACCGGTGGAGCGGGCCCCGAGCCATTGCAGCCCGAAGTTGCCGACCGCGGAACCGATGACGGCTCCCCAGAGAAACGCCTCCGGTCCCGGCTCCCCGATGGCGGCTCCGATCAGACCACCGGCGATGATCCCGACGTTGTAGATGATCGGGGCCAGCGCAGGGATCAGGAATCGACGATGGGTGTACTGGACTGCCATGAGCAGGGCGCCCATCACCAGGAACACCTGGGCAGGTAGCACGAGCCTGGTCAGCGAGACCAAACGCTCGGGGTCGGGGACCCGGGGAAAGATCAGGGAGACCATCGGTTCCGCCGCTATCCACATCGCGGCCGTGAGGCCGAGGATGGCCCATCCCACGAACCGGAACACAGACGTAAAGGCCCGGCTCGCCGCCATTGGATCCCCGCGCTCGATGTGCCGGCTCAGGATCGGGATCAGGGTGATGGTGAGGTATGCCCCCGCCAGCAGATAGTTGAGGAAATCGGGGATGAGAAAGGCAGCGCGGTAGAGGTCACCCTCCGTGTTCACCCCGATGAGAGTGGCGAGCAACGCCTCCCGACCCAGGCCGAGGAGTCGGGAGACGAGAATGCTCGCCGATACCACGGCCGCGGCCGCGCCCATCTTGAGTGGCCGGCTCACGCCGCACCCGCCCGAAGCCGGTCGACGACCTCGTCGGGGACAGCCAGGTCCCCGTATCCGGTTCCGAGCTCGAGATACGGCTTGTACGTCCCGTGGTAGTCGCTGCCCCCCGACGCGATGAGCCCGAAGCGACGAGCAAGATCGGCGTAGCCCTCCCGCTCGTGACGTTGGTAGGCGGCACACAATGCCTCCAGACCTACCAGGCCGGCTGAGCGGAGTCGGATGAGGAGATCGGCCATCTCATGGGATCGATTGATTCCGAGAGTGTGGGGGTGGGCCAGAACCGGTACCCCGCCAGAATCGCGGGCGAGGCCTATCGCTTCTTCGGGAGACAGTCGCGGCCTGGCGGCGTATGCGGGCTTGCCCGCCCCAAGCCACAGGTCGAAGGCCTCGCTGATCGACTCGACGTAGCCCTTGCGCATCATGACCGCCGCGATATGCGGCCGTCCCACGGTGCCGCCACCGGACTCGGCGATCACCTCTTCGAGAGACATCGGCATGCCGAGACCGTCGAGCAGCCCGACTATCGCAGCGTTGCGCCCCTCGCGGCCGAACTGGAGCCCGGCGAGCCGGTCCTGGAGCGGCCCCGGGCCTGGCTCCAACCAGAGCACAACCAAGTGCATCCCTCCCTCATGCTCGAGAGATAGCTCGGTGCCCGGGATGAGGTCGATCCCTGCCCGGTCTGCCGAAGCGCGCGCCTCCCCGATCCCCTCCAGGGTGTCGTGATCGGTGAGGGCGAAAGCGCTCAGACCCAGGTCGACTGCCTTGTCGACGAGGGCAGAAGGCGTCTCCGACCCATCGGAGGCCGTGGAATGCGTGTGGAGGTCGACGGCCATCTGATTGCTCAGAGAAGGATGATGGCCCGCCAGGCCGTCAAGGGCCGGTTACGTCCACCGTGGCTCGCTCGATGTAGACGGTCTCCAGGGGGAGGCTCTGCTCTGTCGATCCCGGCCGGACCGCCGTCTCCACTCCCGCAATCGCGACAAGCGTGTCCTCTCCCGAAATGACCTCGCCGAGGAAATTGAACTGAGGATTGAGCGTCGTGGCGGCGTCGCCGGTGAGAATGAAGAATTGACTCCCGGTGGTTCCCCTGCCCACGTTGTCCATCATCACCATGCCCGGGGCCAGGACGAAATCGTCAGCGGGGAACTCGTCGGCGATTCGGTAGCCAGGGCCTCCACTTCCATTGGCTTCGGGATCACCGGAGAAGACCCTGAAATCTTCCACGACACGGTGGAACACCTGCCCGTCGAAGAACCCCTCTCGAGCCAGGAAGACAAAGGAGTTGGCTGTCACCGGGTAACCAGCCGGGTCGAGCTCTATCACGATGTCGCCACATGAGGTCTCCAGGGTGACCGCGATCGTGGACTCAGCCGTGACGTCCCTCTGTGGCACGGGTGCGGGAAAGGCGAGGACTGGCTCGGGCTCGGGCTGCTCGGCGCCGCATGCCGTCGGTTGGTCTCGGAAGCCCTCGTAACCCCCGGGTAGGTCACCCTCGTCGTTGCCGAAATAGGCGCCGGCGACGACGATCCCGATCACTACCACACCGAACACCAATGCAGTCCCTAGCCGACGCCCCAGCTCCTTCCGAGCCACCTGTTTCTTCTCGGCTTCTCGCTTGGCGGCGCGTTGCTCCTTCTGACGCCTACGTCTGTCGGTCATGGCGGAGGGACTCTAGGCACGGGTCTGGCGCAATCCCGAGGTCGGTGTTCGTGTTTGGCGGGGAAACGTTCCAAACTGTTGCCCATGTCCCTGGTCGTCCAGAAATTCGGTGGGACCTCGCTGGCGGACGCGGCGCGGATCAAGGCCGTCGCCGACCGCGTGGAGTCGACTCGGAGAGAGGGCCACGATGTGGTCGTGGTCGTTTCCGCCATGGGCGAGACCACGGACCAATTAGTGGCTTTGGCCGCCGAGGTGAGCGACGACCCGTCGCCCCGGGAGATGGACATGCTGCTGAGCGCCGGGGAGCGCATCTCCATGGCGTTGCTCTCGATAAGCCTCAACTCACGGGGCATCCTCGCCGTCAGCTACACCGGATCCCAGGCCGGCATCCTCACCGATTCCTCCCACGGCTCGGCCAAGATCCTCGACATTCGGGGGACCAGGGTGCGAGACAGCCTGGCTGAGGGACGCGTTGTGATCGTCGCCGGGTTCCAGGGGGTGGATCCCGAGTCGAAAGAGATAACCACATTGGGACGTGGCGGATCCGACGCCACCGCCGTTGCCCTGGCCGCGGCGCTAGCTGCCGATAGTGTCGAGATCTATACCGATGTCGACGGCGTATTTACCGCAGACCCCCGGATGGTGCCCGATGCGATGAAGCTCGAGGAGATCCCGTTCGACGAGATGCTCGAGCTGTCCGCCGGGGGAGCCGGCGTCCTCATGTCACGGGCGGTCGAATTCGGGCGCCGCTTCGAGGTCCCGATCCATGTCAGGTCGTCGTTCCACGACGGCGAAGGGACCTGGGTGCGCGAGTCCCCGATGGAGCAGGCCATCGTGAGCGGCATCGCCCACGATCGATCCGAGGCGAAGGTGACGGTGAACCGTGTGCCCGACCGACCAGGTGTTGCCGCTGCCCTCTTTGGATCCCTGGCCGCTGCGGGGGTCAATATCGACATGATCGTGCAGAACGTCTCACACGATGGCAGCACCGACATCAGCTTCACTGTTCCCAGGGCCAACCTGGTCGACGCAGAGCGGATCGCCAAGCAGGTAGCGGGTGAGATCGGTGCCGAGTCAGTTGACGTCGATGCCGAGATCGCCAAGGTTTCACTGGTCGGCGCCGGCATGAAATCGCATCCAGGTGTCGCGGCGAAAGTGTTCGAGACCCTGGCTTCGGCAGGTATCAACATCGAGATGATCTCAACCTCCACGATTCGCATCTCCTGCGTGGTCAGGGCTGATGAGGTCGAGGCGGCGGTTCGGGCGCTTCACGAAGCGTTCGACCCTCCGGCCACATACGAGGAGGTTGGGGCGTGAGCGACCGGGTGGTCGCGGTGGCGGGAGCGACGGGGGCCGTCGGCCGCACGATGAGGGCGATACTCGAGTCGAGGGACTTCGCTCTGGGGTCGTTGCGTCTTCTGGCGTCGGAGAGGTCCGCGGGATCCGTCATCGACACCAGGTGGGGCGAGGTCGAGATCGAGGATCTCGCCTTGGCAGACCCGTCCGGCATCGACATTGCGCTGTTCTCCGCAGGTGGTGATCGGTCCCGGGCCCATGCCCCACGATTCGCAGACGCGGGGGCGGTGGTGATCGACAACTCGTCGGCCTTCAGGATGGACCCGAGTGTCCCTCTCGTCGTTGCCGGCGTCAACGACGCCGCGGTCGGGGCTCATCGGGGGATCATTGCCAACCCCAACTGCACCACGATGACTCTGATGATGGCGGCCGGCCCACTTCATCGGGCCGCGGGTCTTCGAAGCATGGTGGCCACCTCATACCAGTCGGTGTCCGGTTCCGGTCAGCAGGGTGTCGTCGAGTTGGTCGAGCAGACCGATCTCCTTCGTCCCGACCTCGACGCTCTGATGACCGGCGGGTGGGAGGATCCCCGACCGTCGCTGTACGCCAGACCGATCGGATTCAACGTTCTTCCGCTGGCCGGTTCTGTGACCGAGCAGGGATACACCGACGAGGAGTGGAAGCTGGTCAACGAGTCGAGGAAGATCCTCGACCTCCCGGGCCTTCACGTAGAGCCAACCTGCGTCCGCGTGCCCGTGCTGGTGGGCCATGGTGTTGTTGCGTCACTCCGCTTCGAGCGACCGGTCGAGCCGGACGAGGCGACAGAGATCCTGGAGACGGCGCATGGAGTCCAGGTCTGGGATGAAATGGTTCCGACCCCGCTCGACTCTGCCGGGATCGATGACGTGCTGGTCGGTCGGATCCGCCCCACCGTGGGTCACCCGGGCGGCATCAATCTGTGGGTGGTCGGCGACAACCTGCGCAAGGGCGCAGCCCTAAACGCCGTCCAGATCGCCGAGTTGCTCTAGACCAGCGGCGCTTCTTCGGTCGGCCCGTCGCTCCGGAGCAATGCAGACATCCGACGTCGCAACAGAGGCGGTGCGTTGCGCAGCCCGAGATCGAGTGCGAAGCGGGCGTCGTCGGTCACGTCGAGGATGATCTCCTCGCCCTCCGCTCGCACATGGAATCCATCGGGCATCGCGGAGACACGGATCTCCTCCCGTGCCCAGTCGCCGACCTCGATCTCCCCAGCCATCATCGTGACTCGATCGTCGGTGAGATCGATCAGCACACTGATCGGTGCTTCGTCGGTTCCGTCCAGTCGGAGCCGTGCGTCGTAAGCGGTCATCATCCTCCCCTGAGCTGTCGTCGGCAGCAGGATCAGAGTATCCCCGGGTTCGCCTGGAAGGAAGCGGATCTTTGTCAAACGGAATGTTCTTGGAACGGGGCCTCGCCTACCATCCGAGAATCAATCGGGACGTGGCGCAGCTTGGTAGCGCGCAGCGTTCGGGACGCTGAGGTCGTGGGTTCGAATCCCGCCGTCCCGACTCTGTGATGTCGCGAGACATCGGAAACCTCTGAACCTGCGGGTTCAGGGGTTTTCTTCTGGCGCTGGCCTTTGTCAAGGATTCTCAGAGCGAGGCGATTCGGCGCACAGTCCGGCGGGTGCGCGCCGAAACGGAAATCTCCGAAGCCAGGTCACCGATGACTCCTGATTGACGCCTGATGGCGACCTGGCTGCGTGGATACCACCGTCGACGAGGTCAGCCAGGTCAGGACCTGGTCTATCACTTCGCGGTCGTGGAGCAAGTCGAAGTGTCGTCGGCCACCCAGCACGCGAACGTGGGTCGCCTCAATGCGGCGTCGTTTGCCCCTACCTGTGCTGCTCGCAGCACGGACCATAAGATCGCCCATCAAGACCCCCACCGGATGGGCCGGATCTGAGGTGACCACTGCGGCCACGAAGTGGTGAGCGACACCTGGCAAAGGCGGCACCGTGCCTACCGTGTTATGGAGCATTGCGTCAGGTTCGGCGCCCAGCCAATCGTCCTCGACAATGGCACCGAATCGGAGATCCTTGATCCCGTCACTCCGGACGTCCAGGAAGTCGGCTAGGGCCCGGCTCTCGGGGGCGATTCTGAGGCCCCAAGAAAGGACGTTCATTGCCTTCTCGAGTGGCGCCCCCAGGTGCGGTGAAGCCACCGTGACGACGTCGCCGACTTTATCCACCCAAGCATGTCCCGCCACCTGCCCAACGTGGCAAGCGCTCCGGATCACGAGGCCGCCCATAGAGTGTCCGACCAGGGCGATCCTATCGATCGGGGTGGGCCGAGATCGGCACAGGTGTTCGAGCAGTCTGGCCAACTCCATCCCGTTCTCCGAGACGTGTCTCCCGGAGTTGTATCGGACTAAGACGGGAGTGAAGGAACGGTCGGTCGTCAGCTGCTCGGCGAGGCCAATCGCGGTCTCTGCACGGGAGCCATTTCCCATCCAGCATCGCTCCGTCTGCCCGAGCCCGTGGACAAGCACAACCATCGTGGAGGGTGCCGACGGCAC
>Ga0208654_1000102_pt1 | contig 12085 bp, 10 predicted proteins | sample MayberryNE_Catta_3_FD_185657 | JGI IMG/M metagenome (GOLD analysis project Ga0208654, IMG submission 185657) | Natural and restored wetland microbial communities from the San Francisco Bay, California, USA, that impact long-term carbon... | ecosystem: Environmental > Terrestrial > Soil >...
CGTCACGGCGTTCCCCTTCGGGGTCGTAGAACACGGGAGCGACGACCCCGCACTCGACCGGCCCGCGCGGTGTGGGTGAGACCACCCGTCCGCCGATGCGATCGCGCCCGCCGCGGACCATCGCCAGGGCGAACGTGCGGTCGAGCGCGGGGCTACGGTAGCTCGAGGTCACGTGGCCGAGCATCGGCACGGGTGGTGGCGCCGTCACGTGCTCGGGCGAGACCAGCTGGGCGCCCTCCGGCAGCCACACCGTCGGATCGACCGGGAGCAGGCCCACGAGGTGCTTCCGGTCGGAGCGCATCGTGTCGGCCCGCCGCAGGGAGCGCCTGCCGATGAAGTCGGAGTCGTCCTTCCGCACGATCCACGACATGCCGAGGTCGTGGGGGGTCACCGTGCCGTCGGTGTCCTGGCCCACGATCACGAACCCCTTCTCGGCTCGGAGCACGTGCATCGCCTCGGTGCCGTAGGGGGTGAGCCCGAACGGCGTGCCGGCGGCGAGCACCGCGTCCCACATCGCGAGGCCGAGATACCCGGCGACGTTGATCTCGTAGGCGAGCTCGCCGCTGAAGCTCACTCGGGCGACGCGCGCCGGCATGTCCGCCACCTCACCGTCTCGCCAGGTCATGAACGGGAACGCCCTCGCGTCGAGGTCGATGTCGGTGCCGGCGGCGTCGAGCACGTCGCGGGCCAGCGGGCCGTTCACCGCGATCGTCGCCCACTGCTCGGTGACACTCGTCGCGAACACCCGCAGGTCGGGCCACTCCGTCTGCAGCCATTCCTCGACGTGGTCCATGACGCTCGCCGCCCCGCCGGTGGTGGTCGTGATCAGGAATCCGTCGTCGGCGAGCCGCATCGCGACGCCGTCGTCCCAGATCATGCCGTCGAGGCCGAGCATCATGCCGTACCGGATCGAGCCGACGGCCAGCGTCGACATGCGGTTCGTGTACAGGCGATCGAGGAACGCCGCCGCATCGGCCCCCCACAGCTCGATCTTGCCCAGGGTGGAGGCGTCCATCGCGCCGGCCGCGCGCCGCACCGCGAGGCACTCGCGATGGACGGCCGTGTGCATCGACTCGCCGGGAAGCGGGAAGTACCACGGGCGCTTCCACTGCCCGACGTTCTCGAACGCGGCCCCGCGTTCGACGTGGCGCTCGTGCATCGGCGTGGTGCGGACCGGGTCGAGCAGCGCCGGGCCTCGATCGGGACCGGCGAGCACCGAGTAGGGGACCGGCGTGTACGGCGGACGGCTGTTGGTCGGGCCCTGCGCCCCCGGTCCCGCGCCCCACGCCTCGTTCACGATCGCGGCGGTGAGCGCGCCGCTGGTGCGTCCCTGATCGATCGCGGTGCCGATGTAGGTCGCGCGCTTCACGTGCTCGGTCGATCGCAGCTCGTGGCCGACCGCGTCGAGCACGTCGGCCACGGTCGCGTCGCGCTGCAGCTCGACGAAGTGCTCCGAGAGATCGTCGGCCGGCGAGTACCAGTACGGGACGCTCGCCGGCACCTCGCCCGCCGCCGCTCCGACGATCGACAGCCACCGCGGCGAGTCGCCGTCGGGCACGAAGCACGCCCCCTCGTCGTCCCATCGCAGTCCGCCCCCGATGCCGCGCCAGAGCTGGGCGGCGGGGTTCCATCCTCCGGAGACGAGCACGAGGTCGGCGTCGATCGTCTCGGTCTCGCCGTCGGGTCCGCCGAGCCGGACCGAGCGGACCCGTTCGTCACCGGCAGCCGCGAGCACCTGCCAGCCGGTGCGGACGTCGACGCCCTCCTCGCGGGCCGACTCGCTCGCTCGGCCGCCCTCGCCCGGATCGACGATCGCGGCGACGTCGAGGCCCGAGCGTGCGAGCGCGACCGCGGCCTCGTGGCCGGCGTGGTTCGTGATGAACACGACCGCGCGCTCGCCCGGCATCGCACCGAAGCGGTCGGCGTACAGCAGGGCCGACGACGCGAGCATCACGCCGGGTAGGTCGTTGCGGGCGAACCCGATCGGACGCTCGTGCGCGCCCGTCGCGAGCACGACCCGCTTCGCGCGAACGTGGTGCAGGCGCTCCACGGGCGTGGAGCGTTCGTACACGATCACGTACCCGGCGTCGTAGACGCCGAGCGCCGTGGCATCGGTGAGCACCGTGACCTCGGTCGCGCTGGAAAGCGCTCCGCCGGTCGTCGCGATCCACGGAAGCGCCGGGTCGCCGTCGACCTCGTCGCCCGTCGTGGCCGCGCCCCCGAGCCAGGACCGCTCGTCCACGAGCAGCACGCGATCGCCGGCCTCCGCGGCCTCCAGCGCCGCGCGCAAGCCCGCGATGCCCCCGCCGACCACGAGCGTCTCCACGTGCTGGTGTCGATGGTCCGCAGCCGGCGCCTCCCTGTGATCGGCGGGGAGTCGCCCCACGCCCGCACGAGACGTGGCCACGAGACCGTCGAACAGTGGGATCGTGGTCGCCGGCTCGATCGAGCGGAAGGAGGGAGCCGAGACCTCCACGAACGCGTTCGGCTCCTCGACGCCCGCCGAGAACACCCCTCGCGGTCTGCCCAGCAGCGGCGATCGGGCGACGACATCGACGCCGTTGGCGATGAGCGCGCTCGCGATCGTGTCGCCGGCCAGGCCCTCGTACCCCTTGCCGTCGAACGAGAAGGCGAGGGGCTGCGTGCGATCGACGCCGTGGCCGGCCGGCGCCGCGAGGCGCCGGCCGCTCACGTCGCCCTCCCGTCGTCCGGTGGACCTTCCCCGACGAGGTACGCCACCCCGATCTCGTTCGTGGCCGTGTTCCGGGTGAGGTTGAACCACCGGCGACAGCCGGCCGTGTGCATCCAGCGCTCCGACCACCACCCGCGCGGGTTGTCGCGCATGAACAAGTAGTCCGCCCACTCCTCGTCCGACAGCGCATCGGGGTCGGCGGGATAGCCGACGTGCGCCTGCCCGCCGTACCGGAACTCGATCTCGTCGCGCGGTCCGCACCACGGGCACGGGATCAGCAGCACGAGGTCAGGCCTTCCCTTCGTCGAACGCCTCGACCGTCGCCCCGTCGAATGCGTCGACGAGCCGCTTCGGGGCGGTCATGCGCCAGGCCTCCACGATCAGCTCGCGCACCTCCACGCCGTCGGTTCTCGAGAGGACCGCCCCGACCCATCCGCTCGGCCCGACGTACGGCGGGACGAACCAGGCATCGGCGTCCATCGAGATCAGCGCCCGCTGCTCGTCGTGCACCGACTTGATCCAGGCCTGGCGTTCCTTCTCGCTGAACATCAGGAAGATCTTGCTCCGCACCCGGAAGGTCGCGGTCTCCCAGGTCTCGCGTTCCTCGGCTTCGGGCAGCGAGAGCGCGAACGCGCGGACGGTGGATGCTCGGATGCCCATGTCCGGTCATCAATGCGCGACCGCCGCCGCGCCGTGCTCGTCGATCAGTGCGCCGGTGGTGAACCGGTCCAGCGAGAAGGGCTCCGCGAGCGGCCCCGGCTCGCCGTTCGCGATCGTCTCGGCGTAGATCCACCCGGATCCTGGCGTCGCCTTGAAGCCGCCGGTTCCCCACCCGCAGTTGAGGAAGACCCCGTCGATCGGGGCTCGATCGACGATCGGGGAGGCGTCGGGGCAGACGTCGACGATGCCTCCCCAGGTCCGCAGCATCGAGGCGTGCGCGAACATCGGGAACAGCTCGAGCGCCGCGGCCATCTGGTGCTCGATCACGTGGAACGACCCCCGCTGCCCGTAGCCGTTGTACGCGTCGATGCCGGCGCCCATCACGAGCTCGCCCTTGTCGGCCTGCGAGACGTAGACGTGCACGGCGTTCGACATCACGACGCAGCCCAGCACCGGTTCGTACAACGCGCTCACGAGCGCCTGCAGCGGATGCGACTGCAGGGGAAGCCGCAATCCGAGCATCGACGCGAGCACGGTGGTGTGCCCTGCCGCGGCGAGCGCGACCTTCCCCGCCGTGATCGAGCCCCGGCTGGTCTCGACGCCCTCGACGCGGCCGCCCCCGCCGCGCAGGAAGCCGGTCACCTCGGCGTGCTCCACGATGTCGACGCCCAGCCGGTCGGCGCCGCGCGCGTATCCCCACGCGACCTTGTCGTGGCGTGCGACGCCCCCCCTGCGCTGGAGCGTGGCGCCGAGCACCGGATAGCGCACATCGGGGGAGACGTTCACGATCGGACAGGATTCGCGCACCGACGCCGCGTCGAGCCACTCCGCGTCGACGCCGTTCAGCCGGTTGGCCTCGACGCGGCGGACGCTCGAGCGCACGTCGCCGATGTCGTGCGCGAGGTGCAACACCCCGCGTTGAGAGAACTGCATGTCGAAGCCCAACGTCTCCTCGAGCGACTCCCACAGCTTCAGCGAATGCTCGTAGATCGCTGCGGACTCGTCCCACAGGTAGTTGGAGCGGATGATCGTGGTGTTCCGCGCCATGTTGCCGCCGCCGAGCCATCCCTTCTCAACGACACAGACGTCGGTGATGCCGTGGTTCGCGGCCAGGTAATAGGCGGTGGCTAGCCCGTGTCCGCCGGCGCCCACGATCACGACGTCGTAGGACGCCTTCGGTTCCGCTGCACGCCAGTAGCGCTCGCCCATCGGACGACACGATAGGCGGAGAGCGCTGCGGCGTCCCCTCGGCCGCCGGCGTCAGGCTATCGTTGACCGATGGCTCGGTCGTCCGGGGGAGCAGATGTCCAAGGCGATCGCGCGGAAAGGGGCAGGATGAGCGTTGCAGACCCCGGGGCACACCAGGCATCCGAGGACGGACACGAGGGCGCAGGCCCCGCGGCGGTGAGCACCAGGTCGGCGAACGGCTCGGGAGGCTCGCCGTCGCTGGAGGTGCGGTGGATCGACCAGGGCGCGATCCCGCCGGCCATGCTGGCGTGGATGGGCCCGTTCGACGCGTGGATCGAGCGACGTGAGGATCGATACCTGGTGGGCCCGGCGTCGCCCGACCTCGGTGTGAAGATCAAGGGAGGCATCGAGCTGGACCTGAAGGCCTTCCGAGGTGACGCCGGCGTCCTCGATCTCCCGGGTGGGCGTGGCCGACTCGAGCGGTGGGCGAAGTGGCGATTCCCACTGAACTCCGTGACCTTGCCGTCCACCGGCGGCTCGAGCTGGCTGGCGCTCCGGAAGACCCGGCATCGCCGGTCGTTCCGTCGTTCCGACGACGGGGTCGTCGAACGCCCCGTGGCCGAGGCGGAGATGCCGGGATGCTCGGTCGAGCTCACGACCGTCGAGGTGGGTCGCGAGACGTGGTGGACGTTCGCCCTCGAGGCGTCGGGTGAGCCCGGCGACCTCGAGCCGGTCCTTCGCGCCACCGCCGAGGTGCTCTCGAGGGGTGAGCAGCCGTCCGGGGTCGGCCTCCGGTTGGAGGACTCGATGTCGTACCCGCGATGGCTGGCCTCCCGTCGGGGCTGAACGCCGCTCGTTGACACGCCCTCGGACGTCGGCGTACCGTCCGCGGCGCGGTTGCGCACGAGACCGAGGCGTTGCGGCATGCGAGACCAACACGAGAGCGGCGGGAACCTGCAGTCCGTCCGCCGAGCGCTGCGCGCGCTCGAGCTGATCAGCGAGCACGGCGAGCTGGGCGTGACCGAGCTCGGCCGCAAGCTCGACGTGCACAAGGCGACCGCGTCTCGATTGATCGCGACCCTCGCCGAGCGAGGATTCGTCGAACGCGACTCGATCTCGGAGAAGTACCGGCTGGGGTTCGGGCTGATCTCGCTCGCCGGCGCGGCCGTCGGCGGCAACGACCTGGTTCGAGCCGCCCGCCCGATCCTCGACGACCTCGCTGAGCGCACCCGCGAGACCGTGAACCTCGGCGTGCTGTCGGGGGAGTCGGTCGTCTACATCGACCAGGTGACCGGGACCCGCTCGATCGTGAGCGTGAGCTGGGTGGGACAACGCACGCCGCTGCACTGCACGTCGAACGGGAAGGTCCTGCTCGCGTACGCGACCGACGCCGAGCGGGAGCGGATGCTCGCCTCGCCCCTGACGCGACTCACGTCTCGCACGATCACCGACCTGCGGAAGCTGCGCTCGCAACTGGCGGAGGTCCGGGCACGCGGCTACGCGCAGACGCTCGAGGAGCTCGAGGAAGGTCTGAACGCCGTGGCCGCCCCCGTCCGCGGCATGAGCGGCGACGTGGTGGCGGCGCTCAGCGTCTCGGGGCCGGCGTTCCGGATGCGGGGCGTGGACCTTCCGCGCTTCGGGAAGCTCGCCGCCGACGCCGCGCTCGCCGTCTCACGCAGGCTGGGCTACGTCGACCGAGGTGTGCGGGCCGGATGAGCGCGAGGCAGGATCCGACCGCGTCGATCGAGTGGGACGTTCACCGGGGCGAGGCGCGGACCTTGCTCGATGCGATCGGCCGGACCCCGCTCGTGCGCCTGCAGCGGGTCGCACCGCCCGGGGTCGACGTGCTCGTCAAGGTCGAGTGGTACGGCCCGACGGGTTCGGTGAAGGACCGGATCTACGCCGCGATGCTCACGAAGGCCGAGGAGCGCGGCGACCTGCGCCCGGGCATGACGATCATCGAGTGCACGACCGGCAACGCGGGCATCGCCTGCTCGGCGGTCGCCGCGATCAAGGGCTACAGATGCACGATCGTGATGCCCGAGGGCATGAGCAACGAGCGGAAGACGATGATCGAGGCCTACGGAGCCGATCTCGTCCTCACGCCCGGCGCGGGCACCGACATCGACCTCGCGCTCGAGCGCATGCGCGAGATCGTCGCGACCGACCCCGATCGGTACTTCTTCCCCGGGGAGTTCGAGAACCCCGACAACCTCGAGGCGCAGCTCGCGAGCGGCGAGGAGATCTGGGAGCAGTCGGGCGGGCGCATCGACGCGGTGGTCGGGGCGCAGGGCACGGGCGGGTGGATCAGCGGCGTCGCACGAGCCCTGAAAGGGCACGATCCCTCGATCGTGGCGTTCGCCGTCGAGCCGGCCGAGTGCCCGCTGATCAGCGAGCATCGGTGGGGCACCCACGGGGTGCCGGGTATCGGCGACGGCATCGTGCCGCCGAACCTCGACCTCGCCTCGATGGACGGCATCGTCACGGTCTCGACCGAGGAGGCGCTCGTCACCGCCCGGCGGCTCGCCCGCGAGGAGGGGATGCTCTGCGGGCCCTCGTCGGGTATCAACGTGGCCGCCGTCCGTAAGGTGATCGAGCATCATCCGGAGCTTCGGCGCGTGGTCACCGTGATCTGCGACACCGGCCAGCGCTACCTCTCGGGCGAGCTCTACGGCGAGAAGCTCGAGGTGGATGAGCCCGAGCGTGACCACACGCTCGACCCCGGAACGGTCGCGGCGATCGAGGCGCATCGGGATCGCCTCGAGTTCATATCCTGAGCGCGCGCTCGATCTTTCCGCGCCCTCGAGGCGGCGAGGAGTGGGCGTGGCACGGGTGGTGAGGCGGCCACGCGATGGAGGAGGGAACGACCGGTCGACCTCGGGGCACGAGGACGATGCTGGCGGTGCGGCAACACCTCGTCGACGGACACGGCAGCCTCGTCGTCGAAGAGATCGCTGTACCCACCGTGCGGGCGGGCACCGCGCTCATCCGTGTCCACGCGGCGGGCATCACGCGCGACGAACTCGATTGGGCAGCCGGACGGCTTCCGGCTATCCCGAGCTATGAGCTGTCCGGGATCGTCGAGTCGGTGGCTGCTGACGTCGATGGCGTCGCCGCGGGCGACCCGGTGATCGCCCTCACGGATTTCGATCGAGACGGCGTCGCCGCCGAGCACGCGGTCGTCCGAGCAGATCTCCTGGCGCCGAAGCCGGCCGCCGTGGGACATCGGGAGAGCGCCGCCTTGCCGCTCGCCGGGCTCAGCGCTTGGCAGGGCCTTTTCTCCTTCGGGCGGCTGGAGCGAGGTCAGCGGGTACTGATCCACGGGGGGACCGGCGGGGTTGGCCACCTGGCGATCCAGCTCGCCCGGTGGCGCGGTGCACACGTCATCGCGACCGGGTCCGGAGCGGGCATCCATCGCGCGGCGGAGCTCGGTGCCGACGAGACGCTGGATCGCTCGGCCGACGAGTTCACGGAGATCGAGCCCGTCGACCTCGTCTTCGACACGGTGGGAGGCGAGGTGCTGGCGCGCTCGGGCGACGTCGTGCGGCCGGGCGGCGCGGTGGTGTCGTTGGCCGAGGAGCCGTCAGCGGACGGAGACGATCTCGCCGCCAGCTACTTCGTCGTCGAGCCGAACCACGAGCAGCTCGCAAGGTTGGCGGGGCTCGTGGACGATGGGGCGCTCGTGCTCGCGATCGAAGCCGTGTATCCGCTCGCAGCGGCCCTGGCGGCGTTCGACCGGGTCCAAGCGCCGGGCAAGCATGGGAAAGTGGTCCTGAGCGTGATCGATGACTAGCCAGGAACGGAAGGGCGAGGCGTTCCGGGCGCTGCACGAGGGTGCGCCGTTCGTGATCCCGAACCCGTGGGACGCCGGGTCGGCGCGGGTGCTGGCCGGGCTCGGCTTCCGAGCTCTCGCGAGCACGAGCTCGGGGTTCGCGTTCACCCTGGCCCGCCCCGACGGCGGGGCGACGCTGGACGACGTCGCCGCGCACGCGTCGATGCTCGATCGTGCCACCGATCTTCCCGTCTCGGTCGACCTCGAGAACGGCTACGGCGCCGATCCCGACCATGCCGCCACCGCGATCACGCGGATCGCGGAGGCCGGCGCCGTCGGCGGATCGATCGAGGACTACGATCCGAGCGGCCACCTCTACGACGTGCGGCACGCCGCCGAGCGGGTGGCCGCGGCGGCGGATGCCGCTCGGGCGCTCGGCTTCCCGTTCATGCTGACGGCGCGTGCCGAGAACCACATCCGAGGCAACCCCGACCTCGACGACACGATCGCTCGCCTCCGTTCCTACGAGGCTGCGGGCGCCGACGTGCTCTACGCGCCCGGCCTCGCGACACCGGCGGAGATCCGCGCGGTGTGCGAAGCGGTCTCCAAGCCGGTCAACGTGCTCGCCCTCCCCGGACTCTCGATGGCCGACATCGTGGAAGCGGGCGCCCGTCGCGTCAGCGTGGGGGGCGGCCTGACGTGGGCCGCGGTCGAGGCGATGGTCGCCGCGGCGGTTCGGATCCGTGACCACGGCGACTTCTCGGGCCTCCGCTCGGAGCCCGAGCCGGTCGACGGCTGGTAGGTCGACCGGCACGGCCTGTCGCTCGGCGGGTAGCCTGCTCCGACAGATGACCGAGCCGTGGAAGTTGACCGCAACCGAAGCCCTGGCCGCGATGCGCGCCCGCGTGCTCTCGCCTGTCGAGCTGCTCGAGAGCGTCGAACGTCGCGCCGACGAGGTCGAGCCAGTCGTCAACGCCCTGTGCGAGCGGCGTCACGGCGCGGGGCAGGCCGCCGCCGAGGTCAGCGCCGACCGGTACGCCCGAGGGGAAGGGATCCGTGCGCTCGAAGGCCTGCCGGTCGCGCTGAAGGAGGAGGTCCCGGTGAACGGGTGGCGGATGCGCTACGGCTCGCTCGCGATCGACGAGGTCGCCACCGAGACCGCTCCGATCGCCGAACGCATCCTGAAGGCGGGAGCGGTGGTGCACGCTCGCACGACCACGCCGGAGTTCAGCTGCACCGGGTACACGCACTCCAAGCTCTGGGGCGTGACGCGGAATCCCTGGAACCCGGCCGTTGCCGCGGGCGGATCGAGCGGGGGGTCGGGCGCGTCGCTGGCCAGCGGCACGTCGCTGCTCGCGAGCGGCTCCGACATCGGCGGATCGATCCGGATCCCCGCCTCGATCGACGGGGTGGTGGGGTTCAAGCCTCCTCACGGCCGCGTGCCGACCGGCCCGCCGTTCAACCTCGACCGCTTCTGTCACGACGGACCGCTCGCGAGGACGGTCGCCGATTGCGCGCTGTTCGAGAACGTGCTCGCCGGCCCGCATCCGCTCGACGTGACGTCGCTGAGGCCGAAGCTGCGGATCCCGTCGGCGCTGAAGGGGATCACGGGCTGGCGCATCGGGCTCTCGGTCGACCTCGGCTGCTGGGACGTCGAGCCCGAGGTCGAAGCGAACACGCGTGCGGTCGCCGCCGCGCTCGAGGAAGTGGGGGCGATCGTGGACGAGGTCGAGATCCCCTGGGACTTCGAGCAGGTCGTCGGCACGGCACGCCGTCACTTCGCGACGATCTTCGGTGCGGAGATCTCCTCGGCCGCCGACGCCTTCGGCGACCAGCTGAACGACTACGCCCATGCCTGGGCCGAGGAGGCGCGGATGCACCGCGAGGATCCCCGCTCCTACCTCACGGGGCTCGAAGGCGAGCAGGCGATGTGGGAACCGCTCGGACGGCTGTTCCGGCGCTACCGAGCGATCGTCTGCCCCACCTGGGCGGTCACCGGCATCCCGGCCGGCGACAGCTTCCTCGGGACGATCTTCGACTGGGGCGGCCCGAACGACCGGCAGTACCGGTGCTTCATGACGACCCCGTTCAACGTGTTGTCGCCCTGCCCGGTGCTGGCGGTGCCCAGCGGCACCGCGTCCAACGGCGTGCCCACCGGTGTGCAGATCGTCGCCCGCACCTACGACGACGTGAGCGCCTTCCGCATCGGGGCCGCGCTCGAGAGGGTGCGGCCCTGGCCGAGCGTGCGACGCGAGGTGCCCGCGTGGCCGTGACCGATCTCGAGGCGCGGTTGCAGTCCCTGGTCGACCGCGACGTCGAGGCGTGGTCGCAGATGCCGGGTCGCCTGCTCCACGTGCTCGCGCCGGGTGTCGACGTCGAGGTCGCAGCGGGCGTCGCGGACACGACGACCGGCGAGCCGCTCGTGCCCGGGGCACGGTTCCGTATCGCGAGCGTGACGAAGCCGTTCGTCGCGGCGGCGACGCTGCGGCTGGTCGAGGAGGGGCGGCTCGCGCTCGACGACACGGTCGCGTCGCTGCTTCCCGGCGCCGACGACGAGCTGCTGAGATCGGGCGGATACGACACCCACGCCATCACGCTGCGGCACCTGCTCACGCACACGAGCGGCATCTACGATTTCGCCGCGGACGCGTACGACCGGTCGATCGCCGACGGGTTCACGGCGCAGGTCTATCGCGACCTCGGCCGTCGGTGGACCCGGTTCGAGCAGATCGGCTTCGCCGTCTCGCACGGCAAGCCCTACGGCCCGCCGGGCCGGCAGTTCGGGTATTCGGACACGGGCGCATGCCTGGTCGGGGAGGTGCTCGAGCGTGTGACCGGCCTGACGATGGGCGCGGCGATCCGCGAGCTCGTCGGCTACGAGCGGCTCGGACTCACGCACACGTGGCAGGAGACGGTCGAGCCGGAGCCCACGGGCCTTCCGCAGCTCTCGCACCAGTACGAAGGCGAGTACGACGTCGCCGACATGGACGCCTCGATCGACCTGTACGGCGGCGGCGGGTTGATGTCGACCTGCCGAGACCTCGCGCGGTTCTTCCGGGGCCTGCTCGGTGGTGCGGTCTTCCGGGACCCGGCGAGCCTGGCGACGATGACCACGACGCTCGTCGACGTGCCGCTCGCCGAAGGCACGCCCGACGACGACGATCCTTCCTGCGCCGCGATGTTCCTGTTCCGGGCGGAGGTCGGTGGCGAGACCTGGTGGGGGCACGACGGCTTCTGGGGAACGACCGCCTACACGTGCCCGGCCCGCGACGTGACGATCGTGGCTGGGAACCAGCGGTCGGGGATGCCCAAGGGCTTCGACCGCATGACGATCGTCGGCGAGGCGTTCGAGCTCGTGAGCGCCGCCGGAGGTCCGTGACGGGTCGGCGAGACCGCCCCCAACCGCAGCCGCCGGGCACGATTCACGGACGCATCGGCACCTCCCCTACACTCCGCCCCATGACGACCTATCCGCTCTCCGCCGAGGACCTCGAGATCCAGCAGCGCGCCCGCGCCTTCGTCGACGAGGACCTGATCCCCTGGGAGGAACACGCCGAGGCCAGCGGGGGACAGATACCCGACGACGAGCGCCGGAAGCACCGTGAGCGGGCGATCGAGCTGGGCCTGTCGGCGATGAACATGCCCAAGGAGCTCGGCGGCACCGGCATGACCACCCTGCAGCAGGTGCTCGTGAGCGAGCAGATCGGCCGCGTGACGAACGCGCTCGGTTGGTGCGTGTTCACCCCGCCCGCGTGGGCCCCCGCCGTCGTCAG
>Ga0208654_1000105_pt1 | contig 12011 bp, 9 predicted proteins | sample MayberryNE_Catta_3_FD_185657 | JGI IMG/M metagenome (GOLD analysis project Ga0208654, IMG submission 185657) | Natural and restored wetland microbial communities from the San Francisco Bay, California, USA, that impact long-term carbon... | ecosystem: Environmental > Terrestrial > Soil > Wetlands...
GCTGCCCGAAGATGTGCCGTTTACCGGAAAGGGCGGTTCGCCGTTGCGCGAGAGTCAATCCTTCTCAAAAGTCACTTGTCCGAAATGCGGAGGCGCGGCGAGGCGTGAGACCGACACCATGGACACTTTCGTCGATTCGTCGTGGTATTTTCTCCGCTATACTTCGGCAAATTCTACCGCGGCGCCGTTCGACGTCGAAAAGGCCCGTTATTGGATGGCGGTCGATCAATACATCGGCGGTGTCGAGCATGCCGTGTTGCATCTGCTCTATGCACGATTTTTCACCAAAGCGCTGCGTGACCTCGGGTTCGCCAAGGTCGATGAACCGTTTACGAACTTGCTCACGCAGGGAATGGTTTCCATGGAAACCTATCGTTGCGCCGAACATGGCTGGCTTTTCCCCGGGGATCTAATCGGCTCGGAAAAGGACGGCTGGCAATGCGCCGAGTGCCGCCGTCCGGTGACCGTCGGCCGGGTCGAAAAGATGTCCAAGTCGAAGAAAAACATCATCGACCCCGAAGATCTCATCAGCCGCTACGGCGCCGATACCGCACGCCTGTTTGCACTCTTCGCTGCGCCGCCGGAAAAAGATCTGGAATGGAGCGATCAGGGTGTCGAGGGCGCCTATCGATTCTTGTCCCGGTTGTGGCGGTTGATTTTTCAACAACGCGATCTGTGGGCGAACCCTGCCGCAAGCAACGGCGCCGGCGAGCTTTCCTCGGAGCTGCGCGATCTGCGGCGCATGATCCACCGGACGATTCAAAAAGTCACCAATGACATCGAAGAGCGTTTTCACTTCAACACCGCAATCGCCGCGATCATGGAGTTGCTAAACGCCTTGAGCGCCGCCGCCCAGCGCGGTGACGATTCGGAGGCGGGGCGCGAGATTCGCAAACAGGGGCTGGAAGCCGTGGTGCTGCTGCTCGCGCCGTTTGTCCCCCATGCGGCCAGCGAGCTGTGGCGGGAGCTCGGGCATCCGGAGCACGTCGATCAAGTACCGTGGCCGAGCTATTCGGCCGACGCGCTCGAGGAAGAAAAACTGCTGATCATCGTTCAAGTCAACGGCAAAGTGCGCGGGAAGATCACCGTGCCGGCCGACGTCACCCAGGAACGTATCGAGACCGATGCCTTGTCCGATCCGAGGGTAGCTGGCTTACTCGACGGCAAAAAGATCGGGCGCGTGGTTTATGTACCGCGTCGCCTGGTGAATATCGTTGTGGAGGGTTGAAAACATGCGCCAGGATCAGTCGCTTCGGCGCCGCTTTTTCCGCTATCTGATTGCTAGCGTCGTGCTTTCGGGTCTCGGCGCCTGCGGCTATCAATTTGTCGATGAAAGTTCACTGCTCCCCAAAGACGCTCGCACGATCTATGTGGAGCCTTTTGTGAACCGTAGCCGCGAAGTCGGCATGGAAAAAGAGCTTGCGACGGCGCTCCGCGGTGAATTTTATCGCCGCGGACGACTCCAAGTCGTCGAACAAGCCGAGCAGGCCGACGTGATCCTGAGCGGTGTGATTCGTTCCCTGGACAATACCGTCGCTTCGGTCAATCGCCGCGACGAAGTCCTGCAATATGAAGCCCTGCTGAATTTGGACGTGACTTTGCGCCGGCGCGAGCCCAACGAAATCCTGTGGCGCGGCCAGGAGCTTCGTCTGAGCGAAATCTACAACGGCTCACGGGCCGCGGTGGTGACGACCTCGTCGGAGTTTCGCACCGGCACCTTGAATGCTACCGACGTGCGCCGCATGACAGATATTCAACTCACGGAATTCGAACGGCGGGCGGTGGAAGACCAGCTCATGGAGCGCTTTGCCAAGGAGATTCACCAGCGCGTCATGGAAATGTTTTGAGGATTGGCGTGCCTGGCGCTCCGTAAGGTCTGAGCTTAACCGGCGGCGGACATCCGCGACGCCGAGCGAGCGAGGCGAGAGAGCCAGCGCGACGCGGTGTTGCTCTTGATGATGCCTTTGTTGACGGCTTTTCCCAACGCTTTATTGACCTCGCGAATTTGGCTCGCAGCCGTTTCTTGATTTTTTGCGTCGATCGCCTGGCGTGCCCTTTTGATCAGAGTCCGGAGCTTCGATTTGGTTTCAATGTTGCCTGCGCGCTTCTTCAAGCTTTGACGGTGTCTTTTGATAGCTGAAGTATGAACGATCAAGGAAGTTCCCCCCAAGAAAATTGTTCAGTGTTGTTTACCATCGTCAGTGGGTCGAGTCAATGAAAGCAACTCGTGATTATTCGGCGCTGAAACTGAGTAAGCACCGGCGATCCGCCACCAGCACTTTCGACGGTTTTCGTAGTGCCCAACCTGGATTCCGTCCATGCCCGCGTTTACGCCGGTAAAAATTTCCGATATGGGCCGACTCGCAAGGGCTTGAACCGAAACGATTTTTGCCGCTGCAAAAATGGGCAATTCGCTGGGCTCCGCTACTTTTGGCCGTACGCGCCCCGCTCGACTTAAGTTGTCCACAAGTTATCGACATTTCGTGTGAGTTTTGAACAACGCCATCCGCTGGATCTGCAAGCGGTAGGACTGAGCAAATTTTGCCAGTCGCCGCGTGCTTGGCCATGCTCGGATCGCCGGACTTTCCGAAACTACGATGATTCATTAATTTAGATCTTCGTCCGCGCACGGGGCCGGCGAGAAAATCGCTTTGCGACAGTCGCGGCTCAGGAGACGCCGGGAGTAACCGGCGCGAACAGTGCTTTGGCAGAAGCACTTTTCATTGGTGAAGAGCAGAAATGGGCTCCGGGGGTGGTAGCGCCGGCACGCTTGAATATCCAAATGAGTTATGCGATACCGAATCAATCATAGCAAGACTTTTTTCTACGTGTGACGGGAAAGGAGGTGAATCAAGGATGAGAAAGAAATTCGTTTCGTTGTCGGTGATCACGCTTTTCGCTTTATCTCTTACGATGATGGGGTGTGGCAAGCAAGAAGAACCCGCTCCGCCGCCACCGCCGCCTGCACCTGCAGCACCTGCGGAGCCGGCTCCTCCTGCGACGCCGAGTGAGCCAGCTAAAGATGCGGCTCCGATGCCGGAAAAGGCTGAGGAAAAGAAAGACGAGGCAAAGACCAAGTAGAGTTGAATACACCTATAGGTTTGAGCCAGAAAAAGGGGAAGGGATCGTAACCTTCCCCTTTTTTGCGATTTCGGTCTGTGATAGTGAATTGTGGCGAGCGATTCCAATATGACTCTCACGGAGCATCTCGAGGAGCTCCGTGGCTGTATAGTAAAATCAATTTTGGCCATCGTCCTCGCCTCAGGCGTCAGTTATTTTTTCGCCGATGCGATTTTCGGGTTTGTCGTGGCGCCGCTGCGCCAACATTTACAGCCGGGTCAAAATCTCATCGGCACCAGTGTCACCGAAGCGTTTTTCGTTGAAATCAAAGTCGCGCTCGCAGCCGGTGTGCTTTTTTCGTCCCCGGTGATCTTTTACCAGATCTGGCGCTTTATCGCGCCGGGCCTGTCGCGCCGGGAACGGAAATGGGTTGTGCCGTTTGTCTTGTGCGCTACTTTTTTTTTCGTATCGGGTGCTTTTTTTTGTTATCGAATCGTCCTGCCGGTCGCCTTCAAGTACTTTCTCGAGCAGTACGAAACCATGGGGGTCAACCCCGCGATCCGGATCGGCGAATATTTTACTTTTTTCTTCCGTATGGTTCTGGCCTTCAGTGCGGCGTTCGAGCTACCGGTTTTTACATTTTTTCTCGTGCGTGTCGGTATCTGGGACTACCGTTTCATGCTGCGATCTTTCCGTTACGCGTTCGTTATCATCTTTATCATCGCGGCGATGTTGACACCGACGCCCGATGTCATCAACCAGAGCCTTCTCGCCGTTCCGATGATGCTGCTTTATGTGCTCAGCATCGGTATCGCATATATATGGCGTCGGCCAGAATGACCCAGAACCTAGCGCGGCAGATCCGCAACTCAATTGACACGGGCAATGCATTACGGAGTACGCTAAGAACACGAATCTAAGAACTTCAAAATGTCTGATCATTCGTGCCCTTCATACACTTCGTGGTGACGCGCTATCGACTTATGATCAGTATTTGAAATCCGCGGCAGCAGATTGGGTGCAAGCCGCGAAAGCTTTTAAGCATAGCCATGTAAAGGGATGAGGAGGAGTAATGATCTCGTTTGTCATTGTAATTAGCTTTTTGTCGCTGGCCTTCGCGGTCTATCTGGCACGCTACGTGATGCAACGCGATACCGGCACGCCGAGAATGCAGGAGATTTCCAATGCCATTAAAGAAGGCGCTGAGGCATTTCTTTCGCGGCAGAATCGGACGATCATCAGTTTCTCAGCCGTTCTGGCAGCGCTGATATTTGTGCTCTATGCGTATTTCCGCACGCCGAGCCCGGCGGATCCGGTGCCGCCGGTGCAGATGGCCTTCTGGACGACGTTCTCTTTCGTTCTCGGCGCCCTTTGCTCAGTGATTGCGGGTTATGTCGGCATGTGGGTTTCAATTCGCGCGAATATTCGCACCGCGGCGGCGGTTCGGTCGAGTCTCAACGATGGATTGCGAATCGCTATACGCGGCGGCGCTGTGTCCGGTCTGTTCGTGGTTGCCATGAGTCTGCTGGGAGTCGGCGGGCTATTCGCGCTTCTGGAAGTGCTCGGCCATGATCCGCAGAAGATCCCGTTTACTATCGTCGGATTCGGGTTTGGCGCCTCCTTCGTCGCGCTTTTCGCGCAGTTGGGCGGCGGCATTTACACCAAGGCCGCCGACGTCGGCGCGGATCTGGTCGGCAAAGTCGAAGCCGGCATACCGGAAGACGATCCGCGCAACCCCGCCGTGATTGCGGATCTGGTCGGCGATAACGTGGGCGACTGCGCAGGCCGCGGCGCCGATCTGTTCGAATCCACCGCCGCAGAAAATATCGGCGCGATGATTCTCGGCGTCGGTCTGTACCCGTTTTTCGGCCTCAAGGGAATTCTCTTCCCGCTGGTGGCGCGCGCCTTCGGACTCCTGGCGTCGATCGTCGGCGTCATGATCGTCAGATGTCGGGAAGATGAAGATCCGATGAGAGCGCTCAATCGCGGATACTATGTGACCAGCATTTTGGCGGCTCTGGGCTTTTTGGCAGCAAGCTATTACCTGCTGCAAGTGGATCCCGCCAAGTATCCCGAAGCGACCTCGGCCTGGATCTATTTCTTTCTCTGCGGGGTTATCGGCATCTTGATGGCGCAGGCGTTTGTTTACATCACCCAGTATTACACCGAGTACAAGTACCGCCCGGTGAAAGAGATCGCCGAGGCGTCGCAGACCGGCCCCGCAACCAATATCATCACCGGCGTCGCGGTTGGCCTGGAATGCACCGCGGCTCCGGTGATCGTCATTTCGATGGCGATTCTCGGCGCCTATTTTCTCGGCGGCGCAAGCGGCGTGCCCAATGCCGGTCTATTTGGCACCGCCGTGGCGACGATGGGCATGCTGGGGACCGCAGCTTACATTCTGGCGATGGATACTTTCGGCCCGATCACGGATAACGCCGGCGGCATCATCGAGATGAGCGGTGAACCTGAAACGGTGCGGCACAAAACCGACCGGCTCGACGCGGTCGGCAATACCACCAAGGCATTGACCAAAGGTTATGCGATCGGCTCGGCGGCGCTCGCTGCGTTCTTGCTTTTCTCTGCGTACCTGGACGAAGTCGCCCATTACGGCACGAAGCTCGAATCGGTCAATATCGCCAAGCCGGAAGTTTTTGTCGGCGGGCTTATTGGCGCAGCTCTGGTATTTCTATTCTCGGCGCTGGCGATCCGCGCCGTCGGCAAAGCGGCTTATTACGTGATCAATGAGGTCAGGCGCCAGTTTAGAGAGAATCCCGGAATTCTGCAGGGCACCGTCAAGCCGGACTACGCGCGTTGTGTCGATATCGTCACCCTCGGCGCGCTTAAACAGATGGTGTTGCCCGGCGTTATCGCGGTCGGCACGCCGGTTGCCGCGGGGCTGATATTCCGGATGTTCGGGGTTGGCGCCGAAGCGGTGGCAGCTCTTTTAATGGTGGGCACGATCGCCGGTATCTTGATGGCCACGTTCCTGAATAACAGCGGTGGAGCATGGGATAATTCTAAGAAATTCATCGAAAGCGGCGCTTACGGCGGCAAGGGGTCCGAGACCCATAAAGCCGCCGTCGTCGGCGATACGGTGGGTGATCCTTTCAAAGACACCGCCGGTCCCAGCTTACACGTGTTGATCAAGTTGCTAGCGACGATCACGCTGGTCTTGGCGCCGTTGTTCGTTTAATTTTCAACTCACTCGTGTAGGTAAACTCGAAAGTGAGAGGCGGACACGAGTCTCCGCATCTACGCATCGTGTTTCCGCTGATCGTTCCGAATGGTGGAATAGGTAGACGACTCAAATTGACTCAAATCTCAAAAGAACGGGAGCTGAGGATATGTTCCCGTTTCTTTGTTGTGATCGATGAGAGGAAGATTGCTCCCGGGGTGTTAACCGACCTAGTTAACGGGCGCGCTGCTGGTGGCGCAAGTGCACACGATGAAGCAAAGCTGAAAGCTTTTCCAAAGCGTTTGTCGAAGCCAAAAGAACTGTCGTACCGCCAATGCACGTTTGATTGCTCGTCTGGAAAATGTTTTTTTGCCAGATATTTGAATCACAGTTTTTGGTGCCATCCAAAAGATCCACACCGTTCCGAATGGCTATGTTGTTTTCAATCGTGTTGGGTTGCGTAAAAACGAAAATGCCAAAATCTTCATTCGTGACGACGTTACGAGTCAGTCGATTTCCACTGCCCGCTATCCCAAAACCTTCGTCGGTTACGGAGTGATCGTCAGGCACACCCGCATGTACGTTTTGATCCAAAACATTATTATCTCCCTGAGTGAGGTACCCGGCACTTTGTAGCCTCGCATAGTTCCCGGTAAGCTGGTTTGCGTTTCCCACGATAAAAAAACCCACGCTGACTATACCGCCCTCCCTGTTTAGAACCGCCCTGTTTTGTAGCAGGGTGTTGTTATTCCCCCAAATCACAACTGCGCCCAACTCCCCGCTTGAAAAGACCGTATTGCTGATCAGGAAGTTATTAGTGCTAATAACTTCAATGCCAGGATCGGCGGCGGGATAAAGGATCGTGACATTTTGCACGATGTGGTTGCCTGCACCTTGAACGACAACACCACACGGAACCTCGTCAAAGATGTCGTTTTGATAACTGCAATTAATCGTCCCCTCCTTAAGCCGAGCCAGGCTGCCATCTAGAATGATCTGCCCAGCATAGACGTGACTGTTTAGATTTAGCACGGCTCGGTCTCTTACCGTGATCGGCGCTGTAGCCTTGCTGCAATCGAGATCGGCAGCAAGAGTATAGGTGCTTAGTATTAGCGTGCTGCCGCAGGTGACAGGCGCCGATGCTGCAAAGACTGCATCTGTAGTGAGAAGCAAAAAAAATGCGATCAACAAGTTTTTAAGAGTGTGCATGGAATACCTCATTTGGCCGCGCACAACGCAAGCACGGAGAAACTCACAGCTTTGGCCGCGTGATTTGCGCAAATGGCGAAAATGCGACGAAGCGCCCATTACCGTGATGCACTGCCGGCTGATGACATTGGTGCATGGCGAATGCCGGAAGCTGTCAAAGAACGATGGCCAATTTAATTCAGGTTTCTCTTTGGCATTTCACGGGATGTAGCTCTAACGCGACAAAAACCGAGTGACTTAAACGGAACAAATCCGAGAATTGGGACAGCGAACTGCGTAAGATCGCTATTCGAGCACGGATGTAAACGGCACGGAAGATGCAAGATGTTCACTGAAATTTTTTTAATTTTGCTGTTGCAGAACGCTGGAATTGATTCTGCAAAATTCCAAGGTGGGTGAAACTCCTTAGATAAAATGACTCAGGGGAGGATGATCGTATGTTGAATCTTCCCAATTACGCCCATGCCCTTCGTTGCGTCGGTCAAGCTCTGCAGCAACGCCAAATCGAAGCATTTGAACTAAAAAGCTACTTTCGTGATTTTCGCCTTCTCGTCGGCGATCCGAATCCACCTTACACCGGTCTGATCGAGGTACAATTATCGGGTCAAGAAATAGAAGTTCTTGAACGCGAAGGACAAGGGCGGCGCGGACAGTCCAACTTGAATCTAAGCTTTGACAGTGTCCCTGAGATGCTTCGGGCAGTCGGGGAATACATCGATCATAGACATGGACGTTTGCGCCGGATCGATACCTGCCCCTCCGACATTACTCATTCGGTAGTGAGGATCGAGTATCAAACTAGAACCGGAGATCTGCAGACGGAAGATCTCACGATGAGTTTTCTTCACGACACATCGGTCCGTATGTACAAACACCGGACTCGACCTCCGAGGGCGTCCGGCCTTTCTTGATGTCACACGACCAGCTTCGTGGCTTTCTCAACCAAAGCCAAGGGTGGGCTACTACCTATCCGCGACAAGATTAATTTCGAGCGGCATTGTTCGCGAATACATCTGCAATTCCGGCTCGGCTAGACCTTCGGCGCTGGCCATTTGTGCGCTCCGGCGCGTCTCTCGTTAGCTCTCAATCACTTGACAGAGAATACAGGTTGATTAAGTCTGAGAAGGATCGCTAAACGAAGGTGTCGCTGTACCGGATGAGATCACAACCAGCGACCGCGACACGAACATCCAGCCGCTAAAAAAGCAAAAAACTAGACGACGGTGTTAAGCAGCCGGTTGAAATTGCGAATGCTGCAAGTTATTGAAATTACTCTGCGCCCGGATGGTGGAATAGGTAGACACAAGGGACTTAAAATCCCTCGGACCGAAAGGTCTGTGCCGGTTCGAGTCCGGCTCCGGGCACCACCAAATCAATAGGTTAGTACCCGTTTTCTGGAAGACAATGACTCGGCCGATTTTATTCTTGGTCTGGTTCGGGTTAGGCCGCACCGTTCGGTCTACGAGGTCCACTTGCGCCCATGTGAGATTGAGAATTTTGCCCCGGCGCCAGCCTGTGTAATAGGCGAAGGTGACGACCGGCTTTGGGTGATCCGGAAGGGCATCCGAAAAGCGATAAGTCGCCGTGCTCGAAAAACCGGTCTCACGTTATCTCTTCGAGCATCGGGATATGGGGCTTTCGGTGAATCTTTTCGGCTTGGATCCAAGGTTAAAAAAATTCTCTTGAGCGCCGCCAGCTCGCGGTTGACGGTGGCGTTCGCGGCGCCGGCCTTGAGCCGCTGGGCGATGTATTTCTTGACTGCGTCGGTCCCGACTTGATGCGCCCTGTAGTCTCCCAAAAAGGCCATCAGGGGCGAGTCGACTTCGGTTCCTTCATCGTCCTGCGGCCTCACCATGCGGCCGGTAGTCGTTTAGATAATCCTCGACCAAGTCCCGCACCGTCACGCGGTTGGGCATCGGATCCCTAAAAGCGGCCGGTGACAATCTCGCCTGCCGGCGCCTGCGCGCATCGCCTCTTTGTCTGATCCGGTGGACTCACAGGCCAATTCCCGTTGAGCGGATCCTTGACCCACTCTAATCACCTTACGTGTATGGCGATAAGCTGCCAAAGACGTTCAGTTGATGGCACACATCAGCGAGCCGAACGGGCGCCGGAGTGGGAGTGACTGATCCCCGCTCGGCATGAAGGCAAATTCCTCCTTTCAATTCCTACAGGTGGTGGCGCAAGACCTGTTAAATCGCACTGTTCTCTCTGGTATCAAGATTGCTCAGTCCGCATGCTGCGTAGCACATCAAAGTGAGCCGAGTGACGTTTCCGTCTTAATCGAGCGGAGAGCGATAGTAGTCGGGATGCGTTCGTTTCGGTGCCATCAAAGAAGGAGCGGGACATGCGCCTACTTTCAATTGCACAACTTTCATCATCGACGGTCACTCGCACCAAGGCGAACGAAGCGTACAGAAACCTTACACAACATCTTGCCTCGCATGAGCCGCTTGTGATCGATCTTCGTAACAGTGAAGCGCTATCGTTTTCGTTTCTTGATCAATTGATCTGGAGGTTAAGAGAATCCCAGACGTTACCACAAGTTACGTTTCTGGTCGGCTCTGAGAGTTCTTACAAAAACCTTGCTCAGGTAGCTACCTCGCGAGATGCAGCTATCTATTATCAAACACACGACCACGACAGTCCCAAGAGGATACCGCTTTCGACTGCTGTTACACGTCGGATTTAAGTTCTCGTTAGCAAGCGATTTTCGCCGCTTTTTAAACGCTGCAACGCCAACCGCCCCTCGATAGTGGGGTAACAGTGCGTTGCTGCCGGAAGCGAGTTAGTCCTACCGGCAGTTTTCAAAAGATATACGCGCCTTGCTATCGCACGACCAAGTGTGAATAGATCCGCCGTGAACCGAGGAACGTGGAAATTCAAATGTCAGAACTACGGCAAGCGGTTTGACTTGGAAGTGAAACCTAGCGAAAGAGTCATTGAACACGCCAAAGTAGTCCCCTGTCCCCATTGCCATAAGAACCCTTGGCCGTCTGGCACCATATTATCGGTTGCCGAAATATTAGGACTGAACTCCTACCACATGATAGGACGGCGTGTAAGCTCGTTTCGATTCACTGAGCCTCAACGCTATCCCGCACGGCCGCACTAATCGTACTATCTTCAAGCCAATCACTTAGATGATAACAGTTCATGAAAAATGCGTAGATCTCATCCAGGTAATCAAAGCGTCCCTGAATTTCTTCATCAGCCAACCAGCTTAGTATTACCTGAAGATACCAGATAACCGATTCTTGAGAAGCGCAGCCAGTAGAAGCTAAGGTTTGACCACTTGTCAAAACTTGAGCGGATCAAAGCGCGAATCCGCCTCGGGCGGCCGGTAATTGTCTCACATCTGCAGCGCCCCTCGGTCCACGCAACGAGGGACAGGCAATTTCCAGGCATGAAAGTAGTTCCCTTTATGCTCTTCGCGCTATTGGGAAAGTGCCAGCTGTCCATGTTCTTTTTGTAGGACATAGCCAGCATCAAATGTTCCCGATTTCTCCCGCCAAATCACGTGCCTCCATGAAAAATTAAATCGCTGGCATTTGCCTTGCTCCCCGAATCTTAAAGTCCTCCGGAGGTGCTGCCATGCAAGTGACGGTCTTCTTAGACATAGAAGAAGTCTTTCGTTTGTCTCAGCTGGTTCCGGTCACATCATCGCTGAGCAAAGCGATTACGCGCGCTATAGATCTGCGGAAGTACTGGTGCTTGGGCGATCGAGATATGGCAGTCGAATGTGATGATACGGAAGCGCGCGAACTACTTGGCTACGCAGAGTCGTACTGTTCAAGTGCGGTGGCTAAGATCCGGCGGGCGTTTCGATTAGCTCATATCCGCATCGATGACAAACATCATGATTTGCTCACCGCCTTCTCCAGGTCCCGGTGACGCTAAGTTGAAGAAGGCGGGCGCACACGGGTTCTTCTAGGTACTGGTTTTGCGGCCCTGAAAATACCGTGTTTCAGGACTCCGAAAAACAGAAAAGCTTTGCAAGGCTCTGGGAGCTGAGAGATTTCATAGAAAGAGTAAGCTGGAGTCACTACTTTGATTGAAGAAAGGACAAACGTCGAGAGACCGGTTCCTCTCCAACAACTCCCACCTCTCCAGACCGGCAGCCAAATGATCAAGGGCCAACATCCCGGTGAGCTCTTCCCCCCCGTATGGGGAAGCACGGCCGGCCGGGGGGCTCCCGGTAAGTGGTGAGAGTGACAAACCGAAACATCGCCGGGGTAGGGCTTTGGTTTTGTCGTTTGCCGAAGCCAATTACTTACCTCAGCACCAGTCAGGGCCACTGGCAACGCTTCCCTTGGCGTTACGATCCCTGACATTGCTCGCAGTTGCCTTGGTAAGCAAAATACGAGCAGTTGCTCCGTTTTGGACAGACGGTGGCATGGTTAAAACAAGGCAACATAAACGGCCGGGGCCAGGATGTAACGGGCTGTTGCCCAAATCATAGTTTTTTTCGTGCAGTGAAGGCGACTCATCGTTATAATGTCCAGAATTTATTTGGCGAGGTAGAGGGCAAGAACGATGATGGGTCGAGAGAGACCTCCACAGG
>Ga0208654_1000109_pt1 | contig 11961 bp, 11 predicted proteins | sample MayberryNE_Catta_3_FD_185657 | JGI IMG/M metagenome (GOLD analysis project Ga0208654, IMG submission 185657) | Natural and restored wetland microbial communities from the San Francisco Bay, California, USA, that impact long-term carbon... | ecosystem: Environmental > Terrestrial > Soil >...
GCTCCGTCGCGGGGAGGCGGCGCGGCACACCACGCGACGAAGCCACCGGTCGGCTGTCTCGAGAAGCTCTCGCGGACGGGAATCCGCTTCCCCGGATCCGCGAACCTGCAGAGCGATAGCCGCGAAGCGGCCGACGCGGACGTCGACCCGTGCGCCGCGACAGGGCCAAGAAGCGGCCTCGTGTGACCCACGCGGACGTCGTTCCGTGCGCCACGACAAGGCCGCGTACGCGGCCGTCTTCAGGGATCTTCGCGAACGGAGGATCCGCACTCGCGGATCCTCCGTTCTTGCGACTATTCAATCCGGCGCGTAGTTGCTCAGGCGCTTCGCGAGCTCGCGGAGCATCTTGAGCGCGAACGAGGGCTCGCTCTCCACGAGCGCGACGAAGTCGTCGCGCGGGAGGCTCAGGCAGCGGACGGGCGACGCGGCGCGCACGCGCGCGACTCGGCCGGACTCGGGCACGAGCAGCGCGATCTCGCCGAAGAAGTTCCCGGGCCCGAGCTCGGTGTGCCAGCCGCCGCGCATCTCCACGCTGACCTCGCCCTCGAGCACGACATACATCCCCGAGCCCGGATCGCCGGGCAGCGCGAGGATCTGGCCCGGCTCGCAGGTCAGCTCGGCCGAGCGCGCCGCGACGCGCTCCAGGCCCGCCGGGGTCAGCTCCTCGAAGAGCGAGATGGTGCGTACGTCGTCGGGCGTCACGGCGCCTTCATATCACGACCTGGCCGCGACGCCCGCGCAGCGGTCACAGAGCGGATACCAGGGCGGACAGGAGCGGCCGCACGAGCGGCAGCGGCCGAGCGTCGGCGACTCCACCTCGACCCGCAGCCTCGCGACGACCCGTTCGGCGGCCGTCTCCTCGAGTGCGGCCGCCCGCTCGATGGTCACTCCGCCTACTCCCGGGTACTGCAGCGCGAACCAGCGGAGGATGCTCGCCTCGCGTCCGGCCGCTTCGGCATCCTCGAGGGACGCGCCGCGCAGTCGCGCGGTGTCGAGGAGGAAGCGCAGGTGGGGGCGCGCCACGCGGTCGCCGGCCAGTGCGAGGGCGAGCGTTCCGAGCAGCTCGAGCCCGTCCTCGTCGACGGGCGCGTTGACGAGCGTCCAGGTGTCGTCGAGCGGGAGGCGGCGCCCGCGCTCGGCGAGGCGCCGTTGCACGGCTTCGAGCCGCAGGCGCAGCGGCTGAAGCGACTCGACGGCGAGCCAGCTCTCGAAGGCCCACTCCCGCAGCGCGACGCGGTGCCAGGCAACGAGGGCGGCGTCGAGGTGCACGGGGTCCTGCACGCCGAGGTCGGAGAGGCGTGGCCGGATTCGCGCCTCCTCCACGACGCGGTAGCCCCAGTGGTCGCCGGGAAGCCGCACGTGCGGCTCGAGCGCGTCGCGGACGAGCTCCGGCTCCGCCACCCCCCAGCCAAGCCCCGCGAGCACGCCGACGTGACCGCGCTCGACGAGCCCGAAGCGTCCCGCACGGCCGGCGATCTGCGCGATCTCCCAGGGAAGGAGGTCGCGACGCTCCTCGCCGTCGAACTTCGTCGTCTCCGCGAACAGCAGCGTCTCGCAGGGGAGGTTGACGCCGTGCCCGAGCACGTCCGTGGCGACGCAGACGTCGGCGGCGCCGGAGAGGAAACGGTCGATCTCCTCCCGTCTCGAGGAGAGCGGCATCGCGCCGTACAGGACCGCGACCCGGCCCGGGTGGAGCCGGTTGACCTCCCCGGCGAGCGCGAGCACGGCCCTCCGGCTGAACGCCACCACGACGGTCCCCGTGCCGAGCGAGCGAAGCGTCCGCTCGCCCACCCACTCGAGCGGGAGCATGCGCTCGAAGACCTTCAGCTCGACCTCGGGAAACGCGCGTCGAACGAGCGGCAGCGCGTCGAGCGCCCCGAGCAGGAGGATCTCCCGGAACTCCCCTGCGAGCAGGAGGCGCGTCCACGCCGAGCCCCGCTCGTCGTCGTCGGCCCACTGCACCTCGTCGAGAACGAGGAGATCCCCCGCGGGCGGCGCCATCTCGACCGTGCAGCACACGATCGGCGCCCGCTCGTTGACCCGTTCCTCACCGGTGACGAGCCCGACGTGCTCCTCGCCGAGGCGCGCACCGAGCCGCCGGTGCGCCTCCTGGGCGAGCATGCGCAGCGGGCCGGCGTACACGCCGGACCCGCGCGCGACCAGCTCCTCGAGGGCGGCGTGCGTCTTCCCCGAGTTCGTGGGCCCGAGATGCGCGACGACGCGCTCCGGGGGCACACGCCTCGCCGGGAGCGAGACCGTGACGCTCCGCTCCGCCTGGCGCACCGCCTGCGCGGGCCGGCGTGCGCGCTCGGAGCGGCTCGGCCGCTTCTGCCGGCCGCGCGGTGCTCGTCTGCCTCTCATGGCCGGACGGTAGCCGCCTCGGGGTGCGGCAGCGTCAGACGCGCAGGAAGCGGCGGAGGGTCAGGCCCGAGCCGACCGCGCCGATCGTGAGCCCGACCGCGACGAGGAGCGCGGCCGTCCACGGGAAGGCGAGCGCCTGCACGTCGGGGTCCTCGCGCAGGTTGCTCATGATCTGCGGCATCGCCACTTCTCGCGCGAGGAACAGCAGGACGACGGCTGCGAGCGAGCCCGCGAGCCCGGTGAGCAGCCCTTCGAGCATGAAGGGCCCCCGCACGAACCAGTTCGTCGCACCGACGAGCTTCATCACCTCGATCTCGCGGCGGCGCGCGAAGATCGAGAGCCGGATGGTGTTCGCGATGAGGATCGTCGAGGCTGCGAGCAGCACGAGGACGGCGACGAGGGAGACGATCTGGATGACCCGGGCGACCTGGAGGATGCGCTCCGAGACCTCCTCCCCGTAGCGTACGACGTGCACGCCGGGGAGCTTCGCCTGCCGGATCGCGAGCGCGATCGCCTCGGTGTCCTCCCCGCGTCTGGGGACGACGTCGAAGGACGGCGGCAGCGGGTTGCGGACGAGGTTCTCGGTCAGCTCGGGCGTGCGCTTGCGCTGGATCTCGAGCGCCTGCGCCTTCGTGATGAAGGAGATCCCGTTCTCCTTGATGCGGTCGTCGGACTGGAGGAAGACGCGGACCGTGTTGATCTGCTTGTCCGTCGCCTCGGCCGTGCATTCGGGCGGTCCGGCGCAGAAGAAGACGTGCACCGCAAGCTCTCGCTTCTTGTCGTCCGACCAGGACACGAGCCACGTGCCGATGCCGATGAAGAAACCGATCAGCAGCATCCCGATGAGCACCGACACCGCCGAGGCGAAGGTGGTCGAGAGGTTCGCGCCGATCGAGCGGACCGCCTCCGAGAGGATGAGCCGGAGCCGGCTCACTGCTCGGCGTACCCGCCGCGGCGCTCGTCGCGCACCAGCCGGCCGCTCTCGAGCGCGATCACGCGCTTCCGCATCTTGTCCACCATCTCGCGGTCGTGCGTGACCATGAGGATCGTCGTACCGGTGCGGTTGATCCGGTACAGGAGCTGCATGATCCCGACGGAGGTGTCGGGATCGAGGTTGCCCGTCGGCTCGTCGCAGACGAGGAGCGGCGGGTGGTTGACGAACGCGCGCGCGATCGAGACACGCTGCTGCTCGCCGCCGGACAGCTCCTCGGGACGGGAGTTCATCTTGTGCGCGAGACCGACGAGGTTGAGCACCTCCGGCACCTTCTTGCGGATCTGCGCGGCCGACTCGCCCTGGACGCGGAGCGCGTAGCTGATGTTCTCCGCGGCCGTGCGGTTCGGGAGCAGCTTGAAGTCCTGGAAGACGCAACCGAGGTTGCGACGGAGGAGCGGAACCTTCGAGCCCTTGAGGCGGCCGAGGTCGCGCCCGCCGACGATGATCCGGCCTCGCGTCGGCTCGATCTCCTTGAGCAGCAGGCGGATGACCGTGGACTTGCCCGAGCCCGAGGCGCCGACGACGAACACGAACTCGCCCTTGTCGATCGTGAACGAGACGCCTTCGAGGGCGACGACGCCGGGCTCGTAGACCTTGCGGACGCCCTCGAACACGATCATCGAGGAGCCGCTCGGATCCGCCCGCACCGGTTCCCGGGCGGGAAGCTGCTCTGGCTCGGCGAGTGCCGTCATGGAAGCGTCTGTCTGCGAGTCGTCCAGCACCGGGCGAAGGGCCGCTGCAGCCTCCGCAGGCTGCTCCGGTTCGTGGGGAGCGCCGATTGTAGCTGACACTTCGGAGCTTCCTGGCCCTACACGACCCTCCCCGCCGCCTTCGCGAGGAGGTAGGAGTGGACGAAGCCGTCGAGCGCGCCGTCGAGGACGGACTGCGCGTTCCCGACCTCGTGGTCGGTGCGATGATCCTTCACGAGCTGGTACGGGTGGAGCACGTAGGAGCGGATTTGACTCCCGAACCCGATGTCCTGCGCGGCGCCGCGCTCCTTCGCGAGCTCGGCCTCCCGCTTCTCCTCCTCGAGCTCCGCGAGCCGTGAGCGGAGGATGCGCAGGGCCGTCTGCTTGTTCGAGGTCTGCGAGCGCTCGTTCTGGCACTGGACGACGATCCCGGTCGGCAGGTGCGTGATGCGGACGGCCGAGTCCGTCTTGTTCACGTGCTGCCCGCCCGCGCCGCTCGCCCGGTACGTGTCCACCCTGATCTCGCTCTCGTCGACCTCGATCGGCGCGTCGTCGGGGAGGAGGGGCGCGACGACGACCTGCGCGAAGGCGGTGTGCCGGCGGTGCGAGGCGTCGAACGGCGACAGCCGGACGAGCCGGTGGACGCCACGCTCGGCCTTGAGGATCCCGTAGGCGTTCTCGCCCCGCACCGCGACCGTGGTCGACTTGAGCCCGGCCTCCTCGCCGGGGCTCGCCTCGAGCAGCTCGGTCTCGAAGCCGCGGTCGGCCGCCCAGCGCAGGTACATGCGCAGGAGCATCTCCGCCCAGTCCTGAGCGTCCGTCCCGCCCGTCCCGGCGTGGATCTCGAAGATCGCGTCGCCCGCGTCGTAGTCGCCGGTGAAGAGCGCGTCCTCCTGCAGGCGCGCGAGGTCGGCCTCGACCGGGGTGAGCTGCTCGGCGACCTCGCCCTCGAGCGCGGGGTCGAGTGCGTACAGCTCGCGCGCGTCCTCGTACTCCCGGCGCAGTCGCTCGTAGCGCTCGAGCTTGCGCGAGACGCGCGAGTGTTCCGTCGAGATCCGCGCCGCACCCGCCTGGTCGTCCCAGAACCCGGGCGCCCCCATCGCCTCCTCGAGCTCGGCGCGGCGGTGCGTCAGGGAGTCCGGGTCAAAGGTAATCACGGACCCAGGCGAGCTGGGCCCCGATCTCCTCGAGGCGCTGATCGAGGCTCAGTGTCGTCTCGGCCACGGCGCGATGGTACCCCGGGCGTCGGTTCCCCCGGTGCGTAGAACTCGATGTGTGGTGGTATGACGGATGGGCGTGGTGTCGAGAGCGGTCAGGTCGTGCTACTCGGTCGAGGTGGAGCTCGCGATCGTCGCGCTGGTCCTCCTCGCGTGGCACGCGGCGCGCATCCCGCTGGAGGGGAGCGTCGACGTGTCGCTCCAGCACGCGCAGGACGTGCTTCGGGTGGAGCGGGCGCTCTCGCTCGACATCGAGGCGGCGGTCGTCGAGCACCTCTCCCCCGCCGCGACCGACGTCCTCTCCTGGCTGTACACGAACATCCACCTGCCCGTGCTCTTCGCCTTCATGGCGGCGGCGCGGCTGCTCGCGCCGCTCCGCTACCCCCTCGTGCGCACGACGTTCGTCCTCTCGTTCGTGCCGGCCGTGCTCGTCATCGGCCTCTACCCGCTCGCGCCGCCCCACTGGCTCCCGGAGTTCGGCTTCGGCGGCCCGCCCAGGGAGGCGGAGCTGACGAGCACGACGGGCGCGCTCTTCCACAACACGACGGCCGCCGCGGCCAGCCAGCACTTCGGGTTCGCGCTCCTCGTCGCCGCCACCTCGATCTGGCTCTATCCGCGGTCTCGCCTGGCGCGGGCAACGCTCCTCTATCCCGCCCTCGTCTTCGTCGTGATCGTCGGCACGGGGAACCACTACGTCCTCGACTGCGTCGTCGGCGCGCTCACGTTCGTGCTGGCCGGAGCCGTGGCCTTCCTCGTGCACGGGAGACCGGAGCGAGGCCGTCCGGAGACCCCGGTCGCCGGGACGTCCAGCGTCGTCGTCGGATACGGGCTCGTGGTCTGGGGTTTCGTGTCGCTCGACGTGACGCAACTCGGCGCCTGGGAGCGGAACCTCGTCTTCGGGCTCGTGCTCGCCGCTGGCATCGCGTTCGTGCTCGTGCCGAGACTCGTCTCGCGCGAGCCGCTACCCGAGAGCCGCTGAGCGAGCGCTCACGCGGCTGCGCAGCCGCTCGCGCGCGAGCAGGCAGGCGGCGAGCCAGGCGAGGCCGATGCACCAGCCCGCGAGCACGTCCGTCACGTAGTGGACGTTCAGCGCGATCCGCGAGAGGCCGACCGCAACACCGCCCGCGACGACCGCCGACCAGGTCCACGTGCGCGCGCGGCGGTCCGGGATCCGTTCCGCGGCGAGGACGGCGAGCGCGCCCAGGCTCGCGGCTCCCCCCGCGGCGTGCCCGCTCGGGAACGCGGCGGAGTCGGGCAACGGGACGGCCGAGCCGACATCCGGCCGCGGGCGGTCGAACGACGCCTTGAGCAGCGCGACCAGAACCTGCGCTCCGACGACGGCGCCGAGGAAGAACGCAAGGTCGAGCCAGGCGCGCTCCCGGAGCAGGAGCACGCCGGCCACGACCCCGAGCGCGGTCAGCCCGATCCAGCCCCCGAGCCACGAGAACGGCCGCGCCAGCCACTCGATCCAGGTCGGCAGGTCGGACGCGACCCACTCGGCGACCTCGCGGTCGCCGGTGGCCAGCGGGTCGTGCTCGTATGCGAGCGCGAGGAGGACGAAACCGAGGAGAGCGCCGAGCGCGAGCGCCGGCAGGGCGCGCTCTCGAGTCATCGGGGCGCTTCGCAGGGGGTCCGCGCCGCTAAGCGCCGTGGCAGCGCTTGTACTTCTTGCCCGACCCGCACCAGCAGGGGTCGTTGCGGCCGATGTCCTTGTGCTCGTTCACGGCCTGCCGCTGGACCGGCAGGGCGCCGGAGGACGCGACGGGCGGGGCCGCGACCGCGGTCGCCGCGCCGGCGGCGGCGATGACGTCCGCGCCGGCCGCGGTCTCGTGCTCGTACTGGAAGTTGCCGTCGGGGGCCTGCATCGGCTCGAGGGCCGGCTGCTCGACCTCGACAGCGACGTGGAACAGCGTGAACACGACCTCCTGGCGGATCGTGCGCCCGAGCTCCTCGAACAGGATGTGCCCCTCGCCCCGGTACTCGACGAGCGGGTCCTTCTGGGCGAATGCGCGCAGGTGGACGCCCTCGCGGAGGTAGTCCATCGCCTCCAGGTGCTCGCGCCAGCGCTGGTCGACGGTCTGCAGGATCACGTAGCGCTCGACCTCGCGCGCGAGCTCCGGCCCGAGCGCCTGCTCGCGGTCCGTGTACGTCTCGAGCGCGTCCTCCACGAACTCTTCGACGAGCGCCTCGCGGTCGGTCACGTCGACCTCGTCGCGGAGCTCGTCCACGGTGATGTCGCTCCCGTACAGCGACTGCATGCTGGTGACGATGCCCGCGAGGTCCCAATCCTCGGAGAACTCGGCGTCCGTGAGCTGGCGGACGGTGCTCTCGACGGCCTCCCCGATCCATCCCCGCACCTCCTCGGAGAGGTCGTCCCCCTCGAGCACGCGCCGGCGCTGCTCGTAGATGACCATCCGCTGCGTGTTCATCACGTCGTCGTACTTGAGGACGTTCTTGCGGGCGACGAAGTTCTGCTCCTCGACCTTCTTCTGGGCGCCCTCGATCTGGTTCGAGAGGATCTTCGCCTCCATGGGCTGGTCGTCCGGGATCTTGAAGCGGTTCATGATGTTGTAGATCCGGTCGCCGGCGAAGAGCCGCACGAGGTCGTCCTGGCCGGAGAGGTAGAAGCGGGTCTCGCCCGCGTCGCCCTGCCGGCCCGACCGGCCGCGCAGCTGGTTGTCGATCCGGCGCGCCTCGTGGCGCTCGGTGCCGAGGACGTACAGGCCGCCGAGCTCGATGACGCCCTCGCCGAGCTTGATGTCGACGCCGCGGCCGGCCATGTTCGTGGCGATCGTGACCGCACCGAGCTGGCCCGCGTCCTTGATGATCTCGCCCTCGCGCTCGTGCTCCTTCGCGTTCAGGACGTTGTGCTGCACGCCCCGCCGCTTCAGGAGCTCCGAGAGGTACTCGGACTTCTCCACCGCGATCGTGCCGACGAGGATCGGCTGCCCGGCCTCGTGGCGCTCGACGATGTCCTCGACGACGGCTGCGAACTTCGCGTCGGGCGTCTTGAAGATGAGGTCGTTCTGGTCGAGCCGTGCGATCGGCTCGTTCGTCGGGATCTCGACCACGTGCAGGTCGTAGATCTCGACGAACTCCTTCTCCTCGGTCTTCGCGGTGCCGGTCATGCCGGCGAGCTTCTCGTACAGGCGGAAGTAGTTCTGGAGCGTGATCGTCGCGAGGGTGACGTTCTCCTCGCGGATGCGGACGCCCTCCTTGGCCTCGATCGCCTGGTGCAGGCCCTCGCTCCAGCGCCGCCCCTCCATGATCCGGCCGGTGAACTCGTCGACGATCTTCACCTCGCCGTCCTGGATGACGTAGTCGACGTCGCGCTTGTACAGCGACTGCGCCTTCAGGGACTGGATCAGGTGGTTGACGAGGATGACGTTGCGCGGGTCGTACAGGTTGTCGATCCCGAGCGCGCGCTCGACCTGCTCGATCGTCGTCTGGGCGGGCGAGACCGTCTTGAACTTCTCGTCGTACAGGTAGTCCGCGCCCGAGAGCTCCGTCTCGTCCTCGCCCTTCGCGGACTTGCGGGTCGCGGGCTTGCCCTCGAGGTCCTTGACCACCCGGGCGAACTGGTAGTACGTCGTGGCTGCGGTCTCCGGCTCACCCGAGATGATGAGCGGGGTACGCGCCTCGTCGATGAGGATCGAGTCGACCTCGTCCACGATCGCGAAGGCGTGGCTGCGCTGCACCACCCCGTCCAGCGAGACGGCCATGTTGTCGCGCAGGTAGTCGAAGCCGAACTCCGAGTTCGTCCCGTAGGTGACGTCGCAGCCGTACGCCTCGCGCCGCTGCGCGAAGGGCATGAGGTTCTGGATGGAGCCGACCGTCGTCCCGAGCGCCTCGTACACGGGACGCGTCCACTCCGCGTCGCGCTTGGCAAGGTAGTCGTTCACCGTGACGAGGTGCACGCCGCTCCCGGCGAGCGCGTTCAGGTAGAGGGGTTGCACGGCGACGAACGTCTTCCCCTCTCCCGTCTTCATCTCCGCGATGTCGCCCTCGTGGAGCACGATGCCGCCCATCAGCTGGACGTCGAAGAGGCGCACCCCGATCGTGCGCTTGAACGCCTCGCGCACTGCGGCATAGGCCTCGAAGATGAGGTCCTCGAGGGTCTCCCCGTTCTCGAGCCGCTGCCGGAACTCCGCGGTCTTCCCGCGCAGCTCGTCGTCCGAGAGTGCCTCGAAGTCGGGCTCGAGGGTGGCGATGTACGCGGCCTGCCCGCGCAGCCGCTTCAGCCGGCGTCCCTCGCCGACCCGGAGGACGCGCTCGAACTTCCCGAAGGACTGCGTCGGCATCGGGACTAGGGTAGCGGGTCGGCCTGGGCCGGCTCGGCAGCCGGAACGTTAGGGATTCGTGGGCCGCCGACGACGGGGCGAGGCGCGGCCGTACGCTGACGATGACATGGGCTTCGCGCGCTCGATCGCACTCGCCGCCGCGGCCACCGCCCTCCTCGTGCGGCCGGGCGCCGCGTCCCTCGCGCTGGTGGAGCCGGACCGCTCGTACGCCGCCCGGGCGGACGTGCTCGCGCTCGGCCTGACCGGCGGCACCGTCGCCGTCGCCGTCGACGAGACCCGCACGAGGTGCCCCCAGGTCGAGCTCTGGTTCACGTCGTCGAACGTGCACCATCGCTTCCGCTCGACGCTCGCGTCCTGCAAGCAGGGGCTCAGCACGGGGTTCGGGCTGACCTCCGTCGAGGCCACGGGCACGAGAGCGCTCTGGATCCAGTACGCGGGCGGCAACACGCGGGAGTGGATGCTGTGGACCGGCTCGACCGAGTCGCGGCCGAAGCAGCTCCGGCTCGTGCGCCGGAGCGCGGACTCGTCCGATCCTCCGCCCGTCGTCCTCGGCCCGGGCACGGCGCGCGGAGTCCCGTTCGCGGTCGGCCGCCAGGTCACGTACTTCGGAGCGAACGGCAAGCCGATCTTCAGGAGCACGGTCCGGGCGCCCGTCATCGCCCTCGCCGCAGGGCCCGGGCCGAAGAGCGTCGAGGTGGCGGCGCTGCTCGCCGACGGCTGGGTCGTCGGCCTCGACGGAGCCGGGCAGGAGTACTCCGCCGAGCCGTACCCACCGGGCCGGGTGAAGGCCGTGCGGGTGACCGCGGAGGGGATCGCCGTCCATTCGGGCAGGGAGGTCGAGATCACCCGCCCGCGGACCCACGACGCCTCGATCGTGACGCTCCCTGCCGACGCGTCCATGGTGGACGCCGACCGGCAGCGCATCCTCTACGTGTACCGGGGCGACCTCTGGGCCGCCCGGATCGCGTCCGGCGAGCGGTCGCGGCTCGTGGACGCCACCCCCGCCAGGCCTGCCCTCGGCCAGCTCAGCCCGAACGGCTTCGCCTGGGCCCGTGGCCGGGACGTCGCGTGGAGGGCGGGCGCGCTGCCCTGAGCGCCGGCCGGCGCGGCGGTCGGGTTACGCGGCTGCCTCGCCCTGCGCTCCGGCTTCCTGCTCCAGCTCCTCCGGCGGCTCCGCCGGAGCCGACGGGAGCGGGGCCTTCTTCTGCGCGGTCCTCCGCGGCTCGTGGGTGCGCTTGTCGCGGTAGCGCTCGACCTGCCGCTCGAGCTTGTCCACGAGCCGGTCGATCGCGGCCTCGTACGTCTCCGCGGACTCGCGGGCCACGATGTTCGGGCCCTTCGTGTACACGACGGCGTCCGCGGAGTGGTCCTCGCGGATCGACGGGTTGAACTCCCGGGACAGGGTCACCTCGACGACCGTCTCCTCGTGCAGCCGTCGCTCGAGCTTCGCGAGCCGCTTCTCCGCGTACGCCCTCACGGTGTCGTTGATGGTGCCGTTGCGGGCCTTCACCTGGAGCCGCATGGCGCTCCTTTCGGACGCAGTGACGGAAACGAGAGCTCTGCACCCAATCTAACGAACGGCCCTCGCCAGGGTCACCACCTCCACCCGTCTCGCCCCGGCCCTCCTCAGCGCGGCCGCACACGCATCGGCGGTGGCCCCGGAGGTGTACACGTCGTCCACGACGCAGACGGCCCGAGGGGCGCCGGTGGTGGCGACCACGCTGCCGCGGACGTTCCTGCGTCGCTCGTCGAGCCCGAGGCCGCGCTGGCGGGGAAGCGCGGCGGTCCGGCGGAGCACGTCCACGGTGGGAACGCGCCACGCGTGCGCGAGCTCGCGTGCGAGCGCCCGCGGCGGGACGACGCCGCGCTCGCGAGCCCGCTCCGGATCGCCCGGCACGTGCGTCACCGCCTCCACCTCCGGCCCGCTCACCACCTCGAGCACGAGCGAGGCCGCGTGGGCCGCGAGCGTCCGGCGGCCGTGCTCCTTCCACGCGCGCACCAGGCGCCGCGCCCCCTCGTCGTAGACGATCGCGGAGCGGGCGCGCGCGAACGCGAGCCTGCGCCCCGAGCACTCGGCGCACCGGCGGACGGGCCACGGCCCCGGCGAGCCACAGCGCTCGCACAGCGGAGGCCGGAGTCGCACCAGCGCCGCCCGGCAGCCGTCGCAGAGGGCGTCTCCCGGACGCGCGCACACGGCGCAGCGCCCGGGGAGGAGCAGCTCGAGCACGCGCCGCACGGCGCCATTGTCGGCGGCTAGGCGCTACGGCTCTGCGAAAAGATGCGATCGGCTTCCGCGAGGGTCTCGGCGGAGCCGATGTCGTACCACTCGCCCGGGAGCAGCCACGTGTAGAACGGCGTCCGCGGGTAGAGCCACTCGACGAGCCTGCCCGGCTGGTCGG
>Ga0208654_1000116_pt1 | contig 11663 bp, 17 predicted proteins | sample MayberryNE_Catta_3_FD_185657 | JGI IMG/M metagenome (GOLD analysis project Ga0208654, IMG submission 185657) | Natural and restored wetland microbial communities from the San Francisco Bay, California, USA, that impact long-term carbon... | ecosystem: Environmental > Terrestrial > Soil >...
CGATCGCAGCGACGTGCTCGTCCACCCGGGCCTGGACCGGCTCGAGCCGGCGCGTCGAGCGCGCGCGCTTCCAGCGGATCGCCCCGATCGCCACGAACGCCCCGACCAGCGCTCCCGACGCGGCGGCGAGCGCCGCGACCATCACTCCACCGTCCATTTCCCCGCTCGCACTGTATTCGGGCACCCGCCGCTTGGCTACGGCCGGGCTCGCGGGTCGTCTGCTACCATTCCGCGGCCTGTCGGCGGGCACGCCTGCCTGCCGGACTCCCTGTGCGAAGAAAGCAATCGACCCGTCGGTAGGAGCAGCGTGCCCACAGTCAACCAGCTCGTTCGGAAGGGGCGGAAGAGCCCCGAGGCCAAGACGAAGACGCCCGCGCTCCGGGGGGCCCCGCAGAAGCGCGGCGTCTGCACGCGCGTCTACACGACGACGCCGAAGAAGCCGAACTCCGCGCTGCGGAAGGTCGCGCGCGTGCGGTTGACGAACAGCATGGAGGTGGGCGCTTACATCCCCGGCGAGGGGCACAACCTGCAGGAGCACTCGGTCGTGCTCGTGCGCGGCGGCCGCGTCAAGGACCTCCCGGGCTTCCGGTACAAGGTCATCCGTGGCGGCCTCGACTCGGCCGGCGTCTCGGAGCGCCGCCAGGCCCGCTCCAAGTACGGCGCGAAGAAGGCGTAGTCCCCGAATGCCCCGCCGCGCAGCCGTCCAGCCCCGCCAGATCGAGCCCGACGCCGTGCACGGCTCGGTCCTCGTGTCCCAGCTCGTCAACCGGCTCATGCTGAACGGGAAGAAGTCCGTCGCCGAGCAGATCGTGTACGACGCGCTCGCGCTCGCGTCCGAGCGGTCCGGCAAGCCCGAGCTCGAGGTGCTCGAGGGCGCGGTGAAGTCGGTCACGCCGGTGCTCGAGGTGCGTTCCCGGCGGGTGGGCGGGGCGAACTACCAGGTTCCCGTCGAGGTGCCGCAGCGCCGCGCGCGCACGCTCGCGCTCCGCTGGATCGTCCAGAACGCGCGCGAACGCCGCGAGAAGGGGATGCCGGCGAAGCTCGCGGGCGAGCTCGTGGACGCGCTCTCGCAGCAGGGTGGCGCGTACAAGAAGAAGGACGACATCTACCGCATGGCGCAGGCCAACAAGGCCTTCGCTCACTATCGCTGGTAGGAGCGGTCATGAGCGCAGTCGCCACCACCGTCGCCCTGGACCGCGTGCGCAACATCGGGATCATGGCGCACATCGACGCGGGCAAGACGACGACGACGGAGCGGATCCTCTACTACACGGGCCGTACGCACAAGATGGGCGAGGTGCACGAGGGCGCTGCGACGATGGACTGGATGGCCCAGGAGCAGGAGCGGGGCATCACCATCACGTCGGCGGCGACGACCGCGGAGTGGCGGGACTTCCGGATCAACATTATCGATACGCCCGGCCACGTGGACTTCACCGTGGAGGTCGAGCGCAGCCTCCGCGTCCTCGACGGCGCGGTCGCGGTGTTCGACTCCGTCGCGGGCGTCCAGCCGCAGTCGGAGACCGTATGGAGGCAGGCGGACCGGTACCGGGTGCCGCGAATCGCGTTCATCAACAAGATGGACCGCACGGGCGCGGACTTCGACGCGGCCGTGCAGTCGATGCGCGACCGGCTCGGAGCGGCGCCGGTCCCCATCCACGTCCCGATCGGCCAGGAGGAGGACTTCGCCGGGATCGTCGATCTCGTCGAGCTGAAGGCGATCACGTACCTGAACGCGCTCGGCACGGAGTTCTCGGTCGGCGAGATCCCGGTCGAGCTCGCGGGCCGCGTCGAGCAGGCCCATCACGCGCTGATCGACGCGATCGCCGAGTTCGACGACGAGCTCATGGAGACCTACCTCGAGGACGAGGCCTCCGTCACTCCCGAGGTGATCCGGCGCGCGCTCCGCAAGGGCACGCTGACCGGCCGCGTGACGCCCGTGCTCGCGGGATCCGCGTTCAAGAACAAGGGCGTGCAGCCGCTCCTGGACGCGATCGTCGATTACCTCCCGAGCCCGCTCGACGTCCCTCCGGTGCAGGGCATCGACCCGAAGGGCGAGCACGAGGACATCCGCGCGCCCGAGCTCGAGGCGCCGTTCGCGGCCCTCGCCTTCAAGGTCATGACCGACCCGTTCGTCGGGAAGCTGACCTACTTCCGCGTGTACTCCGGCCAGGTGAAGGCCGGCGATCGCGTGCTGAACACGACGAACGGCAAGACGGAGCGGATCGGACGCATCCTGCAGATGCACGCGAACCACCGCGAGGAGCGCGAGGAGATCGGGGCGGGGGAAATCGCGGCCGCGGTCGGGCTCAAGTTCACGACCACCGGGGACACGCTCGCCGTGGCCTCGGCGCCGATCGTCCTCGAGTCGATGTCGTTCCCGGACCCCGTCATCTCGGTCGCGATCGAGCCGAAGACGAAGGCCGACCAGGACAAGTTGAGCCAGGCGCTCCAGCGGCTCGCCGAGGAGGACCCGACCTTCCAGGTCTCGTCCGACGAGGAGACCGGGCAGACGCTCATCTCGGGGATGGGCGAGCTGCACCTGGAGATCATCGTCGACCGCCTCCTGCGCGAGTTTCGCGTCGAGGGCAACGTCGGCCGCCCGCAGGTCGCCTACCGCGAGACGATCAGCCGGCCGGTCGAGAAGGTGCAGGGCAGGTTCGTGCGTCAGACCGGCGGCTCGGGGCAGTACGGCGACGTCGTCGTCAACCTCGTTCCCCAGGAGCCGGGCAGCGGCTACGAGTTCGTCGACCGCATCGTCGGCGGGAAGATCCCGAAGGAGTACGTCCCGGCCGTCGACGCGGGGATCGCGGAGGCGATGAGCTCGGGCATCCTCGCCGGGTACCCCGTCGTCGACGTCCGTGTCGAGCTCGTCGACGGCTCGTACCACGAGGTCGACTCGAGCGAGCGCGCGTTCAAGATCGCGGGCTCGATGGCGTTCAAGGAGGGGATGAAGCGGGCGAAGCCGAAGCTGCTCGAGCCGATGATGTCGGTGGAGGTCGTCACTCCCGAGGACTTCCTCGGCGACGTCATTGGTAACCTGAACGGGCGTCGTGGCCGGGTCGAGCACATCGAGCCGGTCGGCGGGTCGCAGTCGAGCAGCTCCCAGTCGATCAGGGCGATCGTCCCACTGGCGGAGATGTTCGGCTACGCGACCGACCTGCGCTCGATGACGCAGGGCCGCGCGACGTTCACCATGCAGTTCGACCGGTACGAGGAAGTCCCGGCCACGATCGCGGAGTCGCTCGTGACCGGCGAGAAGGCGTAATCACGAGAGACCCGAGGTTCGGAGGGTAGGAGCAGATGGCCAAGCAGAAGTTCGAGCGCACCAAGCCGCACGTCAACGTCGGCACCATCGGTCACATCGACCACGGCAAGACGACGCTCACAGCCGCGATCACGAAGGTGCTCGCCGAGTCGGGCACGAACACCGAGGCGACCACGTTCGACGCGATCGACAAGGCGCCCGAGGAGCGGCAGCGCGGCATCACGATCAACACCGCGCACGTCGAGTACGAGACGGAGAACCGCCACTACGCGCACGTCGACTGTCCCGGGCACGCCGACTACATCAAGAACATGATCACGGGCGCCGCGCAGATGGACGGCGCGATCCTCGTCGTGTCCGCGGCCGACGGTCCCATGCCGCAGACGCGCGAGCACATCCTGCTCGCACGCCAGGTGGAGGTGCCGTCCATCGTCGTCGCGCTGAACAAGGCGGACATGGTCGACGATCCCGAGCTGCTCGAGCTCGTCGAGATGGAGGTCCGCGAGCTGCTCACGAAGTACGAGTTCCCCGGGGAGGACATCCCCGTGGTCCAGGTCTCGGCGCTCAAGGCGCTCGAGGGCGACCCGGAGTGGACGCCGAAGATCCTCGAGCTGATGGCCGCCGTCGACTCGTACATCCCGGAGCCCGTGCGCGACGTGGACAAGCCCTTCCTCATGCCGATCGAGGACGTCTTCACGATCACCGGTCGCGGCACGGTCGTCACCGGCCGGATCGAGCAGGGGAAGATGACGGTCGGCGAGGAGATCGAGATCGTCGGCATCCATCCCGAGACCGAGAAGACGGTGGTCACGGGTCTCGAGATGTTCCAGAAGACGCTCGACTACGCCCAGGCGGGCGACAACGCGGGCGCGCTCCTGCGCGGCATCAAGCGCGAGGACGTCGAGCGCGGCCAGGTTCTGGCCAAGCCGGGCTCGATCACCCCGCACACGCACTACAAGGCCGAGGTGTACGTCCTCTCGAAGGACGAGGGCGGCCGTCACACGCCGTTCTTCGACGGCTACCGGCCCCAGTTCTACTTCCGGACGACGGACGTGACCGGCTCGATCAAGCTGCCCGAGGGGCAGGAGATGGTCATGCCCGGCGACAACACGAACATGGAGATCGAGCTCATCCAGCCGATCGCCATGGACCAGGGCCTCCGCTTCGCGATCCGCGAGGGCGGCCGCACGGTGGGCGCCGGCGTCGTCACGGAGATCATCAAGTAGGGGAGAGGCTTCTCGCCCCTCCTCCACGCAGTCACATGGCGCAGCAGAAGATCCGCATCCGACTCAAGGGCTACGACCACCAGCAGGTGGACCGGTCCGCGTCCCAGATCGTCGAGACCGCGCAGCGCACGGGCGCGACGATCACGGGACCCGTGCCGCTGCCGACCGAGAAGAACGTGTACTGCGTGATCCGGAGCCCGTTCAAGGACAAGGACTCCCGGGAGCACTTCGAGGTCCGGACGCACAAGCGGCTCATCGACATCCACAGCCCGACCCCGAAGACGGTCGACTCGCTCATGCGGCTCGACCTGCCGGCGGGCGTCGACATCGAGATCAAGCTGTGAGCGCGGTCAAGGGCATCCTCGGGAAGAAGATCGGCATGAGCCAGGTCTTCGACCCCGAGACGGGCGCGATGTCCGCCGTGACCGTCATCGAGGCGGGACCGTGTCCCGTGGTCCAGGTGAAGACGGTCGACTCCGACGGCTACGACGCCGTGCAGCTCGCGTTCGAGGCGGTCGCGGAGCGGAAGCTCTCGAAGGCCGAGCTCGGCCATCTGGGCAAGGCCGGGGCAGGCCCGCACCGGCACCTCGTCGAGCTGCGTGGCGAGAGCAGCCTCACGGTCGGCGAGACCGTCACCGTCGAGGCGTTCGAGCCGGGCGAGCGCGTGAAGGTGTCCGGGATCTCGATCGGCAAGGGGTTCCAGGGCACGATCAAGCGCCACGGGTTCACCCGTGGGCCCGTATCCCACGGGTCGCACAACATCCGCAAGCCGGGCTCCATCGGCGCGTCGGCGACGCCCTCGCGGGTCATGAAGGGCATGCGCATGCCCGGCCGCATGGGCGGCGGCCGCGTCACGCAGCCGGGGCTCGTCGTGCACGGAGTGGATCCCGAGCGCAACCTCCTGCTCGTCAGGGGCTCGGTTCCCGGGTCGGCCGGCGGCCTCCTGGAGATCGTGGGGGCGTAGGGCGATGGCGGCGACACCGAAGGCGCCCGTGCTCGGCGGCGCGAAGAAGGAGGTCTCGCTGGACGAGGCCGTCTTCGCCGTCGAGGTGAAGCCGCACCTCGTGCACGAGACCGTGCGCGCGGAGCTGAACGCGGCGCGGGCCGGCACGCGGGGCGCGAAGAGTCGAGGCCTCGTCGCCGGCGGTCGCTCGAAGCCGTGGCGTCAGAAGGGAACGGGCCGCGCCCGCGCGGGCACGACCCGCGCGCCGCACTGGACGGGCGGCGGCGTCGCCTTCCCGCCCGTGATGCGCAGCTTCGAGGTGAAGGTCAACCGCAAGGCGCGCCGCGCCGCGCTGCGGAGCGCGCTCTCCGCGCACGCGGCGGACGGGACGCTCGCGCTGCTCGACGGCTCCTCCTTCGAGTCGCCCTCCACGCGGACGGCGGCGGAGCTCCTCTCCGGCTGGGGGGAGCGCCCAACCCTCGTCGTTGCGACCGAGGACGAGGAGGTCGTGGTCAAGTCCTTCCGCAACCTGGAGAAGGTGCTCGTGACGGTGCCGTCCGAGCTCGAGGTGGCGTCGGTCCTCTGGGCGCGCTCGCTGCTCGTGACCGAGGCCGCGCTGCCGCTCGTCCTCGCGCGGGCGGGGGCGGCGAGCGGGGAGGAGGCGGCGGAGTGAGCCTCCACCCGAATCAGGTCCTGCTCGCGCCGGTCGTGTCCGAGAAGAGCTACTCGCTCATCACCGACCGCAAGTACACCTTCCGCGTGCACGAGGACGCGCACAAGACCCAGGTCCGTCAGGCGGTCGAGGAGCTCTTCGACGTCCGGGTGCAGAGCGTGAACATCGTCAAGGTGCAGTCGAAGCCGAAGCGGCGTGGCACCGTCACGGGTCGCAAGCCCGGCTGGAAGAAGGCGATCGTGCAGCTGAAGGAAGGACACGAGATCGAGATCTTCGAGGGGGCGAGCGTCTAGCCATGGCTCTCAAGAAGTACAAGCCGACGAGCCCGGGCCGCCGCTTCATGGCCACGTCCTCGTTCGAAGAGGTCACGAAGACCGAGCCGGAGAAGTCGCTGCTCGAGCCGCTCACGAAGAAGGGCGGGCGCAACAACCGCGGGCGCATCACGACGCGCCACCAGGGTGGAGGCCACAAGCGCCGCTTCCGGACGATCGACTTCAAGCGCACGAAGGACGGCGTCCCCGCCAAGGTCGCGGGCATCGAGTACGACCCGAACCGCTCGGCGCGCATCGCCCTCCTGCACTACGCGGACGGGGCGAAGTCGTACATCCTCGCGCCCGCCCGGCTGCGGGTCGGCGCGGTGCTCGAGTCCGGGCCGGACGCGGACATCAAGCCGGGGAACGCCCTCCCGCTCGCGAACATCCCGACGGGCACGCTCGTGCACGCGGTCGAGCTGAAGCCCGGCCAGGGCGCGCGCATGGCGCGCTCGGCCGGCTCGTCGATCCAGCTCGTCGCGAAGGACGGCGACTACGGCGTGCTGCGGCTCCCCTCGGGCGAGCTGCGCCGCGTCCTCCTCGCCTGCCGTGCGACCGTTGGGCAGGTCGGAAACTCGGACCACGCGAACCAGTCGGGCGGAAAGGCCGGCCGGAGCCGGTGGCTGGGCAAGCGGCCGACCGTACGCGGCTCGGCCATGAACCCCGTCGACCACCCGCACGGTGGCGGCGAGGGGAAGACGAAGGGCGGGCGGCACCCGGTCACGCCGTGGGGTGTCCCCACGCTCGGCAAGCGCACCCGCCGCAAGCACAAGGAGTCGGACAAGCTCATCGTCCGCGGCCGTCGCCGCGGGAAGGAAAGGAAGCGCTGAGGTAGTCGATGTCACGTTCCTCGAAGAAGGGGCCCTTCGTCGCAGACCGGCTGCTGAGCCGGATCGAGGCGATGAACGCCACCGGCGAGAAGCGGATGGTGCGCACCTGGTCGCGCGCGTCCACGATCTTCCCGGAGATGGTCGGGCACACGATCGCGGTCCACGACGGACGCAAGCACGTGCCGGTCTTCGTCACCGAGCAGATGGTCGGCCACAAGCTGGGCGAGTTCGCGCCGACGCGGACGTTCAGGGGGCACGCCGGAGACCGCCAGACCCAGGTGAAGAAGCGGTGATGGCCGAGAAGGTGCGCGCGCAGGCCAGGTGGGTGCGCATGTCCGCGCGCAAGGCGCGGCTCGTGCTCGACCACATCCGGGGGCGCACGGTCCCCGAGGCGCGCACGATCCTCGCGTTCACGCAGCGCGCGGCCGCGACGGACATCGAGAAGGTGCTCCGCTCGGCGGTGGCGAACGCGGAGGCGAACCACGGCCTCGACGGGGACGAGCTCGTCGTGGAGGCCGCGTTCGCCGACGAGGGGCCGACGCTGAAGCGCTGGAAGCCGCGTGCCCGCGGCCGGGTCAACCGCATCCGCAAGCGGACCTGCCACGTGACGCTCGTGCTCTCCGAGCAGCCCTCGACCGACGCCCCGAGGCGCCGCGCCCGCGCGACGAAGGCCGCGGACGAGCAGGCGCCGGAGGCTGCGGCCGAGCCGAAGAAGACCCCGACCCGACGGACGAAGAAGGAACAGGAAGGAGTGGCCGCCTGATGGGCCAGAAGGTGCATCCCGGCGGGTTCCGCGTGGGCGTCATCCACGACTGGAAGTCGAACTGGTGGACCGGGAACCAGGAGTTCGCGGCCTACCTGCTAGAGGACGTGAAGATCCGTGAGCACATCCTCGGGAAGCTGTCGCATGCGGGGCTGTCGGACATCCTCATCCGCAAGGACAAGCAGCGCATCACCGTGGACATCTTCACGGCGCGCCCGGGGATCGTGATCGGCAAGTCGGGCGTCGAGGTGGACGCGCTGCGGCGCGAGCTGCATGCGATCACGAAGAAGAACGTCCACATCAACATCAACGAGATCAAGCGGCCCGAGCTCGACGCGAAGCTCGTCGCGCAGTCGATTGCGGAGCAGCTCGAGAACCGCGTGAGCTTCCGGCGTGCGATGAAGCGCTCGCTGGCGTCCGCGATGCGCTCCGGGGCGCAGGGGATCAAGATCACCGCCGCCGGGCGCCTGAGCGGAGGTGAGATGAGCCGCCGCGAGATGTACTCGGAGGGCCGCGTCCCGCTGCACACGATCCGGGCCGACATCGACTACGGCCAGGCGGAGGCGAAGACGACCGCCGGCCAGATCGGCGTCAAGGTCTGGATCAACAAGGGCGAGATCATGCCCGAGGGCTACGAGGGCGGGGCCGGTGGCGACGGCCGGCTCGGAGACCAAGACCAGGCCCGGCGCCGCCGTGGCGCGTCCGCGGAGGGCCTCGGTGCCTCGCGCGAGGGCCGCGGCCGCGGCGCCGACCGCGAGGGGCTCGGGATCGTGCCGCGCAGACGGCGCGGACAGCGCCCCGGCGGAGGCCGCCCAGGGCAGCGCCCGCGGCGCGAGACGACCGACCGCGCGCCGCGCGAGCCGGAGGCGACCCAGCCGGAGGCGACCCAGCCGGAGGCGACCCAGGCAGAGGCACCGGCCGGGGCGGCACCGGCCGGGGCCGTCGAGGCCACGCCCGAGCAGGCGCCCGAGGCCGCTCCCGCGACGAGCGAGGCCCCGGCCGAGACCTCGGCTCCGGCAGAGTCCCCGGCCGCGGCCGGGGAGAAGGCCCCGGAGACGGAGGGCGAGAGCTGATGCTCATGCCACGGAAGACGAAGTACCGGCGGCACCACCGCGGGCGCCGGGAGGGGATCTCCAAGGGCCAGACGACGGTCCAGTTCGGCGACTTCGGGCTGAAGGCACTCGAGGCCGGCTGGGTGACGAATCGGCAGATCGAGGCCGCTCGCATCGCCGCGACGAGGAAGATCCGGCGAACCGGGAAGGTGTGGATCAATCTCTTCCCGGACAAGCCGTACACGAAGAAGCCCGCCGAGACGCGGATGGGATCCGGGAAAGGCTCCCCGGAGGGGTGGGTGGCCGTGGTGAAGCCCGGGCGCGTCATGTTCGAGATGGGCGGCGTCCCCGAGCCGCTGGCGAAGGAGGCGCTCCGTCTGGCGGGGCAGAAGCTGCCGCTGAAGACGAAGTTCGTCAAGCGGGAGGCAGATCTCTTTGAGAGCTAGGGACCTGCGCGTGATGACCGACGACGAGCTCGATCGCAAGATGGCCGAGACCCGGCAGGAGCTCTTCAACCTGCACTTCCAGACCGCGACGGGCGTGCTCGAGAACAGCGCGCGCCTGCGCATGGCGAAGCGCGAGATCGCCCGCATCCTGACCGTGAAGAACGAGCGTGAACGGGGTTTGAGCTAGATGGCTGACGAGAAGCAGGAGCAGAACGAGACGAACGAGGAGGCCGCGACCGAGGCCGAGACGGAGGTCGAGGTCGAGGCGCAGGAGCCGGCAGCCGAGGCGGAGGCGCCGGTCCCCCAGGCGGAGGCCGAGCCGGAGCCCGGGGCCGAGCCGGCCGACGAGCCCGTCGAGGAGGTCGCTCCCGCGGAGCCGGCGGAGGAGCCGGAGCCGGTCGCAGAGGCCGACGCGCCCGCGCCGGAGAACGCTGCGGCCGAGGAAGGCGCGCCCGCAACGGACGCGGAGCCGGCGGCGGCGGCGGCAGAGGCCGCTGTCCCCGCAGCGAAGCGGAAGAGGAAGCGCCTCCCACGCGCGCTCCGGCGTCAGCGGACGAAGCCGAAGCGCGAGCAGTCGACCGAGCGCAAGCCGATCACGCGGCTTCCCAAGCCCGAGCGGATGCGCGGGCGCCGGCAGGAGCGGCAGGGCGCGGTCGTCTCGGCGTCGGGCGACAAGACGATCGTCGTCCGCGTGGACACGGTGAAGGCGCACCCGGTGTACAAGAAGGTCATCCGGCGGAGCACGAGGCTCCACGCCCACGACGAGCGCAACGAGGCGAAGGTGGGCGACATCGTCCGCATCGTCGAGACCCGGCCGGTCTCCAAGCTGAAGCGCTGGCGGCTGCAGGAGATCGTGGAGGCCGCGAAGTGATCCAGCAGGAGTCGAGGCTCAGGGTCGCGGACAACACGGGGGCGCGTGAGCTCCTGTGCATTCGCGTGCTCGGAGGCTCCCACCGGCGCTACGCGCGGGTGGGCGACGTCATCGTTGCTACCGTGAAGTCGGCCACGCCGCAGGGCGCGGTCAAGAAGGGCGAGGTCGTGAAGGCGGTCGTCGTCCGCACGAAGAAGCCCTACAGCCGGGACGACGGCACGCTCATCGGGTTCGACGAGAACGCCGCCGTCCTCATCGACCAGCAGTCCAACCCGCGCGGGACGCGGATCTTCGGGCCCGTCGCGCGCGAGCTCCGCGAGAAGAACTTCATGAAGATCGTCAGCCTGGCCCCGGAGGTGCTCTGAGGTGCCGAAGATGAAGGTGAAGAAGGGCGACCTCGTCCAGATGATCGCCGGCAAGGACCGCGGGAAGCGCGGCCGCGTCCTCGAGGCGCGCCCGTCGGAGCGCCGCGTCATCGTCGAGAACCTGAACGTCGCGAAGCGGCACACGAAGCCGCGCCCCATCCGCGACTCCTCCCGCATGGGCGGCGCACAGATCGTGCCCGGCGGGATCCTCGAGAAGGCGGCTCCGGTGCCGGTCGGGAACGTCATGGTGGTCTGCCCCGTCTGCGGCAACCCGACGCGCGTCGGCGTGGTCGAGAAGCACGTCAAGGGGGAGACGATCCGCGTGCGGGTGTGCAAGCGCGAGGGCTGCGGCCAGGAGCTCGACCGGTGAGCTCGGCGCCGACCCTGGAGACGTACGTGCCCCGCCTCAAGGAGCGTTTCGACAAGGAGATTCGCCCGCGTCTCCAGGAGGAGCTCGAGCTCGACTCGGTCATGCAGGTCCCCCGCGTCACGAAGGTGACGCTGAACATGGGCGTGGGGGACGCGAAGACGGACGCGAAGGCGCTCGACGCCGCGATCGACGAGCTCACGATCATCTCCGGGCAGCGCGCGCAGGTTCGCCGCGCCAGGAAGTCGATCGCCGCCTTCAAGCTCCGCGAAGGCATGCCCGTCGGCGCGCGCGTGACGCTGCGCGGCGCGCGCATGTACGAGTTCCTCGACCGGCTCGCCTCGATCGCACTGCCCCGCATCCGGGACTTCCGCGGCCTCGACCCGGGGTCCTTCGACGGGCGTGGCAACTACTCGATCGGAATCAGGGAGCAGATCATCTTCCCGGAGATCGACTACGACCAGGTGCCGTCGATCCGCGGGCTCGACGTCGCAATCACCACCTCGGCCGAGACGGACGAGCACGGGCGCGCGCTCCTCGCGGCGCTC
>Ga0208654_1000120_pt1 | contig 11501 bp, 9 predicted proteins | sample MayberryNE_Catta_3_FD_185657 | JGI IMG/M metagenome (GOLD analysis project Ga0208654, IMG submission 185657) | Natural and restored wetland microbial communities from the San Francisco Bay, California, USA, that impact long-term carbon... | ecosystem: Environmental > Terrestrial > Soil > Wetlands...
CCCCAGACCGAACCCGCGTATATCGCGAATGTCCAACTCGAGCTGAGCACGACGGAGGGGTCCGGCGTCGTCGCAGGCGGACCGTTCACCGTGAGGGATGGGCGCCCGATCGAACAGGGCGGTGGCAATCCTGTCTTCGGCGCCGTGGTGAAGGCCGCGGACGCAGTCGAGCTCCGGCTCGAGGAAGGGACCCCCCCGATCTCGGCACAGGTCGTGCCCCTGCCTCCGAGCATGCCGTTCGACTTCGACCTCTTCTTCGCCTCGAACGACGCAGATGTGCAGGCCACGGCCGTCGCGTTGGATGCGGATGGAGTCCCTATCGCGCCGTCGACGCCAGTCACGGAGGAGCTTTCACACACGACCTTCCTGGACGAAGTGGACCACCTACCGCCTGGACAGCGATGGGCACCCGACGTGACGCAGGAAGGCAACAGGGTCGTCATGCCGATCACGTTCCCGGACGGTGCGACCGCGGAACTCGTGTATCCGACCGAGCTCCGCTTGGAGGGCCTCAACGTCTATCCGGACACGTACGGCGTCCTCGACGAGAACTCGAGCTCGTGCGGCTGGCCAGTGCATGCATCGCGCCACGACCCTCGCGGAGGGTGGCTGCGGGGCAACCAACCGATCGGTGGGCTCGAGGGCAGAATCGGGTACGTCGAGCTCTGGGAGGGCACGCAGAGCAATGAGCCGTACAACTTCTTGATCGGTCGCTCCGGCTCGTGGAACATCATCGTTCCATGTCGGTCGGCGGCGCTCGCGGGAGACACGGCATCGTGGGCTGAGCTCATCTCGGCGGCCGAATCTCGCGACGGTCTCTTGGTCTTCGAGGATGCTCCGCGTTTGGACATGCACCTTCCGGAGGAAGGTGCCACGATCCGGTTCTCTGGAGACGACGTGATCGTCGACGTGAGCTCAGGGAGCGCTCGCTGCGACGCGGGGCATCCTGACATGGGGGCGCGTGACGGGGTCGTGCAATGGTGCGTCGAGCCGTCCGGGGGCGTGTACGTCTACGCGAACGCGTTCGAGCCGCGCCGTGAGGACTTCCTCCAGGGACTCGCCTCGGGCCTCGAGATCCGGAACTACCGGCCGGGCGAGAACTAGTCGAACGCAGACTAGACCTGGTTGGCGCCGCCGAAGATCTCGCTCACGCTCGTGTCCTCGAAGACGGCGCGCAGTGCGCTCGCGATCAGCGGGGCGATCGACAGGACCTTCAGCTTGTCGAACTGCCGCTCCTCGGGGATCGGCACCGTGTTCGTCACGACGACCTGTTCGATCGGGGCCTCCTCGAGCAGTTGGCGCGCCTTCCCGCTGAAGATGCCGTGGGTCGCGCCGACGTAGATCGGTCCGGCGCCCATCTGGGCGAGCACCTTCGTGCCTTCCGAGACCGTGCTCGCCGTGTCGATCATGTCGTCGACGATGACGCACGGGCGGCCCTCGACCTCGCCGACCACGGTCATCTCCTCGATCTTGTGCGCCTCCTTGCGGCTGCGGCGCTTGTAGAGGAACGCGAGGTCGGCATGCAGGTACTCGCGGAGCTTCTCGGCGGTCTTGATGCGGCCGGCGTCGGGCGCCACCACGACCAGGTCGTCGCCGTGCAGCCCGAGCTCGTCCTGGAAGTAGTTCGAGAGGATCGGCAGGGCGGTGAGGTGGTCGAACGGGGAGTCGAAGTACCCCTGGATCTGGCCGGAGTGCAGGTCGACGCTGACCACGCGATCGGCGCCGGCGGTCGACAGCAGGTCGGCCACGAGCTTCGCGCTGATCGGCTCGCGGGAGATCGCCTTCTTGTCCTGGCGCGAGTAGCCGTAGTACGGGATCACCGCGGTGATGCGCTTGGCCGAGGCTCGCTTCATCGCATCGAGCATGACGAGCTGCTCCATCACGGCCTCGTTCACCGGGTCGTAGTGGGTCTGCACGACGAACACGTCGGCGCCTCGCACGCTCTCCTTCGCCCGGAAGTAGATCTCACCCGAGGCGAAGCGCCGCAGCTCCGATTCGCTGACGGGCACGCTCAGGCAGTCGGCGATCTCGTGCCCCAGCGCGGGGTGGATGGTGCCGGTGAACAGCATCATCCGCTTCTTGGTGATGATCTCCACGGCGCGCGCTCCCCCTTATGCCTTTTCCTTCCGTGGTCGTTCCGTGCGTCGCCCGCTGCGGCGACGGTGCTCCCCGTCCTTGCGCTCCCGGTACCCCTCGACGTTCCGCTGCTCGGCGCGCTCGACCCCGAGCGCGCCGTCGGGAACGTCCTTGGTGATCACCGATCCGGCCCCCGTGTTGGCGTCGCGACCGACCGTCACCGGCGCCACCAGCATCGTATCGGAACCGATGCGGGCCCCGGAACCCACCTTCGTCACGTGTTTCGCATATCCGTCGTAGTTCACGGTCACGGTGCCGGCGCCGATGTTCGCGCCCTCGCCGATCTCCGCGTTCCCGAGGTAGGTGAGGTGCTTGGCCTTCGCGCCGCGGCCGAGCGTGGTCGCCTTCACCTCGACGAAGTTCCCGACCTGGGCGCCGTCGTCGAGCACCGCTCCGTCGCGGAGCCGCGCGAACGGCCCGACCTCGCAACCCTCGCCGACGCGGGCGCCCTCGAGCACCGAGAACCGGACCACGGAGCCGTCGCCCACCGTCGAGGCGGCCATGGCCACGGAGGGGCCGATGCCGCAGGCGACGCCGACGCGCGACCCTCGTTCGAGGAACGTGTTGGGGTAGATCACGGAATCGGCGCCGATCTCGACGTCGACATCGATGTAGGTCGCGCCCGGATCGACGAACGTGACCCCGTTTGCCATGTGCCGGGCATTGATGCGCCCGCGCACGACCGCCTCGACCGCGGCGAGCCCGGCGCGGGAGTTCAGCCCCATCGCCCCCCCGGTGTCGACCGAGACGGCGTTCACCTTCCGCCCGGCCGCGAGCATCTCGGGGATCACGCGGTTGAGGTAGTACTCGCGCTGGCGGTTCCTCCGGTCGAGCAGCGGGAGCGCGGCGAACAGCTCGCGGCGGCGGAACGCGAAGAGCACGATCGAGACCTCGCGGATCGAGCGGATCTCGGGGGTCGCGTCGACGTCCTCGACGATCTCGACGAGCCGGGAGCCCCTGCGCACGACCCGCCCGTAGCCACCGGGGTCATCCAAGACGGTGGAGGCGATCGTCGCGGCGGCGGTCGAGCGGCGGTGGGAGGCGACGAGGCGCTTCACGTCGTCGCCGGTGACCGGGTCGAAGTCGCCGCCCATCACGAGCACGTCGTCGGCGCGACCGACGGCCCGCTCGGCGACCTGCACGGCGTGGCCGGTGCCGAGCTGTCGCGTCTGCTCGACGAACACCGGTCTCGGCGAGATCCTCCAGCTCGCGACCTCGGACCGAACATCGTCCGCGCCGTGTCCGACGACCACGATCACCTTGGTGGGCTTCGCGGCGAGGCCGGCCTGCATCACGTGCCACAGCGCCGGCCGCCCGCAGACTGGATGCAGCACCTTGGGCGTACCCGACTTCAGCCGCTTCCCCTTGCCGGCGGCGAGCACCACCAGGGCGAGGGAGCGTGGCTTCCGTGTCGTGGTCTCTGCCAACCGTCGTCCAGTGGTCGTAGGCGAGCGCCAGTGGCGAAGGGCCGTCATGGTCCCACATCGACGCGGCGCCTGACGAGGCGTGTTCGCCGGTCGGTCCGGGCGGGTACGCTCGCGCTCAGCCGACGATCGGAGGCACGAGATGGACGACGCGAACGTGCTCGCTCGGATCGGCGAGCTCGCCGACGAAGAGCACCGGATCTTCGAGAAGGAAGGCCGTGAGGAGGCCAGCGACGCCGACCGGCAACGGTTGAGCGAGATCGGCGTGACCCTCGACCAGTGCTGGGACCTGCTGCACCAACGGCGCGCCAGGCGTTCCGCCGGGATGGACCCCGACGACGCCGAGGTACGCGATCCCTCGACCGTCGAGGGCTACATCGGCTGAGCTCGCGCGGCCAGGCCGCGGAGCTCGCCGTCGTCGTCGGACCAGGTCACCGCCGACGAGAAGCCCGCCGCGGAGAGGGCCGGCTCGAGCGTCCGGTCCTGATCGCCGCCGACCTCGATGAGCAACCATCCTCCCGGTCGCAGGAGACGGGCGGCGCCCCGGACGACCTTCCCGACCACGTCGAGGCCGTCGCCCCCGCCGTCGAGGGCGAGGCGCGGTTCGTATCGCCGGACGTCGGCCGGCAGCAGTCGCAGGTCGCGCATCGGGACGTACGGCGCCACGGCCGTGACGACATCGAACGCTCCGGAACGTAGCGGCCCATCGAGATCGCCTCGCACGGTTCGCACGCCGTTGCGGCGGGCGCACGCGACGGCGACCGGATCGATGTCGACGCCGATGACGGCGGCTGCGGGCACCTCCGCCATGAGGTGCGCAGCGATCGCGCCCGCGCCGGTGCAGAGGTCCGCGGCTCGACCGCCGTCGCTGCCGGCGAGGAGCGCGGCGGCGCGGCGGGCCAGGTCCTCGCTCTGCGCTCTCGGGACGTAGACCCCCGGCTCGACGTGAAGCGTGCGGCCGCAGAAGCGCGTCGTGCCGACGATCCAGGCGAGGGGCTCGCCCCGTTCCCGGCGCGCGATCAACCCCTCGAGGGAAGCCTCATCGGGCGCCGAGTTCACGAGCTCCTCGGCCTCGGCTCGGGCGGCGACGCACCCCGCCGCAGCCAGTCGCCGGGTCACGCGTTCGAGGCGGTCGGTCGGCACCGATACAGTCTGACCGAGGAAGCGGGAGGTCGAGCGAGGGGCGTCCGCTGCCGATACCTTCCCTATGCGGAAGAGGGCTGCAGCGCTGGTCGCGATCGTGCTCGGGATGAGCGTGATCGTCGCGACGCCCGCGGCCGCATCGTTCGGCGCCGTCGTGCAGGACGTCCCCGAGACCGTCTACTCCCCCTACGGAGGCCCGGCAACGGTCACGTTCACGTTCGGCGAGTCGGACGAGGCCGCGATCTTCAACGTGCGGCTCCGACGGCCCGGGAAGGCCGCGATCAAGACCAGGGACTACCTCGTCGACCCTGAGGCTCACGCCTCCCCGCACGAGGTCTCGTTCCCCTGGAAGAAGCTCTCGGTCGCGGCGCCCACGGACTACGTGATCGATGTCCGGCGCCAGAGCGGCGGGCCCGCGCTCACGAGCACGCCCTTCACCCTGTTGCCGCCGTTGGTCTCGAACCTCTCGGCGAAACCGTCGCCGTTCTACCCGCTCGTCGACGACGGATACAAGGACACGACGAGGATCGGCTTCTCCCTCGCGGCCGACACGACCGCGACGAGCGTGACCGTGTTCACGGCCGACACCTACGGCCGGTGTTGCGGCGACCCGATCCTCACCGAGGACCTCGTTCCGCTGCCGAAGGGCGTACACGGCTGGACCTGGGACGGCGGGGAAGAGGACGACTCGCGCGCCCCCAAGGGCACGTACTTCGTGAAGATCGCCGCGACCGACGCGGACGGGCTCTCGATGACCTCGAAGGCGCTGAAGGTGGAGATCACGAGGGGGAAGATCCGACTGACCGCCACCAAGCAGAAGGCCGGACGTGCCTACGCTCGAGTCGGCGACGAGCAGAGAACGGCGATCGGCGGCGGCTGCGTGGTCTCGCGAGACCAACCACCCGGGCAGACCCAGATCCTGTGCGCGAACGCCAACATCTCCGTCTATTGGAACTGGGCCCTGAAGCCCGGCGAGCGGATCGAGTCGGTCTCGTTCGTGATCGACGGCGGCATCTACGGGTGCCACAAGAGCAAGGGGCGCTCGGGCACACGGTCGTTCCTGCGCGTTCGATCCCCGCCGACGTCCACGTGTTCCGTGGTCACGGCCAAGATCAGGTACAGCTATCCGGTGAAGGCCTGATCCCTTGCGGACGCAGATCGATCCTACGCGGGCGGGGTGAACCTGCTCGCCGTGAAGACCGCTCCCTGAGGATCGCGGATCACCGTCATCCGGACCCACGGGGCATCCATGGGCGGCACGAGCACGGCTCCGCCGAGCTCAGCGGCCCGGTCCGCGATCGCGTCGGCGTCGTCGACGGCGAACGTGATACTCCAGTGCGACGGGGACTCGTCGGACCCCTCGCGCTCGGTCGGCACCAGCCAGGCGACGGCGTCCTCGAAGCCCGCCGGCGCGCTGACACCCTCTTGGCGCTCGTAGAGATCCGGGTCGCGGCTCGCGAGGAACTCGCCGTAGTCGGGCATCCGGAAGAAGCCGGAGCCGTCGCCGTCGACGTCGAGCTCACTCAGCTCCCAACCGAACACCGAACCGTAGAACGCCTTCGCTCCCTCGGGGTCGACCGTGTTGAGCTCGCTGAAGTTCCAGGTTCCCGGCTCGTTCACGAGTTGGGCACCCCTGTGCTCTCGGGCCTGCCAGACGCCGAACACGGCGCCGGAAGGATCCGCGAACACTCCCATACGGCCGGCACCTGGCACATCGAAGGGGTCGACCAGCGGGCTTCCGCCGGCGTCGTTCACCTTCTCGGCCGTCTCCTCTGTGCTCTCCACCCAGACGTAGGTCGTCCACGCCGACGTCGCCTGCGCGCGGTCAGATCGGCCGCCGACGCCGGCGACGTCGCGCCCTCGAAGCCGGCCGATGTAGTACGGCGCGGAGCCCGTGGAGGTGCGCTCCTCGAATTCCCACCCGAACAGGGAACCGTAGAACGCGACCGCCGCGTGCGGATCCGGCTGGCCGGTGTCGACCCAGCAGGGAACGCCGGGAGGGTATCCGTCCCGTTCGAGCATCATGGCTCCTTCCGTCGTCGATACCGCTCAGGTCACCCTACGAGTCGGAACCCGGTCACCTCCCGTCCCGTCTACAGTGCCGGCCGTGAGCCCGCGCGAGGAGACCGAGACGCAGGCGCTGCACCGCCTCACGTCCTACGAACCCGGCCGCGAGTGGGACGAGGCGGTCGACGATCCCCGAGTGCTGCAGGATCTGGAGGTGAACGACCTCGATCGCCTGCCGTGGTTCTACAAGCGGTACGGCCCGAGGCTGCCTCGGGTGCCGCTCCCCCGAGACCTGCCGACGACCTCCGCCCCCGCCGTCGACGTCCTCGCGGGCACCGCGCGGGTCGCCCGCACTCAGCCGGATCTGCCACACCTCGCCCGGGTGCTCCACCTCTCCGCCGGGGTGGTTCGGACGATGGAGCGCCCATACGGAACCTGGCTGTTCCGCGCGGCCGGATCCGCGGGTGGCCGCTTCCCGCTCGAGCTCTACGTGGTCGTGCCCGACGGTACGGGGTTGCCTGCGGGCGTGCACTGGTATGACCCCGAGGACCACGCCCTCGTGCGGATCGGGCCGCCGCCGAGTGGTGATGCGCCCGCCGTGGTCGTCACCGGCGTCCCCTGGCGGACCGGCTGGCGTTACCGCGAGCGGGGGTTCCGCCACGTCTACTGGGACGCCGGCACGATGCTCGCCCAACTCCTCTCGGTTGCCGATTCCGCCGGGATCACCGCACGGCTGCACACCCGCTTCCCCGACTCCACGGTCACCACGCTCGTCGGCGCCGATGGGATCCACGAGTGGCCGGTGGCGGTCGTGGCGCTCGGCGACGGCGCCCCCGCGCTCGAGGCGACCGGCTCGACCGCGGGAGGCGAGGTCGACGCAGCGCCGGTCGAGTTCCCGCTCGTCACTGCGGCTCAGCGGGCCGGGGACCGCGCAACGCTTGGACCACCGTGGGGTCCCGGCGATCCCGTCCGCGTGCCCGCGCGGGGAACCGATCCGGTCGAGGCCGCCGTGCTCTCGCGCGGCTCCCAGCGCCGTATGGACCCCACCCGCGGACTCCCCGGATCGACGCTCGTGACGTGCATGCGTGCGGCGCTGCGCGGCGTGGGCATCCCGCATTTCGTCATGGTGCACGACGTCGACGGGTCGAGCCCCGGCGTCTACCGCTGGCCCGATCTCTCGTCTCCGGTTCGTCCCGGTGCGATGCGAGACGAGCTGTACCGGGTGTGCCTCGAGCAGGGTCTCGCTCGCGACGCCGCGTTCGTCGTGATCGCCGTGACCGACGTCGGCGCGCTCGACGACCGCGAGTACCGCGAGGCGAACCTGGCCGCCGGCCTGGTCGAGGGCCGGCTGCACCTATTGGCGTACGCGCTCGGCGCGAGCGCCTCCGGGATGACGTTCCTCGACAGCGAGGTGCCGACCGTGCTCGGCGAACCGCACGATGCGCTGTTGTTCACCTGCATCGGCGTGGCGGACTACTCGTCGGCGACCGGCGGGGCGCCGGGTGCGCCGACCTCCGTCCACAAGGTCATCGGGCGCTGAGGCAATCGACTTTCGGCCGGGGACGATGGCACCGGATGGCCCTTGCCGTGCCCGGGATCGGTACCTAGTGTGGTTCGGGCATGCGCGGATCCCCCCTCCCCCTGAAACCCGCCATGCGACGAGCGAAGACGTTGGCCGCTCTCGCTGTGACCGGCGCTCTCGCATCCATGGTGTTGGCGGTGCCGACGATGTCGAACGCCGGCCCGGGCTCGGCCTGCACGATCGTCGGCACGCCGGGCAACGACGTGTTGATCGGTACGGCGCGGAACGATGTGATCTGCGGCTTGGGTGGCAACGACGTCATCAGGGGCGGCAGGGGGGACGACATCCTGCGCGGTGGGAACGGGAGGGACCGCATCTATGGTGGCCCGGGTGACGACGTCCTCAAGGGCGGAGGGGGTCGTGACCGGTTGGCCGGCGGCCGGGGCGACGACATCATCCGCGGCGGCGGCGGCAACGACACCTTGGCGGGAGGGGTCGGCGCCGACACGCTTCGGGGGGGCGGCGGGCACGACGTCTGCGCGAGCGACGCGCGCGACATCGTGAAATCGTGCGAGTCCGGACAACCGCCCGATGCCGAGGACGACCAGGATCCGACGCCCCCCGGGAACCTGCGGACGACCACGCTCACCGCCGACAGGGTGGTGCTGGAATGGAACGCCTCGAGCGACGACGTGGGGGTCGAGGGCTACCGCGTCCGTCGCGATTCGGCTCCGCTGGGCGCGACGACCGCCACCACGTTCACCGACGACTCGGCCGATGCGTCGACGACCTACGAGTACACCGTCGTAGCGTTCGACGGCGCGGGGAACACGGCGTCGTCATCCCTGCAGGTGACCACGCCCGGCGGAGGTGGCGGCGGCACGATCGTGCTGCGCGCGGCGGGCGACATCGCCTGCGCTCCGAGCGACCCGAGGTTCAACGATCCGACGCGCAAGCGGTGTGCTCACCGAGCGACCGCCGACCTGCTCGCCGGCGCCGACGCGGTGATCGCGGTGGGCGACCTGCAGTACGAACGAGGCACTCCCGCGGAGTACGACGGCTCCTACGATCCCTCGTGGGGGAAGTACAGGTCGATCACGTATCCGGCCGCGGGCGACGAGGAGTACGGCACGCCCGACGCCGCCGGGTACTTCGGTTACTGGGGCGCCAGGGCACATCAGTCGAGCGACGGCTACTACTCGTTCGACCTCGGGGCGTGGCACGTGGTGATCCTGAACTCCGTCTGCGACGAGGTCGGAGGGTGCGGCGCCAACTCTCCGCAGGCTCAGTGGCTCGAGGACGACCTGCAGGCGAGCACGTCGCGGTGCACCCTCGCGGCGCTGCACGTGCCGGTCTTCGCGTCGCGGAAGAAGGTCGACGCCCAGGTGAACACCACCTACAAGCCGTTCTTCAGGCTGCTCGACGAGCACGGCGCCGAGATCGTGCTCGCCGGCAACTCACACTTCTACGAGCGGTTCGCGCCACAGGACGTGGATGGTACGGCCACCTCGACCGGCGTGCGCGAGTTCCTCGTGGGCACGGGCGGCCAGAGCATCGGCGGGCTCCACGACTCGGTCCGGCTGCCCACGAGCCAGGTGGCCTCGAAGCAGGGTGCCGGCGTGCTCGAGCTCCGGCTGCGGGCGAGCTCCTACGACTGGGAGTTCCTTCCCGTGCCCGGGAACCCATTCACCGACAGCGGCTCGACGAACTGCCACTGAGGCGGTCGAACCGGCAGCTTCAGGACGCCGAGCGCCCTCCGATTCAAGCTCGAGCGCTCCCCCACCGCCCGGGATCGCAGCGAGGAAGTCCTCAGTCGAGGAGATCTGCGGGCGTCAGCTGCTCGGTGAGGAGCCGTGTGAAGTTCCCGGGTGCGCGGTCCGAGAAGTCGCGGCACAGCCGCCGTCCCTCCGGATAGGCCGGCACGTACGCGCGCGACGACGGGTCGGTCAGGAACTCCACGGTGTGGGACGCCTTCTCGTCGGATCCCAAGTCCCACCGACGCACGTATCGCTCCACCTCCTCCGTGGTCGCGCCGTCCTCGTGGAGCATGAACGCGGCGTTCGTACCGACGGCGTACAGGTCGATCTCGGCGCGATGCACCTCGGCGGCCTCGCCCGGATCGAACCGCACGCCGATGTCAGCCAGCGCGTCCGCCACGGCCTCGAAGGGCTGCTCCCCGAACGCCTCCTCGAGCGCGATCAGCCCGATGCCCTCCGAGACGACGGACTCGGGAGCCGGGGTGATCACGACGCTCGTCTCCGGGCGCCGCAGGTCGAGGTAGAGATGCCGCTCTTTGGCCGCCCGCTCGGTGTGGTGGCCGGGATACGCCTCGTGCGCGGTGAGGTCGACGAGGAGCGCGATGGAGATCGGCAGGTCGACGTTCACCTCGACACGGCTGTGGAACCCGCCCTCGTACCGATTGAACGCGATCCACGGGACGCCGGAGACGGGCTCGTACGCGACAGACTCGTCGGCCGGCATCGCGGCAAGCTCGTGCGCGCGGCGACCGAGGACCTCCCTCAACCGCTCGAGGGCGTCGAGGAGCTTCGCCCGCGGAACGGCGTTGTCGGCATCCCATGCGACGTACCGCTCGCGCACGCCGCCGCTCCCGGGGAGCGCTTCGTCGAGCCGTTCGTGGACCTCTTCGAAGACGCTCGTGTCGGTGCGCGTCGGACGCAGCCCCAGACATCGCTCGACCTCGTCGGCCCAGGCCATCTCGGCGCCCGATAGACGAGCCGTGACGCATTCCACGGCTTCGAGCTGCGCGCGGAGCCACCGCCGCCGGTCGTCTTCGAGGGTGGTTCCGTCGAGCTCGTCGAGCATGGCCTGCGCTGCGTCGTTGAGCCGACTCGGATCCACGAGCTCCTCGGCAGCGACCGCTCGCTGCCACTCCGCCGGGCCGATGTACGCGTCGATGAAGCCCTCGACATGCCGCCCCACACGCAGGCAGAGCCACACGTAGCGTTCCGCCATGTCCAACGGGGCCTCTCCGAACCTGATCACCGAGCGCCGGGCGCTCGTGGCCGCACCTCCATGAACGGCGGGATACTAGTGACTCGATCGATGACGGCGGAGGGCACGATGAGGGCGTTCGCACTGCCGGACGACGGGAGCGCCGCCACGTTCCAGGACGTCGCCATCCTCGATCCGGGACCCGGCGAGGTCCGTGTCGCGGTGAAAGCGTCGTCGGTGAACGGGTTCGACGTCTTCGTCGCGTCGGGGATGGCGAGAGGCATGATGGAGCACCGTTACCCGGTCGTCGCGGGCAA
>Ga0208654_1000123_pt1 | contig 11399 bp, 9 predicted proteins | sample MayberryNE_Catta_3_FD_185657 | JGI IMG/M metagenome (GOLD analysis project Ga0208654, IMG submission 185657) | Natural and restored wetland microbial communities from the San Francisco Bay, California, USA, that impact long-term carbon... | ecosystem: Environmental > Terrestrial > Soil > Wetlands...
ACTCAGGGCACCGGCCAATCGCATTTTGACTTTGCGCTCGCGAGTCTAAACCGCTCGCAGCGCTTGAATGATATCCAGCCGTGCGGCTCGGACCGACGGTAGGAAGCCGCCGAGCAAGCCCATCAAAAGAGAGAATCCCAGCGACTGTGTGACGATCCGCGCCGAGAGTGCAAAGGAAAATGCGAGCTCGGAGAACGAACCGAAATTAAGCGTCGAGATTGTGAAGAATTGCAACAGTGACGCGAGCATGAGGCCGACGGCGCCGCCGCCCAGGGACAGGACTATCGACTCGATCAAGAACGCCAGTAGGATGCTGCGGCGGTAAAACCCGAGGGCGCGCATGGTACCGATCTCCACCGTGCGGTTGGCCACCGAGCCGTACATGGTGATCATGGCGCCGATGGTGGCGCCGGTGCTGAAGATGACGGTAATGAAGATGCCCAGGATGCGAATAAAAGTCGCCATCATTTCCGACTGTTCCTCAAAAAACTTCTTCTCTCGCTTGGCGGTGAAGTATTGCAATCGATTGTCGCGCTCGAATGCCGATGCGACATCGGAAAAGTCGTCGGGGTTTTTGAGCCGCGCGGTTACGGTAGAAAGGGAGGAACGCCTAAAGGCGTCGGCAATCTGGTTCAGATCGCCCCATAATTCGGAATCGAACCCGCTGCCCTCGGAGTCAAAAATCCCGACCACGTTCCAAACATCGCCGCCAAACTTGACGGTTTCGCCGATCTGCGCGCCGACAAAACGATCGGTGATGCCGGCGCCGGCGATGACCTCGCGTGCGCCCCAGCGAAACATTCTGCCTTCGACGATGCGTACCTGCGGTCTTAACTGAAATGCCGCCTCCTCGACGCCGCGCACGGTGACGTTGCTGATGCCGTCGGCGCCGAGCTTGTCCAAATTGATGATCACCACGACTTCCTTGGAGCTCATTGGTCGCCCGTCGGCAAAACGCGCGACTTGAGGCAGGTTGACGACGATACCGGCCGCTTCACGATCGAGAATGCTCATGATCTCGCTCATGGCCGCTTTGCGGACGACAATTATATTGTCATCCGAGCCCGTCGAGCGAAGCGTTTTCTGCACCCCGTTAGCCATCATCAGGACCGCGGTAAAAACGAACACGACCAGGGCGATGCCGAGCATCGTGATGAGCGTCGTCAACCGCCGCGAAGTCGAGCTGCGCAGAATATATTTCAGCGGTATCTGCATAAGATCACTCAGTTTGGAGTACTGGAGTAATGGAGTGTTGGAGGATTGGATTCTGACGTCCTCCCCATCACTCCAGTACTCCAACACTCCAATCTGTTAGCCCACGTAGCGCAGCCCCTCGACGATACGCGTCATTAGAACGCGCCGCAAAGGAATCAAAGAGGCGAGCAGGCCGACGGCCAAGCCGGCGATGCAGCCCATCAAGATCGTCTCAGGTTTGATGTAAAACACCGGGAACCAGCCCTTCGGCAAAGCCGTCTGAAATCCGTCCACCGCCGGAATCGTCACCAACAGGCCCAGTGCGCTGCCGGCGATGGAAAGGATCATCGACTCGCCGGCGAGCAAAAAGAAAAGCTGACTGCCGGAAAAACCCAATGCCTTGAGCACTGCGAATTCATGGGTGCGCTCGCGGGCCGACATAACCATGGTGTTTCCGACCACGAGCAGGATAATGCCGATAATCACGAACGACATGATGTTCATGGCCGTGATGACCGCGCTGGCGGCCGACAAGAAACTCTGCTGAAAGGCGCGCTCGGTCTCGGTCTTGGTTTCGGCGCGCGAGTTGGCGAACATATTGTCGATCTCCTGAGAGATCCTCGCCGAGTCCCCCGGATCGGCGATGCGGACGACATACCAGCCGATCTCGCCGGCTCGTTCCGGCATTTCCTGGCGCACTCTTTCATCGAGATATTTATAGTGAAACATCATCGTCGCGGGATCGGTGGTTTGGTCGCGCGGCTCGTATATGCCGCGCACGACAAACTCCCATTGGCCGGGATATACATCCCCTTCAATCGGCATGATATCGCCGATCTCGAGGTTATAACGACGCGCCAGGTCGATGCCGATGATGCAGGCGTTGCGCTCGCGCTGAAACGCCTCGAACTGCCCCCGCGGGATCATAAATTCGGGATAGACATCGAAAAACGTATCGGAATCGACGGCCAGGCGCGCGAAGAATTGATTCTTGTCGATGTAAACGCCGGAAAACCACGAGGCATAAGTCACTTTGTTGACCCCCGATACCTGTGCGATGCGATCTCGATAGACAAGCGGCAGGGAAAAAACGAACGACACGGCATGGCGGGTGATCAAGCGGTTCGCCGCCGAGGCCTCGACGCCGGCATACCACGCCGTGACGACCGTCTGCAGCAGTCCAAAGGCCATAACCGCGACACCGACGCCGATGATCGTCAACAAGCTGCGCAGCTTGTGGCGCAAGGTGTTACGGAAAAGTAGTTTTAGTAATTCCATGATCAACTTCGAGACCGAAACGTAAGCGCGCTACGCCAGCTCGCCTTTCTCCAAATGGCGCACTGAACGCGCGCGCTCAGCCGCTCGCGGATCGTGGGTGACCATCAGGATGGTTTTATTCAATTCCCGATTGAGCCGCTCCATTAACTCCAGCACCTCCTCCGCAGAAGCTTTATCGAGATCCCCCGTCGGTTCGTCGGCGACCAGGATCGTCGGATCGGTGGCGATCGCTCGTGCGATCGCCACGCGCTGCTCCTGACCGCCCGAAAGCTGGCGCGGATAATGATGCAAGCGCTCCGCAAGACCGACCACTTGCAGCGCCGTCTCGGCGTGGGCGCGCCGCTCCCTTTTGGACAACGGCGTGAGTATCAGCGGCAACTCGACGTTCTCGACCGCCGTGAGAACCGGAATCAAATTATAGAACTGAAAGATGAACCCGACGTTGCGCGAGCGCCACACCGCCAGCTCGGTCTCGCTCAACTCGGTAATAGCCACGCCGCCGATCATAATCTTTCCCGAGGTTGGCTTGTCGATGCCGGCAATCAGATTGAGCAGAGTCGTCTTGCCGGAGCCCGAGGGTCCCATGAACGCAAGGAACTCGCCCTCGAGAATTTCGAGATTGATGTTGCTAAGAACCGGTATTTCGAGGCTGTCGCGGTGATAAGACTTGTACAGCTCTGCGACTTCAATCAGCGGCGCTTCCATCCGTGCCAGAGACTTTCAGTTGGTTTTGTGGGTGACCTTCACGCCGGCTTTGATCCGTTCCTCTGCCCTGGCGATAACTTTCTCACCTTCCTTTAGGCCGCTTTTGATCTCCACCGATCCGCCCAATTTGCGCCCGACCTTGACCGGCACCTCTTCGGCACGGTCATCTTTGATTTTGAAAACAACTTGCCGGCCATCGCGCTCCGCCACCGCGGCTGCTGGAACCGTCAAAACCGGTTCGCTGTCGGTATTTACAGCAGAGCCTGCGGCGAGAAAAGTTATTTTCGCACTCATCTCCGGTAACACTCGCTGGTCGTATTCCTTGAATTTGATTTTCACCAGCACCGTCGCTTTTGCGCGATCCGCCGTAGGCACGATGTTCGCGACGTAACCGGGATAGCGATGTTGCGGGTAAGCATCCAACGTGATCTCGCAGGGCTGATCACTCGTAACTCGGGTGATGTTCGCCTCGGAGACGTCGGCGTCGACCTCGAGGGACGCCATATCGGCGATCGTCACCACCGCCGCTTTCGAGCTGGCCGCGCCCGCCAAAGGCGCGACGATCTCGCCGACGTCGGCATTCTTCTTCAGGACCGTACCGTCGAAAGGCGCGATGATGCGGGTGTTCTCTACCGCCACTTCGGCTTCCCTCAGGGCGAACTTGGCGGCCTCGATGGTTGCAGTGACTCTTTTATAGCGCGCCTCGGCGACATCGTATTCCGCCTGGGCGATCATCTCCCTCTGGACCAGGATACGCATTCGTTCCAAGTTTTTTTTGGCGTCGTAAAGATCCGCTTCCGCGACACGTAAATCTTGCCGCGCGCGCTCGCGCGCCGCGACCACATCGGCGTCTTCGAGCCGGGCGATCACCTGACCCTTGGTAACCTTGTCACCTTCCTCGACTCCCAAAAATACCAGGCGGCCTGTGCCCTTGGATGCCACCGCGGCCTTACGCCGGGCGACGACGTATCCACTTGCCGTCAGCACCGCATCCGCCTCGGAGGGTGAGGTGAGCGCCGCGGTGGCCAGCTGAACTTCGATACCCGGATTGAGCCACTCTCTGAACCCTATGACCGCCGCGACAATGAATGCGAGCACCGCCAACCAGCCGATGATCTTACCCACTGATCGAGATCTTCGCGGTGGTTTTGTTCCTTGCGGCGAGCGATTGATGCGTAGAGCTGATAAATCCGCGTCGCGCGTAGCCATGAAGTAAACAAGAGTACGGAGAATTGGCGGTTTTTCAAGCCAGTGACGACATGTTAACGTGGCGTCATGAGCCTGGAAACTTCATGGAATCCCGAGAGCTACGCGAAGAATGCGCGCTTCGTTTCAGACCTCGGTGAGCCGCTACTGCAATTGCTCGCGCCGCAATCCGGCGAAAGCATTTTCGATCTCGGGTGCGGCGACGGCGCGCTCACGGAGAAAATTGCCGCCGCGGGGGCCTTCGTCTACGCCGCCGATTCCAGTTTTGCCCAGGTCGAAGCCGCGCACCGCCGCGGCTTGAACGCCTTCGTCATGGACGGGCGTCAGATTGCGCTAAAAAGATCTTTCGATGCCGTATTCACGAATGCCGTGCTGCACTGGGTTCAACCCCCCGGCAAAGTCGTCGAAGGCGTGGCGCGGTGCTTGAAACCAGGAGGCCGATTCGTCGGCGAGTTCGGCGGCCAAGGCAACGTCGAGACCATCCGCGCCGCGCTTCACACCGCCCTGCGCCGACGCGGCACCCACTCGTGGAGCGTCGATCCCTGGTACTATCCGGCTGCGGGAGAATATTCCAAATTACTCAGTCAATTCGGTTTTACCGTCCAGTACTGCGAGCTGATTCCCCGGCCGACGAAACTGCCGGCCGATATCCTCGACTGGCTGGGCGTGTTCGCCCAACCATTTACCCATTCGCTGCCAGAATCGGCGAGAGAGAGTTTTCTTCAGGAAGTCCGAACCGCCGTCCAACCCACATTGCAAAAATCGGACGGCAGTTGGTTTGCGGACTATGTACGGCTCCGGTTCAAAGCCGTTGCGCTGCGGTAAACATTTGCCAAACCGGAAACGACTCCGACTCGCATCACCTATCTCCAGTACCGCTCAAACTAAGCTAAAGCGTAATCTTAGGTATGGTTTTTCGCTTACCAGGAGAAATGGGCAGCCGACCCGAGGCGAAATATCACCGCACGGGCTTGGTCCTGCCGATCCAGACGACCTATTGAAAGACGCGCTCGATGACTGCTAGGCAATGGCAAAACTCAATCTGGGAGACCACATGAAATTTTGCAGAATTTATACCGGCGCCGATGGCCAATCTCATTTCGAGGATTTGCCGCAAACCGCGGGATCGAAACATTTCTTGACCGATCTTTCGGTCAAGACTCTAGTGTTCAAGAATGATACCCATCGCGACGATCTGCGCGGCTGGCACAACGCCCCGCGCCGCCAGTGGTGCATTACCCTGGCCGGCAAGGTCGAGATCGGCATCGGCGACGGCACAAAAACAACTTTTCACCCTGGAGATGTTTTTCTGGCCGAAGATGTAACGGGACAAGGCCACACGGCGTCAGCGGAGAACTGGGTGCGGGCATTCGTCCACCTTTAAAACGCAGAGACGGCGTGCAAATTCATCGCGATGATCCGGCGGTCAATCTGTAGCTCGTGTGCCCACGGTTTCCGGTTTCACGTCCTTGCGCAGGTGCGCGAGTTTTGTCGGTTCGTTTAGCTATTTTTGATAAATTCCCGAATGAGCCGGTGCGCCTCGGCTGGGTTTGAAAAGAAGTAGCTGTGGCGTTCATCGGGCAGCACAACCAGCCTCGAGTTGGGAATTCCCTGGGCGAGGATTTCAGACGACGTCCTGTGGTTGATCTCGCTGGTCATATTACGATCGCCCTCGCCCACGAGAATGAGCGTGGGTTGTCGAATGTGTTTTAGCCGCTGGCTGGTGTCATGGCTTTGGCGCGCCAATAAATGGCGCAGGTAAAACTCCACCGGACAAAGATTATGCATTCGGACTTTCAAATAGTTGTCGATTTTATCCGGATTGTTCTTGACGTACTCGTCCGTCCAACCCACCAGGATCGTATGGTCCCGCTCGTACTTCTCGTACCCCCACTCGATCATCTCCTTGCAAATCTTTAGCGGCAAACCCTTGGTCAGGGGATAATGAGCGCCGGTAGAAGCCAGGACCAGTTTGTGAACTTTGTGCGGATGATCGAGGGCAAGCAACTGGGCAACTCTACCCCCCATCGAATGGCCGATGACAATGGCATCTTCGGCGTCCAGATGATCCATCAATGCCACGACGTCCTCGGCAAACATCGTCGTCGTATAATCGATCGAGGGCTTGCTCGATTGACCGGTGCCGCGATAATCGTGAATGATCACGCGGTGATCACGCGAGAATTCTTCCACTTGATAGATTTTCCAAACCTCGCCGTCGCACGCGGTTTCGCTGAGAAACACCATCGGTCGGCCTTTGCCGTGCACTTCGTAGTAGATTTCAACGTCGTTTACTTTGACTTTCGGCATTTTGCGGCTCCTCGGCTGATTCGATCCATTTTTGCAGTTCGACGTTTCGGCCAAATCCCCGGACCCTCACTGCTTCCAATTACCACCGACTCGTAAGCTACGGCAAATTCCCTTGACCTCCAACCTCGCTTTCACGTAGTTTGCCCTGTAGCTACTATTAAGGAGTTCAAAAGTAAGTAGTCATCCGGCAACCGAGGGACGAGCCTGGAGAACGCGGGCATGCCCTTCGTGATTGCAGAGAGCAAATTTCAAATTGAAAATCTGAGATTTGCAATTTGCGATTCCGAGCGGAGTGAGGTCGACGGTGGCCTACAAGGCACAGGCCCATTGACTGCGTTCGGAAGGGCTTGACCCGAAGCACGCCGCCTATGTCACATGTCTACATACCAATGAACTCATTAACAACTGCGATCGGGAGGTCCCCATGCTGCGCCGGGTTGTAACGAATTTTGGGTTCGCTGTTGCCTTACTTGTACTCGTTTCCGCTACGGCGCGCGCTCAAGACAAGGTAAGGATCGGCTTGAGCTCCATCAGCGCTACCTCGGGATCGATCTGGGTTGCCGAAGAAAAGGGCCTGTTCAAGAAACATGGCCTTGATGCCGAGGTCATTATCATTGGCGGCGGCGCCTCGCGCGTCGTCAGCTCACTGATCGCCGGCGAAATTCAGTTCTCAGTGGGCGGCGGCGACGCGGTGATCCGCGCCGGCCTCAGGGGCGCCGATGGCGTGCTCGCGGCTTCGCCGATGAAGACCGGGTTGCAGAGAATGATGGTGCGGCCCGAGATCAAAACACCGGCCGATCTCAAGGGGAAGACAATTGCGGTCACACGCTTCGGCTCCGCGTCCCATTGGGTCCTGCAACTGTTTTTGCGCAAATGGGGCATGCGCACCGAAGACATTAAAATGTTACAGCTCGGCTCGTCGCCGGCCATGTTCGCCAGCCTTGAAAAGGGCGGCGTCGATGGCGCCGTCTTCACGATCCCGACCTTTTTCCTCGCCGAAGAGCGCGGCTATCGAATCTTGGCCGATCCCGTGGAGATGGAAATCTATTATCTGCAGAACTCCGTCGACACGACCCGAAGTTATCTCAAGCGCAACCGCGATCAGGCCCTGCGAGTCGTCAAAGTTCTTTGCGAAGGTCTCGCCTACTTTCAAAAAAACAAGAAAGAAAGTATCGAGGTCCTGCAAAAAAAATTACGCATTCAGTCGGCGCAGGAGCGCGACGTTAAGTATCTCGAGCTTTCTTATCAACTTCTCGCGGACAAGTTCTACAATCGGGTTCCCTATGCCAATCCGAAAGCAATCGAAACCACGCTCGAGTTCATCTCATCCGAGGAACCCAAAGCCAAAGGCGCCGACCCTAAGCAGTTTCTTGATGAAAGCTTGGTGCGCGAAGTCGAAGCGAGCGGGTTTATCAAAGCCCTCTACCAGAAATAATACCGCCGGGGTAATGGAATACATGTTGGGCGATTGGACTTCGGATTCCATCACTTCACAGCTCCAATACTCCGCCCACGCCAGTTTGCTGAGGAGTTACCATGCCCGAGTACAAAGAAATCCTCTACGATAAACAACGCGGCGGCGTGTTGATCACGTTGAATCGACCGGAAGCGCTGAACGCGATCACCCGGCCGATGCTAAAAGAGATTCATCACGCGCTCGGCCAAGCCGAGGCCGACCCCGAAATTCGCGCCATCGTGCTCACCGGCGCCGGACGGGCGTTCAGCTCGGGATTCGATCAGGCGACGACCAGCGGCCGGCGTAGAGACATTCAGTGGCCCTACGGCATTCAGACCGGCATGAGCGCGGCGGATCTGATGAATTACTGGAGTGCCGATGATGTAAAGCTGATCCGTATCTTTGAAATGACCAAACCGGTGATCGGCGCGGTCAGGGGCTGGGCGATGGGCGGCGGTTGCTGGATGGCCCTTTACACTCACATCACCATCGCGGCCGACGACGCCGTTTTCGCTCAACCCGAAGTGCGCCACGGCTCTAACACGACGTTTATGTGGACGCTGCTTGCCGGGTTCAAAAACGCGCTGCGCTACGGCCTGGTCGGCGATCATATCGATGCCCGGGAAGCCCTCCGTATAGGCTTGGTCAATCAAGTCGTCGCCGCCGATCAGCTTCTCGACGAATGTTTCAAGATCGTCGAGCGCATCGCTCGCGTGCCGCCGGAGACCGTCAAGATCAATCTGCAGATCTCCACGATGGGACTGCAGATGATGGGGCTGCGCGACGCGCTGCGCATGGATGAAACACTGTCGATACCCGCCCACATGATGCTCAACGAGGAATTTCGTCGCCCGCTCGACGAAGCCCGCGCAACGCAAGGAACCAAGGCGTATTTGCAATTGCGTGACGGGCCGTTTCAACCGGAGCCGTTCGGGCCGAGGGCAAAGAAGAAATGACAATTGGAGTGATGGAATATTGGAGTGGTGGAGTAATGGGCTTCGGACTCAATACTCCATTACTCCAACACTCCAGTACTCCATTCTTCGGTTACTCCATCACTCCCATTTTCACACTATGAGCACTCAATTGAACGCTCAAGCGATCTGGCGCGATCTCTCGCCGCTCATGAATCCCAGGTCGGTGGCTATCGTCGGCGCATCCCAACGCGGCGCTTCGGCGCTAAATCGCGAGCCGCGCGGCAACCGGGTCATTCGAAACTTGAGAGCCTTCGGCTATCCAGGCCGCATCATTGCAATCAATCCAAAATATAGCGAGGTCATGGATTGTCCTTGTTACCCCGACCTTGCAGCCGTCCCCGAGCCTGCCGAGTGCGTCATTTTGGCGGTGCCTAATCGACATGTACCGGACCTGTTGGACTCGGCCGTCGATGCCGGTGTGCGCGCGGCAGTGGTTTTTTCCGCTGGCTTCGCCGAGACCGGCGCAGAGGGAAAAGAGCGTCAGGCAAGACTCGAAAGGCTTTCGCGCGAACGCGGCTTTCTCATCTGCGGCCCCAACTGTTACGGCATCTTGAATGTCTTCGGCAAAGCGCCGCTGTTCGCATCGACGATTCCTCCGGGATTTCTCGCCGGGCCCGTCGCGCTGGTCTCTCAAAGTGGCGGCCTGAGCACGACGATTGCCAATGCCTTGATGCTGAACCGCCACGTCGGCCTGAGCCATATTGTTTCATGCGGCAATCAGGCCGGCGCGACGCTGGAAGAATATTTCAATTACCTGGTCGAAGACGAAAACACACGAGTCATCGCCGCTTTCGTCGAAGGCTTCAAGCAACCGCAGAAGCTGCTCGCGGTGGCGCACAAAGCCGCCGCACAAGGGAAACCGCTGATTATTCTCAAAGGCGGCAGATCGGAAATCTCGCAACGCGCAGCGGCGACGCACTCGGGTTCACTTGCCGGTGCAGCGGAGGTGATCGACGCCGCATTTCGCCAAACCGGCGTCGTTTCAGTGCGAACTCTTAACGAGCTGATTGACGCCGTGAGCGTCTTTTCGTGCGACGCTTTCACAAACCGTTACAAGGGCGGCCGGCGGATCGGCGTGCTCAGCGGCTCGGGCGGGGAATGCACGCTGGTCTCGGACGCAGCTGCGAACGTGGGCCTCGAGGTTCCGGAATTAACCGAGAAGACCCGAGCGCAATTGCAGGACGCCGTAGCCGATTTCGGCAACATGAACAATCCGCTCGACGGGACCGGCGCCATGTACGATGACGAGAAGATTTTTCCCCGGCTGCTCCAGGCGCTGATCGACGACCCGAACATTGACCTGGTCACGGTCAATCTCGAGGCCAACGATCCCAGGCCGAGAGAATTGAAGAGCGGCAACCGCTTTGCCGCGGCAATTGAAAAAGCCGCAGCGATTAGCCACAAACCGATTGCATGTTTCAGCTCTGTCGTCGGCGGTCCGGTCGATCGCGAGATACTTCTGCCGTTGCGAGAAGCCGGTGTGCCGCTCATGGAAGGGGCGGAGTGTGCGACAAACACAATCCGCCATTTAGCCGAATACTTTGAATTCCAAAGAATGCCTCCGGTCGGAACTGCCAACGACTCCGCGGCGCCTCCAGCCGGCACAAAGCTTCGTTCCGGGATTTTACCGGCGGAGAATGCCTTCCGCCTTGTCGAAGCATTCGGCATCCCAGTGGTTCCGACGGTGCTTACCCACAGCGCCGGCGAGGCTGCGAGCGCCGCAGAGCGCCTGGGCTTTCCGGTCGCGCTGAAAATCGACTCGGCCGACATCACCCACAAGAGCGATGTCGGCGGCGTGGCGCTAAAGCTTTCAAATACGAGCGACGTACACGATGCATATTTGCGAATTCAAACTGACGTTGGTCGTCGCGCACCCGGAGCCAGGGTCGACGGTGTGATCGTGCAGCAGATGGCGGATGACGGGGTCGAGATGATTCTGGGCGTCAAACGCGATCCGTTGTTCGGCCCGGTGGTCCTCTGCGGCTTTGGCGGTATTCTCGTGGAATTGCTCAAAGACATTGCGATCGGAATACCCCCGCTGTCGAGTGATCAGGCTTTCAAAATGATTCAACGGCTGCGCGGCGTCGCTATCCTCGGCGGAGTGCGCGGCAAACCGCCCGCCGATGTGGACGCCTTGTGCGGCGCGCTCGTGGGGCTATCATGCTTGGCATCGGCTCTCGGTAACCAACTCGGAGGTTTGGACATCAACCCGCTGATCGTATTGCCGAAGGGCAGCGGCGTGGTGGCCGTCGATGCGCTGGTGCAGATCCGCT
>Ga0208654_1000134_pt1 | contig 10951 bp, 6 predicted proteins | sample MayberryNE_Catta_3_FD_185657 | JGI IMG/M metagenome (GOLD analysis project Ga0208654, IMG submission 185657) | Natural and restored wetland microbial communities from the San Francisco Bay, California, USA, that impact long-term carbon... | ecosystem: Environmental > Terrestrial > Soil > Wetlands...
CCATCACGCACTTCCACCTCGACCACTGGGGGGACCTCGTGCCGTGGGTCTGGGGCACCTTCTACCTGTCCACGAACGGGCCGGTGAAGAGGCCCGAGCTCTGGGTCCAGCCCGGCGGGCGCGAGTTCCTCGCCGGGCTCGGTGAGCAGCTCGGCTTCCCGGACATGTTCGAGCGTACCTTCGAGCTCGCCGAGTACGCGCCTGACACGCCCTTCCGAACGGGGCAGCTCGAGGTCACGCCCACGCGCGTGCCTCACTACACCCTCCAGACGTACGCCTTCCGCGTGCAGGCCGACAGCGCGGTGCTCGCCTACTCGGGCGACTCCGCCCCTTCCGACGAGCTCGTTCGCTCTGCGCGCGATGCGGACCTCTTCGTGTGCGAGGCCACGCTGCTGCGCGGGGAGCTCGACGGCGAGCCGCGCGGCCATCTCTCGCTCGACGAGTGCCTGGAAGCGTACGACGCCTCAGGTGCGAAGCGCCTGCTCGTGACGCACCGCCCATGCGAGCTGCCCGATCCCGAGGGCCACGAGCTCGCCTACGACGGGCTCGAGATCGACGTCTGACGGGCCCGGCTGCAGACACCGGCCTGGCACGCCGATACCCTCGTAGCGTGATCTCGGTCGTCGTTCCCCTACTCGACGAGGAGCACTCCCTCGCCGCCCTCTACCACCAGCTCTCGGCGGTCCTCGATCCGCGGGACGAGCCGTGGGAGGTCGTGTTCGTTGACGACGGCTCGACCGACGGAAGCCTTGCGGTCCTCACGCGACTGCACGACGCGTCCACGAACGTCGTCGTCGTCCATCTCCGCCGGAACTTCGGGAAGGCGGCCGCGCTGCAGGCCGGCTTCCTCGAGGCCCGCGGGGACGTCGTGGTGACGCTGGACGCCGATCTGCAGGACGACCCGGCGGAGATCCCGCGCCTGCTCGCGAAGCTCGACGAGGGCTTCGACCTCGTCTCGGGCTGGAAGGCGAGGCGCAACGACCCGTGGACGAGGCGGATCCTCTCCAGGATCTTCAACTGGGCGACCGCGGTCGTCTCGGGTGTTCGGCTGCACGACGTGAACTGCGGCCTCAAGGCGTACAGGGCCGAGGTGCTGCGCGGGATGCGCCTGTACGGCGAGCTTCACCGGTTCATCCCGATCCTCGCCTCGTATCGGGGCTTCCGCGTCGCCGAGATCGCCGTCAATCACCGGCCTCGCGAGCACGGGAAGTCGCGCTACGGCTTGAGCCGCTACCTGCGCGGCTTCTTCGACCTGCTCAGCGTCACCTTCATGGGCCGGTACCGGCACCGGCCGCTTCATCTCTTCGGCGGGCTCGGTCTGCTCATGGGGATCGCCGGGTCGCTCGTCCTCCTCTACCTCACGGTGATCAAGATCGGCGGGGCTGCGATCGGCCACCGGCCGCTGCTCACGCTCGGCGTGCTGCTCATCGTCGTCGGCATCCAACTCGTGAGCCTCGGCCTCCTCTCGGAGCTGATCACGTCCCAGCACGAGGAACGGATGGACGAGCGTTCCCGGGCGGACCTCGTCGTCGAGGACGTGCTGCGCTAGCTCGCGTGCGAGTCCTCTACTTCGGCACGTACGAGCGCCACTACCCGCGCAACGCCCAGGTCGTGTCCTGCCTTCGACGAGCCGGCGTCGACGTCGTGGAGCACCACGTCGCCCTTTGGGAGGCCACACGCCACAAGTTCCGACTCGGTGCACGGCAGGCGGCGAGACTCGCGCTGGCGCAAATTCGCCTGCTCCGTGCTCCTCGGTTCGACTTCGACCTGCTCGTCGTCGGGTATCCCGGCCACTTCGACATCGCGCGCGCGCGGCGGGTCGCGCGCGGCAGACCGGTGGTCTTCAACCCGCTCGTCTCACTGGCCGACACGGTCGTGGATGACCGACAGCTCGTCGCCGCACGGTCCATGAAGGCCTCGGCCCTCGACCGCATCGACCGGCGTGCGTTTCAGGGGGCCGATCTCGTCGTCGCGGACACCGATGCCCACGCGTCGTTCTTCGCGGGTCGTTTCGGACTTCAGCCGGAGCGTCTCGCGGTCTGCTTCGTCGGCGCTGACGACGCACTGTTCACGCCGGGCAACGGGACGCGCGAGCCGTTTGGTGCGCTGTTCGTCGGCAAGTTGATCCCACTCCACGGACTCGAGACGATCATCGCGGCGGCGCGGCTCGTGCCCGAGATCCCGTTCCGCATCGTGGGCAGCGGACAGCTCGAAGGCGCGCTGCACTCGGTTCCGACCAACGTTCGCTGGGAGCCGTGGATCGACTACGAACGGCTTCCTGACGCGTACAGATCGGCCGGATGTGCCTTGGGTGTCTTCGGCACGAGCGCGAAGGCGGGCCGCGTGATCCCGAACAAGGCGTTCCAGGCGCTCGCCACCTCCACGCCACTCGTCACGGGCGATACGCCGGGAGCGCGCGAGCTCGTGACGGACGGGAGCGATGCGCTCCTCGTTCCGGTGGGCGACGCGGCCGCGCTCGCCGCCGCGGTGCGGCGCCTCGCAGGAGATCGGCACCTCGCGGGCGAGATCGGCGCGCGGGGACGCCAGACCTACGAGCGCCGCGCGAGCGAGGAGATCCTCGGACAGCGCTGGCGCCGGCTACTCGAGGAGCTCCTCGAACGCGTGGAGAGAGTCGGCTAGAAGACGGGCGTCTCGCGCCACACGCCCCACACCTCGCGGAGCGCGTCGCACATCTCGCCGAGCGTCACGTAGTCGCGGGCGGCGTCCACGATGAGCGGCATGAGGTTGACGCCGTCCTGGGCGGCGGCGTCCTTCAGGGCGGTGAGCCGCGACTCGACCGCGGTCGAGTCGCGTCGCGCCCGCACCGCCGCGAGCCGCTCCACCTGCTTCCCCTCGAGCGAGGGATCGATCTTGAGGAGCGGGATGGGCACCTCGTCGTCCAGCACGTAGCTGTTCACGCCCACGACCAGGCGCTTCCCGGACTCCACCTCGGACTGGTAGCGGAACGAGGCCTCGGCGATCTCGCGCTGGAAGAAGTTGTCCTTGATCGCCGGGACGACGCCGCCGAGCCGGTCGATGCGGTCGAAGTACTCGTAGGCCTGGGCCTCGAGCGTGCTCGTCAGGTGTTCGACGTGGTACGAGCCGCCGAGCGGGTCGATCGTGTTCACCGCACCGGACTCGTGCGCGATCACCTGCTGCGTCCTGAGCGCTAGGCGTGCGGCCTCCTCGGTCGGCAAGGCGAGGGCCTCGTCGAAGGAGTTCGTGTGCAGGCTCTGCGTGCCGCCGAGCACGGCGGCGAGCGCCTCGAGCGCCGTGCGGACGATGTTCACCTCGGGCTGCTGCGCGGTCAGCGAGACGCCGGCCGTCTGCGTATGGAAGCGCATGAGCAGCGAGCGCTCGTTGCGCGCGCCGTAGCGGTCGCGGAGCTCGCGCGCCCAGATCCTGCGCGCAGCGCGGTACTTCGCGATCTCCTCGAAGAAGTCGAGGTGCGCGTTGAAGAAGAACGAGAGCCTCGGCGCGAACTCGTCGACGTCGAGGCCGCGCTCGACCGCCGCCTCCACGTACGCGAACCCGTCAGCGAGCGTGAAGGCGAGCTCCTGGGCCGCGGTCGAGCCCGCCTCGCGGATGTGGTAGCCGGAGATCGAGATCGGGTGGAAGAGCGGCATCTCCCGCGCGCAGAACTCGATCATGTCCACGACGAGCCGCATGGACGGCTCGGGCGGGAAGATCCACTCCTTCTGCGCGATGTACTCCTTGAGGATGTCCGTCTGCGCGGTCCCGCGGAGCAGCTCGCGCGGCACGCCCTGCTCCTCGCCGACGCAGACGTAGTACGCGAGGACCATCGCCGCGGGCGAGTTGATCGTCATCGAGGTCGAGACCTCGCCGAGCGGGATCCCCTCGAACAGCGTCTCCATGTCCGCGAGCGAGTCCACGGCGACGCCCTCCCGCCCCACCTCGCCGAGCGAGCGCGGGTGGTCGGAGTCGTAGCCCATCAGCGTCGGCATGTCGAACGCCGTCGAGAGGCCCGTCTGACCGTGGTCGAGCAGGTAGCGGAAGCGCGCGTTCGTCTCCTCGGCGGTGCCGAACCCCGCGAACTGCCGCATGGTCCAGAGCCGCCCCCGGTACATGGAGGGGTAGACCCCACGCGTGAACGGCGGCTCGCCCGGGTACCCGAGGTCGCGCTCGTAGTCGATGTCGGCGTTGTCCGGCGCGTACAGCGGCTCGTTCTCGACGCCGGAGATGGTCGAGAACAGCTCGTCCGAGCGCTCCGGCGCCCGCTGGTAACGCTGCGCGCGCCAGGCCTCGACCGAGCCGGAGGTGTCGCGGTCCTCCGTCGTCGCCATGCCGCGCATTGTAGGCGGGCGCCGGTCCGGACCCCCTGAGCCGGCGTACCCCGCTATAGGGGGATGAACCGCGGCCCGCATCGCGCCGAAGTGCCTCGTGTGAGGCTGCGGCCACTCCTCGGTGCCGGTGCGGCGGTCCTCGCCGGCCTCGCTCTCGTCGCGTCCACCTCCGCCACGGCCGGCCGGACCGCCGGGCCGTGCGCGCTCGCTTCGGCGGGCAACGGGTACGCGTACGCCGGGCATCAGGCATCGCGCGCCGGGCACGGCGTGCGCGCCTCGATCGAGCTCATCCGCCCCGCGGAGGTTGCTGCGGGCCACGTCGCGAGCTGGGTCGGAGTCGGCGGGCCGGGCCAGGGTGCGAACGGCGGGGACGCGTGGATCCAGGCCGGCCTCGCGACGGTCCCCGGCATGGGCACGATGCTCTACGCCGAGATCACCCGCGAGGGGCGCGCTCCGCAGTTCGTCCAACTCGCGGCCGGCGTCCCGGTCGGCCGGAGCCACAGGATCGCCGTGCTGGAAATGGCCGCGCGCCCCGGCTGGTGGCGCGTCTGGGTGGACGGCAAGGCGCGGACCGGTCCGGTGCGGCTCGCCGGGTCCTCCGGGCGCTGGTCTCCGATCGCCACCGCCGAGAGCTGGAACGGCGGCCGTGCCGCCTGCAATCGCTTCGGATACCGGTTCGAGGGCGTGTCGGTCGCGAACGGTCCCGGCGGCGCCTGGCAGGCTTTCCAGCCCGGGTACCGCTTCCTGGACAGCGGCTATCGCCTGCGACGGCTCGCCGCGTCCCCCGCTTCCACGCGAAGCCTCGCGGCCCCCACGCGCGTCGTGCGGCCGTACGCCTTCCTCGCCGCGTCGTCCTCCTAGCCGCGCGCGTTCCGAACCCCGACCGCGGCGAGCTCGTAGCTCCCCGGCGGGAGCCCCATCACCGTCGGCCACGCGGCAACGAGGCGCGGGTCGGCGCAGGTCGGGTCGACGCGCACCGGCTCGGCCAGGCTCTCGACGTAGTCCGTGTACCGCGGGCGGTCGCTCCCGCACCCGAAGGTCAGCGTCGACGCCTCCGGGAGCGAGAGCGGCCGCCCGGACCTGGTCCTCGCGGAGATCTCGACCTCGCAGGCCGACCCCGCGCAGCTCGCCGTGTAGACGACGGGGCCGAGTGAGCGGCTCTCGATCCGCGGGAGGCCCTCGGAACGCACGACCGCCGTGCCGGCGACCAGCGCGGCCGAGACGAGGAAGGCCACGAGGACGAGGACGCTCTCGGTCGAGAGCCGGACGCTCGTCGGCGGGATCCGCAGCGGGCCGACCCTCGCGAGCAGCAGCCAGAGCGCCACGCCGAAGAGCGCGGCTGCGACGAGCCCGGTGAGGAGCGCTGGCAACAGGAAGTCCCGGGCGAAGCCGTAACGCAGGTGGTTGGAGCCCGTCATCGTGCTCGCCGCGTAGCCCAGAACGATCCCGACGGCGGCTATCGTCGTCTCGGCGAGGAGCCGGATCTCCCGCGCCCGCGGCGCGGCGGACGTGCGGTTCCGCGCGGCCCATACGACGATCGCCGCGACGGCGACCGCGCAGAGCGGCAGGAGGACGAGCGACGGGAGCTGGATCGCGAGCGGCTGGCTCCACAGCCGGTAGTTCCCGGCCTCGCGGAGATCGAGCGGAAGCGCGGTCGCGCCCCCCGTGTAGTCGCTCAGCCTGCAGAGCGAGTAGAAGCACGGCTCGTAGAAGAGCTGGACCAGCTTCACCGGTACGAACCACGGGCTGAAGGTCGGGGTCTCGGCGATCTCCGCCGCCTGCACGTTGCCCGACTGGTGGTCGAGGTGATTCCCGTACAGGAAGAAGAAGCCTCGCTTCCCGGTCGCGGCGTAGACCGCGACCGTGGTCGCCGCGAAGGCGGCAGCGCCCGAGCCGAGACGAGCGAGGCTCATGCGCCGCGCGCCCGGCAGCCGCAGAAGCGCCAGTAGGACGAGGGCGATCGCCCACGCGAGGACGAGCGCGAGCAGCTCGAAGCTGCGGGTCAGCGCGAGGAGCGCGAGGACGACGCCCGTGAGCGCCGCAGTCACGAGCGTCGGTCGGGCGGGGGCGAACCGGACGACGTAGAGGGCAACGGCCAGGAAGGCCGCGAAGAAGTGGCTCCAGGCGACGTCCGACCAGTGCCAGGTCCCGGCGGCGAACACGAGCCCCAGAAGAACGAGCTGGGCGGCGAGCGACGCGAGCGGCGGCGCCGACCCGAGGCGCCGGACGAGGACGCGGACGAGGACGAGCGCGCACGCGACCGAGAGGGCGTACGACGCGCGGTTCAGCGCGACGAGCGCGTCCTGGGCTCCGAGGCCCGTCACCCAGTGGACGACCGCGGCCGACGCGATGTACCCGGGCCCGATGAGGTTGTCTGCGATCGCGTCGGCGCGCCCGTCCGCGAGGACGGAGCGCAGCGCCTCGAGGTCGCGCTGCTGGTCGAACCAGGAGCTGAACATCTCGTCGGCCCAGCCGCTCACGGGGATGAGGGCGTAGAGCACGAGCCAGAACAGCGGGAACGCCCGGTCGCCGACCTCGACCACGCGCTCGGCGCGCGGCGAGGCGGCCGCGGGCGGTGCGTCCATCACCGAGCTCACCGCGCCAGGTTCGACGTCGACGGCCGGTTCCCGCCCCGAGCCGTCAGCGAAGGATCTCGATCGGCGTCCCGAGCGGGACTCGCGTGCGGAGGAACTCGACGTCCCGGTTGTGCAGCCGGACGCAGCCGTGGGAGACGGCCTGTCCGAGGAGCTGCGGCCACGGCGTCCCGTGCAGCCCGACGATACCCCCGCCCGGCCAGTCGGTCAGCTTCGAGTACGCGCTCGTCTCGAACGCGAAGTTGCCCAGGATCGACCACGCGGGATCGGTGCGCGGGTCGAACTTCCAGGTGACGTAGAAGAGCCCGGTGGGCGTCTCCGCGCCACGCTTGCCCACCGCGACCCTGCCGCTGCGCACGAGCCGGTCGCCCTCCCAGTACTCGAACCTCCGCGCGCCGCGGTAGACGAGCACGCGCTTGTGCACGGGCCGGAGCTCGACGGCTGACGCACGCACCCAGCCGGTGCGCCCGTTCGGGCGCCCGGGGACGCTGATCCGGTACCACGCCGGCTTCCCGTTCTTCCCCTCGAGGGCCTGCAGCGCGAGCACGTACTGCGGGCGGAAGTCGGTCCGGAACTGCCTCATGACCGCGACCCTCCTCGCGCCCGCCCGCGGCCGCTCGAGCACCGCCACCCGCGCCCGGTCGAGCGTCCCGGAACCGACGACGCTCGCCGCCGAGGTCGCCGCCGGATCTGAGGTCCTTGCTCCGGCGCCCTGGGCGAGGGCGAGCGCGAGCAGCGCACCGACGCCCGCGAGCGCGAGCGCCGACCGGGCCTCGATCCGGGCCGCCTTCGCCATCTCTCTCAACGTATCCCCCGCCAGGGGGAGCGGCAATTCCTCGTCCGAGGGAAGCGGCGACGTGCTCCCGTCTCGCGGACAAAGCGTCTCACCCTTCGTCGAGACCGGATTCAGAGGCAGTGGTCACCGCGGAGCGGCCGGCCGGCGCAGCCGGCCGCTTCAGGGATCTTCGCGCGAGGAGGAAGCCGCGCTAGCGGCTTCCTCCTCTTGCGCAGAACCCGAGAGGCGGCCGCAGCCGCCTCTCGGACCTCCCCCCGTTCCCCCTCGTCGTCAGCCCGTGAGCGGTGGCAGGAAGATGCCGACCACGCCCACTCGCTTCGCTCCGCAGACCCGCTGGTCACCGGTCTCGATCGCGCTCACCGTGATCAGCCCCGGTTTCCTCGGGTTGACCCGGAGGATCGCGACGCCCTTGCCGTTCGTGCGCGCCGTCTTGCGCAATCCGGCACCGGCGACGACCACCTTGACGCCCTTCACCCGCTTCGTGCCAGCCTTCACGACGACCACGAGGCGGTCGCGCTTGCCGTCGGCCTTGGCCATCTTCGGTGAGACCGTCAGCATGAGGCAGACGTTCGGCGCGGGCTTCGGCTTCGGCTTCGCCGTCGGCGGCCTGAGCGGCGCCGGCACGACGGTGACCGCCGTGTCGATGTTGTCCGCCGGGTTCGTCTCGCGTCCGCCGGAGCCGGTCACCGTCGCCGTGTTCTCGTGCGTCCCCACGGCCGTCGCCCGGGCGGTGATCGCGACCCGCACCGTCTGGCCCGGCTCGATGGTGCCGAGGCTGCACGTGACGAGCGACGGCGTCAGGTTGCAGGTGCCCTGCGAGGGGCTCGCCGTGAGGTAGAGGATCCCCGCCGGCGCCGGATCCGCGACCTGCACGTTCGTCGCGGTGTCGGGGCCGCGGTTCGTGATCGCGAGCGAGTACTCGACGATGCCGTTCAGCGGGGTCGGCGAGGTCGCCTCCTTGACGATCACGAGGTCGATCAGCCGCGGCGTGATCTCCACCCTCGCGTCGTCGGAGTCGGAGAGCGCGTTGCCGAACTCGTCGTGACCCTCGGCGAGCACCGTGTTCACGTGCACCGTCCCCGCAGGGCCGTTGACCGGCCGCTGGAAGGTGCAGTTCACCTTGTCGCCCGGGGCGAGGTTGACCGGCACGTCGAAGCAGCCGTTGCCGCCGTCGTCGTCGAGGTCGCCGAACGTGTCGTCCACGACGTTCGTGATCGTGGCGTCGACGTCGGGCGAGACGTTCGTGATCGTCACGGAGAACGTCACCGGGCCGCCCGGCTCCTTCAGCGAGGTCGGGGTCGCGCTCTTCTGGACGTCGATCGCGCCCTTGCCGAGTGCGAGCTGGCCGTTCGTGAAGGTGCACTTCACGACCTCGCCGGGCTCGAGCCGGAAGGTCGCGGTCCTCGCGGCCACGCTGCCCGACGAGTTCTCGTCGTCGCAGGCGATCGCCGTCAGGGCCCAGCCCTCGAGCGCCGCCTCGGTCGAGGCATAGGTGCCGGGAGCGAGACCCTGCACGACGATCTGGCCCCCGTCACCGATCGAGCCCGCGGCGTCGCCGCTGAAGGAGAAGCTCGCCGACGCGCCGTCGGGGCTCGTCTGCTTCTCGACGACGATCGTGCCCAGCTGCGTGTTCTCGAACACGCACGTCACCGTCTCGCCCGCGGCGAGCTGGATCGCGCCCGGGTCGGACTCGTCGTCGCAGACGGCCGACGTCAGCTGCCAGCCCGCGGGCACGTTCTCGGAGACCGAGTACGTGCCGGGACCGAGATCGCCGGAGTCGTTCGACTGGCCGTCCGAGAGCGAGAACCCGCCCTCACCGTAGCTCGCGTCGAAGTCGAAGACCTGCGGGCTGCCGCCCGGGCTCGTCTGCTTCTGGACGACGATGCGGCCGGCCTGCGTATTCGTGAAGACGCAGGTCACCGTCTCGCCCGCCTGCAGGCCGATCGAGCTCGGATCCGAGCCGTCGGAGCACTCGGCGGAGACGAGCTCCCAGCCCTGCGGCACGACCTCCGACACGGAGTACGTGCCTGCCGGGAGATCGCCGGAGTCGTTCGACTGGCCGTCGGAGAGCGAGAAGCCGGCGGCGTCGTAGCTCGCGTTGAACGAGAACGACTGCGGGCTGCCGTCCGGGTTCGTCTGCTTCTGGACGACGATGCTCGCGTCCTTCTCGTTCGTGAAGACACAGGTCACGGTCTCGCCCGCCTGCAGGCCGATCGCGCCGGGCTCCGAGCCGTCGGAGCACTCGGCGGACACGAGGTCCCAGCCCGCGGGCACGTTCTCGGAGATCGAGTAAGTGCCCGGGTCGAGGTCGCCCGAGTCGTTCGACTGGCCGTCGGAGAGCGAGAAGCCGTTCGCGTCGTAGCTCGCGTCGAAGGCGAAGACCTGTGGGTCCCCGTCCGGGCTCGTCTGCTTCTCGACCACGATGTTGGCGTCCTTCACGTTGCTGAAGACGCAGGTCACGGTCTCGTTCGCCGCGAGGGCGATCGAGCCCGGGTCGGAGCCGTCGTCGCACACCGCCGACTCGAGCTCCCACCCTGCCGGGACCGTCTCGGAGACCGAGTACGTTCCCGGCAGGAGCTCGCCAGAGGAGTCCGACTGGCCGTCGGAGAGGGAGAAGCCGTCGCCGTCGTAGCTCGCGTCGAACTGGAAGGACTGCGGATCGCCGTCGGGCAGCGTCTGCTTCTCGACGACGATCTGGCCCCGGATGAGCCGGTTCGTGAAGGTGCAGGTCACGGTCTCGCCGGCGCCGAGGTCGATCGCGTCGACCGCCGAGCCGTCAGAGCACGTCGCGCTCTGGAGCTGCCAGCCCGCGGGCACGTTCTCGGAGACCGAGTAGGTGCCCGGCTCGAGGTCGCTCGAGTCGTTCGACTGGCCGTCGGAGAGCGAGAAGCCGTCGCCGTCGTAGCTCGCGTCGAACGCGAACGACTGCGCCGCGCCGTCGGGATCGGTCTCCTTCTGGACGACGATCTTCCCGGCCTTCGTGTTCGTGAAGGTGCAGGTCACCGTCTCGCCCGCCGAGACGTCGAAGCTCGCCTGGCGGTTCTCGACGCTCCCGGAGGAGCCCGCGTCGTCGCACGTCACGGAGGTCAGCGCCCACCCGGGCTTCGCCGGCTCGGTCGAGACGTACTGGCCGGGTGCGACGCTCGCGGAGATCGTCCCGCCGGACTGCGAGATCGAGCCGGACGGCGTCCCCGTGAAGTCGAACGTGTCCGTGCCGCCGACCATGACCTTGCGCACGACCACCTGGGCCTGCTTCG
>Ga0208654_1000135_pt1 | contig 10948 bp, 11 predicted proteins | sample MayberryNE_Catta_3_FD_185657 | JGI IMG/M metagenome (GOLD analysis project Ga0208654, IMG submission 185657) | Natural and restored wetland microbial communities from the San Francisco Bay, California, USA, that impact long-term carbon... | ecosystem: Environmental > Terrestrial > Soil >...
ATCTCCACGATCGCGGCGATGCGACCGGGGCGGCGCGACATGACGACGACGCGGCTGGAGAGGAAGACCGCCTCTGCGATGGAGTGGGTGACGAAGACGATGGTGCTCCCGCTCGCCTCCCAGATCCGCAGCAGCTCCGCGTTGAGTCGCTCCCTCGTCATCTCGTCGAGCGCGCCGAAGGGCTCGTCCATGAGCAGCAGCGCCGGGGAGAAGGACAGCGCCCGCGCGATCGACACACGCTGTTGCATGCCGCCGGACAGCTGCCAGGGGTGGTGGCCCCCGAAACCCTGGAGCTCCACGAGCGCGAGCAACTCGTCGACCCGCTCCGTCCGTCGCGCCTTGCTCCAGCCGAGCAGCTCGAGCGGGAGCGAGATGTTCTTCGCCACCGTGCGCCAGTCGTAGAGGACCGGGTCCTGGAAGACGATCCCGTAGTCGCCGTCCTGGCGCGCCTGGCGCGCGCGCTTGCCGTTCACCACGACCTCGCCCGAGCTCGGCTCCACGAGGTCGCCGATTACGCGCAGGAGCGTCGACTTGCCGCAGCCGGAGGGGCCGATCAGCGAGACGAGCTCGCCCGGCCGGACGTCGAGGTCGATCGACTGGAGCGCGGTGAGATCGCCCGCCTGGAACGTCTTCGTCACCTCGCGCAGCGAGACGACGGGCTCGCTCGCGCTCACGCGACGTGCTCCGGCGCCCGGCGCACGACCAGGCGCTCGGCCAGCAGGACGACGAGGAAGAACGAGATCCCGAGCAGCGCGGCGATCAGGTTCGTCGCCCACAGCCGGGTGGGCGCGGAGATGTAGTACTGGTTGAAGTTGAGGATCGCGCCACCCAGGCCGCTCTGGATCGACGCGGGCAGCTCGCCGATGATCGCCCCGACGACGCTCGCCGGCGCCGCGATCTTGAGAGCCGCGAAGATGAACGGCAGCGCGGCCGGCACGCGCAGCTTCCACAGCACGCGCCAGCTCCCCGCCGCGTACGAGCGCATGAGCTCGAGCGCGCGCGGGTCGACCGAGGTGAGCCCGCGCAGCGTGTTGATGGTCACCGGGAAGAAGGTGAGGTACGCCGCGATGACCGACACCGCGCCCCAGTCCTTCAGGCCCTCGGGCAGCCTGGGGTTCACCCACACGACGACCATGGGCGCGACCGCGAGGATGGGGATCGTCTGCGACGCGACGATGTACGGGAGGAACCCGCGCTGGAGCAGCCCCGAGTGGGCGAGGACCGCGCCCAGCGCGAACCCGAAGAGCGCGCCGAGCACGAAGCCCACCGCCGCCTCCTTCGCCGTGAAGAGCGCCGCGTCCCAGAGGACGCCGATCAGGAGCGGGCCGTTGCGGCGCGACGGCTCGAACAGGATCCCGACCACGTCGTGGAGGTGGGGCAGGGTGCGGTCGTTCACCTCGAACTGGCCCACGCGCAGCCCCGTCGCCTCGCCGATCGCCTTGAACGCCTCCCACGCCGCCCACAGCACCGCGAGGACGGCGAGGAAGAGGCCGAGGTCCAGGGCCGCGCGCCTGGTGCGCTCGGACGAGCGAAGCGACGACCGGGCCGGCGCCGAGGCGGCATATGCCATCGCCGGCTATTCCACCACAGACCTCACGGGCCCGGTTAGGCTCCGCGCGTGCCCCTCGATCCGAGCCGGACCGTCGCCGAGCTCAAGGAGCTGCGCGACCTCACGGGTGACGAGGACGGGGCCCAGCGCGTCGCGTGGACCGAGACCTGGGAGCAGGCGCGCGAGTGGCTGCGCGGCAAGCTCGCTCCGGTCGGCGCGGCCGAGACGGTCGACGCGGCCGGCAACCAGTGGTTCACGCTCGCGGGCGAGTCCGAGCGGGCGGTCGTCATCGGCGGACACCTCGACTCCGTCCCGAACGGCGGCTGGCTGGACGGGGCGCTCAACGTCCTCGCCGGCGCCGAGGTCCTGCGCCGGGTCGCCGAGGAAGGCACGCCCCCCGTGTCCGTCAGGCTCGTGAGCTGGGCTGACGAGGAGGGCGCGCGCTTCGGCCGCAGCCTGTTCGGGTCGAGCGCCGCGTCCGGGTCGATGGCGGACCAGCAGGAGCTCCGCCAGCTCGTGGACGCCGCGGGGATCGCGCTCCCCGACGCGCTCGCCGAGCACGGGGTCGAGCTCGACCGCGCGCTGGACGCGCGCTCCGAGCTCGGGTCCGCCGCCGCGTACCTGGAGCTGCACATCGAGCAGGGACCGGTGCTCGAGTCGCTCGGGCTCCCGCTGGGGGTCGTGCTCGGCACATTCGGCGTCGAGCGGCACCGGATCACCTGGCGGGGCCAGGCGGCGCATGCCGGTTCGACGCCCATGGACAAGAGACGGGACGCGCTCGCCGGCGCCGCGAAGCTCGCGCTCGAGATCCGCGAGATCGCGAGGCGCGCCGGCGGCGGAGCCGTGTGCACCTCCGGCAACGTCGTCTGCAGGCCGGGGATCGTGACCTCCGTGGTGGAGACCGCCGAGCAGCTGCTCGACCAGCGAGACCTCGGCGCCGAGCGGTTGGCCGCGATGCTCGCCGAGGCGAAGGCGTCGAGCGAGCGCTTCGCGGAGGAGGAGCGGATCGACGTGGAGTGGGAGAAGATCTGGTCGATCGAGCCGATCCTGTTCGACGACACGCTCGTCGGCTTCTGCGAGGACGCGATTCGCGAGGTGGCGGGGGCCGCGCACCGCCTCCCCTCGGGACCGCTCCACGACGCGGCCGAAGTCGCCCGCGCCAGCGTGCCGACGGTGATGATGTTCACCCAGAGCCTGCGCGGCCTCTCGCACACGAAGGTCGAGGACACGAAGGAGGACCACCTCGAGCTCTCCGTCGCCGCGCTCGACCGGCTCGCTGCGAAGACCGTGGACTGGGTCGCGTCCGGCGGAGGGCGCTGAGGCAAGGCCCGCCGCACGGCCCGCCGTAGAGTGCCCGCGCCGTGCCCTCCCGCTCCCCGCTCGCAGTCGTCGCCGGTCTGGTCGTCGGCGCCTGCCTGACGTGGAACGTCTCGAACGTCGGAGCGGTGGCCGATCCGCTGAGCGACGCGTACGGCGTCTCCCTGCCCGCGATCGGGCTGCTCACGACCGCGCTCTTCGTCACGCATCTCGCGGTCCAGCTTCCCGCGGGCCGCGGCGCCGACCGGCTCGGGTCGAGGACCGTGGCCCTGCTCGCCTGCGCCGCCACGGTCGCGGGCAGCCTGATCCTCCTCGTCGACGACTCGTTCGCGCTCGCCCTGCTCGGCCGCGCGGTCGTCGGCCTCGGCTCGGGAGCGGGCTTCGTCGCGGGCCTCGACCTCGTGCGCTCCGGAGGAGGCGGCCCCGGCCTCCAGGGCCTCTACGGAGGCGCGACGATGGCGGGTGGAGGGCTCGCCCTCATGGTCGTTCCGGCGCTGACCGAGTCGACGAGCTGGCGGGCTCCGTACTGGACCGCAGGGCTGCTCGCGCTCGTCGCCGCGCTCGTGGCCGCGACCGCACGCGAGCTGCCCCGCGCCGGGCGCGCGCGGCGCGGCCTGCTCACGGACGTACGCCTGCTCCCGCTCGGCGCCCTGCACGCGGCCACCTTCGGGCTCGCGCTGATCGCGGGCAACTGGACGGTGCCGCTCCTCGAGCGCAGGGGCGTCGGCACGACCGCGGCGGGCATAGCTGCAGGGTTCGTCCTCTTTGCAGGGATCGTGACCCGGCCCGGCGGCGGCTGGCTCGTCCGCAGCCATCCCGGAGGCCGCCTCGTCGCGGCCGCGCTCGTCGGGGTCACCGTCGCCTGCGCCGGACTCGCCGTCGACGGGCCGCTCTGGCTCTCGGCGCTCTCGGCGCTCGTGCTCGGGCTCAGCGCGGGATTTCCCTTCGCCGTCGTGTTCGCCGCGGCGCACCGCCTGCGCCCCGACGCGCCGGCGGCCGCGACCGCCGCGGTGAACGCGGCCGGGATCCTTGCGATCCTCGTGGGCACGCCCCTCGCCGGGCTCGCGTTCGACCTCCCCGGGGACGGCGCGGTCGCGTTCGCAGCGCTCGCCGTACTCGCCGCCGCCGGTCTGCTCGTGCTCCGCCGCGCTCCGCTGTAGCGCGATAATCACCTTCTCAGACGAGCGAAGGAGAGACCATGCCCTTGAGCTTCGGCGTCACCGTCCTGCCCGATCCCCCATACACTCGCCTCGTCGAGCTCTTCCAGCTCGCGGAGCAGAACGGCTTCGAGTACGGCTGGACGTACGACTCGCACGTCCTCTGGCAGGAGTCGTTCCCGCTCCTGACCCTCGCAGCGCAGGCGACGAGCACGCTCAAGCTCGGGCACTGCGTCACGAACCCGGGCACGCGGGAGCCGACCGTGCTCGCGAGCGGCTACGCGACGTTGCACGACATCTCCGACGGGCGCATGGTCATGGGCATCGGGCGCGGCGACTCGGCGCGCCGCTACATCGGGCAGAAGCCGGTCAAGGTCGCGGAGTTCGAGCGGCGCTGCACGATGATCAGGGACTTCATGAACGGGCGCGAGGTCCAATGGAACGACAAGGACCTGCAGCTCAAGTGGGTGCGGCCCGAGCTGCCGGAGATCCCGATGCTGGTCGCCGGGTACGGGCCGAAGGCGCTCGCCGTGGCGGGACGCGTGGCGGACGGCGTGATCATCCAGCTCGCCGACCCGGTGATCGTCCAGTGGATCATGGAGACCGCCCGGAAGGCGGCCGAGGAGGCCGGGCGCGACCCCTCCGCGCTCCAGTGCATCGTGTCCGCACCAAGCCACATCTCGGACGACATCGCCGACGCCCGGGAGCAGGTGCGGTGGTTCCCGGCGATGGTCTCGAACCACGTCATGGACCTCATCGAGCGCTACGGGTTCGACTCCGAGATCCCGAGCGAGCTGACCGAGTACGTGCGGGTCCGCAAGTTCTACGACTACGACGAGCACTCCCGGGTCGGCGCGAAGCACGGCGAGTTCGTGACCGACGAGATCTGCGACCGCTTCTGCGTCCTCGGGAGCCCCGAGCAGGCCTCGGTCAAGCTGCGCGAGCTCGAGGCCGTCGGCGTCGACCAATTCAACATCTACCTCATGACCCAGGGCCAGGAGGAGACGCTCGAAGCCTACGGGCGGGACATCATCCCTCAGCTCTTCGCAGCGGGCGGAACCGGCTAACGCGATCCCACCCGCGCGAGCATTCCTGAAGCCGGCCGCTTCGCGGCCGGGCGGTCGCGATTGTGCGGGAGGATCTCCTCTCTCCGCAGCGGGCGGAAGCTCTTCGCAGCGGGCGGAACCGGCTAACGCGATCCCACCCGCGCGAGCATTCCTGAAGCCGGCCGCTTCGCGGCCGGGCGGTCGCGATTGTGCGGGAGCTCCCGAGCCCGCAGTGGCCTAGATGATCGTCGCGCCGAGCGCGCTCGCCACCAGCTCGACGGCGGTGAGCGCAGTCGTGTTCTCGCGGTCCAGGATCGGGTTCACCTCCACCACCTCGAACGAGCCGGCGAGCCCGGACTCGGCGACGAGCTCGAGCGCGAGGTGCGCCTCGCGGTAGGTCAGGCCTCCCTGGACCGGCGTGCCGACGCCCGGAGCGACCTCGGGGTCGAGGGCGTCCATGTCGAGCGACACGTGCACGAAGCCGGGTCCTGCGATCCGGTCGAGCGACTCGCGCACGGCCCGCTCGACGCCGATGCGGTCGATCTCGCTCATCGTGAACGCCCGCACTCCGGCTTCCCGCAGCACGCGGCGCTCCCCGTCGTCCAGCTCGCGGATGCCGAGGAGGGCGACGCGCCGCGGGTCGACCGCGGGCAGTGGCCAGGCGTCGCTCTCGAAGGCGGCGCCCGCGAGGCCGAGGGCCGCGGCCAGCGGCATCCCGTGCACGTTGCCGCTCGGGCTCGTCTCCGGCGTGTTGATGTCCGCGTGCGCGTCGATCCAGAGCACGCCTCCCGGGCCGTGAGCGGCCGCGAGGCCGCCGAGCGTGCCGAGCGCGACCGAGTGGTCGCCGCCGACGACGAGCGGGATCGCGCCGGAGCGCGACTCCTCGCTCACCCTCGCGGCGATCCGCTCGCACGTCTCCTTGATCTCCGGGAGGAACCGCGCCCGCTCGTCGCGGAGGGCGGTCGCCTCGGGGACCGCAGCCTCGACGTTGCCGTGGTCGCGCACGACGAACCCGAGCTCCTCCAGCCGCTCCTCGAGACCCGCGTAGCGCATTGCGGACGGCCCCATGTCCACGCCGCGGCGACCCTGCCCGAGGTCGAGAGCGGCGCCGATGATCGCGATCTCCCGCCTGGGGCCCTCCACGGCGCCGAACGCTAGCCGCTCCTCGAACGGAGCGCGGGTACACTGCGGTGCCGCGGCGAGGTAGCTCAGCTGGTAGAGCACACGGCTGAAAACCGTGGTGTCGCCGGTTCAAGTCCGGCCCTCGCCATCACCGTGTAGCGTCGCCAGCGATGAACCTCGCATTCGTCCCGGCGACCGAGCAGGCGGCGCTCGTGCGCCGGCGCGAGGTGTCGTCGGTCGAGCTCGTGGAGCTGTACCTCGAGCGCATCGCCCGGCTCGAGCCCGAGCTGAACGCGTTCGTCACGCTCCGGGCCGAGGAGGCGCTCGCGGATGCACGGCGGGCCGACGACGCACCGCTCGCTGCTCCCTTCCACGGCGTCCCGATCGCGATCAAGGACCTCACGGCGACGCGGGGGATCCGGACGACGTACTCGTGCCGCGCCTTCGCCGACAACGTGCCGGACTTCGACACCGCGACCGTCCGGCGCGTCCGCGAGGCCGGCTTCGTGATCCTCGGCAAGACCAACACGCCGGAGTTCGGCACGACGGCCTTCACCGAATCCGAGCTGAACGGCGCGACCCGCAACCCCTGGAGCCCTGAGTTGACGCCGGGCGGATCGAGCGGCGGGGCGGCCGCAGCGCTCGCGGCCGGCCTTCTGCCCGTCGCGCACGGCTCGGACGGCGGCGGGTCGATCCGCATCCCGGCCTCCTGCTGCGGCATCCTCGGACTCAAGCCCTCCCGCGGCCGCGTCTCGGCCGCGCCGTTCGGGTCCCTCGAGGGGCTGTCGACGGCCGGACCGCTCGCCCGCACCACGCGCGACGCCGCCGCGCTGCTCGACGTCCTGGCCGGCTACGAGCCCGGGGACCCCTGGTGGGCACCTCCGCCGGAGCGGCCGTTCGCGGACGAGGTAGGAGCCCCTCCGGGACGGCTCCGCGTCGCGGTCACGGCGACGCCACCCGTCGACGTCCCGGTCGACCCGGAGTGCCGGGCTGCGCTCGAGGAGGCGGCGGCGCTCCTCGTGGAGCTCGGGCACGACGTGGTCGAGGCCACGCCTCCGTGGGAGCGCGCGGACTACGGCCGCACGTTCGTCGCGATCTGGCAGGCGGGACCAGCGCTCTATCCGGTCGAGCGGGACCTCGTGACTCCCCTGAACCGCGAGCTCGCCGAGCTCGCCGAGGCGACGTCGTCCGCGACCTACGCGAGGACGGTCGCAGAGCTGCACGCCTACGCGCGGCGTGTCGTCTCGTTCTGGCGCGAGCACGACGTCGTCGTCACGCCCACGCTGGCGCTGCCGCCCGTCCCCATCGGATGGCAGGAGACGACGGACGGCGCGGTGGCGCAGCTCCTCAGGAACCTCGAGTTCACCCCGTTCACGTCGATCGCCAACGTGACCGGGCTGCCTGCACTGTCCCTCCCGCTCCACCGGACGCCGGCCGGTCTGCCCGTGGGCGTGCAGGCGATCGGCCCTCCCGCCGGGGACGCGCTCCTCCTCCGCCTCGCGGCCCAGGTCGAGACGGCGAGGCCGTGGGCCGACCTGCGGCCCTCGCTCTCCTAGAGCACGGACGAGATCCGGATCTTCTGCCCGGGCGACGCGTGCAGCATGCGCGCCGCGCTGCCACGCGAGATAGCGACCGACATGTTCCGGTAGCTGTCCTCGTACAGGATCACGTCTCCCGGCCGGGCGTCCGCGAACGTCCGCGCGGCCATGGCGTAGTAGCGCTCCCCGGCGAGTTCGAGCTCGACCCGCGTGCCCGAGACGATCCCGATCCGCTCGACGTCGTCGCGCGTGAGATTGAGCGCGATGTTGCCGAAGCTGTCGACGTAGAGGAGCGTCGCGACCGCCGAGCCCTCGCCGAGCACCGGCTCGGGCAGGTCGAGCCGTACCAGCCCCTCGGGATCGACGGGCGGCCCGAGCTCCTCGAGCGGGATCCCTCGCGCGAGATGCGCGGCGGCGGGGCTGAAGAGGTCGCGTCCGTGGAAGGTGCGCGAGATCGCCTCGAGCGCGTACCCGGGGTTCGCGAGCTCGTGGGCAGCGACGAGACCGGCCTTGCTCGCAGCCGGGAGCAGGAGGCCGTTGTCCGGCCCCACGTACAGACGGTCCTCCGCGTCGCGAAGTGCGAGAGGCCGACGTGGGCCACCGACTCCGGGATCGACGATCGCGAGGTGCACGCCCACCGGCATGAAGCCGATCGTGTTCGCGAGGACGAGCGATCCCTGGAGAACGGCCTGCGGTGGGATCCCGTGCGTGATGTCGATGATCTGGGCGTCCGGAGCGATCCCCTTCATGACGCCGTGGCACGTCCCGACGAAGTCGTCCTTGAGCCCGAAGTCGCTCAGGAACGTGATGAACACGCGCGGAGCGTAGCGCTCGGCAGGAGGCGGGCTACCGCCGCGGCCGGAGCCGCGTGCAGGTTGGGCACCGCGCGCTCCGCTCCCTGCGAGGCTCTCCGCAGGACCGCCCCCCGCGAGGCCGGATGCGGAGGAAGGCCGTCGGTGCCTGGAGCGGCAACGGGCGAGCGACGAGCGGGCGTCGCGTCACGCGGTCGTCCCGCTCTCCAGGCCCCGCACGCCGGCAGCATAGAACGGCCCCCGGAGGATCACGCGCTCCGCGTCGCCTCCCGGGTCACCGGCTCCGGCGCCCTGCGGCGCGGGCCGCTGCCGTCGGGCGAGCTCCAGCAGCTCGCTCGCCTCGCGCTGCAGGCGCGCGAGCTTCGCAGCGATGATCCCGACGTAGGCCAGCACGAAGACGAACACCACGCCGTAGGCGATCGCGAGGTACTCGCCGCCGGTCACTGCAACGCCTCCCGCAGCTCGCGGAGGTCGATCGCCAACCGCTTGCCGGCGAGCTCGACCCGGTACAGGACGTACGCGAGCAGCGTCACCGCGGCCCACGAGACGCAGAAGGCGGTGAACATCGTGCCGGTCATCTGCGGGCCCTCGCGCGTGAAGACCGTCGGGTGGATGAAGTCCTCTGCGAGCCGGATCGCGAGGAAGCTGATCGGAATCAGCACGACGCCGAAGAGCGCGTACACCGCCGACGAGCGCGAACGGCTCGCCCCCTCCTCGATCGAGAAGCGGAGCATGAAGTACGCGCAGTAGAAGAGGAAGAGGACGAGGAAGAGCACGAGCTGGTTCGAGTCCCAGGTCCACCAGACGCCCCAGGACGCCTTCGCCCAGATCGACCCGGTGATGAGCGTGAGCGCCCCGAAGATCGTCCCCTGGTGGATGGCCACGTAGCTCTCGAGGTCGTAGCGCGCGTCGCCGCGCCACAGGAGGAGCAGCGCCTTCCAGGCGCCGAGCCCGAAGCAGAAGTACGCGGTCAGGGCGATCGGGACGTGGATGTAGAAGATCCGCTGGGAGATGCCCTGGTCCGCGTCCTCCGGCGCGACGAGGAGGGACAGCGCGAGGGCGACGCCCATGAGCGCGGCCGCAAGCACGGCGAGGCCCGGAAGGCCGCGGATCGGGGACGGGAGGGTCAGCTGCTCACTCGGTGACGACGTACTCGAACGACGCCCACGAGAGTACCGCGAAGACCCCGTCGTACAGGAGGAGGAACAGGAGGTACCGCTCGCCCTCGGGCGAGATCGCGGCTCCGACGCCCCCGACGACGAGCGGGATCGCGAGCGGGAGGAGGAGCAGCGGGAGGAGGAGCTCGCGGGCGCGCCCGGCGGCGGCCATCGCGGCCATCAGCGACCCCACGGCGCAGATGCCGATGTTCGCGAGGAGCACGCCGGCGAGCGCCGCCCAGCCGAGAGGCGCGAAGAAGAGGACGAAGGCGGGCAGCGCGACCGCCTGGGCGGCAAGCAGGAACGCGAGGGTGGCGAGCGTCTTCCCGAGCCAGATCGCGCTCCGGTCGCAGGGGGCCAGCACGAGCCCGTCCAGCACGCGATGCTCCTGCTCCGCGACCCACGCGCGCGCGAGGCCGAGGAGCGCCGTGAAGACGATCGCCACCCAGAGGAGGCCGTACGCCGCGTGGTCGCCGCTGCCCTCGGGGAGGGCGAAGTGGAAGACGACGAGCGTGGAGAGGACGAAGAGGAGCATCGCCGGCAACGTGTCGCGCGCGCGGAGCTCGACCCTGAGGTCCTTGCGGGTGAGCGCGAGGACGTCGCCGAGGTAGCTCATGCGAGCGCGAGGCGCGAGGTGGCCAGCTGCTCGAGACGCGCGGAGTCGTGGGTCGAGACCACGATCGTGCGTATCGTCACGAGATCGGCGAGCTCGCGGTCGAGGAGCGCCGCGCCCTGCTCGTCGAGGGCGGCGTACGGCTCGTCGAGGACGAGGAGGTCCGGCTCGTGGAGCAGCGCCCGGCAGAGCGCGAGCCGCTGCGCCATCCCGCGGGAGTAGGAGGCGACGCGCTCGTTGCGGGCCTCCCAGAGGCCGAAGCGCTCGAGGAGCATCCCCGCGCGCTCGCGCCGCTCGGGCACCCGGTACAGACGCCCGTACAGGTCGAGGTTCTCGAGCGCGGTCAGCTCCCGGTACACGAGCGGCTCGTGGGCGAGGAAGCCGAGCCGGCCCCGGGCGACGGACACCTCCAGCGAGCCGCGCGTGGGCGCGAGGAGGCCGGCGAGCAGGCGGAGCAGGGTCGTCTTGCCCGAGCCGTTCGCGCCGGTGACGAGCAGGAACGCGTCGCGCGCGACGTCGAGGTCGACGGGCGCGAGGGCGCGCTTGCGGCCGTACCGCTTCTCGAGCGCACGCGCGCGGATCACGCGAGGACGTCCAGGGCGAGGAACGCGAAGAAGACGATGCTGATCACGCCGTT
>Ga0208654_1000144_pt1 | contig 10662 bp, 6 predicted proteins | sample MayberryNE_Catta_3_FD_185657 | JGI IMG/M metagenome (GOLD analysis project Ga0208654, IMG submission 185657) | Natural and restored wetland microbial communities from the San Francisco Bay, California, USA, that impact long-term carbon... | ecosystem: Environmental > Terrestrial > Soil > Wetlands...
AAGGACCTCGTCCGCAAGAAGATCGCGGTCGACAAGCGGCGCCCGGACGGTCGCTCGGAGGAGGAGATCCGGCACGTCGAGTGCGAGGTGACGGTCAGCCCGCGCACGCACGGGTCCGCGCTCTTCACCCGCGGGCAGACGCAGATCCTCACGCTCCTCACGCTCGGCACGGTGAAGGAGGGCCAGCGGATCGACGACCTCTCGCGAGAGCAGCAGCGCCGGTACATCCACCACTACAACTTCCCGCCCTACTCGGTCGGCGAGACGGGCTTCATGCGCGGCCCCAAGCGGCGCGACATCGGGCACGGGGCGCTCGCCCAGCGCGCGCTCGAGTCCGTGATCCCGGACGTCGAGGAGTTCCCCTACACCGTGCGCCTCGTCTCCGAGACGCTCGAGTCGAACGGGTCCTCGTCGATGGGCTCGGTGTGCGGCTCGACCCTCGCGCTCATGGACGCCGGCGTGCCGATCAAGGCGCCCGTCTCCGGCATCGCCATGGGCCTCGTCAAGGAGGGCGACGACTACGTCATCCTCACCGACATCCAGGGAGCGGAGGACCACCTCGGCGACATGGACTTCAAGGTCGCCGGGACCCGTGACGGGATCACCGCGCTCCAGATGGACATCAAGATCACCGGGGTGACCCAGGAGATCATGCGCTCCGCCCTCGAGCAGGCGAAGCGGGCGCGGGAGTCCATCCTCGACACGATGCTCTCCACGATCCCGGAGCCGCGCGTCGCCCTCGCCGGGCACGCGCCGCGGATCTCCTCGGTGAAGATCGACCCGGAGAAGATCGGCATGGTCATCGGGAAGGGCGGCGAGACGATCCGCGCGCTCGAGGCCGACTACGAGGTGCAGATCGACATCGAGGAGGACGGCACGATCCTCATCTACGCGACCGAGGGAACGAAGGCGGAGGCGGCCATTACGGCCGTGACCGCGCTCACGAAGTCCCCCGAGGTCGGCGACACGTACACGGGCAAGGTCGTCAAGACGACCCAGTTCGGCGCGTTCGTCGAGCTCAAGAAGGGCACGGACGGTCTGCTCCACGTCTCCAACGTCGGGCCGGGCCGGGTCGCCCACATCGAGGACGTCATGGATCGCGGCGACGTCGTGGACGTCCTCGTCCAGGAGGTCGACAAGGACCGCGGACGGATCGGGCTGAAGCTCATCGCCAAGCACGAGGACGGCGGGCTCGTCATGCCCGAGGAGCTCGTCGAGCGGGCGAAGAACGCACCCCCGCGCGAGGAGCGGGAGGAGCGGCCCCGCGGCGACCGCCGCGGCCGCGATCGCGGCCGCCCGCGCGACCGCGAACGCTCGTAACGTAAACACGGCCGGAGCCGGGCGGTCCGCCCGGCTCCGGCCTACTCCACCGTCGCGAGCTCGAAGACGTGCGCGTCGACGTCGGCGTCGACCAGCCCGAGCCGGTAGGCCATGGCCACGGCCTGCGCGCGGCTGTGCACGCCGAGCTTCGAGAGCAGGTGCTGGATGTGCGTCGCCACCGTCTTCGGGCTGATCACGAGGCTCGCGGCGATCTGCGTCTGCGACTTCCCGTCCGCGAGCAGCGCGAGGATCTCGCGCTCGCGGGGGCTGAGACGCGTCTCGGCTTCGGTCGGCATGCGCCCGTTCCCGTTGACCGCGACAGCTCCAGCTCGCCGCAGCGAGCGGCGGACGCGCTCGAGCAGCTCGCCGCGGTCGAAGGGCTTCGCGACGTAGTCGTCCGCACCCAGCATCAGGCCTGCGCTTCGGTCGAGCGGCGTCGTGCGCCCGGCGGAGAGAAGGATCACGGGGAGGTCGTCGCCGTAGGCGGCGTGCAGCTCGCGCATCAGCTCGAGACCGCTCGTCGAACCCGGTAGCTCCACCGAGACGATCGCGCACGCCGGAGGCTCCTCGTCGAGCCGCTCGAGGACGAGATCCGCGTTCTCGGCCGCGCGCGCGACGTACCCGAGGCGCACGGCCACCGACACCGCCGCCGAGCGCGACTCGTCGTCGTGATCCACCACCAGGATGGTGCCGCAGCCACCCACTCGTCCCCCTCGATTGTCCGCTGCGAATCTTGCCCCGATCTCCCCTGGAAATCAAGCGTTTGCCCTAGGGTGACCGCCGCCCGACGATTACGGCGGACACCGCTAGCCGAACCTCTGGCCGCAGCGCACCCTTCTCTACACGTTGCGGTGGACCGCGCCCGAGCTCGAGGGGAGCTTTCGGTGACGGAACAGGAGGGGACCTACCTCCGCCGCTTAGAGGGTGGGAGGAATCGAATGACACAACGAGTTCTCGGGCCGACAGGAGGCCGGCGCCGCAAGCGCCTGGCCGTCTTCGTGCCCTTGTTGGCACTCGCGGCGCTCATACTCGCCATCGGTAGCTCTGCATTCAACGCTCCGCTGAGCACGTTCGAGATCGACGGAGACCCGAGTGCCGGCGAGCAGGTGGGCGGTGCCGGTGGGGGCACGGTCGACGGTGTCGACTGGGCGCGGATCACGGCCGGAGCCGGGGGAACCCCGGCGCTCGTGTACGACTCGGGCGACCCGGTCGAGTCCGGCGTGAACCCCTCCGACAACCCGGCCGAGCCCGGCACGGCGTCGTTCTTCCGCGACGACCTCAAGGTCGATCCGGATGCGACGACGTTCACGAGCGGCGACAAGGAGAACGACTGCAGCCGGCCCTCACCGAACGCCGACTGCACGACGACGACGGAGACGGACGGGACGCTGACCAGCACGACGCCGTGGCACATCGTCTCGGGCTCGGTCCCGCCGCAGAAGGACGACCTGTTCGACATCTACACGTACACGCGGATCGACGGCCCGAACGCCGACGTCGTCCTGGGGGCGATCCGGACGAACTCGAACGGCGATTCGCACATCGACTACGAGCTGAACAAGTACGGGTGGGAGCCGTGTCCGGGGAGCCCGTCCACGCAGTGCCCCAAGCGGGCTGAGGGAGACGTCCTCATCTCGTACGAGATCAGCAACACGACGCCGTCCCTCGTTCGGTTCTTCCGCTGGGATCTCCCGGGTGGGATCGATGCAGGGATCGTCAACGGCGTCGACCGCCACGGAACCGGTCAGACCAAGACGACCGGGTGCGACGGCCAGTTCACCGACGGCCCTGCCGTCAAGTCGTGCCCTTGGGAGGAAGTCGCTCTTCCAGCAGCTGCCGTGGTCTCGGTCATCAACTCGACCGGCGGCATTGCGGCACCTCCGTGGGGAAGTCGTAACCCGGACGGAACCGCGACGAACACGCTCGCGCAGTTCGCGTTCTTCGAGACGTTCCTCGACTTCGACCAACTCGGCCTCGGGCCTTCCTGCCCGGGCTTCGCCTTCGCATCGGCGAAGGCTCGCTCGTCGACGTCGATCGACTCGGCGATCCACGACCTCGCGGGCCCCTTCCCGCTCGATCTGAACACGTGCGGGAAGATCACCATCGAGAAGGATGCGGTCCCGAACGCACTGACCGACTTCGCCTACGCAGTCACGGGGACGGGGCTGGCCGCGTTCTCGCTCGACGATGACTCCGGAGTGAGCGGAGCAGACAACACGCTCTCGAATACCAAGGTGTTCGACAACATCGCGCCGGGCGGGAAGGTCGTCCGTGAGACGCCAATTCCTGCTGGTTGGGCGCTCACAGGTCTCACGTGTCCGACCATCTCTGGCACCGGCACGAGCGTCATCATCGACGACGCTGCCGGCTTGAATCCGGACGACACGGACTTCGACGCCGGAGACGACCGCGTCCAGATCACGCTGGGCAATCTGGGCGAGGTGTACTGCAAGTTCACGAACACGCTCCAGCGCTCGCTGATCATCTCGAAGGTGGCGAAGGACTTCAGCACGGCGGCTACGGGTAACGAGCAGCTCGGCGGCGTGACCTTCGTGATCAACCCCGATCCGTCGGACGGCGTCGGGACGATGTCGGTGACCGATCTCTTCGCCGGCGAGGGGAGTGGAAACGACCAGTTCCGGAGCGCATCCACGGGGAAGGGCTTGATCTGCGTGGACGTTGCACCGTCCGTGGCTGGGCCGTTCTCGATCACCGAGAACCCGGTGCCGACGGGTTACGAGGTGTCGGGCGCCAACCCGCAGACGAGCGTTTCTGCGACCACCGGGACCTGTGCGACCCGGGGCACGAGCGCTGCGGCGGATTCGGCGTTCGTCAACAAGCCGCAGTCGAAGATCACGATCACCTTCGAAGCGCTCGCAGACGGCGCGTCCGGTGATGCAACCGCTGCAAGCATCACGTGCACCGGAATCAGTCCGACTCCGGCTGATCCCACGCCGGGTGCGGCGGTCTTCGACGACTTCACCGAGGTGTACACGAGCCTCGACGAAGGCACGTACAACTGCCAGATCGTCATCGACCCGTAGCAGCGAGCTACACACGACGTGCGGGGAGGAGGCCTTTCGGCCTCCTCCCCGCACGACGGTGGAGGGGAGCAGGGTACGTCTACTCGACTGCGACGGTGACTTGCGCCCGCAGCACGAGACGGCCCCCCTGGCGCTGATAGGTCTTCACCTCGTACGAGCCGGCAACCCCGAAGTACGGCCAGTCGAACGAAATCGATCCGTCTGCGTAGACGGCCGTGGACGTGAACGCACCTGCGACGTCGAGTTGGGCCACCCCTTGCGACGCGTCGTAGCCCGAACCAGAGAAATGGACGACGTCTCCTGCAGCGCAGGGGTTGCACGACGGGACGAGTGTGGCGGACTCCTTGCCTCCTCCACCACCGTTTCCGTTCCCGCCGCCCTTGTTTCCATGCTCTCCGCTGTTTCCGCCCCCGTTGGGAGTTCCACCCTTGTCGGCGACCGCGGGCGCGGCGACGGCGAGCGCGAGGGCAGCGAGGATCAATGTGATGTAACGCATTTCGGCACTCCTTTCCTACGCCCGCTCGTCTGCGGCTCGCGAACGTGCGTCTCGGCACGAATCGGCTGCGAACGGCAACACCGATGACCCCTGAACGGGTGAAGGCCGCGAGACGCGTCCACGTGCCCGGCTCTGGCGAACGACGCCGGAAAGTCCCGGCACCTGGCGCCGGGCCGGATCTGTGCAAGCGGCCTCGAGGCCTCTACGATCGGATAGGTGGGGATGGAGGCGAGGGCCGAACTCGTGGAGGCGACCGTCCGGCGACGGGCGCTCGCCGCCGCGGTCCGGTCGCTCCGGCCGCACCAGTGGACGAAGAACCTCCTCGTCTTCGCCGGAATTCTGTTCGCCGCCCGGCTGGGCGACCCGATCCGCTGGCTCGAGGCGATCGCCTGCTTCGTCGGCTACTGCGCCGCCTCGAGCGGCGCCTACCTCGTCAACGACCTCCGCGATCGCGAGGCGGACCGCGCGCACCCGGTCAAGCGATACCGGCCGATCGCCAGTGGCGAGCTCTCGACGAGGACCGGCATCTGGCTCGCGATCGTGCTCTTCGCCGCCGCGTTCGTCGTCTCTGCACCGCTCGGGCCGGAGTCGCTCGGGCTGCTCGCCGCGTTCGTCGCCCTGCAGCTCGCGTACACCGGGTCGCTCAAGCACGTCGTCCTCGTCGACGTCATCGCGATCGCGGGCCTCTTCGTCGTACGTGCCGCGGCGGGAGCGGTGGCCGTCGACGTACCCATCTCGCCCTGGCTCCTGCTCTGCACGGGCCTGCTCGCGCTGTTCCTCGCTCTGGGGAAGCGGCGCGCGGAGCTCGTCCTCGTCGAGCTCCGCGAGACGCCCGGCAGGAAGGTGCTCGACGGGTACTCGCTCGCGGTGATCGACCAGTTCGTCACCATCGTGGCCTCGGCGGCGATCGTCGCCTATGCCTTGTACACGTTCACCGCGGGCGAGTCGCGTGCCCTCATGATCACGATCCCGTACGTCGTCTACGCCATCTTCCGGTATCTGCTCATCCTGCAGGGGCGGGAGAGAGGCGAGGAGCCGGACCACGTCCTCGTGACCGACGTGCCCATCCTCGCCACCGTGGCCGCGTGGGCGCTGACCTGCGCCGTCGTGCTGATCGTCGAGTACTGATCTCAGCCGGCGCGGGCAGGGGCGACCCGGGGGAGCGGACGGCGAGCGCGGTATGCGATCCGCAGCACGTCGAGGGCCATCGCCGTCGACGACGTGACCACGCCGACGCGCGTGTCCGGGTGGTCGACCCAGCGGACGGGCACCTCCGCGACGCGCAGGCCGAGCCGCCGCGCGGTGACGAGGACCTCGACGTCGAAGGCGAAGCCCTCCACGCGTTGCAGCTCGAAGACGTGGCGCGTCCGCTCGTGGCGAAACAGCTTGAACCCGCACTGCGTGTCGCGCCACGGCACCCGCGTGAGCAGCCGCACCCCGACGTTGAACGCCTTTCCCATGAGCTCGCGGTGCGCGGGCTGGTGGACGAGGACCCGGGAGTCCTTCAGCCCGCGCGACGCGATCGCGATGTCGGCACCCTCGCGGAGCGCTCCCGCCAGCAGCACGACGTCCTCGAGGGGCGTGGACAGGTCGACGTCCGTCATGAGGGCGAGCTGCGCGCTCGCGGCGAGCATCCCCTCCCGGACGGCCGCCCCCTTTCCGCGGTTCCGCTCGAAGCGCAGCGTCCTGGCGCGACGCTCGGACGAGGCGAAGGCGTCGAGCAGCGCCGCCGTCCCGTCCTGCGAGCCGTCGTCCACGAGCACGACCTCCGCGAGCTCGAGGCCCGCGCCTGCGGTGATGTCGCCGGCGTCCGTCCGGAGGCGCTCGAGGAGCGCCGGCAGCCGGCGTTCTTCGTTGAAGACGGGGACGATGATGGAGAGCGTCTCGATCGCCGGTTCCTCCCGGGCCGGGGGCGCACGAGCCTAGCACCCGTGATTTCGCGCGACGAGCAGGGAAAGTGTTGAGCGCGCTCCCGTGCTCGGCTACCGTCGGCGCGGTGCGGGAGATGCGGGTGACCTGCGGCGGAGCGGTGTCCAGGACCGACGCGTGAGCGACGGGCCGCTTCCGGCTCCGGTCGTGGGGAGAGCGTGGCGTCCGAGACGGGCCTGGATCGCGCTCGCCGCGGCCGTCGTCCTCCTCCCGCTCGTCGTCGCGCGAGTCGGGACCTCGAAGCTCACGCTTCCGGCCGACCTGCTCGACGAGCAGCGCGCGCACGGCACGTGGCGGCACATGTTCGACCTCGACGGCTTCGCTACGGCGTTGCCGCTACCGATCTGGGTGCTCGCACTCCTCGGAGCAGGACTCGTCGGGTTTCCCTACGTCTGGCTCGTCACCCGAGCGCTGCCCGATCGCGGGTACGCGCTCTCGCGAGTCGTCGGGCTGCTGCTCGTCACCTGGATCGTCTGGTGGATCTGCAGTCTCCGTTTGCTCGCGTTCACGCGCTGGGCCATCGCGACGGCGATCGTCCTGGTGGCGGCCGGGTCGATCGGAATCGCGATTCTGAAGCGCCACGAGATCGGGGCATGGCTGCGCGCATCCTGGCGGCTCGTCGTCGTCGGGGAGGCTGTGTTCTGGTCGTTCTTCACGGCCGCGCTCTTCGTGCGCTGGTCGAATCCCGACCTCTGGCACCCGACGCGAGGTGGCGAGAAGCCGATGGACCTCTCGTACCTGAACGCGGTCACGAAGTCGAGCTTCTTCCCCCCGTACGATCCGTGGTTCGCCGACGGTCAGCTGAACTACTACTACTACGGCTTCGTCCAGGTCGGCGCCCTGGCGAAGCTGACCGGGATCCCGCCGGCGACCGCTTACAACCTCGCCGTTCCGACACTCGCAGCGCTACTCGCTGCCTGCGCCTTCTCAGCCACGCTCGCGCTGGCCTCTTGGAGTCCGCGGAGGCTCGCTCGACCGGTCCTCGTCGCGGTACTGGGCGCGGTCTTCGTCACGGCGCTCGGGAATCTCGGCGAACTTCGAGTGCTGCGCTTGTGGATCGAGGGCCAGTACGTGGCGAACGACTGGTGGTTCTGGAACGCAACCCGCGTCATCGCGCCGGGGGAGGGAGAGCCGGGACCGATCACGGAATTCCCGGCTTTCACCTTCGTCTACGGTGACCTTCACGCGCACGCGATGGCGCTCCCGCTCGCCGGTCTCGCGCTTGCGTTGACCGTCGCGGTGGTGCGGGAGAGCAGGAGCCCGCGTGCGCTCGCACCCCTTCTCGTGCTCCTCGGCGTGACGCTCGGCGCGCTCTGGGTCACGAACACCTGGGATGTTCCGACCTACGGGGCGCTCGCAGCCTGCGGCGTCGGCATCGCCGCGCTCCGGCTCCAAGGCGTGCGGCGTGCGCTCCTCGTCGCCATGCTCGGGGCCGCAGGGCTCGCCGCGGTCGCCTACGTCGCATTCCTTCCGTTCCACCTCCACTACGAGACGGTGTTCCAGGGCTTCCAGCGCTGGGAGGGGCGACAGACGCGATTCGTCGACTACCTCACCGTCAACGGGTTCTTCCTCTTCACCATCGCCTCGGCGTTGATCGCGCAGCTCGCGTTCGCCCGTGATCTCGGCGCCGTGCCGCGAACGTACCGCAGCGCGCTCCGAAACTGGGATCGCCATCGCCGCTTCCGGGGCCTCCGCACCGCCCTTGTCTCGGGAGGCGTGGCCCATCGGATGGGAATGTGGGTCCTGCCGGCGGGGCTCCTCGTGGCGGTCGTCTGTGCTGTCCTCGGCCTCTGGCCCGAGGCGCTTGCCGTCGTGGTCGCGCTCCTCGCTCTCGCCTGCTGGCCCGCGCGAGAGACGGCCGACGTGACCGGACGCGAGCAGGCGCTCCGCCGGCTGCTCGTCGTCCTCGTTGTGGTCGGGCTCGCGCTGACGTTGTTCGTCGAGTTCTACGTTGCTCGCAATGTCGACATCGGGCGCACGAACACCGTCTTCAAGCACTACCTGCAGGTCTGGCTGATGTGGGCCGTCGCAGCTGCGGTCTCGGTCGGGATCGTCTACGAGCATCTGCCTTCTCTGCGCACGTGGATCCGAGGCGCGTGGAGGGTCGCGTTCGTTCTGCTGTTCCTGAGCGCGCTGCTTTACCCGATCCTCGCGTCGCGCGCCAAGATCCAGGATCGGTTCGACACGTCCGTCGGCCGCTCGCTCGACGGGACGGCGTTCATGACGAGAGCCGTGTTCGCGGACGGGGGGCAGGAGTTGACGCTGGCCCACGACCGCGACGCGATCCGCTGGATGCTCGAGAACGTCGATGGATCCCCTGTCGTCGCCGAGGCGAACACGACGCCGGTCCTGTACGGCTGGCAGGGCCGCTACTCCTGGTTCACCGGGAACCCGACGATCGTCGGCTGGGACTTCCACCAGCGCCAGCAGCGACCCACGCAGGCGGAAGCCGTGCACGCCAGGGTGGCGGAGGTGCAGACGGCATACCGAACGACGGACCCCGCCGAGGCACACCGCATCCTCACCTCCTACGGCGCTTCGTACGTCGTCGTCGGGGGCCTCGAGCGCGCGTACTTCCCGGAGGGGACCGCGAAGTGGGAGGAGGGCGACGGGCGGTACTGGGCCCTCGTGTACCGCAATCCCGGCACCCGGGTCTACCGCGTCGTGCCGGCGGAGGCCTGGGATGCCTCCGGCTGAGGCGAGAATCGGTAGACGACGGTCTCACCGGACCGGAACGCGACCGACCCGAGCTCGCGGAACTTCGCGAGCGACGCCGCCGAATAGTCGCGCCGCTCGAGATCGCCGACGAAGACGTAGTCGACGTCGTATCGCTGCAGGAGCTCGCGCGCGGCATCGAGATCGGCCGTGGAGTAGATCTGCTGCACGTCCGCGGGGCGCGTGCCGGGATCGTGCCCCCACTGCACCTCGTGCCCGGCCCAGCCCATCACCGCGGGCAGACCCGTGAACGTCGACACCCGTGCGCGACCCTCGGGATCGAAGTCCCGTCCCACCGTCTCGAGCAAGGTCGGCGTTCCGTCGACGGACGTTCGCAGCCAGTGGATCGCGGCCGCGTCGTCCGGTGCGGCGCGCTCGAGCCAGCGCATGCCGTCGAGCGTCGGGCTGGCGTCGAAGCGACCTGACCTCGAGTACGACGCTGCGACGGGGTAGACGAGCGCGAGCGCCGCCAGAGCGGCGAGCCCGACGAGCCAGACGGCGCGCAGGCGGCGTCCAAGCCAGCGCGCGCTCCAGAAGACGCTGATGCCCGCGACGATGGCGAGCAGGAACCACGCCTGGTACCCGGTCTTGAACACGGTGTTGAAGCGGAAGCTCTCCGTGCCGTCGAACGCGTCTCTCAGATAGACGACCTCGCCGCTCGCAACCAGGGCGAGCCCGACTGCCGTGAGCAGCCAGAGTATGCGGTACGGCGGGCTGAGGTGTCCGCTCGAGAGCGTCACGAACGCGGCAACGGCGGTCACGATCAGCGCGACGAGCAGCCCCGCCGAGTTCGACGGCGCGAGCAGCACGAGCACGAACAGGAGGACCGACCCCGCCCAGAAGAGGTAGCGCCGCGGCAGCCTGAAGCGACCCGCGAGGAGCGCGAGCAGCACCCAGAGCGAGAGGCCGTAGATGGATCCGTAGTCGCGGGCAAAGCGGCCGAACGGGACGTGCTTCTCGACGCGACCGATGCTCGTCGTCGGGGGATCGAAGCCGAGCCAGAAGGGGAGGTAGAGCAGGAGCGCGCCGCCGACCCACGCCGCTCCCCACGCCAGTGCGCCCAGCCATCGGCCCGGCGCTGCGAGCGCCCAGACGAGGAGTGCGCCGCCTCCGACGAGGCACGCCGTCGGGAAGTCGAAGCTGTTCGTGGCGTACAGC
>Ga0208654_1000150_pt1 | contig 10477 bp, 9 predicted proteins | sample MayberryNE_Catta_3_FD_185657 | JGI IMG/M metagenome (GOLD analysis project Ga0208654, IMG submission 185657) | Natural and restored wetland microbial communities from the San Francisco Bay, California, USA, that impact long-term carbon... | ecosystem: Environmental > Terrestrial > Soil > Wetlands...
AGGATCGATGCCGGGTCGCGACCGGCTTCCTCGGCGGAACGGTCGATGATCGCGGTGATCTCCGCGAGCTCGGCGGCGTCGTCGGCCCAGCCGTGCCACGCGTCGGCGTACCGCCCGACGATCGGCAAGGTGCGGCGGCGGCCCTCCCCACCGATCCAGATCGGGGGGTGCGGCCGCTGGACCGGCCTCGGTCGGTAGGTTGCCCCGTCCAGCCGGTAGTGGCGGCCGTCGAACGTGGCGTCGTCCTCGGTGAAGAGCGTGCGCAGCACCCGGACTCCCTCCTCCAGACGGTCCATGCGCTCGGCGATGGGCGGGAAGGGAAGACCGAGCTCGCGGTGCTCCTGCTCGTTCCACGCCGCGCCCACCGCGCACTCCACCCGCCCCCCGGACAGGTGGTCGACCGTGACGACCTCGGCCGCGAGCACCGACGGATGCCGATGCGTCATGCCGGTCACGAGGGTGCCGAGCCGCACCCGCGAGGTCTCGCGAGCGAGGCCGGCCAGCAGGGTCCAGGCCTCGAGCGACGGACCTCGAGGATCCGCGTAGAGCGCCTTGAAGTGGTCGAAGACCCAGACGCCGTCGAGCCCCGCCTCCTCGGCGAGCCTCGCCCTGGCGGCGAGCTCGTCCCACGTGAGCTGGTGCTGCGAGATGTCCAGGCCGAAGCGCATCGCGGACCACAGGATATGCCGGTCCGACGGATCGTCCTTTCCGCGGAGCCGGTCGGCGGGGCACAATCGTCCCGATGACGACGACGGAGGAGCGCCGACGATCCACCACCAGGGTCCCGTGGGTGTTCGCGGGCCTGGCGCTCGTCGGCCTCGTGCCGACCGCGATCCTCACGATGGTGAACGGCAGCATCGACGAGGACCCGCTGTTCATCCCAGTCGCGATGATGATGATCGCCGGCTACTCGGTGACCGGCGCCGTCCTCGCGTCCCGCCACCCACGCAACGCGGTCGGATGGCTGCTGCTGACCATCGGGCTGTGGTTCCTGCTGACCGGCTTCAGCGACGAGTTCATGCAGTGGCTGTATCGCGAAGGCCCAACGACCAACCCGCTCGGGCAGGTGTTCGGGCTGATCAGCAACGTGCTCTGGCTGCCGATGATCGCGACCGCCTCGCTGCTTTTCCTGCTCTTCCCGACGGGCAGGGTGCCCGGACCTCGATGGCGCTTCCTCCCGTGGGTGATCGCCTCGGCGGTCGCGCTGTTCCTGCTCGCGAGCATCCTGCATCCCGGACCGCTCGAGGACACCGGGCTCGAGGACATCGTGGTCCGCAACCCGCTCGGCGTCCCGGGGCTCGAAGGGATCACCGAGGTCGCGATCGTCGGCTCCAGCGTCGTCGTGCTTTTCGGCGTGCTGCCCTGCTTCCTGTCGCTCGTGGTGCGCTTCGTGCGTGCCCGCGGCGAGGAACGGCAGCAGGTGCGATGGCTCGCCGCGGTCGCGGTCGGCGTGCTCGCACTCGTGGCCGTCCAGATCGTGTTGTCGATCGTGCTCGGCGACCGTTTCGCGGAGGGCACGTTCCTCAACCAGTTGCTCTTCATCCTCACGTTCGCCCTGATCGGCATCGGCGTGCCGGTCTCGATGGCGGTCGCGGTGCTGCGGTACCGCCTCTACGACCTGGATCTCGTCGTGCGCAAGACGATCGTGTTCGCGGTGCTCGTCGTGCTCGTGATGGCCCTGTCGCTGGGGGCGCTCCTGCTCGTCAGCTCGATCGTCACGGACCTCACGCGCGAGGAGATCCAGACCGTCGGGCTCGCGATGTTCCTCGTCGGCCTCTCGGTGTGGCCGCTGTGGCGTTCCGCCAGGCGGATCGCGGACCGCATCGTCTACGGCGGCCGGGCGACGCCGTACGAGGTGCTGACCGAGTTCGGACAACGGGTCGGGGAGACGTACTCGGCCGACGACGTGCTCCCCCGCATGGCCGAGCTCCTCGGACAGGCGAGCGGCGCGGTGTCGGCGCACGTGTGGATCGTGGTGGGTGGCGGGTTCCGCCGCGTCGCGAGCTGGCCGGCCGATGCCTCGGCCGCGGCGCTGCCCGACGCCGATGCGATCGACGCCGACTCCGAGCGCGCCTCGGGAAGGGCCGCGGTGCGCGACCACGGCGAGGTGCTCGGTGCCCTCTCGGTGGAGATGCCGGCCAGCGACCCGATGTCGCCGGCGAAGCAGCGCATCGTGCGCGACCTGGCGGCGCAGGCCGGTTTGCTGCTCCGCAACGTGCGCCTGATCGAGGAGCTCCGGGAGTCGCGCCGGCGCATCGTCTCGGCCCAAGACGATCGCGCGAAGCGGCTCGAACGCAACATCCACGACGGCGCTCAGCAGCAGCTCGTGGCGCTCACCGTCAAGGCCCGTCTGGCACGAGCGGTCCTGGGGCGCGACCCCGCGAAGGCGGGCGAGCTGCTCGCCGAGATCGAGACCGAGACCCAGTCCGCCCTCGAGGACCTGCGTGACCTCGCGCGCGGCATCTACCCACCCCTGTTGGCCGACCGAGGGCTGGTCGAGGCACTCGGTGCCCAGGCGCGGAGATCGCCCGTCCCCGTCACGATCGAGCCCGACGGTCTGGGTCGCTACGGTCCCGAGGTGGAGGCCGGGGTGTACTTCAGCGTGCTCGAGGCCCTGCAGAACGTCGCCAAGTACGCCGAGGCGAGCTCGGCTCGCGTGCGGCTCGGCGGCGCGAACGGCGAGGTGCGCTTCGAGGTCTCCGACGACGGTCGCGGGTTCGACCCGGCCGACACGAGGCTCGGAACCGGCCTGCAGGGCATCGTCGACCGTGTGTCGGCCCTGGGCGGCGAGGTCGAGATCACCTCGATCCCGGGTCACGGCACGACGGTCGCGGGTCGCGTCCCGACCTCGGCATGAGCCGGAGCCGGCTCGGGTATGTCGGGCTGAGCACATCGAGCCGGAGGAGCGACGATGGGAGCGAGGACCAGATACGAGCCGGGGACGTTCTCGTGGGTGGAGTTGTTCACCACCGACACGGAGGGCGCGAAGCGCTTCTACCACGAGCTGTTCGGCTGGCAGACCGACGGCACGTCGTCGACGGTGACGCTCGCCGGCAAAGCCGTCGCTGCGATCAGCGAACAGCCGACCCCAGCGATCGGCGGGGGTTCCGCCCCACTGGCTGAGCTACGTGACCGTGGCGAGCGTCGAGGGATCGGCTGCGCGTGCCGCCGAACTCGGCGGAACCGTGCACGCCGGTCCTTTCGAGGTGGGCGATGCGGGGCGCGTGGCCGTCGTGGCCGACCCCACCGGCGCGATGCTCGGGCTGTGGGAGGCCCGAAGCTCGATCGGTGCGGAGATCGTCAACGACCTCGGATGCCTCACGTCGAACGAGCTGGCCACGAACGACGTCGATGCCGCATCGAGGTTCTACGAGGGGCTGTTCGGGTGGTCGATCTCGCAAGTCGGTGCCGCCGACGGCCCGCGGTACTGGCTGATCCACCACGACGGCGCCGCCGAGGGCCGCAACGGAGGGATCCGCGAGCTCGGACCGTCCGAGTCCGGCGTGCCGCCCGCCTGGGTGCCGTACTTCACCGTCCACTCGATCGACGACATGCTGGTGCGCGCGGGCGGGCTCGGTGGTGCCACGGTCGTGGGAGCGACGGGGATCCCGGCGGGGAGGTTCTCGGCGATCCGCGATGCGCAGGGTGCCGTGTTCTCGATCTTCGAGGGCCCAGTCGACGACTGAAAGCCGCGTAGCATCCGGCCGTGCGGATCGTGATCTGGCACGGCTGGCTTCTCGAGGGCTCGGGCTCGAACGTCGGCACCGCGAGGCTCGCCGAGGCGTGGCGCGCCGCGGGCCACGACGTGCTTCTGCTCTGCCAGGAACGCCATCCCGAGCGGTACGGCTGGATCGACGCGCACGGTCTCGTCGGCGCGGATGGTCCGAGCACCCTGACGACGCTGCGCGCGCCGGCACCCGGAGGCGGTCGATGCGTGCTGCTGCGTCCGCGGATCGGGGGCACGCTCCCCGTGTTCGTCGTCGACCGCTACGAAGGCTTCGACGACGTCCGCAGGTTTCCCGATCTCGCGGACGATGAGCTCGAGTCATACCTGCGGGCCAACGTCGAGGCGCTGCGGGCCGCCGCCGCCTGGCACGGGAGCGAGGCCGCCGTCACGGGGCACGCGATCCCGGGCGCAGCGATCGGTCGCCGGGCCCTGGGCGCCGGCGCCTACGTCGCGAAGATCCACGGCAGCGACCTCGAGTACGCCGTGCGCCTGCAGGCCCGATTCCAGGACCTGGCGCGGGAGGGGCTCGGCGGCGCACGGGCGGTGGTGGGCCCGAGCGCCGAGGTGCTCGAGCGCTGCGCAACCTTCGTGCCGGAGGTGCGGCGGCTCGGACGCGTCGTGCCGCCCGGCGTGGACGTCGACGCGTTCCGGCCCCGCCCGCGTGGGGAGGCACTGAGGGCGGCCGCCGAGCGGCTCGAGACCGATCCGGACACCGGCCGCGGGCGGCCCGACGCGCTCGACACCGAGGTGGAACGGGCCCTCGCAGCGCGAGACGCGGAGGCGCTCGACACCCTCGCGACCCGCTACGACCAGGAGGTGGCCGACCCCGGCGCCGCCCAACGGCTTCGCTCGCTCGCCAGGAGCCGCGGGTCGGTCGTCGGCTTCCTCGGCAAGCTGATCCCGCAGAAAGGGCCCGCGCTCGTGCTGGCGGCACAGCGCTCGCTCGTCCGCGACACCGAGGCCCTGATCGTGGGCTTCGGCTCGCACCGGGAATGGCTCGTCGCCCTCGACCTCGCGTACCGGCGGGGCGATGCCGAGGCCCTCGCATGGGTCGTCGACGCGGGGTCGATGGGCATCGACGGATCCGACCCGGGCCGGTCGGGTGAGCCCCGGCGCGTCACGTTCACCGGCCGTCTCGATCACCGCTACGCGCCCGACGCACTCGCGGCGATGGACGTGCTCGTCGTGCCCTCGATCCTCGAGGAAGCCTTCGGCATGGTCGTGGCCGAGGGCGCGGCGGCCGGCGCGCTCCCTCTCGTCGCTCGGCACTCGGGACTCGCCGAGGTGGCGGGCGCGCTCGAGTCGGAGGTCGATCGCCCTGGGCTGTTCTCGTTCGAGCCGGGCGATGGAGCGGTGCCCCGCATCGCCGCCGGGATCGATCGGCTCCTCTCGATCGACGCCGACGAGCGGGCCCGCCTCGCTGGTGCGGTCAGCGCCTTCGTCGGGCGGGAATGGACATGGCGGCGCGCGGCCGCGGACCTGCTCGACGCCGCGACCTGACATCCTCGCGTCGGTTCGCCACCGAAGGCACGCGAGGGGAACGTCCCGTCAGTCGGCGAGCGAACCGCCGAAGATCTGCCAGGCGAGCAGCGACTTCGCCACCAGGCTGAGCACCAGGTAGGTCTTCTCGCCGAACGCGTAGTCGGCCCATCGCCCGACCTCCCGGTACTGGAGCCACTGGTTGAGCCCGAAGCTGAAGAAGAGGACGAACTGGACGACCACGATCCCGTAGACGAACCCGGGCACGCTCTCGGAGCCCGCGACGTTCACCACGATGGAGACCCATGGAGCGATGCCCACGAGCGTCCCGAACCAGAACGGAAGCATGGTGGTCCGTTCGCGCCCCGGCGGGTTCATCCGCTCCTGGATCCAGCCGAACAGGATCATCGCGACGTTCGCACCGGCGACAGCGATCACCGCGTTGATCGAGGTGATCCCGCAGTAGAAGCCGATCAGGACCACCATCAGCGTGGCGCTGAACGAATACTCCACCCACCGGAACCGGTTGATGCCGCGGCGCAGGTCCCGCTCGTAGATGCCACGCCCCGCGGTGGCGGTCACGAGATGATCGATAGCCGCGAGCCCCAGGAAGAGGGCGGTCGCCCAGCCGATCGGCACGTCGAACAGCGCCTCGGGCGCGGGGACGGCCGTCCCAGGGGGTCCGTCTGGGAACGACGAGGTGACCGGGATCGCGAAGTCGCCCGCGAGCACGACGATCAGCGCGGCCTGTGCGAGGTGAAGGATCGTCAGGCCGAGGTTCCAGCGGCGAAGGCCGGCGAGCCGCTCGGTGGTGACCCCGGTGGCGACGGTTGTCCGAGCTCCGTTCGTAGCCATGATCCCTCCCCGTGTCGACCGCTTCGCGGCTGGGTCCGGGCACCGCTCGCGGACTGCTTCGCGAGCGCGCGCGGCCTCATCGATCACGAGGCGCACGAGCGGATCGCTGCCGCTTGCCGGCGACCTCGGCGAGCCGCGTCTTCACGACTTCCTTCACGAGCTTCACCGGCAAGCGACGACCGTAGTCGAAGCTGATCGTTCCCTTCCCTTTCACGAGTTCGCCGAGCTCGTCGCGGTGAGCGTAGATCGCGGCGGGGCTCATCGGGAAGAAGCTGTAGTGGCGCTCGAAGGCCATGTATCCGACCAGACCGCGACCGTCGAGCAGGAATCCAGGCATGCCGTAGGTGATGCCCTCTTCCGCCTGGGGCGCCGCGGCCGCGATCGTCTCACGCAGCTTCTGCAGCGGAGCGCGGCGCGCGGGCTCGAGGCTCGAGAAGTACGCCTGGACGCTCTTCGGCTTCTCCACGACCACCCGAGCCTATCCCCCATGCCGACGGCCTTGACACCATTCGTGGTGTCAAGCGGCGACCGAGCTCGCGTCTGACCATTCCGACACCGATTTCGGTGTCACGATCGGGCCAGGATCACGCTCGCGCCTCCCTGATCAGGTCGACCTGTACGTCGAGCCCGGCTTCCGCCCAGCGCTGATCCGCGGTGAGCGCGACGCCGTCGATCGACGCTGCGAGCGCCAGACACGCGCGGTCGCCGAGCGAGAGGCCTCGGCCCGACCCCCAGAGCTCCGCCGTCGATCGGGCGGCGGGCGTGTCGAACGGAGCGAACTCCACGCCCAGCGCCTCCAGGTCGTACTCGAGCCCTTCGACCTCGACGTCGTGTTGCTCAGCCTTCTGCAGGACCTCCGCGAGGTTCACGCACGACATCACGGAACCGTCGAGCAACCGCTCGACGGCATCGGCGCCCTGCTCCTCCCGAAGCAGGGCGAGGAGCGCGGACGCGTCGAGGACGATCGGCCGCTGCCCGGTCAATCGGCGTCCTCGCGTGCCGACTCCGCTCGGCGATCGGCGACCAGCTCATCGGAGAGGCTGACGTCGTCGGACACGGCGGCGAACCGGCCGCGGACCCGGCGCAGCACCTCGCTGCGCGGCTCGAGGATCAACCGCCGCCCGTCGGACCGGATCGCGAGCTCGCTGCCGGCTTCCAGACCGAGCTCACGCCGAAGCTCCACGGGCACCACGAGCCGGCCCTGCGGGCCGAGGCGGACAGCGACCGGTGATGCCGACATGCCGGCATGGTGCCACATCTAGATCGATGTGCCAAGTGAGGCGATTCATGGCACCGCCCCCGTATGAACCCTCCCGCGCCTCACCCCGAGGCGAGGATCTGGGGTGCCGCCTCCTTGATCCGAGTCGTGAGCCAGCGCTCGATCCGTTCCATCTCGCTCATCCCGAACGTGCCGGCGTCGATCAGCCCTCGGTCCCTCGCCGCGAGGGCCCCCTGGTGCACGATCACCCAGTCGGTCCGGCACGCGTGCGCGTCGGCCTCCAGCTCCCGCAGGTCGCGCAGCAACAGCGGCCCCGCCTTCGACGTGCGTGAGGTCGCCGTAGCGGTCCACCGACGAACCCCTTCGGCGAACGCGCGCCATGCATCGGCCAGCTCGCCCTCGCCCGCGGGCGACCCGCCGTAGGTCTCGAGGAACGGCGCGAGTCGCGTCACCAGCTCGTCGCACCGGCGCGAGAGCTGCCGGCCGACGTGGAAGACGTCGTGGTCGGCCGCATGCCGCTCCGCGATCGCCTCGAGCTCGTCGCGCAGGTCCGCCGTCGCCTCGTGCAGGTGCGTGAGCGCGGGGCCGAGGTTCACGGCGCCTTCTCCACCCGCACCGCGGCGGTCTTGAAGATCGGCTGCTTCGACACCGGGTCCCAGGTCGTGATCGTGAGCTCGTTCGCGGCTCGCCCGGAGCCGTCGGGCCCGGCGTCGTCGCGGTCCCAATAGCCGTAGTGGAACGGCACGAACACGTGACCCGGGCGTGGGCGTCCGATGCGAGCCTCGGCCTCGATCTCACCGCGAGGCGAGATCACCCGGCACCGATCCCCCGCTTCGATGCCGAGCGCCGTGGCGTCGGCATCGTGCAGCTCGACCCAGACATCGGGTGCGGCAGCCTGCAGCTCGGGCGCTCGTGCCGTCTTCGTCCGGGTGTGGAAGTGATGGGTCGTGCGACCGGTCGTGAGGGTGAGCGGGAACTCGTCGTTCGGCGACTCGGCCGGCGGCACCCATTCGGCCGCCCGCAGGAACGCCCGGCCGTCCGCACCGAGCGCGCGGTGGTCGGCTGCCTGCCGGGCCGCGCCCGTCATCAGGTCGTGGCCGTAGTCCTCGGTCTGCTCGGTCTGCGTCCAGAACACGCGATCGGTGTAGAGGCGCGGAGTGCCCTCGGGCGCCGAGGGCGAGCACGGCCACTGCACCCAGCCCCGCTCGCGCAGCATCGCGTAGCTCATGCCGCTGTAGTCGGCGGGCCGCCCCGCCGTGACGCCGCCGAAGTGATCGAAGGCCTCCTCTGCCGTGGCCCAGCCGATCAGCGGCCCGCCGTCCTTGTCGGTGAACCCCATGCGCCGCGCGTAGTCGAGGAGGATGTCCAGGTCGGCCCTCGCCTCACCCGGCGGATCGACCGCTCGCTCCGACAGGTGCACCGTGCGGTCGGCGTTCGTGAACGTGCCGGTCTTCTCCCCCCAGATCGCGGACGGCAGCACGACGTCGGCGAGCCTGGCCGTCTCGGTGAGGAACGCGTCCTGCACCACGAGGAAGAGCCGCTCCTGCTGCAGGATCGAGCGGATCCGCCGCAGCTCGGGCAGCGTGACGGAGGGGTTCGTCGCCGACACCCAGAGGAAGCGGACCGACCCTTCCTCGGCGTAGCGCATGATCTGCATCACGTGGGTGGGCGGTCCCCAATGCGGGATCGTGAGCTCGTCGACGTTCCACAGCGTCGCGAGTTCCTTCACGTGGTCGGGATTCGCCCAGTTGCGCATGCCGGGGAAGTCGCCGTTCGCGCCGGTCTCGCGAGTGTTCTGCGCGGTGGGCTGCCCGTTCATCTGGAACACGGTCGCGCCCGGACGTCCGATCGCCCCGCGCAGCAAGTTGATGTTGTTGACCTGGATCGCCGACGACGTCGCCAGGTGCGACTGATAGACGCCCTGCAGCACCGTCGACACGAGCCGCTCGGACCGACCGATCAGCTCCGCCGCGCGGCGGATCTCGTCGGCCCCGACCTCGCACACGGTCGCGGCGCGTTCCGGCGTCCAGGGTGCGACCGCAGCTTCGAGCTCGTCCCGGCCGACCGTGGAGCTCTCGACGAACGCCTCGTCGACCCATCCCTGCTCGAACAGCTGCCGTTGGATCGCGTTCAGGAGCGGAAGGTTCGTGCCGCCCTTGATCGCGAGGTGCACGTCGGCCCGAGCGGCCGTCGGCGAGCGGCGAGGATCGACCACGATCAGGCTCGGCGGGTCGGCTCCGTCGAGCCGGTCGAGGATGCGCGCCCACATCACCGTCTGGGTCTCCGCCATGTTGTGGCCGACCAGGAACAGCGTGTCGCAGTGGTCGATGTCCTCGTAGCAGCCGGGATCGCCGTCGGCTCCGAAGCTCTCCTTCAACGCCGCGTCCGACGTCGCGGTGCAGAGCCGGGTGTTCCCGTCGAGGTGAGCGGTGCCCAGACCGGCGCGAGCGATCAACGCGAGCGTGTAGTACTCCTCGAGGAAGAGCTGACCGCTCGTGTAGAAGCCGAACGTCGAGGGCCCTCGGTCGGCCAGCAGCTGTCGGGAACGATCGACGATCGCCGACATGGCCGTCTCCCAGTCGGTCTCCACCAGCCCGCCGTCGCGCCTGATCAAGGGCGTGGTGAGACGGTCATGTGCGTTGTTGGCCTGCCAGCCGTAGAGGCCCTTGGGCCCGAGACGCCCGTGGTTCACGTGGTCGTCGGCCCGGCCACGCACGCCGACGATGCGGTCGTCCTTCACCGCGATGTCGACGCCGCAGCCGTAGGAGCAGAGCACGCATGCCGACTGCACCCATCGATCGACGTCGGAAGCCTCGACGCCAGCGTCGAGGTGCTGGTCCACCCGAGACGGCCAGTCCTGCCCGGCGGCGATCGGGGTCCGAGACCCCCACACATCCTCGACGCGGCCGGCCACCGGCGACTCCTTCGTGAGCGTTCCGCTGCGTTCGACCGTCTCGGCGAACGCGGCAGTCGGTCTACCCAGGAGGAACCGCTCTCACACCAGAACCTGTCAACGACGGGCGAGCCGCCACACGCCCGTGTACGTGCTGTAGTACAGGCGCCCATGCGGCCCGGCTTCCAGGGACAGGATCTGCCCCGACGGGCTGGCGAGCCGGTCGAGGTTCGCGACGCGCAGGCGGTTGGGCGACAATCGGGCACGCCACAGGGTGCCGTTGACGTAGTCGCCGAACAGCAAC
>Ga0208654_1000159_pt1 | contig 10339 bp, 11 predicted proteins | sample MayberryNE_Catta_3_FD_185657 | JGI IMG/M metagenome (GOLD analysis project Ga0208654, IMG submission 185657) | Natural and restored wetland microbial communities from the San Francisco Bay, California, USA, that impact long-term carbon... | ecosystem: Environmental > Terrestrial > Soil >...
CGGCACGACGGTTATTTCGGCAAGCTCAAAGACGACGCGCGCAAGCATGCCGACGATATGCCGATCGACCCGCGCTGGCTCTGTCATGTCTTGAGCGAGGCGCTCCCGGCCGACGCGGTGATCTCCGAAGAGACCACGGTCTATCGCAGCTTGATTCAGGAAGCGATACCGTGCGATCAGGCGCAGTCCTACTTTGCGCGCATCACCGGCGGCCTCGGGGTCGGCTTGAGCTACGCGCTCGGTGTCAAACTCGCCATGCCCGACCGCCCGGTTTTTGCGCTCATCGGTGACGGCGCCTTTCATTACAACGCCGTGCCCTCTTGTCTGGGCGTCGCGCAAGAATACCGCCTGCCGATCCATGTCGTTGTCTTCAACAATGGCCGCTATCTGTCGATGGAAACGAGCCTGATCAAATATTTTCCCGACGGAGCGGCGAAGAAAACCGGCGTCCATTACGGCGCCGAGATCGGTCCCAGGCCGGATTACCAGTATTATGGCAAGGCGCACGGTGGCTACGGCTATCGTGTAACTGAACCAAGTGAAATCAAACCAGCGATCGAAAAGGCGCTAAGGCACGAAGCGGAGCGCAAGCTCACCGTCATCGACGTCGTCTTGAGCGATTTCAATCCGCGGTAGTATTAAGGAATCCATAATTAAGTAACTAACAAAGCGACCGAGGGCCGAGCCCTGGAGATTGCGGGCATAGGACGGAGAAGGTTATTTTCAGGCCCAGGTGCAGGTTATTGTCACCACGGAGAGGACGGGCGGTGGCCCATCAAGGCACAAAACCATTGACCGCGATCGGAAGGGCTTGGCCTTCGGTCGTGATCCAGCCACATGGTCTCTAAATAACGGACTCATTAGTAACACGGACAGAGATTCTTCACAGAACGGGAGTTCAGAGCCGGGCAAACGGTAGCAAATTGGCCTTGAATTGAATGGTGCGCGCAGTTGGGCGACCTGAATTGGCCACACTCACACTAGCCCATAAGGGTCCGCCGCCGAGCACGGCGATGATCTGAGGCCAGATGCCGCTCGTTCTTAGCGTTTGGATGGTTGCTCCGTATTTATCTTGATCGATCGACAGTTCATCATTCGATACTTGCAGACTCATTCTCGCCGTGAATCAAGGCCGGCTATTCAAGTGCTCGATCAGGATGCGTTTGACTTCCTGAATCGTCTCTGGATTACCCTGCATCGAATGTGCCGAGTTTACAATCTTTTCCGATGCGACGCCGTCGATATGTGCGCTCGAATATTTCACGACTCCGTCTCCTCCCTCCGCCGGCGGACCACTGCCTTCAACGCCAACGATGGAATGGGCGACCACTCCATCGGCGATGGGGATTGCGGACAAACCCTGGATGAAGAAATTGTTGGGGTTCATGTTATCGATGCTGGTCGGAACACCGCTAATGGGACCGAGGAGAAGTCCCTTCCGCTGCAAGGTCAATATATCGAGACTTAACTTGGTAAAACGGCCCGGTAAATTCACCAACCAGGAGGCAAGATTCCCCAAAAGGCCGAGAGCCTGGTAACTGCCGCGATGCGGGGTGGCGATAAATACCACCCGCCGCACAAATGGCAGAGGCTTGATCAACAGCGCGTTGGTCAGAAGCTCGCGCGTTTCAACGTCAATGTCCAACTCTTCCGGCGGAACGCTCAAAGGCCAGAGTTGCATGCCGCTATCGATCACCGTCATCTTGGTCAACAGCCCTCCTTGACTATGGCCCATGACGACGAGTTGTCGGAGGCGCGGCTCCTTCCCCTCCGGATCCAGCTCTTTTACAACTTTGCTCAAGGCATCGCGCAGGAGCATGGCCGAATAAGCGATGGGGTTGCCGGTGTTGTACATGAACAGCCAGATTTCGTAGTTCTCCCAGAAGCGAGGGTCGTTTTCCAATTCGTTGACCAACTCCGCCCATCGCGCCGGGCTCGACGCTGTGCCGTGCACGAGCACGACCGGGATCCGGCCGGCTTTGTGCGGGTGCATCATGAACAGCCCTTCGCGCAGATTTGCGCCGCCGACGGTAAAGTCACCGGACCGGAAACCGGCGATTTCGAAGTCCCAAACCGGCGCTCCTTCCAACTGCAGAGCAAGTGCTGGCGTCGTTTCGTATTCGATCGGCACCTCGGCACCATCGATCTTGAGCGATCTTGCAGCATCCTGCGTGTAAAATTCCAATTTGCCTTTCAAATTTCCCGAAAACAGGGCCGCGCGCGGATCTTGCAGTCGCAAGAAAACCGTTACCGGGATCTTGAGCCTGGGCGGAATCCGCATGGTTCTTTTATCCGACGCGTCGATCGGCTCGATCGACGCGGCAAGCGCCGCACCGATGCCGGGAGTGCTATAGCGATTGCGCAAACCGCGCACTTCGAGATCCGCCACGGGAATGAAATCCTTCAAGCGGAAGCCGGACCACAAGAGATCGCGCTCATCGAATTCGACGGTGATCTCGCCGAAAGGCAGGTTGAACTTACCGCCCATGGGAATGGCGTAAATACCATCGTCTGATTTGGCAGCCAGGGTGAGCGACTGGTTGTAAAGATCCGCCGCCCAGCGCAGTCGCGGGTCGATGCTTCGCGGCGTCGACCCTTGCCGTCCCGGATAAAGAAACGCATAGGCATATACCGCGCTCGCCAGATAATAGGATCGATCGCCGCTGTTCTGCGCGTGCAGGAAAGAAAGCTCGGCGAGAGCGAAGATGCGATCCTCATCGCCGTTCTGCGCCAGACCGGAATGCAGGTCGGCCAGCGCTTTGCGCGGGTCCTCATCGAAGCGCTGGTACAAGTTGAGGTTCATCAGCTCGCGCGCTGAAAAAGAGCTTGCCCTCTCGGCCGATATCGCATTGGCGGTGAGCGAATTGTAGGCGACGGCGCGATCGACGTAATTGACGCCGATCGGCGTGGCGCAGCCTGCGGTGAAACACAATAAAGCAGCAGCCGTAACAAACACGACTGCCGGCGGTAAGGGCCTACGAATTCCGGATAATTTCATGGCATCACTCTCGGGTTAGGCAAGCCTTCTCTAATGCGTCGTAAAAACGCAGCATCCTCGCCGGCAGCGTGAGATCGATCGTTTACGCGCGAGATCCGCTCGAGCTCCGCAAACGGTCGCGTGTTATCGAGGCGGCCTAGTTCGTAGAGATAATCGGGCAAGTAGCCGTCCAGCAAGGTCTTCCAAGACAGCGGCGGTTTATCGTTTTGATGCTCGCATAAGGCGAACTGCTGTTGAACCCGCTTCTGCTTCCGCTCGTACAAATTTCTCCAAGGTTTCGTATCGTTTTGAATAGTCCATTGAATGTCACTTTCTCGTGAGAGACTCCGACTCTGAAATGAACGGAGGATCCTGATCGCTTTTGAGTTGATTCGATCCCTTCATCCGTGCAATAGATTCGACTCCGGCTGCGGACCCGTCAGGCCAATAGACATGCAGGTCTTGCTGTGGAAATGGGATTTTAATGCCTGCCTCTTTAAACGCCTTATTGATCGCGATGGTTAGTTCGCTCCGCGCAAGGAAGAAGGTATCGACGAAGGACCAGCAGAACAGCGTAAAATTCAATGCACTGTCGCCGAAGCGGTCGAATATGGCGAACGGCGCCGGCTTTGCCAAGACATCCGGATGATTTCGAGCGACGCCAACCAGAATATCAATGACTCGACTAGGATCGGTGCCATACGCAACACCTAGGGATATGCTAATTCTCCGTAGCCGATCGGAGAGGGACCAGTTGATAAATCTTGCCCCCACCAGCTCGCCGTTAGGGATTATAACCTCTGCGCCATCGGGAGTGCGCAGCACGCTCGCCCGGAAACCAATCTTGCGGACTTCCCCGAAAGTTGTTCCGACTTCGACGGAATCTCCCACCTGCAGGGGGTGTTCGAATACAAGGATGAGACCCGATACGAAGTTGTTCACGACGTTTTGCAGACCGAACCCTATACCTATACCCAAAGCGCTCACCAGGAGCGTAACCTTGCTCAAATCAACTCCGGCTGCAGCCAAGGCGATGAAAAAGCCAAGCAGCAAAATCCCGTAACGGGAAAGGACATCCACAGCTGCGGGCACACCCCGAGGCAAACGTATGCGCGGCAAGATCTCCTCGGTCAACACAAACCGGATCATTCGCGAAAAGATAAAGGCGCCGAGAAGCACCGCAAAGAAAAGCACCACATCTCGGATGGAAACCTCTGCCGCTCCGAGCTTCCATCGGAGTTGCAGAAACGTTGCCCCCGCAGCAGACAGGTCGCCAAAAAGACCGAGTAGGTGTAGGCTGACCACGGTCCAGAAGATGAGCGCTGCAGATAGGATGATGATGCGGCAGCGCGATGCGAGCAACTCGCCGTGTTCTCGCACGGAGCGTAACCAATGCGCCGGCCGCGACTGCAGCGCAACCATAACCAATGTCATCAGTAATTGAGCGCCGGCGTACACCAAAGCGGCGGTATACGTGACACGCACCGGCATCGCGACAAGAACTTCAGCGAGGGCCACGTTGCCGACAGAGTTGCTGAGAACCGAGACGGCAAATAGCGGCAACGCAAGCTGTACAGCAAGCAAAATCAGTCGTTCCCTGGCGCCTAAAACCGAAACCTGCGCTCCCCGCGAATACAAAAAAAAGCCGAAACCGAGGCAGCCCCCGGCGGCAATCATCAAAAGCAGCAGCCGGGTCAAAAGCCAATCGGCAGGCAGCAGGTAACGGACAAAATCCAGAACGTAAACCGTCGCCAGCATGTAGACCAAAGAACGGAGTACTTTTGGCAGCAGCCTGGGAAGCAGCGTGACGACCGGAATCACAGTCGGTACAAAGCCGATGCGCAAAACAGCCACCGCTGCTGCTGGATAAAACCAGGGTAGGGCGATCAGTGCCAGCAGAAGTGAAGTGTCAAACGGCCGCTCGAGAACCAAAGTCGCGGAAGATACCTCCAGTCGTTGCCGGGCTTCCGCCGTCAGACCGCGGCGCAGCAAGTGAAATAATGCCACCAGCACCAGGAACAGGCCCACGTGCAATAGGATTCGGTATCGGTACGTTTGCACAAACTCGTGCAAATCTTCGGCAAACCTTCGCGCGCTATCTGAAGCCTCTGCCATGACAGTTTCCTGCGCCTCGGGCCGAAATAGCGCCTGCCAGAGAGGAGGGCTATCCAGCGCGAACAGACTTCGGCTAAGTTCTTCCCTCGCCTGATCAATTTCTTTTCGTATCTCTGCGAGAGCCGCCAGTCTATCGGCTACTTCACTTTGCAGCTTAAGCAACCTTGTGGTTTGTTCCTGGATCGCCAGGCGTGTAGCTGCGGCTTCCCGTAAGACCTCCTCCACTCTTCGCTGCAAGACTGCTTTGAACAGAAATTTCTTTGCCACCGCAACCTGCGTGGCGCGCCAGGTATCGATGATTCGAACGATCTCTTTCTCCTCCGCCAGCAGAATCAGCGATCTTCTAGCCAACGCTTGGTCCCAATCGTTGAGCTGGGTCTGCTCGAGACTCCACTCTCGCTGAATTTCATTGAGGCGCTGCAGCGAGCGTGATTTATTGATCGTTTCCGCTGCGCTCTCACGGCGGCGGTCGGATTTTTCCACGAACGCGGCAAAAGCCGTCTGGATCGAGCGCAGTGTTGAATCGGCCGCGAGCTCGGACCTGAGTTTTTGCAGCGACTTTACGGTTTGTTCAGCACGAGGGATGATTTCAGAATCCGCTAGTTCAACCGGACCCTGAGAAGCCGGCTTGGCCTCGCTGGTTTGAGGCGCTGCCTTGGTCTGCTCCGTGGACCGCACCGCCGTCCAGCCGATACCCGCCGAAAAGACCATCCAGCAGGCGATGAGCACAACCGAGAGTTTCAAAAAACAGCAGCTTCGCCTTCGACCCGGGCTCATGGAAGGCTTCCCTGAGCTATTCCCGCAGTTTCCTACAAATTTCACGGCTTCAGGACAGGTTTGTGGCAAGCTTTTGCTCGAAGATCCAGGCTCCTGTAGAAAAACCAAGAGGATTATCTACTGGACTTTGGTTTAATAGGAGGCGGAGCGTGCGTCACCGACTTATTGCCCTTGAGCGCTTCGCTCCCCGTTTGTGAAAAGAGATAAAACAATAAGATTACCGGGACCACTGACCAGGCGATTCCTTCGATCACAAGCCCTCCTTGGGCTACGGCACCCAGAACAATAAGGAGGTTGACTACCGCTACCGTGAGGCAAATCCACCATGCCCAGCTTTTCCCCAGTAGCGCGGCGCTCACAAACAGCACATAGAGGAGCGCCACAGCCAAGATAAAAAGCCCGCGCATGACGGCCACCGCACCGACCATGGGCAACAACAAGAGTCCCTGGCTAAAAAGATTGTTGCCCAGCTGCACCCAATTGAACCCTCTCAGCAGGCCAGCGATGCCCTGTACAAGCGCCAATACCAGGATGATTTTGAATCTCAAAGATTTATCCATGACCCCTCCGCTATCTGCGAATCACCCGGAATTCCCACGTTTCAAAGTTGTGGTCTCGCAATCACTTGGTGATGTCCTTATCTGGCTGGTTCACACTTGGAGTAAACAGCCTGATCGCTTCGAGGGGCATCCCGAGAATTCTCAACGGGATGTTTAACAGCTCTGCGCCCACATCGGCAGGTGCTAGGTATGTGATGTCCGGTCGCTCTACTGATCCGCTAACCCGGACGGGAATCCCGAGCAGAGACCCACCGAGGATAGAACCAATTACGGGTATTTGGCTGATCACCTCGTCTACTGGTTTGAGGACGGCGATCAGGGCTTTCCCGTCAATCTGCTTTTGCTCCAGGTCGACTTTACCCTGGCCGCTCAGGTTGAGTAGGGATGAGTTAACATTGACTTCATCGCCAATAAGCGTGTTCCCTTCAATCCTCCCCTTGAGCTGAACCGGCGAAGACACTGAGACGCGGAGTTCCAACATCATGTTTCGCTCCATTCGGAGTAGATGTTCGAAATTCATAGGGAATAGAGCACGCTGATCGGGTCCTCGCACAGCAATTTCGACTGTCGTCTCCGGGATTAACCGAGGCAGCAACATCTGCGTATTCTTTGCATCATGCGCCGAAGTACCGCGCCTTTATATTGGACTTTGGTCCAACAGAAACAAGCATGCTTTTCCAGTTACAAATCCAACTCACACGCGGTGAAAGCGTGAGATCGGCGCCGAGCCACGCGCGCCTGAAGATATTGATACTCGAGCAATCACTAGGCGGAGCGACCCCGGCCATGCTCTTCATATAGAAGTCTCATGAATACTCGAAAAAAAACCCAAGCGCCCGCTTTATGCCTTCCGTAGTCAAATTTGAGAAATTTGCCGTGGATTTCCCCTTCCAGAAGGCGATCAAGCATGCCGCCGCAGAGCGGCACTCGTCCTATAGTCTGTTCGTCAAATGCACGACAGACGACGGCCATGGAGGCTACGGCGAGTGCCTGCTCGCGAGTACGTGACGGGCGAAGACAGAGATATGGCTTTTAAGCTTTTGTGGAATGCATTCTTGCCTCGCCTGCTAGGCATGAAATTCAGTAGGCTGTTTTTTCAAAGCAAACGTGCCGCGGTACGCAACGATGACTTCGAAGAGCTCTACCACCGTGTTGGTTTGGCAGTCGAAAGCTGGAGTGAAATCGTTGAGAGCAATTTTGAAGTCGGCTACCGGTTAGCAGTAGCTATTACGACGATCTTTCTTGAACGGTTGCGCCACTGGAATGTAAGAATCGCTGAAAACATCTCTTGGGGACTAGACTGAACATGACTCCGTGTGACGGAAGGCGACCCATCGCTACCGCCGAGTCAGAAATTTTTTGAAACACGGCTCTGACGCACGCCTGAATTATTGGTATCGTCCAAGCCACTTGACCATATCCCGTACCATACGCTCGGCAGCGTCGAGCTGTATGGAATGGGTTTGATCTTCGTAGGTCACGATTTCCAGTTTATCCTGACCGCCCCGCTCCAGCACACTCCGGACACCCTCGTTATCGATAAGCGTGTCACGACCGGCAAGAAAGAGCTCGACAGGGAGTTGAAGACTTGAAATCAGAGAGTCGATATACCCGTCAAATCGGTGACTTTCCCAAAAAAACCGCGCGGTCGCATACTTGAGCCGCAGTGGATCCCGCTGAATGAACGCAAGGTTTTGTGGAGTCGTGGTGAACATTTCACTAAGGAGTTCATTGGTTAGTAGACGTACTACAAGCCCAGGGGTGAGTCGTGGAAAGCTCGGGCACTAGGGCGGAAACCATGCTCCCGCACCCGCGCTTCAAATGAGCACTCGGGGAGCGGAATGGGCGTGGCCCCTGGGGGCACAGAGGCATTGCCCGAGCTTGGAACGACTCACACCTTCGCCTGTAACAATCCCTGTCGTCTAGATACTGATGAACTCCTTAGTAAGTCCCCGAGCGTGGTTGCGGCCACCTATTCATCTTTCCAAGATCAGCTTGCATTCAGCTATTCGGGCAGCCCGTTCAGTAGATACATAGCCTGAATGGCTTGGCTTGGTTTGCCGAACACGCCGAACCAGCGGTCGTACACAGCAGCGACGTCACCAGACCGGTAAAGCCCCGCTAAGGCGCGGTTGACCGCCAACCGGAACGCAGCATCGTTGCGCCGCACCATAAACCCATAAGGTTCGTAGGAAAATATGATGTTAGGGAGCGTAAAACGACTCGGGTCCTTCGAGGTCACGGCAAGACCGATCAAAATACCGCGATCGGATGCAAATGCGTCCGCGGAATCCTTCTCGATCGCGGCAAGTCCCTCCACATGGTTCTTAACTCGGACCATTTGAACCTGGACAAATTCCTCCTTGAGAAATCGGCTCAACGCACTCTCGGTGGTTGTCCCGGGGATGACCGCAATGCGCTTGTCTGCGAGATCGGCGACCGCGCGAAGAGTAAGCTCCTTTTTGGTCAGCAGTCCACCGCCATCGACAAACGTCATCAGGCTGAAATCCACCCGTTCCTGGCGGGAAAGACTTGCTGTGCTAGTGCCGCATTCGATGTCGACTTTACCCGATGCAACCATATCGAGGCGGTTCTCTGTCGTCACTGGAATCCAGTTGAGTTTCAGATTGATGCCGAGCTGCTTTTGAATACTGCTGGCGACATGGGTACATAAATCGATGGAATAACCGACGGGCCGTCTATCCGGCCCGGGAAAAGAAAACGGTGGCGCCGAAGTGAGATGACCTAGCGTGAAGGTGCTCGACTCTTTGATCTTCTTGAGCGTACCGTCCAATTCCTGGCTAATGCCAGCCCGGGCGAGTAACAGCGCGACAAGCAATACGCCCAAGCCGATCTTTCGGTGAGTCATAACATCTCCTCAAGTTGAAACCTAAAATCCAACACACCTGCCTCGCGCCTCTGGTGGCTGTCAGGTGTTATCACTGGATCACAGCCTCTTAACGGCCCCTAACGGACCAGCGGTACCCCTGCCGCAATATCGTATCTCACGACAGCCCGAATCTTGTTTTCGATCTGCAAATAGCGAGCAACTTTTCGAACCGGCAGCGCTTTGCTCAACTTCGGCGCATACGCGCTCTTCAGGTTCGCCTCGGCCACTTCGATGGCAAGCGCCTCGTCAATCAGCTTCTTTGCGTTTTCATCACTGAATGATTTACCCCGGAAGTCATCCGCATAGCTCTCCAACAAGTTGAGGATACGGCGATTTAGCTTTTGCAGATCTTTTTGGTACTGCTCATAAATCGGCCAAAAACTTTTCGCCTCTGACTCCGTCAACTCCATATTCATCGCCACCACCAATTTCTTATCCGCCCTGATCTTCTCGCGCAAAATTTGCATGTTGTCGGCAGGCTTGTCCTGCGCCGGCACCTGTGGCACAACCGCCAGCACTAATAAAGTCGCAAAAACGCCGATCATTTGTTTCGCTAATCTGATTCTCATCGCGATTCCCCCTTTGGTTTTAAAACGAACTACTCCCGCGACCGGAGGCGTACTTGTTCAGTACGTTGACGCGAAGCGGGCCGAGCACAACGAAGCATATGAGTCGTTTGGACAGCCTGCTACGGGTTTGGGTTGATTTTGGTTATCTTCGTCCCCTGAATCCCTAACCCACCCATTAAGCCTTTCTGGTCGAAGATAAAAGCGTAGATACCTTTCTGCAGCGTTGTCGTAGACAGCGCCTTGCCAAACCCGGAATCCAACACGACCAAGCTTGGTCCCGTCCCCAGCTCAAACCCCTCGCTCTTGTCGAGATATTGAACGGATTCCTCGTCCATGAAAAACAACACATAACCATAGGCCTGAATTCCGGCCTGATATCCGTAGGATGCAGCCAGAGAGCGATAGTAGGCTACCGTCTTGCCATTCTTGCGCAAAGCGCCGTCGCCATATT
>Ga0208654_1000162_pt1 | contig 10186 bp, 13 predicted proteins | sample MayberryNE_Catta_3_FD_185657 | JGI IMG/M metagenome (GOLD analysis project Ga0208654, IMG submission 185657) | Natural and restored wetland microbial communities from the San Francisco Bay, California, USA, that impact long-term carbon... | ecosystem: Environmental > Terrestrial > Soil >...
CTGAGCGGTGGAGAGCCCGTTCCGCAGCGAGGCGGCAGCCTTCCGGCTCGTGCTCGTCACGATCGGCGCCTTTGCGCTCATCGTCGCCGCCGCGCTTCTGATCGATCCCTGGGCCGGAGTCGTGGTGTGGGCCGTCATCACCGCGGCCGCGGTCTGGGTGTACCTCCGGCAGCGCGGCCCGGCGCCGCCGCGCGAGCAGGTCGAGCACGTCGGCGCCCCCGACGAGCGGCGCGTGCTTGTGGTCGCGAACGAGACCGTCGAGGGGGAGGAGCTGATGAGCGCGATCTCCGAGCTCGCGCTCGGGAGCAAGGCCGAGTTCCTCGTCGTCAGCCCGGCGCTCAACTCGCGCCTGAAGACGTGGACCTCGGACGAGGACCCCGCCCGGGCGGCCGCGCAGCACCGGCTGGACGCGACCCTTGCTCGCCTGGCCTCGATCGGGATCGAGGCGCGCGGCGAGGTGGGCGACGTCGACCCGCTGGTCGCGATCGAGGATGCGGTGCGGCTCTTCCACCCGGACGAGATCGTCGTCTCCACGCACCCGGAGGGCCGCTCCAACTGGCTCGAGCGCGGGGTCGTCGCCTCCGCTCGCGAGCGCTTCGACGTGCCGGTGACGCACGTCGTCGTGGATCTCGAGGCGCGCGCAGGGCGCTAACCCGTGTGCGGGTCACCCGCGGTGACCGTCACCGGACGCCGCGGCTACTTGCCGGCCGCGCCTGCGACGTACTCGGCAACGGCCTCGATCTGCGCGTCGTCGAGCTGTGCGGCGAACGAGGGCATCGCCCCCTGTCCATTGGTCACGCGGTCGACGGCCAGCTCCTTCGAGGGCCGGGACTGGTCGAGGTTCGGGCCGACGGTCCCGGTCGTCCCGGCGTCGGCGAGCGTGTGGCACGAGGCGCAGGTCTGGGCGAAGATCGTCTTCCCGTCGGTCGAGGCCTCCGCCTCGCGGCCGGTGCCGGCGACGGTGCCCACGTACACCCCGACGTCCGAGGCCGCCTGGTCCTGGTCGTCGACGCAGAACGCGGCGCCCTCGACGTCGTCGCAGTGCGGAAGCGTGGTGTCGATCCCCGGCATGCCGGCCGCGTCGGTCGAGGGATCGACGATCGGGTACTTGATCTGGCCCTTCACGACCTGGGTGAACGTCGCCGAGGTCATGCCGTCCTCCCGGGCCTGCGCGAAGGCGTCGTCGAGGTTCGGGCCGACGGTGCCGGCGGTACCGGCGTCCGCGAGCACGTGACAGCCCCCGCAGGCCTGGGTGAAGAGCTGCTTGCCGGCGCCCTGGCTTCCGCCGGAGGTGTGGCCGCCGGTCCCGCACCCGGACAGGGCGAACGTCAGGAGGGCCGCACACGAGGCGGCGACGAGTGCGGCGATCCTCACGGAGGGCGAGTCTAACCCGTTGCGCCGCCGCGCTGGCGCAGGTCCCGGAGGATGCGGCGGACCTCCGGCGCGGTCGGGTCGTCCGGTGCCAGGCGGAGGAACCGCTCGTATGCTTGGATCGCGGTCGCGGCGTCGTTGGCGCCCTCTGCGGCCTGGGCGAGCTCGAGCTGGACTCCCGGGTCCCGGGGCGAGGCGTCCGCGATCCGCCGGTACATGTCGACCGACCTCGCGGACGCGTCCTGCGCCTCCGCGAACGCGACCTGGATGGCGTCCGAGAGGCGCGTGGTGACGGCGTCGGTGATGGGATCGGGCGCGACCACGCGGCCTCCCAGCTGGTTCAGCGCGGGGATGCTCGCCGCGGGGGCGAGGTAGGCCGCGCGGAGCTGCGCGATCTGCGCCCGCTGCTGCGCCTCGCTCGCCTTGGCGAGGTAGAGGCCGGCGAGCTCGCGGAGGGCGTCGGCGTTCCTCGGACGGAGCGCGACGAGCCCCTCGAGCGCCTCGATCGCGCCGTCGGTGTCACCCGCGGCCTCGTAGGCGTTCGCGAGGTCGCGGTGCGCCTGCGGGTCGGCCGGGTTCTCGGACAGGTTCCGCTCCGCGTCGCCGATCGAGGGGACCCCCGAGCCACTGGCGTCCCGGAAGATGTCGCCCACTCCCACGCCGCCGGCGCCCACGCCGAAGCCGACGAAGCCGAGGCCGAAGACGAGCGCGAGGAACAGGAAGACCCACTTCGCCTGCCTGCGCAGGCGCGGGAAGAACATGGTCTCCTCGACCGCTACGGGCTGCGGTCGTCGTGCGACAGCAGCCGGCCGCGAGCGCTGCGCGCGGCGTCGGTCAGCTCGAGCCACGTCTTTTCTCCTTTCTCGTAGCGGGTCTCGCCGGACACGAGAGTAGCGACGACCCGCTCCGGCGAGCCTCCGAGAACCGTCGCCGTAACAGGATCTTCCCAGGGAACGAACACCGTCCCGGCGAAGGAGAGGACGGTCAGGTCCGCCCGCTTGCCCGGAACGATCGACCCGGTCTCTCGTTCGATTCCGAGCGCGCGCGCGCCGCCCAGCGTGGCGAGCTCGAGCGCGTCCGCAGCGCTCAGCGCGTCGGGCCGCCTCTCCCGGGCGCGCGCGGCCGAGATCGCGGCTCGGAGCTCGTCGAACATGTCGAACGAGGGCGTCGACGCGGGGCTGTCGGTGGCGATGCAGACCCGGATCCCGGCCTCGCGCAGCGCCGCGAGCGGTGCGATCCCGCAGCCGAGCAGGGCGTTCGAGCGAGGGCAGTGCGCGACCGCGACGTCGTTGGCCGCGAGCAGGTCGATCTCCTCCGGGTCCGCCTGCACGCAGTGCGCTGCGACCAGGCCCGGGCGAAGCAGGTCCGCGTCGGCGAGCGCCCGGATCCCCGTCTCACCGGGCGGGGACACGAGCAGCTCGGCGAACGCCTGCCAGCCACCCGTGCCGCTGCGCAGGAACTCGGTCTCGGCCTCGCTCTCGGCGAGATGCGTCGCCTGCGGGAGCCCGAGCTCGTCGCAGGCGCGGTACAGGTCGAGCGAGCAGGTGTACGGGGCGTGGGGCGAGATGCCGAGCCGGACCCGGTCCGAGAGCGATGTCGCGATCCGCTTGCGCATGGGCTCGAAGCGCTCGCGGAGCGGCGCGTCGTCCTCGCCGAAGACCTCGAGGTAGACGAACGCGTTCAGCCCGAGCTCGTCGCACGCGGTCGCGGCCGCTCCGCTGAAGCTGCAGTCGCCCACCGTCGTGATCCCCGAGCGCAGGCACTCGAGCGCGCCGCGGCGGGCGAGCGCCTCCATCCCCTCGAGGTCGAGCCGCGACTTCCGCTCGACGTGCAGCGCGATCCAGGGGCCGAACGAGAGGCCGTCCCCGAAGCCGGCGTAGGCGGCGTACTCGAGGTGCGTGTGCGCGTCCACGAACCCCGGGAGGATCACGCACCCGGGAAAGAGCTCGCCTTCGCCGAGCTCGGACGCCGGGCCGACCGCGGCGATCAGGCCGTCCTCGGAGACGACGACGGCGCCCGCCGGGATCGGCTCGCCCTCGACCGGGACGACCCAGTCCGCGGAGAGCACCCTCATGCCGCGCTCAGATCCCGGCCAGCTCCTCGTCCCACGCGCGCTGCCAGCGGCGCTCCATGAGCACGGACAGCCAGATCGAGAGCTCGAAGAGGAGGACGAGCGGGACGACCTCGAACGCGAGCGAGACGGGGTCCACGGTCGGAAGCAGGATTGCGAAGACGAGCAGGATCACAAAGGCATAGCGGCGGTTCGCCCGGAGCTGGTCCGAGCTCACGACGCGGAGACGCACGAGGGCGAGCACGAAGATCGGCAGGAGGAAGGCGAGCCCGCCGGCGACGAGCGTCATCGCCGCGAAGCTGTAGTAGTAGCTCGCGCGGATCTGGATGTCGTACAGCTCCTCGTCGTACGACGTCAGGAAGTCGAGGGCTCGCGGCAGGACGACGTAGTACATGAAGGCCACGCCGGCGGCGAAGAGGCCCGTGGCGAGGACGATGAACGTGAGCACGACCCGCTGGAAGTGCGGCTCCACGGCGGGGGCGAGGAATGCCCACACCTGCCAGAGGAGGATCGGCAGCGCCAGCGCGAGCCCGGCGATGAGACTCACCTTGACGGAGGTCGTGAACGGCTCGGTGACGCCGAGCGTCACGAGCCGGCGGTCGTCGGCGAGCGGGCCGGTGAGCCAGTCCATGATGTGCTCGTGGAACGCGAACGCGAGCAGGAACGCCGGGACGATCGCGACGAGCGCGATGATGAGCCGGGACCGGAGCTCGTCCAGATGCTCGACGAGGGTCGCCTCCTCTCCGTGGATGAGGCGACGCGGGAGCCAGCGCATCATTCTCCGCAGGGCCGGTAGCCGCTAGCGCGGATCCCGGTCCGCTCGAACATCCCCGAAAGCGTCCGCTTCGCGGCCGCATGCCTTCGCGAGCACGACGGCTCAGGGCTCCTAGGAGACGGTTTCCCGCTTCGTGCTCTCCGCCTCGGCCTCGCTCTTCGCGACCGGCTCGGCGGACGAAGGCGGGAGCTCGGGCGGTGCAGGAGCCGTCGTGGGGGACTCCTCGACGCCCGTGACGGCGTCCTTGAACTCGCGCATGCCTTTGCCCAGCGAGCGGCCCATCTCGGGGAGGCGCCGGGCGCCGAAGATGAGGAGCAGCACGACCAGGAGGATGAGGAGCTCCCAGATCGAGATCCCGAACGGCATGGCCCAACCTTACCACCGGCCGGCAGCGCGCCCGGCCCGGCGACCGGGTCCGGCTACGATGGGCGGAGGCGTGTGACGGGCTTGCTTCAGCAGGCCCGGGCAGGCCTCCTATCACACATGGCGCTCCTCGAAGTATCGAATCTGCACGTCGCCCTGGAGGGCGGCCCCGAGATCGTGAAGGGGGTCGACCTCGCCGTGGACCTGAACGAGAAGCATGCGATCATGGGCCCGAACGGTTCCGGGAAGTCGACGTTCGCGTACGCCCTCATGGGCCATCCTGCGTACGAGGTCACCGAGGGCCGGATCCTTCTCGACGGCGACGACGTGACCGAGCTCGGGCCGGACGAGCGGGCCCAGCGCGGGCTGTTCCTCGCATTCCAGTACCCGCACGCCGTGCCCGGCGTCACCGTGACGAGCTTCCTGCGCAGCGCGATCAACGCGCAGCGCAAGGCCGCGAACGGCGACGAGGACGACCCGATCCCGATCCCCACGTTCCGGACCGAGCTGCTGGCTGCCATGGGCGACCTCAAGGTCCCGCGCGAGCTCGCCTCGCGATACCTGAACGACGGGTTCTCGGGCGGCGAGAAGAAGCGCGTCGAGATCCTGCAGATGGCGATGCTGAGGCCGAGGATTGCGGTGCTCGACGAGACCGACTCGGGCCTCGACATCGACGCCCTCAAGATCGTCGCGAACGGGGTCAACTCGCTCGTCGGCCCCGACATGGGCGCGCTCGTCATCACGCACTACCAGCGCATACTCAACTACGTCACGCCCGATTTCGTGCACGTGTTCGTCGACGGGCGTATCGTGGCCGAAGGAGGTCCGGAGCTCGCCCACAAGCTCGAAGCCGAGGGCTACGAGGCGTTCACTCCGGCGAGCGTCGGAGGTGACGCATGAGCACACATGAGACCGATGTCGTACGGGGGATCCGCTCGGACTACCAGTACGGGTTCTCGAACCCGGACGAGGCGGAGGACTACTTCTTCAAGTCCGGGAGAGGCATCTCGCACGAGGTGGTGGAGGCGATCTCCGAGCACAAGAACGAGCCGGAGTGGATGAGGAAGTTCCGGCACAGGAGCCTCGACTACTTCCTCGCGCGGCCGATGCCGAGCTGGGGCGCGGACCTCTCCGGGATCGACTTCGAGAACATCTACTACTACATCAGGCCGACCGAGAAGCAGGCGGAGTCCTGGGAGGACCTGCCGGCCGAGATCAAGGACACGTGGGACAAGCTCGGTATCCCGGAGGCGGAGAAGAAGTACCTCGCCGGGGTGGGCGCCCAGTACGAGTCCGAGGTCGTGTACCACAAGCTCCAGGCCGACCTCGAGGCGAAGGGCGTCATCTTCCTCGACATGGACTCGGGCCTGCGCGAGCACGAGGAGCTCGTCAAGCAGTACTTCGGGACGATCATCCCGCAGAACGACAACAAGTTCGCCGCGCTCAACTCGGCGGTCTGGTCGGGTGGCTCGTTCATCTACGTGCCGCCTGGCGTGAAGGTGGAGATGCCCCTCCAGGCGTACTTCCGCATCAACGCGGAGAACATGGGTCAGTTCGAGCGCACGCTGATCATCGTCGACGAGGACGCCTACGTGCACTACGTCGAGGGCTGCACGGCGCCCATCTACTCGTCCGACTCGCTGCACTCGGCGGTCGTCGAGATCGTCGTCAAGCGCGGAGGCCGCCACCGGTACACGACGATCCAGAACTGGTCGAACAACGTGTACAACCTCGTCACGAAGCGGGCGGTCGCCTACGAGGACGCGACGATGGAGTGGGTCGACGGCAACCTCGGCTCGAAGGTGACCATGAAGTACCCGGCCGTCTGGCTGATGGGCGAGCGCGCCCACGGAGAGGTGCTCTCGATCGCGTTCGGGGGCAAGGGCCAGCACCAGGACGCGGGCGGCAAGGTCGTCCACGTCGCCCCGCACACGACCTCGGTGATCACGTCGAAGTCGATCTCGAAGGACGGCGGCCGCGCCGGCTATCGCGGCCTGCTGCAGGTCGCCAAGGGCGCCCACGGGTCGCGCTCGAAGGTCGTCTGCGACGCGCTCATCCTCGACGAGGAGTCGCGCTCCGACACCTACCCGTACATCCAGGTGGACGAGGACGACGTCGACCTCGGCCACGAGGCGACCGTCTCGAAGATCGGCGAGGAGCAGCTCTTCTACCTGATGAGCCGCGGACTCTCGGAGGCGGAGGCGTCGGCGATGATCGTGTCCGGCTTCGTCGAGCCGATCACGAAGGAGCTGCCGCTCGAGTACGCGGTCGAGATGAACCGGCTCATCCAACTGCAGATGGAAGGCAGTGTCGGCTAGCTCGCAGTCCGCGAGCGGACTCCGAGGTGTGGATTGATCGGCGCCGAGCGCGTCGACTTCATCTCGATCCCGGTTCACGACAAGGATCGGGCTGCGCGCTTCTACCGGGAGACACTCGGCCTGGAGCTGGACCCGCGTGCGACCCATGGGTGGCCCGAGTTCCGCCTGGGAAACGTCACGCTCGCGATCGTCGTCCCGGCGGAGATCGGCTGGGAGTTCTCGCCCATGCCGGCCGGGCAGGTCGCCATCCGCGTGCCGGACGTCGCCGCGGCACGGCGGGTGCTCGAGGAGGCCGGCGTCGAGTTCACCGGCGAGACGTTCGACTCGGGCGTCTGCCACATGGCGTTCTTCGCGGATCCGGACGGGAACGGGCTGATGCTGCATCACCGCTACGCGCCCTTCGAGGACGGCTCGTTGCCGTGATCGGCGTCGAGCGCGTCGACTACATCCGCGTCCCGGTGACGGACATGGACGAGGCCACCCGCTTCTACGGCGAGCTGCTGGGGCTCGAGCGGAGTCCGAACTCCCCCGCCGACGACTGGGTCGAGTACGAGGCCGGCAACGTCACGCTCGCGGTCATGACGCCCCACACGCACGACTACGAGTTCTCGGCGCTTCCGCCTGCGACGATCGCGCTGCGCGTCGCCGACGTCGCGGCCGCGAAGGCGAAGCTCGAGTCCGCGGGCCTCGAGGTCGGCGAGGAGTGGGACTCCGGCGCCTGTCGCGGTGCCGGCGTGAACGATCCGGCGGGCAACCGCATCCTCCTCCACCGCCGCTACGCGCCGTACCCCGACGGAAGCACGCCGTGATGCAGGTCGAGCGGGTCGACTTCGTGTCCTTCCTGACGCGGGACCTGCAGCGGGCGAAGCGCTTCTACACGGACGTCCTCGGGCTGCAGCTGGAGGGTGAGGGCGATGCCGACATGGAGCTCACGTGCGGGCAGGTGACGCTCGACATCTTCGACCCGACGAGTGTCGGCCAGCCGTTCGCGCCGAGCCCTGCCGGACTCTCGCTGCGCGTCGCCGACGTGGCGGCCGCGCGCGCGGAGCTCGAGGCGAAGGGCGTGGCGTTCGACGGCGAGATCCTCGATACCGGCGTCTGTCACATGACCTTCTTCAAGGATCCGGACGGGAACGCGCTCATGCTGCACCGGCGCTATGCGCCGTTCGACGACGGGAGGATGCCGTGACCGGGCGGGCCGAGCCTCTCGAGCGCTACCGCGCGCTGCCGCTGCCGACCACGAAGGACGAGCACTGGCGCTTCACCGACCTCTCGGGGTTCGACCCCGACGGGTGGGCGACGAACGGGGCGACAGACATCGCAGCGCCGCCGACGATGCTGGAGCTCGATGCCTCGGGCGTCGCGCACGCTGGCGAGGCAGGCATCGAGATCGTCTCGGGGCCCGAAGGCGTTCGCTTCGAGCCGCTGCCCGAGGACCACGAGCTCCTGTACTCCCTCGTCGGCTGGGACGAGAAGTTCTCGGCGCACAACGCGGCCAGGTGGGAGAACGGCCTGCTCGTGCACGTTCCGAAGGGCGTCGAGCTCGAGAAGCCCCTCTACGTGCGCATCGCGAACTCGGTGGGGGGAGGCTCGCTGTTCTGGCGGCTCCTCGTCGTCGCCGAGCCCGAGAGCCGCTTCACGCTCATCGAGGAGTACGTGTCGACGTCGCCCGACCTCGTTGCGTACTCGAACGCGGCGGTCGAGATCGTCGTCCGGCAGGCCGCGAAGGTCGAGTACGTGTCCGTGCAGAACCTCTCGCGCGAGACGTGGCACTTCGCCTCCCACCACGCGCGCGTCGAGCGCGACGCCGAGCTCGACTGGGTCGCGGGCGGGTTCGGCTCGGCCAAGGGGAAGGTGCGGATCCAGAACGACCTCGCCGGTCCAGGCGCCACCTCACGGGTGACGGGCGCGTACTTCGCCGACGGTACACAGCACCTGGACTACGACACGTTCCAGGAGCACATGGCCCCGTCGACGACCTCCGACTTCGCCTTCAAGGGCGCGCTCCGGGACACCGCGCGCGCCGTGTGGCGCGGGATGATCCGCGTCGAGGAGGGCGCGCAGAAGACGAACGCCTACCAGGAGAACCGGAACCTGCTCCTCTCGAAGACGGCACACGCGGACTCGATCCCCGGCCTCGAGATCATGGCCAACGACGTGCGTTGCACGCACGGGGCGACGCTCGGCCAGGTCGACCGCGAGCAGCTCTTCTACCTCATGACGCGCGGGCTCAGTCGCTCCGAGGCCGAGCGGCTCATCGTGCGCGGCTTCTTCCAGGACGTGCTCGACCGGGTCGAGCTCGAGCCCGTGCGCGAGGCGCTCGCCGAGGCGCTCGAGGCGCGCATCCCGCAGGGGTAACGGTCCCTGTGGCGCGACCCTGGCGGCCTGCGGTGCGTCCCGACGCATCGGCGCCGTGCGCCAGGCAGGATCCCCGGATGGAGGAGGCCCACGTCCCGCGCCTGCGCGGCGTCTTCCACCAGTACGCCTTCTTCGCCGCGCTCGCCTTCGGACTCGCCCTGGTCGCCCTCGCCGACGGCGCGCTCGAGCGTGTGGCCGCGTGGGTCTATGCGGCGGCACTCACGGCGATGTTCGGGGCGAGTGCGCTCTACCACCGCGTTCCCTGGCGCACGGCCTCCGCCCGCTTGCGGGCGCGAAGGCTCGACCACGCGATGATCTTCGTCTTCATCGCGGGTACCTACACGCCGTTCGCGCTGGTCGCATTCGACGGCGTCCTGCGCGTCCTCGTGCTGGCCAGCGTCTGGGCCGGCGCGCTCGTGGGCCTCACGTTGGAGCTCGTCTGGATCCATGCGCCGAGGTGGGTGTCGGCGGTGGCGTACCTCGCCGTCGGCTGGTCCGGGGCGATCCTGATGCCGCAGCTCGTGGCCGCCGTGGGCCCCGCTGCGGGCGTCCTCGCCGTGGTCGGCGCCGCGCTGTACACGCTCGGGGCCGTCGCGTATGCGACGGCCTGGCCGAACCCGTTTCCGGCGACGTTCGGGTTCCACGAGGTCTTCCATGTCCTGGTCGTCGCTGCCGCCGCGGCGCAGTTCGCGGCCGTCTCGCTGGTGGTGATCTAGCCGGGGGTACCCTCGGGCCATGGACACGAGGCCGGAGCTCACCGACGAGGAGTGGCGGGCACGCCTGACGCCCGAGCAGTACGAGGTGCTGCGGCGCAAGGGCACCGAGCGCGCGTTCACGGGCGCGTACTGGGACGAGCACGCTCCGGGCGTGTACCGGTGCGCCGGCTGCGGCGCGGAGCTCTTCCGCTCGGAGACGAAGTTCGAATCGGGG
>Ga0208654_1000164_pt1 | contig 10171 bp, 11 predicted proteins | sample MayberryNE_Catta_3_FD_185657 | JGI IMG/M metagenome (GOLD analysis project Ga0208654, IMG submission 185657) | Natural and restored wetland microbial communities from the San Francisco Bay, California, USA, that impact long-term carbon... | ecosystem: Environmental > Terrestrial > Soil >...
GAAGACTCGGCCACCGAAGAGGAATGCAACGTCATCTCGGACACGTGCCAAATCCACGTCGTTTCGACCATCGAGGACACCCCGGCGGACACAGCCGGTCTCAGACCGGATGATCTGATCCTGCGCGTGGACGGAGCCGAGATCGCCGGTTGGACGGTCGACGAGGTGACGACGATGGTGCGCGGGCCGGCCGGCTCCGATGTGATTCTGACTATCCAACGAGACGGGGATGTCTTCGACCTGACCATCACCCGCGCCACGTTCATCGTCAATGCCGTCGTGAGCGAGGTGGTCGGAGATGTGGGTTACGTCGGCCTCAACACGTTCACGGACAACGCGGACGAATTGTTCATGGAGCAAGTCGGATCGCTTCTCGACCAGGGAGTCGAGTCCATCGTGCTCGACATGCGGAACAATCCCGGCGGGTTGCTAGACACGGCAATCGAGGTCGCCTCGGCCTTCCTCCCCGACGGGGACGTGGTCGTCACCGAGGGGCCCGATTCGTCGACCTCTTACCCCACCTCGGGAGATCCGATCGTGCCAGAAGAGATGGGCGTGATTGTCATCGTCAACGAGGGCAGCGCTTCCGCCTCCGAAGTGGTGTCGGCGGTGCTTCAGGAACGGGGTAGGGCGACAGTGGTCGGCGAGAACACGTTCGGTAAGAACACCGTCCAGCAGAGATTCTCACTTTCCAACGCGGGGGCGCTCAAACTCACAATCGCTCGCTGGCTGACTCCCGAGGGCCACGACTTCGGCTCGGTCGGGGTCACCCCCGACGTGACCGCGGACATCGAGGCCGGATTGCCAGTCGAAAACGTGGTCCAAGAGGCACTGGCCGCCTGGGTGACACTCGGCGAAGAGACCGACCCGGCGTAGAGGCCTACCGACCCCGCGTCGCTGGAGAGCAGATTCGTCGATCGACGGCGGATCAGCCCACCGGGTATGCGATCCCGGTGTTGGCGTGGCAGTCGTACCCGTGTGGGTTCTTGGCCAAGTACTGCTGGTGGTAGTCCTCGGCGTAGTAGAACTCGCCCAACGGGGCGATTTCAGTGGTGATGTCGTCGAAGCCCAATGGCGTCAGCTCCGCCTGGTACTTGTCCCGGGACCATTTGGCGGTCTCGAGCTGCTCGTCGGTCGTTGTGTAGACGGCGGATCGGTATTGCGATCCGATGTCGTTGCCCTGGCGCATCCCCTGAGTCGGGTCATGTGTCTCCCAGAACACCTTCAAGAGCTCCTCGTAGGAGACCTCCTCGGGCCGGTACGCGACCAGCACGACCTCGGAGTGGCCGGTGCGCCCGGTGCATACCTCCTCGTAGGACGGATTGGGCGTATACCCCCCGGCATAGCCGGCCGCTGTGCTGTAGACCCCATCCATCTTCCAGAACCGCCGCTCGGCGCCCCAGAAACAACCCATCCCGAAGACGGCTGTCTCGATCCCGTCCGGGAAGGGACCCACGAGCGGGTTTCCGTTGACGAAATGAGCCGGGGGCACCTCCACCGCGGTGGAACGCCCGGTGAGAGCGGCCTCCGCTTCCGGCATCTCTGTCTTCCTACGTCCAAACATCGCCACCTCCAAGGTTTGCAGTCAGGCCAGGACTGCTTCGAGCTCCATCTCGACCTTCCAGCGAGGGTCGAGCAATCCACTGACAACAACCATGGTCGACGCCGGTCTGATTCCCGAAAAGACCTCGTGATGGGCCTCTCCAATCCGGATCGCATCGGCGACGTCGAGCAGATAAGTCCTGGTCCGCACCACGTCCTCCGCCTGCCCGCCGGCATCTCGGAGAGCAGTGAGCATGATCTCCAGGCAGCGCCGGGCCTGGGCCCTGGGGTCCGGGTCCACCGTGCCGTCTGGCCAGATCGGGGCGGTGCCGGACACAACCACCCGATCTCCCACCCGGACGGCCCGGCTGAAGCCGATCGCCGCCTCAAACGGGCTCCCCGACTGCACTTTCACTCGTTCCATAGGCAGGGCACGCTACCCCATTGGTCGGATCCGCACTTCTCGTGCCCCGGCCCATTCATTACGCTCCTCGGGTTCTCATGCGTGCGCTGCGCTCCTTGACCCTCCTTGCCCTTCTTTCGACCGTCGCCCTCGGCGTGGTGATTGCCGATCCTGCGGCTCGGGCCCAGACCGTCGACGAGTCGGAGCAAGAGGCGGAGACGGCGCAGCGGCAGGCAGAGGTCGCAGCCGGACTAGTCGACACAGCGGTCGCTCGGAGGGCCGAGATCGAGGCAGAGCTGGCCGTCAGCATCACAAGGATCAGCGACCTCTCCGCAGAGCTATCCGCCGTTTCGTCAGACCTCGACGGCCTGAAGGCCCAGATCGCGTTCGGCGACGCCGAGCTGACGGGGATCGAGGCAGATATCGAGGTTCATGCCATCGACGCCTACATGGATGCTCTCGTGGGCCCAGGGGTCAGCTTCGTCAACACGGCGAATGTCGAGCAGGCGATGGTGACCGGGCAGGTGGTTGGCGATGTCGTCACCGCCGGCGCAGCCAGAGTCAACGAGCTCGTCGTGAGGAGAGACGCCCTCGAGGACCTCCAGGTCCAATACCAGGAGCAGCAGGATCGCGTGGCAGCCCTGAAGGCCGAAGTCGACGCAGAGATCGAGCACCTGGCCGCTCTCTACGACGAGGCAGATGCCGCGGTCGGCCGCGCCGTGCGCGAGGCCAGTGCCGCCGACGCCGCCTACCGCGACGCACTCAGCGCCGTGGACGCCGCCCAGGCGCGTGAGGAGGAGCGGAGACGTCAGGAGGAGAGGGCACCCGCAACCACGACACCGGTGCCAGAGGAGGAAGAGGACGCGCCGTCCACGACCACGCCACCGCCCGAGACGCCGGAGACCACCAACGAGGGCGGAGGCGGCGGCGGCGGTGATTGGGACTTCCCGCCAGCGGTGGAACGATGGAGGTCACTGGTTCAGGCGTACTTTCCATCCAGCCGCGTCGACGAGGCGCTCGCCGTCCTGCAGTGTGAGAGCCTCGGAGACGCCGATGCTTACAACCCGTATTCAGGTGCATCGGGTTTGTATCAGTTCCTACCATCGACGTGGGCTTCCTCGTCGCCCAAGGCCGGCTTCTCGGGGGCCAGCGCCTTCGATGCCGAGGCTAATATCGGGACCGCCGCCTGGCTGGCCAACCGCTATCAGGAGCTTGGTCAGGGTTTTTGGAGCCCGTGGTCCTGCCGGAGGGTCCTGGGTTGACGCCGGTTCACGGTGGGGCCATGGACGACCAGTGGTTCTACTGCCTCGACCACCGCACCGTGGAGCCTGTGGACGGTTGCCGGGCCGCTGTCCGGATCGGGCCCTTCCCCACCCGCGAGGAAGCGGCCAAAGCCCTGGAGATCGTTGAGCGTCGCAACCGCGAGTGGGACAACGACCCCGAGTGGTCCGAGGACTGATCCGGACGTCTGACCGACCCGGAATCGGCAATGCCGGGCGGCCCTCTTAGAATCTCGCCGCTCGATGGACACTGCCCAGCCCGACTCACGCCAACAAATACTGTTCATGGCGTTGGCCCTGGCCGCAACCCTGCCCGGGGTGTATCTCCGGATAACCGGCATCCATCCTGAGCCGATCCTTGCCGCGTTCCTATACGGGCTGGCCATCGTCGGGGCCGCATTCATCCTCTCCTGGGCGGCCGAGGTGATTCAGATGGACATCGCGGCCGGGCTCGCCCTGGCCCTGCTCGCCCTGATCGCCATCCTCCCCGAGTACGCCGTCGACTTCGTGTTCACCGCCAAGGCGGGCCAGGAGTTCGCGGAGACGGGAGAAGCGACCCAATACGGACCTCTAGCCCTGGCCAACATGACCGGGGGCAACCAGCTACTGATCGGCCTGGGTTGGCCGATGGTGATCCTGATCGGCACCTGGCGGGTCAGGAAGACGCGAACACTTCCCGAGGAGGCGGAAGGGACCACGGCGACCGAGATCAACCTCTCGCGGTCCCAGTCGGTGGATATCGCCTATCTCACCATCGCCTCTGTCTACGGGCTAACCCTCTTTCTGAAGGACACTCTGTCCCTCTTCGACGCCGTCGTGCTCGTGACGATCTATGTCCTCTACCTGAGACGGTTGTCAGGAGCGCCGGCCCACGAGCCCCATCTGGTAGGGCCTTCCGCCTACGTGGGGTCACTTCCCAAGAGGGCGCGGCGCATCGTCAATTACGCGATGTTCGTCGTGGCCGCCGCCGTGATCCTTCTCTGTGCCGAGCCGTTCGCCGAATCGATCATCGAGCTCGGCGAGGCGATCGGGGTCAGCGAGTTCCTCCTCGTCAAGTGGATCGCCCCGACCGCGTCGGAGGCGCCCGAATTGCTGGTGGCCACGCTCTTCGCCTGGAGACTGGCCAGCCGCACCGGGCTGGGCGCCCTCATCTCCTCCAAGGTGAACCAATGGACGCTCCTGGTCGGCACCCTGCCCATTGTCTTCTCGATCTTCGCCGGCGTTCTCCACGGGCTGCCACTCGATGGCGTGCAGCGGGTCGAGCTCTTCGTCACTGCAGCCCAATCGGTCTTTGCGGTGGCCATCGTCGCGAGCCGCTCGGTCAGCCGCACCGAGGCGTGGGTGATGCTTGGCCTGTTCGCCGCCCAGCTGGCTGAGTCCGGCCTGGCGGAGCTTGGCCACCTCTCGGAACAGCAGTCGGCCCAGGCCCGAATCGGGGTCGGGATCGTGTTCCTCATCGCGGCGGTCTGGGTGCTACGCAAGGACTATCGGGCATTCTTCGTCAACGTGCGTGACGGCCTCCGCACCCCGTGGAGCGAGCTCGCCGCCGAAGAGCACGTCTAGATCCTCACGACGAGCCTCTTCAATTCTGTCTCAAAGGGGACGTATCTTCGGTAGGTACGACGGAAGGAGCTGTCTTGGCATCCAAGCATTTCACCCCCGCATTGTTCGCCTTCCTCCGCGAGCTGGAAGCCAACAACGAGAAGACCTGGTGGGATGCCAACAAGGATCGCTACCAAAGTGTTGTGCGGGATCCCGCGCTGGACTTCATAACGGACTTCGGCGGGCAGCTGCAAAAGCTCTCGCCCCACTTCGTCGCGGATGCCAGGACCACCGGCGGCTCTCTGATGAGGCCATATCGCGACACGCGATTCTCCAACGACAAGACCCCCTACAAGACCAATATCGGCATCCAGTTCCGACACGAGGCCGGCAAGGACATTCATGCTCCCGGCTACTACCTCCATTTGGAGGCGGGCGCCTGCTTTGCCGGCGTGGGGCTATGGCACCCCGAGACCGAGGTGGCGCGCACGCTGCGCCGGGCGATCAACGATCGGACCGACGCGTGGGCGGCTGCGACCAAGGTCGAGGAATTCACCAGGACTTGGTCCATGGATCAGGACGAGGACGAGATGTTGAAGCGAGTCCCTCCCGGGCTCGACCCGGATCATCCGCACGCCGACGACCTGCGGATGAAATCCTTCATCGCAGGGGCCAACCTGAGCCAGAAACAGGTCACCAGCGTCGGCTTCGGCGACGATTTGGCAGCGATGTTCGCCAAGGCAAACCGATTCACCGGCTTCCTGTGTGATGCAATGGGCTTGCCCTTCTAGGATTGCCAAGCCGGGTGAAGCGCCTAGCTTGACAATGGTTCCTGGGGGACGAAGAAGATGACGACATTCCCGGGCGTCGCGACGCTCAAGGAAGACAACGTTCCGGTCATGGTGGGGCTGGACGAAGAGAAGATCACCCTTGTCTCGGGGGAAGTCTCGATCGGCGAATGGCTGGCCGGCCAATATGAGGTGATCGACCTCGGTTCGGGCGAGTTCGTCATCGAAGCCGAGGACGATTCGATCTCGTTCCACCCCGACGACCCGAACAGCTTCGCCCTTGGCATCCAACGGGAACCGGAGACACTACTCGCAGCCGCCGATCGGTCGGCCGGGACGCATGAGATAAAGGAAGGGCCGCCTCCGAAGCCGGCCACCTTGGCCGCCTTCTGGGTGCTTGCCGTCGTCACCGCCGCCCTCGGCATCTGGGCGACGCTCTCGCTGTTCTGATGCCGACCGCCCTGATTGCCGGCCGACTTTGCCCTCAGCCACCCTCACTCTCCGGGCAAACGCGGCGGATGTCCAAAGCAACAGCCTCGGGCAAACAGACGCCGGTCGGCCGGGGCCACATGCCGGCGGCAGGGGCCCGCCTCGGAGGCCTCCTCTAGCTGGGTAGTTCCATCCAACCGCCGACACGGTCGAGCAGGTATTCGCTCACCTCGTGTGATCGGTCGAGAACGTCGCACAGCTGATCCCGACCCATGAGCACGTCGACGAGGCTGACCGACGCTCGGCCAGTCAATGTCAGTCTGCGCTCAGGGGCATCGGTCACGGCCCCATAAGAGTCGATGGCGGACACTTCGACCGGGAGGGTGACACCAGCCAGACCGGCCAGGTCGGTGGCGAGCACCAGGAGATCCGGTGGGCTGTGCAATGGCGGCACCGCCCAGTTGAAGAAGAGATCGAGGTGGTAGACGTTCTCCGGCTCTTCGAAGTCCGAGTCCATCTCGTCAAGGGCTTCGCGCAATGAGAGGATCACTTTCGGGTCGACATCGAGAGCCACATGGAGGTCGATCGGCCCACCGCACCCCGCCTCAGGATGGAGATCCACCTCCCACGACTGGCGCAGCGAATAGGTCTCGACGAAATGGCGCTCGTCATGGACGTGGAAACCGTGCTCAGTGGCGTGCTCTTTCAGATCGGTCACGAACCCGGCGATGTCAACGGACATTGGGGCTGAGATTATTGGAGTCCGGTTTCAATTGACAGAAGGTCACCGACGACTTCGACGCCAGCCGGCGATAAGCCCGGCGACGAAGGCGAGAAACGCGGCTTGGGGGATGCCCGCCGGTGGCTCGGCCACCACCACCTGGGGATCGGTGTAGAGGGGCCGGCTCGCAGGCGGCGTCTCCGCGGCCGCGATCCGGTCGGAATATGCCTTGGTCACCTCGGCCCCGTACAGGAACACCATGGCCAGAAAGTAGGCGAGGAAGAGGATCACGACGAAGGAGCCGGCAAAGCCGAGCGCGGTCGTGGGCCCGGCGATCTCGAAGTAGATCCCGACCCCATAGGCGGCGAGGAGGAAGACCACCGCGGTGAAGGCGCCCCCTACCCAGGCCGGCCGCCAGGGGATCGCTGCCACGGTCATGGTCTTGAAGATCAGGGCAAAGACCAACGGGAGCAGGACCAGCGATGCCAGCGGGGTCAGGACAGTGATCAGTTCGTCGACTGCCTCGATGGAGCCGGGGAGCAGGCCGCTCACAAATCCCCAGATGGCGTTGACCAGCCACGTGGCGACGAGCAGGAAGCCGAGGCCAAGGACCCAGAGGAACCCGACGCCGCGGAGCCGGACCATGGCCACCACCCCGGTCACCTCCTTTTGGGGCACATCGAAGATGTCGTTGAGGTCGCGTTGCATCTCGAGAAACAGGCTGGAAGCGGTCCAGATGAGCAGGATGCCGCCGATCAGATAGGCGGTCCCTGTCGATCCGAGGGCCGACGTCAGTATGTCGTTCACCACCCGGGCTACCTCAGGGCCTACAACGGCCTCGATGTCCTCGACGATCTCCTGTTGCGCCTCGACTCGGCTGCCCAGGAAGCTACCCAGAACAGCGACGGCGATCATGAGCAGGGGCGCGAGGGCAAAAACAGTGCGGTAAGCGATGGCCGCCGCCATGCGAGAGGCTCGATCGCCGCCGTATTTCTGGGCGGCGTCGGCCAGGATCTCGCCCGGCCCCCGAGCCCAGGATGGGAGACGTGCGATGTACTTCTCCATATCGGGGAGAAGGCTATCGCTGCTTACACTCGCCCCCTGTGAGTCATCCCTTCGAGCCACCCATCGCGACGATGGAGGCCAGGACATCTGAGCAATGGCCCAAGGGTGACTACCTCTATGAGCCGAAATGGGACGGCTTTCGCTCTATGTCATGGTCGAAGCCGGAGAGCCGCATCGACTCCCGGAACCAGCGTCCCCTCCTTCGCTACTTCCCGGAATTGGCCCCGGCCCTGGATCAACTACCAGCGGGCAGCGTCGTCGATGGCGAGATCGTGGTCGTCGTCGATGGCGTGACCGACTTCGACTCGCTCCAGCAGAGAATCCACCCTGCCGCGTCCCGAATCACGATGCTCTCCGAGCAGACCCCCGCCGAGCTGATCGCCTTCGACCTTCTCGCCGACCGGGGCAAGGATCTACGCGAGCGTCCCTTCACCGAGCGGAGGGATCGCCTCGTGGAGCTGGCCGACGCGCTCTCCGACCCTTGGCACCTCACCCCCCAAACCGACTCGGTGGAAGTGGCCCAACGCTGGTTCGGGGAGTTCGAGTCCGCCGGGTGCGACGGCATCGTCGCCAAGGTCCCGGATCTCGCCTATCAGCACGGGAAGAGGGCGATGATCAAGATCAAGCACCGCAGAACCATCGATTGTGTGGTGGGGGGTTTCCGGGAGCACAAGGACGGGGGGAAGATCGGCTCGCTCCTCCTCGGCCTCTACGACGAGCGAGGCGAGCTCCACTTCATCGGTCACTGCTCCGGGTTTGGCGACGTCGATCGAGTCGAGATCTTCAATCGGTTCAAGGAGCTCGTGGTCGACGACAGCTTTGGCGAGGAGGCACGCGCCCCCGGAGCCCAGAGTCGATGGTCGGCCGGGAAGTCGCTCGATTGGACCCCTGTGCAGACCGGAGTTGTGGTCGAGGTCAGCTATGACCAACTGGAAGGCGATCGGTTCAGGCACGCCACCCGTTTTCATCGCTGGCGCCCAGACAAGGACCCCCTCCAGTGCACGATGGAGCAACTGGAGCGCCCCGAGGGCCCCGGTTTCTACCAGGTGGTGCAGTGAAGAACCTGCTGGGGGGAATCTCAGGGTTGTCCCTGATTGATGGGCGATGCGACCCAGGGTCCAATGGCGGCGTGCCGGTCATTCCGCCTGGGCCCCTGTCTCTCCCCCCGCAGGGGGGAGTACCGCCGAAGGCGGGGAGGGGGGATTCCCCGGCTACCTCCCCCGCGGGGGGAGGAAACGCGGTTCACGGCGGCGATCTGGAGCCGGAGATGCACCTGACGTGAGCCTCGGGCAGAGTCGACCGGCAATATTGGAGGTCTCCGACCTCACCCACGACTACGGCGAGGTCGTGGCCCTGAGCGGCCTCACCCTCGAGGTGCCGCCGGGTGTGACCGGGCTGGTGGGGGCGAACGGGGCGGGCAAGACCACGATGCTCCGGCTCATGCTCGGGCTCCTCCACCCCACTTCGGGGTCGATGCAGGTCCTTGGTCACGACCCGCAAAGTGAGCCGCTGGTGGTGCGATCGAGGATCGGCTACATGCCCGAGGGCGAATGCCTGCCCAAGGATCAGACGGCGGCAGATTTCGTCTCCTACGCCGCCCAGCTTGCCGGCATCCCGTCACACGAGGCCAAGCGCCGATCTTCCGAGACTCTGTTCCTGGTCGGTCTCGAGGAGGAGCGCTTCCGCTTCCTTGGTGATTTCTCCACCGGCATGCAGCAAAGGGTCAAGCTGGCCCAGGCCATCGTTCATGATCCCGACCTTCTCCTGCTCGACGAGCCCGCCTCAGGACTCGATCCCGAGGGGCGCACCCAGATGCTGGACTTGATCAAGAGGCTTTCCGATTTCGACGTCAACGTCATCGTGTCGTCGCACGTGCTGACCGACATCGAGCAGACCTGCGACTGGGTGGTCATGCTCGATGCAGGGAATCTCCTCCGATCCGGTCCCCTCCAGGGTTTCGAGAAACTGGGCACTGTCCTCATCGAGGTCCTCGAGCACCCAGACGCAGTAGCGTCGGCGATCAGGGGGCAAGGGTTCGATGTGGTGGTCGATGGCCTCCGCCTCGTCGTCGGCCCTGGTGACGAGAGCATCGAGCCGATGGTGGTCGCCGCGGCTGCGCACACTGGCTCGGGGCTGGTGCGGATGATCCGGGGATCGGCCTCGCTCGAGGACCTGTTCCTCAACCAGGAGACCGTCTGATGACGGATCAGGTCATCTACGACCGCGGCTATCGCTCCTACGACGGGCCCCGCCTCGGACCGAAAGGGGCAAGAAGGGCGGTCTACAAGGATGGGGTGCGCCGCGTCCTGGGCTTGGGGCGAAAGGCGCGCCAGAAGATCTTCCCGTGGTCCCTGATAGTCATCGCTCTCGTCGCCGCCGCCGTCTTCGTGGGCATTCATTG
>Ga0208654_1000165_pt1 | contig 10169 bp, 9 predicted proteins | sample MayberryNE_Catta_3_FD_185657 | JGI IMG/M metagenome (GOLD analysis project Ga0208654, IMG submission 185657) | Natural and restored wetland microbial communities from the San Francisco Bay, California, USA, that impact long-term carbon... | ecosystem: Environmental > Terrestrial > Soil > Wetlands...
CGCTCGGCGCGCTGCGGGAGGCGGTGACGGCGTGGGGCGAGCTCGACGCACCGTACGAGGTCGCGCGAGCGCGCGTGCTGATCGGACAGGCATGCGGCCTGCTCGGCGATGCCGACTCGGCGCTGCGCGAGCTCGAGAGCGCCCGGGAGGCGTTCGCCGGCCTCGGGGCGCTCCCGGACGTCGCCCGGCTCGGCGCGCTCCTCGACCCGCGCGCTCGCGACACGCACGGGCTGACCTCGCGCGAGCTCGAGGTGCTCCGGCTCCTGGTCGACGGCCGGAGCAACCGCGACATCGCGACGGCGCTCGTGATCAGCGAGCACACGGTCGCGCGGCACGTCCAGAACATCTTCGCGAAGCTCGGGGTGTCGTCGCGCGCCGCTGCGGTCGCGTTCGCCTTCCAGCGCGGCCTCGTCTGACTTCGCGAGGCGTGGTCGGAACTGACCACGACGCTCCCGAGCGCGGTTGGTGAGCGCGGGCGATGCCGCGCCGGGCGATGCGTCGTACCGTCGGTCGGGCTCAACGACCGAAGGAGGACGGACATGGCAGCACGGACGGAGCGATTCGACACGGTCGTCGTCGGAGGCGGGCAGGCAGGCCTCGCCACCGCCTACCACCTGGCGAGGCGCGGGAGGTCGTACGTCGTCCTCGACGCGGGCGAGCGAATCGGGGACTCCTGGCGGAAGCGCTGGCCCTCGCTCCGTCTGTACTCGCCCGCGCGCTCCTGCGGGCTGCCGGGGATGCCGTTCCCGGCTCCGCGGAACTCGTTCCCGTCGGGCCGCGAGATGGGTGACTACCTCGAGGCGTACGTGAGGGAGAACGGGCTCGCGGTGCGGAGCGGCGTGGAGGTCGACGGTGTCGCGAAGGAGGGAGACACGTACGTCGTGAGCGCGGGCCGCCAACGGTACGAGGCGGCGAACGTCGTCGTCGCGACGGGCGTCTTCCAGAAGCCCCGCGTGCCGGACGTCGCCCAGGGGCTCGACGCCGGGATCGTCCAGCTGCACTCGGTGCAGTACCGCGATCCGAGCCGTGTGCACGGCCCCGTGCTCGTCGTCGGCGCGGCGCACTCGGGGGCGGACATCGCCTTCGAGCTCGCACGGGCCGGCCACGCGACGATCCTCGCGGGGCGGGACACGGGCGCGATCCCCGTCCCGCTCGAGAGCCGGCGGGCGCGGCTCGCCTGGCCGGTGCTCGTGTTCCTGTGGACGCGAGTCTTCACGATGTCGACGCCGATCGGGCGGAAGATGCGCTCGAAGGTTCGCGAGCACGGCGGCCCGCTCCTGCGCGTGAGGAGCGACGATCTCGAGCGCGCGGGCGTCGAGCGGACGTACGAGCGCGTCGTGGGAGTCACGGACGGCCTGCCCACGCTCGCCGACGGCCGGGTGCTCCCCGTCCGTACCGTTGTCTGGGCGACGGGCTTCGAGAGCGACTACTCGTGGATCCGCGTGCCCTTCGAGATCGAGGACGGCTATCCCGTCCAGCACCGCGGTGCGGTCCCCACCGCGCCGGGCCTGTACTTCGTCGGTCTCCCGTTCCTGCACTCGTTCAGCTCCATGCTCGTCCTCGGCGCGGGTCCGGATGCGGAGCGCGTGGTCCGGCACATCGAGGCCCGGGACCGCCGTCTCGAGCACGGGATCGAGGCGGCCGAGGCCAGAGCGGCCGCATGAGGACGAGGGTCCTCGTCTGGAACGCGCTCGTCGCGCCCGTCCGCGACCTCGCCGCCGAGTCGGTCGAGTGCGCCGACGACGCGGTACGCGACCACGAACTGGCCGAGCGAGCCGGGGAAGGGGAGGATCAGGGCTCGCGTGCCGAGCGAGGGCACGCCCGCGGCGTGCCCGCGGCGACCGCGGCGCCCGGGCGTCGAGCGGGACGTCGACCGGCACCGTGACGCGCGTATCCCCAGCCCGCGGCGTGGCAAACCTCCGGTTGGAGGTTGTCTCGGGCGCCCGGATGCGGTAGGACCGGGCGGTTCGTCATCGACCGAGGGGAGGGGATCGACGTGAGGCGCGGACTCACGCTCTCGATCGCGACCGCCGCCGTGGCGGCGCTGCTGGCACAGGGAGTCACGGCGGCGAACGGGCCGCCTCCGGGCACGCAGGGGGCGCTCGCGCTGCGGGTCGTCTCGAGCCCGCCGGGGCTCGTCTCCGGCGGCGACGCCAGGGTGGAGGTGACGGTCCCCGCGAGCGTGCCGTTCGCCGCGGTCCAGGTCACGCTGAACGGGGCCGACGTGAGCTCCGTCTTCGGGCCGGATCCGGAGGGCGGGCACCAGCTCGAGGGCGTCGTGACCGGGCTGCCCCTCGGCGAGAGCACGCTCCGGGCCTCGGTCCCGGGGCCGGGCAGGGCCGCACCCGACCGGGTCGAGCTCCGGCTCGTCAACCACGCCCTCGAGGGGCCGATGTTCTCCGGCCCGCGCCAGGAGGTCTTCCTGTGCGCGAGCCCGGGCAACGCGGGGAACGCGTTGCTCCCCCCGATCACCCCGTCGGAGACGTGCACGACCCCGACGCTAACGGGCTACTTCTACCGCACCGCCTCCGGTTGGGAGCCGTACACGCCGGGCTCGAGCCCGAGCGACGCGGTGCCGGTGCCGCCCTTCGGGAGCCCGTTCGTCGTGCTCTGGGAGCGGGGCGTGATCAACCGCTTCATCCACTCGATCGCGATCCCGGTCCCGCCGCCCGCGACCGAGGGCGCGCCGCTCGATCTCTCCCGCTGGAACGACGCGCTGATCTACAAGTTCCAGGGCGGCGTCGGCATCGGCCACTACCAGGGCAACCCGTCCCGCAGCGAGATGCTGTACGAGCCGGGGCTCGCGAAGGGCTACGCGATCGCGTACTCGACCGGGACCCGCACCTCGACGCACTACAACCTCCAGCTGGGAGGGGAGACGGCGATCATGGTCAAGGACCGCTTCGTCTCCCGCTACGCGGAGCCCGAGTACACGGTGGGCGTCGGCGCGTCGGGCGGAGCGATCCAGCAGTACGTCTACGGGCAGAACCACGCCGGGCTGCTCGACGCCGGGATCCCGCAGTACTCGTACCCGGACATGGTCACGCAGGCGATCCACGTCGGCGACTGCGAGCTCCTCGAGCGCTGGATGGATCAGGAGGTGCTCGCCAGCCCGGCCTCGATGTGGCGGACCTGGACGAACCGCACGCTGCTCGAGGGGATGTCGAGCTCGGGCGCGGTACCCAACCCGTACGCGCCCCTCATGCCGTACATGCCCACTCCCGGCTCGACCGAGTGCATCAACGGCTGGCGCGGGCTCTCGCCCCTGGCGCTCAACCCGCACTTCGGGACCGCGCCGGGGATCACGCCCGAGCAGCAGGCGGCCGTCGAGTGGACGCACTGGGCCGACCTCGTGAACATCTACGGCGAGGACGACACGGGCTTCGCCCGTTCGCCGTGGGACAACCGCGGCGTCCAGTACGGCCTCCGGGCTCTGAACGGCGGGGAGATCGCGCCCGAGCATTTCCTCGACCTGAACGCGAACGTCGGGTCGTGGAAGGAGCCGAAGGACATGGTGCAGGAGGGCTGTCCCTTCCTGCCCGTGCCTCCGGCGCTCTGTCCGACGGTCGGCATCGACGTGTGGAGCGCGCGCAACCAGAGGCTGTCCCCGGACGGTGGCGCGACACCGGCGCCGCGGCGGGAGGGCGACCGCGAGGCGCAGCATGCCGCGTACCGCTCGGGGATGGTCTTCCGCGGGAAGATCGACATCCCCCTCATCGACTGGCGGCACTACCTGGAGCCGTTCCTCGACATGCACAACTCGCACCAGTCGTTCGCGGCGCGCCAGCGGATGCTGAACTTCGACGGCGACGCCTCGAACCAGGTCATCTGGTTCACGGACGCGCGGCCCGCAGGCCCGCAGTTCGACCAGACGCCGATGGCGCTCGACGTCATCGACGCGTGGATGGCGAACATCGCGGCGCATCCGGACCGGAGCGTCGCCGAGAACAAGCCGGCGGGCGCCGTCGACCGCTGCTTCGCCACGAACGGCTCGCCGCTCGCGAGCGGCGACGGCGTGTGGGGCGGGATCCTCGACGACGGCCCCGAGGGCGCCTGCGCGCAGGCGTTCCCGGTCTTCGGGACCTCGCGCACGGTCGCGGGCGGGCCGATCGAGGGCGGGATCTTCGCCTGCGAGCTCCAGCCCGTCGCCCGTGCGGTCGCGCAGGGGCTGTACGCGCCGTGGGTCCCCGGCAAGGAGGACGTCGACCGGCTGCAGGCGATCTTCCCCGGCGGCGTGTGCGACTACTCGAAGGGCGACGCCGGGCTGCCGCCCGAGCTGAACGCCACAGGGGGCTGAGAGCGAGCGTGGCCGGGCGGCACTGCGCCGCCCGGCCATGCGCTGAGTCTCGTGGCGGGCGCTCGCGCGCGCTCGCGCGCGCTACTCGTCCGGAGCGAGGCCGCGGGCGCGGAGCGCTGCGTCCACCCGCTCCCGGATCCGCTCCTCGAGCGAGGCGGAGCGGGCGGCGAGGTCGTCGACGTCGGAGTCGTCCCGCTCGGAGGGCTCGGGAGCAGCGTCGATCTTCTCGAACGCGCGCTCGAGCCTGGCCGAGATCGTGTCCTGGATCCCGGCCGCGAGTCGCTCGCCGAGCTCCTCGAAGCGCCGCTCGATCGCGCGTTCCTTCGTGACGGAGGGCGTCTCCGGAGGCCTCGGGGTCCCGGGCGGCCCCGGAGGCTTCACGGGCGCGGGCTCCGCAGGCTCGACGAGCGGCTCGTCGGTGGCGGCCACGCCGTCGATCTCGAGCTCGTACACGCGCTCGGGCTCCTCGAGCCCCTTCAGGTGGCGCTCGCCGAGGGGGAACACGGACACGCCCTCCGGCAGCGACGACCCGAGCAGCGCCCGCGTCGTCTCCGAGAGCAGCACGTGCCCCCCGTGCGCGGCAGTGCAGATGCGCGCCGCGCGGACGACGTCGAGGCCGAGGTACCCCTCCTCGTGGACAGCGGGCTCGCCGGTGTGGAGGCCGATGCGGACGCGCACGACCGCCCCGTCCGGCCACGCGCGCGCCGCATGCGCGCGCTGGACCTCGACCGCCGCGACGACGGCCTCGCGCGCCCGCGGGAACGCGAAGAAGAACGCGTCGCCCTGGGTGTCGATCTCGACCCCGTGCTCGGAGAAGGTCTCGCGGACGATGCGCCGGTGCTCGGCGAGGACGTCGCGGTAGCGGTCGCCGAGGCGCCGCATGAGCGCCGTCGAGTCCTCGATGTCGGTGAAGACGAACGTCACCGTCCCGCTGGGGAGCGAGGGCATCCCGGCATCGTAGGGAACCGGGCCCGCCGGATGTCGCAGCGCGGGAACGGCGACAATCGGGGCATGGAACGCACCCCCGTCCTCGACATCCGCACCTACCGGATCGCCCCGGGCAAGCGCGAGGAGTTCGACCGGCTCTTCCGCGAGCACTCGCTGCGGCTGCTCGAACGGCAGGGCATTCGCGTCGTCGCCGCAGGCCCGTCGCTCGTCGACGAGGACGGCTACACGCTCGTCCGCTCGTTCGACTCGCTCGAGCAGCGCAGCGAGCAGCTCGAGAGCTTCTACGGGAGCGCCGAATGGCTCGAGAACTACGACGAGCCCGTGACGGCGATGATCGAGGCGTACCAGGTCGTCGTGGTGCCGGCGCCCCGGCGCGGGACCTGAGCACGCTCAGCAGGACGCGGCGAGCCGCCCGGCGAGGGCGCGCACGCTCGCGCGGAGCTCCTCCGGCTGCTCGACGGAGAACGTGCAGCCGAGCCCGGCGAGGACGCTCGCCATCCAGTCGAGCGAGCTGACCCGCATGCGGACGAGCGTCCGGCTGTCGGCCTCGGACAGCTCGGCGAGCGTGGCGGGAAGTCTCCGCGTCGCCTCGTCGAGGGGCAGGTCGAGAAGCACCGAGACCTCGTGGCGCCACGGGGTGCGGGCGAGCGAGCGGCTGATGTAGGCGACCGCGTCGAACCCGTCCGGAGCGTCCACCGCGTTCGCCTTCACGAGCGCCGGGCGGCGCATGCGGTCGACGCGGAACGTGCGCAGGTCGTCCCGCAGATGGTCGAAGGCGGCGAGGTACCACCGGGCCGAGTGGACGACGAGGCCGTGCGGGCTGAGCTCGCGGCGCGTCACCTCGCCCGAGAACGCGCGGTACCCGATGCGGACGCGCCTCCGTCGCCGGATCGCCTCTGCGAGGAGCAGGACCGTCTCCCCGGTCACCGGTGCGCCGGCCGGCGCGGACGCCGTGAAGTCGAGCGCCGCCTCGAGCGCCTCGACCCGCCGGCGCAGGCCCTCCGGCAGCACACGGTGGATCTTCGCCAGCGCGGCCTCGACCGAGTCCGCCGACGTCGTCAGGCCGAGCTGGCCGGAGGCGACGACGCCGAGCGCGACCACCACCGCCTCGTCGTCGCTCAGCATGAGCGGCGGCAGGCGGAACCCGGGCCGGATGCGGTATCCGCCGCCGACCCCGCGCTGGCCCTCGATCGGGATGCCGAGGTCCTGCAGCGCGGTCACGTACCTGCGCACCGTGCGAGCGTCGATCTCGAGCCGCTCGGCGATCTCCCTCCCGGTCGTCAGCGGCCGCGCCTGCAGGAGCTCGAGCAGCTCGAGGAGCCGTGCCGTGGGCCCGAGCACGCACGCAGTCAAGCACACATAGAGGGCGTAGCTCGCCCTATTTCGATCGTAGAGTGGTGGCATCTCGCGACGGCACTTCAGGGAGGTGGAGATGCAGGGAGCGACGACGGTCCGGAGCAGGCCGCGTGGCACGGCTCGGGACTTCGACTTCTGGATCGGCTGCTGGAACGTCCGCAACCGCCGGCTCCAGGACCGGCTCGCGGGGTCGGACGAGTGGGAGGAGTTCGAGTCCACCGTGACGGCGCGGCGCATCCTCGACGGCATGGGGAACGAGGACCGGTTCTGCACGGATCACGACGGAGGCTTCGTCGGGATGTCGTTCCGCTTCTTCGACCCGGACACGAGGCTGTGGTCGATCTACTGGGCGGACAGCCGTCGTCCGGGCGTGCTCGACCCGCCGCTCTTCGGCGGGTTCGACGGCGACGTCGGCGTGTTCGAGGGCGGGGACACCTTCGAGGGTCGCCCGATCCGCGTCCGCTTCGTGTGGTCCCGGGTCGCGACGCCCACCCCGCGCTGGGAGCAGGCGTTCTCCGACGACGACGGTCGGACGTGGGAGACGAACTGGGTCATGGACTTCTCGCGCGCGGGAGAGGGGTCGTGAGCGCGCTCGAGCAGGTCGCGGTCGACGACGAGTACCGGCACCACCCGAAGTTCGCGAGCCCGTGCGCGACGCTGACGCTCGGCGCGACGGTGCTCAAGTGGTACGAGGTCGCGCCGGCCGACGCCCCGGTGCCTCTTGTCGTCCGTGCACTCGCACGGCGCTGCCTCCGGGACGCGACGAAGCGCGGCGCGCTCCGGCTCGGCGGCGACTTCGGCTTCGTCGTGCTCCACCGCTGCGGCGAGGACTTCTACTTCCTCCTCGTCACGAGCTGGCAGAACGACAACGAGCTGTGGGAGACCGTGTACGCGAAGGACGGGGCGGACGCGTTCTTCAAGCCGTGGATCGTCCAGGGCACGCACCGCCCGACGTTCTGCGTGTGGGAGCTCGGCGCGGTGTGCCACGAGCGCCGTGCGTGGATCGAGTACCTGCGCTCGCCCCGCGACGCGGCAGCCAGGCGGGCGTACCTCGCATCGACCTACGAGGGCGAGGTCTGAGGGCGGGGGCCGCCTCCGGGACGCACTAGACTGGCCGCGTGCCCGGGGGTGGCCTCGTCACGACGGTCGTCGGCAGCTACCCGCAACCCTCGTGGCTGATCGACCGCGAGCGGCTCGGCGAGCGACTTCCGCCGCGCGTGCGGGCGCGTGAGCTGTGGCGCGTCCCCGATCCGTACCTCGCCGAGGCACAGGACGACGCGACCCGCCTCGCGGTGCGCGACCTGGAGCTCGCCGGCGTCGACGTCGTGACCGACGGGGAGATGCGGCGCGAGAGCTACTCGAACCACTTCGCGACCGCGCTCGACGGCGTGGACGTGGACGAACCCGGCGTCGCGCTCGACCGCACCGGCCGCCCGAACCCGGTTCCGCGCGTCGTCGGGGCGATCAGGCGCACGAGGCCGGTCGAGGCACCGCACGTCCCGTTCCTGCGCGCTCTCACCGACCACCCGATCAAGGTGACGGTCCCCGGCCCCTTCACGATGACGCAGCAGGCCCGGAACGAGCACTACGCCGACGAGCGCAGCCTGGCGCTCGCGTACGCGGAGGCGGTGAACGAGGAGCTGCGGGAGCTCGAGGAGGCCGGGGTGGACGTCGTGCAGATCGACGAGCCGTACCTCCAGGCGCGGCCGGAGCCGGCCCGCGAGTACGCACTCGAGGCGATCGACCGCGCGCTCGAGGGCGTCGGCGTCGACACCGTGCTCCACACCTGCTTCGGCTACGCGCACGTGGTCAAGGAGCGGCTGAGCGGCTACCCGTTCCTGCGCGAGCTGAACGACTCTCGCGCGACGCACGTCTCGCTCGAGGCGGCGCAGCCGGGCCTCGATCCCGGGGTGCTGCGCGAGCTCCCGGACAAGGTCGTCGTGCTCGGCGTGCTCGACCTCGGCTCGGAGGAGGCGGAGACGCCCGAGGTCGTGGCCGAGCGCATCAGGCGGGCGCTGACCGTGCTGCCCCCCGAGCGGCTCGTCGTCGCCCCCGACTGCGGCATGAAGTACCTGTCGCGGCAGCTCGCCTTCCGCAAGCTCCGGGCGATGGTGGAGGGCGCGCGCCTCGTCTCCGCGGAGCTGGGGCTCTGAGCGGGCGCATGGCCGAGGACGCGACCCGCATCGCCCAGGCCTACCCCGACCGGGTGGAGGTCCGCGGCCGCGACCTGGCAGGCGACCTCATGGGCCGCCTGACCTTCACCGAGCACTTCCATCTCCTCCTCACCGGCGACGAGCCGACGGAGGAGCAGCGCTTCTTCCTCGACCTCCTACTCGTCGCGATCGCGGAGCACGGGCTGATGCCGACGAACGTCGCCGCGCGTATGACCTTCGCGGCCGACCCGGCGTCGCTGCAGGGAGCGGTCGCGGCCGGGATCCTCGGCGCCGGCCCCGTGATCCTCGGCACAGCCGGTGAGTGCGCGCGTCTGCTCGAGGAGCTGCAGGCGAGGGTCGCCGGCGGCGAGGAGGCCGCGACGGTCGCCCGTGAGGCCGCCGGGGCGATCCACGCGGAGGGAGGCAAGGCACCCGGTTTCGGCCACCCCCTGCACCGGCCGGTCGATCCGCGCGCGGAGCGGATCCTCGAGCTCGCCGACGAGCGCGGCGCGAGCGGACCGCATGTGCTGCTCGCGCGCGAGCTGCGCGAGGCCGTGGCGGGGGCCTGGGGACGCCGGTTGACGATGAACGTCTCGCTCCCGCTGGCCGCGGTCCTGCTCGACCTCGGCTTCCCCGGTCCGGTCGTCCGGTCGGTTCCCGTCCTCGCCCGAACCGCGAGCCTCCTCGCCCACCTGGCGGAGGAGCGCGAGGCGCCGCTCGGGCTGCGCCTGGCGGCCGCCGCGGAGGACGCCGTCCGCTACGAGCCGCCTGCGGAGTGATGCTCGAGCCCGAGGTCGAGGCCCGGTCCTGGGAGGAGCAGCTCGCCCTCGACGACGTGAGCTACCGCGCGCAGCTCGGCTACCTGCTCGAGCGCTCCGCCTTCTACCGCGAGAAGCTTCTCGCTGCCGGCGTCGAGTCGGTCGCGGCCGCCGGAGGGCTGGACGGGATCGCGCGCCTCCCGCTCACCGAGAAGCGCGAGCTGCACGAGACCCGCACCGCCGAGAGCCCGATCGGATCGCACCTGTGCGCGCACCCGTCCGAGATCGTCCGCATCTACTCCACGAGCGGGACGACCGGCACGCCGAGCTTCGTGCCGCTGACGGCCGGGGACCTGGAGGCGTGGATCGTAGGGTCGGCGCGGAGCTACGCAGCCTCCGGGATCGCGGCCGGGCAGCGGATCGTCACGACGTACAACGCGGGGCCGTTCGTCGCGGGGGCGGCCCTCGCCGCGTTCGACCGGATCGGGCTCTGCCACGTCCCGGTCGGGACCGGGAACACGGAGCGGCTCGTGCGAGCGGTCGAGCTCCTACGGCCGGAGGCGATCGTGCTCACTCCCTCGTACGCCGCGCACCTCCTGGAGTGGGCGGCCGAGCGCGACGTCGACCTCCGCGGCTCGAGCGTCGAGCGCGTCCTCG
>Ga0208654_1000168_pt1 | contig 10035 bp, 7 predicted proteins | sample MayberryNE_Catta_3_FD_185657 | JGI IMG/M metagenome (GOLD analysis project Ga0208654, IMG submission 185657) | Natural and restored wetland microbial communities from the San Francisco Bay, California, USA, that impact long-term carbon... | ecosystem: Environmental > Terrestrial > Soil > Wetlands...
CACGCCTGAAGGAAAGCCGAGGTAGTTCTCGATCCGGGACGACGTGCCGGCCTGGCCGCCGGGCGCCTCGCGTTCGACGACGATCGTACGGAGACCCTCCGAGGCGCCGTACACCGCTGCTGCAAGGCCTGCGGGTCCTGCGCCGACGATGACGGTGTCGTACGCCGCGGCGGCGGGCTCCGTCGCGATCCCGAGCAGCTCCGCCACGCGCTGTAGCGGCGGTCGCACGACCGTCTTGCCGTTGACGACCCGGACCGCGGGGTAATCGCCCTCTGCGGGCAATGCTCCCGACCACTGCTCCGCGTCCTCCGGCACGTCGGGCTGGAGCCACTTGAACCGGACCTGGTTGCGGTCGAGGAAGCGCCGCAGCTCGCTGCACGACGCGTCCCACCGATAGCCGAGGACGATCGCCCGCTCGGGGGTCGTCTCGGCGACGATGCTACGCAGTCCGCGTGGGCCGCCGATCCGGTTGCTCGCGAGGAGACCCACCTGCCTCCCGACCTCCGGCACCACCGCCGCGAGGGCGTGGTAGTCGTGCGGCTCGATCCGAAAGACGCGTGACGGCTCGGCTGCACGGAACCCGGCAGGACTCGGCAGTCCGAGGACGATCGAGATCTCCCCCAAGACGTCACCAGGCCGCCGCTCGCCGTACACGCGCTCCGCGCCGTCGACGATTCCGACCGCCTCGATCCGACCCTCCAGCAGCCCGAAGAGCGCCGGCCCGTCTCCCTCGTGGGCCACGTACTCGCCGGGGGCGACGCTGATGTCAGCGGCGACACGGCAGAGCCGCTCACGCTCCGCTGGCCCGAGGCTCGCGAACACCCTGATCAGACCGATCTCGTCCGGCGTCAGCATCGAGTGCGGGGCCGCTTGGAGGAGGCCCCGCACGACGCCCCCGGCACCGCCGTCACCTCCGCACGCTCTGGCCTCGACCCCACCACGACGGGAGAACGCTACTACGCCGGTTCCACCCCTCGTGCGAGAGAGCCGCGTCTCCGCGGCTCTCTCCGTGAGTCGAGTCGCGGGGCTGCCGTCTACGAGCAGCCGGTGTTGGTCCCGCAGTCGCGGCAGGTGTAGCAGGAGCCCGTCCGCACCATGCGTCCGCCGCACCTCGGGCACTCGACGGCGTCTTCCCACTGGTTGAAGAGGGCCGTCTGGCCTGGCGGGGGCGCCTCGGTCACCGCGGCGATCGCCGACACAGCCTCGTCCCCCGCGTCGTTGTAGGCCGCGGCGAGCCGCGCCTTCACCTCGGCGGTGAGGATGCCGGCCTCCTCCTGCTGGTCGGTGGAGAGGAACTTCTTCCCCATCCAGCGGAAGATGTAGTCGACGATCGACTTCGCGACGCGGATGTCCGGGTCGTTCGTCATGCCCGAGGGCTCGAAGCGCATGTGGCTGAACTTCGAGACGTACACCTCGAGGGGCACGCCGTACTGGAGGCCGAGCGAAACGGAGATCATGAACGAGTTCATGAGGCCGGCGAGGGTTGTGCCCTCCTTCGCGATGTCCACGAAGATGTCGCCCGGGGTTCCGTCGTCGAAGAGGCCGACGTGGATGTAGCCCTCGTACTCGCCGACCTTGAACTTGCGGCCGACCTCGACCCGGTCGTCCGGGAGCCGCCGGCGCTGCGGGAGCGCGGTCGCCGCGACCGGGGCGAGGGTCGTCGCGCCCGCGTCCGCCTTGCCCGAGAGCGGCTGCGCGACCTTGCAGTTGTCGCGGTAGATCGCGATCGCCTTCACGCCGAGCTGCCAGGACTCGATCAGGAGCTGGGCGATCTCGTCGACGGTGATCTCCTCGGGAAGGTTGACCGTCTTCGAGATCGCGCCCGAGATGAACGGCTGGACGGCGCCCATCATCTTGACGTGCCCCATGTAGTGGATCGCGCGCTCGCCGATCGCACAGTCGAAGACGGGGAAGTGCTCCGGCTTGACGTACGGCGCGCCGACGATCGTGTTCCGCTCGTCGATGTAGGCGACGGTCTCCTCGACCTCGTTCGGTGCGTACCCGAGCTTCTCGAGCGCCATCGGCACGGTCTTGTTCACGATCGTGATCTCGCCGCCGCCGACGAGCTTCTTCGACTTCACGAGCGAGAAGTCGGGCTCGACCCCGGTCGTGTCGCAGTCCATCATGAAGCTGATCGTCCCGGTGGGGGCGAGGACGGTCGCCTGTGCGTTGCGCCAGCCCGAGACCTCGCCGAGCTCGAGCGCGTCGTCCCACGCGCGGCGCGCCGCGCTCAGCAGCTCGCCGGGCACGGACTGCGAGTGATCGATGTTGCCGACCGCTGCGCGGTGCTTCGCGATCACGCCGGTCATCGCGGCCGCGTTGGGCTGGTAGCCCGCGAACGGGCCCATGCGCTTCGCGATCTCGGCCGACTTGCGGTACGCGCGCCCGGTCATGAGCGCGGTGATCGCGGCAGCGTAGGCGCGACCCTCGTTCGAGTCGTACGGGAGCCCGCGCGCCATGAGCAGCGCGCCGAGGTTCGCGTAGCCGAGCCCGAGCTGTCGGTAGGCCTTCGCGTTGCGCTCGATCTCGGGCGTCGGGTACGAGGAGTAGCCGACGGCGATCTCCTGCGCGAGGAAGACGATGTCCACCGCGTGCTCGAACGCCTCGATGTCGAACTCGCCGTCCTCTCTGCGGAACTTGAGCAGGTTGAGCGAGGCGAGGTTGCACGCCGAGTCGTCGATCGACATGTACTCCGAGCACGGGTTGGAGGCGTTGATCCGGCTCGTGTTCGGGAGCGTGTGCCACGTGTTGATGGTCGTGTCGTACTGAACGCCCGGGTCGGCGCACTCCCAGGCGGCCTCGGCCATCTGTCTGAGCAGGCCGCGTGCGTCGGCCGTCTCGACGACGGAGCCGTCGGTGCGCGCGGTCAGGTTCCACTCCTTGCCCTCGACGACGGCCTCCATGAAGGCGTCCGTGACGCGGACCGAGTTGTTCGCGTTCTGGTACTGGATCGAGGCCCAGTCGGGCGAGTCGAGCGTCATGTCGTAGCCCGCCGCCTCGAGGACGCGCGCCTTGCGCTCCTCCCTGGCCTTGCACCAGATGAACTCCTCGACGTCCGGGTGATCGACGTCGAGGACGACCATCTTCGCCGCGCGCCGGGTCTTGCCGCCCGACTTGATCGTGCCGGCGGAGGCGTCGGCACCGCGCATGAAGGAGACCGGCCCGGAGGCGTAGCCGCCCTTCGAGAGCTGTTCCTTGGAGGAGCGGAGCCGGCTCAGGTTCACACCGGAGCCGGAGCCGCCGCGGAAGATGATCCCCTCGCGCCGGATCCAGTCGAGGATCGACTCCATCGAGTCGTCGATGGAGAGGATGAAGCAGGCGGAACACTGCGGCCTGGCCTCGAAGCCGACGTTGAACCACACCGGGGAGTTGAAGGAGGCCAGCTGGTTGACGAGGATCGCCTTCAGCTCGGCCTCGAAGGTGTCGGCCTCTTCGTCAGAGGCGAAGTAGCCGCCCTCGCGGCCCCAGCCTCCGATCGTGTCGACGACGCGGCCGATCATCTGCTTGACGGAGCGCTCGCGCTCGGGCGAGGCCATGCGGCCTCGGAAGTACTTCTGCGCCACGATGTTGGTCGCCGTCTGCGACCAGAACTTCGGGAACTCGACGTCCTTCTGCTCGAACGCGGGACCGTCCTTGCCGGGGATGAATGCATGCCGGAGCTCCCACTCGACCTCCTCGAACGGGTCGCGGCCGGGGATCGTGAAGTAGCGGCGCGGCGCGACGCTCGCCTCCTCCGAGACGACGGTGTTGACCACCTCGGCGGGAGCGTCGGCTCCCTGCGGGGTTTCCTCGACCTGCCGCGCTGTTGCCATCGTTTCCTCCCGAGCCGTGTCCGACATCTACGATCCCCCGCCCGGCGAGACGACGAGCAGCGTACGAGCGGACCAGGGAGGGTAGGCCCCGGGTCGGACGTACAAATTTCTACGCATTTTGCAGGGATTTCGAGGCGGACACGGCCGATCAATTGTACCTGCCTGCGGCCGTCTGCCGACCGCGTCCGCCTCTCACGCCACGCGGTCGAGAGCGCGTGCGACCGATCGCCCCCGACGCCTCAGCGGCTCCCGGGCGCTCCGCTCATCGAGGCCGGGTGGCGCCCCGGCTCGACCGGCGCCACCACTCGAGGCCCGCGGCCGCCAGGAGCGCGAGCGCCATCCCGCCTCCGGCAAGGACGAGCGGCAGCGTCCCCGGCGACGTCGCGGCTCGCGCCGGAGCGGGCGAGGCTGCGGTGGGTCGGCTCCGGGCCGCCTGCTGGAGCGCACGGTTGATCACGTCGGCCGCGTCCGTGTAGTCCCGTAGGTCCGGGGGAAGCGCCGCGACCGCGTCCTCGTAGCACCCCAACGGGTACGTCCGGTCGACGCGGCCGTTGTCGAACCAGTCTGCGAGGACCCGGTCGGAGCAGGACGGGGCAGCTGCCGCGACGGGCGAAGCGACGGTGCCGAAGATGCCCACGAGGGCTGCGACGACGAGACGGCGCACGATCCTCCCGCGTCGGAGGGACGTTCAGTACAGACGCATACCCCGCTGTCGGGTTAGGAAACGCTCAGCGGGCGCCCAGGCGACGAAGGTTCAGCCGAGGAAGTCGTCGTCGTCGGGCAGCTCGTCCTGCGCCGCCTGCCGGCGACGGGCGAGGTAGCCGAGCCCGCCTGCGGAGAGGAGCGCGACGGACATGCCGCCCAGCACGAGAAGCGGGATCGGGACGGACGAGGGGCCGGAGGTGTCGACCTCCGGCGCCGCCTGCGGGCCGCCGCCCGGGTCGCTCGGCGCGCCGGGGCCCCCGGGCGTGCGGGGATCGTCGGTGTCGTCGCCGGGGGTCGGGTCGGCGCCTCCCGGCGCGAGCTCGCCGCGGAGGGCGCTCTGGAGGGCGCGCGAGATGACCTCCTCGGCGTCCGCGTAGTCGCGCAGGTCGTCCGGGATCGCGTCGATCGCGTCCTCGTAGCAGTGGAGCGGATAAAGCCGGTCGATGCGGCCGTTGTCGAACCAGTCCGCCAGCACCTTGTCCCCGCACGCCGTGGCCGCTGCCGCCGAGGCCGGAGTGGGCGTGGCCAGCGCGACGACGGCGCTCGCGACGAGCGCTCCGAGCCCGATCAGCACGGCGGCGGCTCGGTGGGTGTGCGGAGAGAGGGCAGTCACGTTGTCAGCCGGAAAGCGCGGGGGCTCTGCGAGTCTCCCGGCCGGGGGTGATCCGGGCGTTTGGGCAGAGTAAACGATCTGTTAGACGACACTCCCGCTTACCCTTCCCGCGGCGTCGGAAAACGCCGCGACCGATGGTAGCGTGGCGCGCCATGAGTACGGCGCCGGAGCCCTCCGGCGGGGCGCCCGGGGCCGGTGCGATCCTCGTGGCGACGCTCGTCGTGGCGACGCTCCTCGCCGCCGCGTTCGCGGGCGACGGCGCCGACGTCGGAGGGATCCTCCCCGCGGGCGGTGCGGCCGTGGCGGTGCTCGCAGGCGCGCTCGTCGCGGTGGCGCTCGGCCGGCTCCCCCCGCCGCAGGCCGGGCGCTCCGGCTGGGCGCTCGTCGGCTCGACCGTCGCGCTGGCGGCCTGGTCCGGCGCGACCGTGGCCTGGTCGATCGTCCCCGACCGGAGCTGGGACGTGTCGAACCGCGAGCTCGCGTACGCGGCCTTCCTCGGACTCGGGCTCGTGCTCGCCGCTGCCGCCGGCCGACACGCGAGCCGGTTCGGCGCCTCGGCGCTCGCGCTCGTGACGGGCGCGGTGGTCGCCTGGGCGCTCCTCGCGAAGGTCTTTCCGTCGCTCGACCCGGAGGGGGACCGGGTCGCCCGGCTGCGCGAGCCCATCGGGTACTGGAATGCGCTCGCGCTGCTCGCCGACGTGGCGATCGTCCTCGGCCTGTGGCTGGCTGCCTCGCCAGGGCGGCGTGCGCACCTGCGCGTCGCCGGGGCGCTGCTCGCGTACGCGGCGACGCTCACGTTGCTCCTGACCATCTCCCGGGCGGGGCTCGTCGCCGCGGTCGCCGTCGTCGCGCTGTGGCTGCTCCTCGCGGACGAGAAGCTCGGCGGCGCGGGCGTGCTCGTGTCCGCGGCCGGGCCGGCCGTACTCGTGGCCGGCTGGGCGTTCACTCGCCCGGCGCTCGTCGAGGACGTCGCCGCGCGGTCCGACCGCGAGGCGGACGGGCTCGTGCTCGGCATGCTCGTCGTCGCCGGTGCGGCGCTCGTCTCGCTGCTCGTACTCGCGGTCGCGCCGCGCGTGCTCGCGGGAACCGTGAGCGCGCGGGCCGGCCGCCTGCTGGCCGTTGCGGGCGTGGCCGTCGTGCTCGGAGCCGGCGCGCTCGTCGTCGCGGGCGCGGTGCACGCCGTGTCGCAGGGGCGGGACTGCGCCGAGGTGGTCAACGACCCGGGTCGCTTCGGATCGCTCGAGAGCGCGCGTCTCTGCTGGTGGCGAGAGGCCTGGGACGTGTTCGCGGAGGCTGCCCCCGAGGGCGCCGGCGCCGGGTCGTTCGAGGTCGCACGCAAGCGCCATCGCGTCGATGCACGCAATGTCCTCCAGCCTCACAGCCTCCCGCTCCAGGAGCTCGCCGGGGGCGGCGTCGTCGCGCTCGCGCTCCTGCTCGCCCTGGTCGCGAGCGCCGCCGGGGTGTGCGCGCGCGCGCTCCGGCGTCTGGCGGGCGAGGAGCGAGCCGCCGCGGTCGCGCTGCTCGCTGCGCCGGTCGCGTACCTCGCCCACGCGCTCGTCGACTACACGTGGGACTTCCTCGCGGTCACCGCTCCCACCATGGTCGCGCTCGGCGTCGTCGCGGGAGCGGGCCGTCCGAGCGGCTTCGGGCGCCGCCGCGCGCTGCTCGGAGTGGGGGCCGCCCTCGTCGCGCTCGCCCTGCTCGCGTCGTTCGCGGCGCCGCGGCTCGCGGAGCGGAGCGTCCGGGCGTCCACGCGGGCGCTCGACGACGGGGACCTCGGGCGCGCCGGGGATCGCGCGGAGCGGGCGCGTGGGCTGAACCCGCTCTCCATCGAGCCACTCCTTGCGCTCGCGCGGGTCGAGGAGCGGCGCGGGGACCTCGCGGCCGCCACGGAGCGCTACGTCGAGGCCGTCGAGCTCCAGCCCGAGAACCCGGAGACGTGGTATGCCCTCGGCCTCTTCCAGTTCGAGGTGCGCGAGGACATGTGCCTCGCGTACCAGTACTTCAACGAGGCGTGGACGCTCGACCCTGCCGGGACGCAGTGGTTCCCGGGCGGGCCGCTAGACGTCGCCCGCGAGGCCGTGAACGCCGGCGCCTGCGAGAGCGGCTAGGAGGAGCCGAGGATGTACACGAGGTGCGCGCGGCCGAGTGACGGGACGCGCATGCCGTCGAGCGGCCCCACCTGCCTCACGCCCAGGTCCCGCGCGAGCCGGCGGCCCTCTCCCTCGAACCCGGGGCGGTACATGACGAGGCTCCGGCCGAAGTCGGTCCGGGAGGCGTTGCCGACGCGGCCGATCCGGTACCCCTTCCCCTTCACCCGTGCCGCGGCCCCGGCCGCGGCGCCGGTGCGCCCGTTCCCGTTCAGGACGAGCACGATCGTGCCGGAGCGCGACTGCTGCGCGACCGCGGCCGGCCGGCGTACCTGCGTCGCGGGCTTCCGCTCCGCCGAGGAGCGCGAGGCCGCGGGCGCGAGGGCGTGGTCCCGCGCCTCCAGGCGAAGGCGGGATGCGGTCGCGTCGAGCAGCGCCGCGCCGCCGATGACGAGCAGGAGGACGAGCTCGAAGGCGGCGATCCCGGCCGCGACGTAGGCGGCGGTTCGCCAGGGACGGACGAGCGTCTCGGGAGCGGCGAGCGGATGGTCCACGGCCGCTCGATTTCGCGCGCCCCGGCGTCACTCCTGCAAGGTGCCTCACTACGCTTGCGCGGTGCGTGTGCTCCGGCACCCGGCTGGGACGTTCCTCGCCATCCGGGTCGCGTTCCTCCTCGGCACGGCGCTGACCCTCGTCTGGGCACCCGCTCGCGGTGACGGGCTGCTCCCGTACCCGGCGTACGACGCGTTCACCGACTTGCTCTTCGGCGCCTTCGCCCGCTGGGACAGCGACTGGTACCTGTTCGTCGCGGAGCACGGATACGACCCGCAGTCGGCCGCGTTCCTACCCCTGTACCCCGCGCTCGTGTACGCGCTCGGAGCCGTCATCGGCTCGAACCTCGTCGCCGGGGTGCTGATCTCGATCGTGGCGAGCGCGGTCGCGGCCTGGGCGCTCGCCGAGATCGCGCGCCCGCTCCTCGGTCGGGAGGGCGCCGCCGACACGGTGCTCCTGCTCGCCCTCTACCCGACCGCGTTCGTGTTCACCTCCGTGTACTCGGAGGGGCTGTTCCTCGCGTTCGCGGCGACCTCGTTCCTCGCCGCGCAGCGCGGAAGGCCCTGGCTCGCAGGCGCTCTCGCGGGGCTCGCCGTCGGGACGCGGCTCCTCGGGCTCGCGCTCGTTCCGGCCCTCGCGATCCTCCTCTGGCCGCGGGCGCGCGGCGAGCTGACGCGGCTCGCTCCCGTGATCCTGCTCCCGCTCATGGGCCTCGTCGCGGTCACGCTCTGGTACGACGTCGACCTCGGAGACGCGTTCGCGTTCTCGAACGCGCAGCGTTTCTGGGAACGGGACCCGACCTGGTGGGGCCCGCTCGGAGGCCTCTGGAACGAGCTCGCCGCGGTGTGGGACGGCGCAGGCGAGATCGCGTCGCTGCCGCGCGGGCTCGGCGCGCCCGAGGGCTACGAGCGGGACGTCCAGGTCGCGGCCTGGAACGTCGTCGACCTCCTCGCGTTCGCCGGGGCGGTGGCGCTCACCGTCGTCGCGTACCGCCGGCTCGGGCCTGCCTTCGCCGCGTACTCCGTCGTCTTCCTCGTGATCGCGACCTCGGCGCCGGCGCGCGTGATCCCGTTCCAGAGCATGCTCCGCCTCGTCATGGTCGACTTCCCCGTGCTGATCGCGGGCGCCTCGCTCCTCGCCGGCCGGCCCGCGCTGCGCACGGGCGTCCTCGTGACGCTAGGCGCTGTGACGGCCGTCGCCGGCGCGGCCTTCGCCCGCAAGCTGTGGGTCGCCTGAGAGCCAGTCCCAGGTCGCCTGCAGGCCGTCCTCGAGCTCCACCATCGCGCGGAACCCGAGCTCGCTCGCCGCGAGCCCGGTGTCGAGCACGCTTCGCTGCAGCTCGCCTAGTCGAGGGGGCGCGTGCGCGGCCTGCTGCTCGGATCCCGCCACCGTCCGGCAGCGCTCGTAGAGGTCGACGACGGACGTCCCGCGACCGGTGCCGACGTTGAAGACCCCGCCCTCCTGGCCGAGCGCCTGGAGCGTCGCCCGGGCCACGTCGCCCACGTACACGTAGTCGCGGGTCTGCAGGCCGTCGCCGAAGATCCGCGCCTCCTCTCCTCGGGCGAGCGCACCGAGGAAGATCGCGACCACGCCGGCCTCGCCGTGGGGGTCCTGGCGGGGCCCGTAGACGTTCCCGTAGCGAAGCGAGACGTGGATCGAGCCATACAGGCGGTTGTAGGCGCGCAGGTACTCCTCCGCGGCGAGCTTCGCGGTGCCGTAGGGAGAGAGTGGCGTGAGCGCCGCGCTCTCCTTCGCCGGGCCCGCGTCGCACTCGCCGTAGATCGCGCCGCCCGTCGAGCTGAAGACGACCTGGGCCTCGTGGCCACGGGCGGCCTCGAGCACCCGGATCGTGCCGAGCACGTTCACCGCGGCATCGTCCACGGGCTGCTCCACGGACACGCGTACGTCAGCCTGGGCCGCGAGGTGGAATACGGCCTCTGGCCGCACCTCGTCGAAGAGGTCGTCGAGCGGATCGCGGACGTCCTGGACGCACAGTGCCGCCCCTTCCGGGACGTTCTCCCGCTTCCCCGTGACGAGCGAGTCGACCACGGTCACGTCGTCGTCCCGCGAGACGAGGGCATCGACGACGTGCGAGCCCACGAACCCCGCGCCGCCTGTCACGAGCACGCGCACCGGCGCATCCTACGGACGAGCCCGCTCCGGACGGTTTCCCTGTGGAGCGATCGGCAGGAAATTGGCGTCTTAACAGTGCCAGGCACTGTTAAGAGCGCACCGCTCGGCCGCGCGCGCGAACGCCTTAGGA
>Ga0208654_1000170_pt1 | contig 10002 bp, 8 predicted proteins | sample MayberryNE_Catta_3_FD_185657 | JGI IMG/M metagenome (GOLD analysis project Ga0208654, IMG submission 185657) | Natural and restored wetland microbial communities from the San Francisco Bay, California, USA, that impact long-term carbon... | ecosystem: Environmental > Terrestrial > Soil > Wetlands...
TCCGCGACCAGGGCGACGGCGCACTGGAACGGTTCCCCGGGCACGCCGGGATCGGTGCGCGCCATCTGCTCGGCGAACCGCTCCGCCTGCTCGCGTGTGTAGTCGCGCCACGACTGGTAGCGCGCGACGCCGGGGTCCGCCCGGTAGGCATGGAAGGCGGACACGTCGCGGGGCGAGAACCGTCGCAGCCTCAGCCGCTCGGTCACGATCGAAGTGAAGCCCGGGTCTCGCGTCATCGGCGCGCCGTCGAGGTGACGGGCCCGTCGGCGATGCTCGCCGAGATGCGGCGATCGAACGGCATCCGTTGATGCTACGGGGTCGGCGGAGAGCGGCCCTGGGAACATGACGCCGATGTCCGAGCCGATGCCGACCGCACAGCGGGAGCTGCGGGCCGCCGATCTCGAGGCCGTGCAGGAGCAGCTGGCGCGTGAGCCCACCACCCCGTTCGTCGTCGTGGCGCGATGCACCGGCGGGCATCCGCTCGTGATCCGGAACGCGCCGCTCGATGCGCACGGCGATCCCTTCCCCACCACGTACTGGCTCACGTGTCCCGATGCGGTCAAGGCGGTCTCGCGTGTCGAGTCCGACGGCGCCATCGGCCGGCTCAACGATCGTCGGCGCATCGACGTCGGGTTCCGTGAAGCCGTGGAGGCCGCGCACGCCTCGTACGCGCGCGACCGAGCCACCGACCTGGCCGAGGCGGGGGAGTGGGGCGGCGTGGCGGGAACCGCCGTGGGCATCAAGTGCCTGCACGCCCACTATGCGTTCCGGTTGGCCGGCGGCGACGACCCGGTGGGTGCATGGACGGCCGAACACGTCGAGCCGGTGCACGCCGAGGGGCGGTCGGGGCGCGTTGCCGCGATCGACCAGGGCACGAACTCGATCCGGCTGCTGGTGCTCGAGCCGGGTGAGATCCCGGGCGAAGCTCCGACCGAGCTCGCGCGCGACATGGTGATCACGCGGCTGGGCCGCCACGTCGATCGCACGGGCCGGCTCGATCCCGAGGCGCTCAGCCGCACGATCGAGGTGCTGGGGACGTTCTGCCGCCGGGCCCGCGCGCTCGGCGCCGAACGCATCCGGGTCGGCGCAACGAGCGCGATCCGCGATGCCGGGAACCGCGAGGAGTACGCGGCGGCGGTGCGGGATCTTTCCGGCTCGGAGCTCGAGGTGATCACCGGGGAGCAGGAAGCCGCCCTCTCGTTCCTCGGTGGCACCCATGGACTCGACGCCGCCGACGGACCCTTCAGCGTTCAGGACATCGGGGGCGGGTCGACCGAGTTCGTGATCGGCTCCCGGCCGGGGGTGGCCGAGCGTTCGATCTCGACGCGCATGGGCAGCGTGCGCATGACCGAGCGGCATCTGCGGCACGATCCATCCACCGCCGCCGAGCTCGGGGCCATGGAAGCCGGCATCGCCGCCGTGCTCGACGAGGTCGAGGCGACCGTGCCGGTCGCCGGCGCCCGCACGTTCGTCGCGGTCGCGGGCACCGCCACCACCGTGCAGGCGATCGCGCTCGGGCTCGAGCGCTACGACCCGGATCGGATCCATCGCACGTGGCTCTCGCGCGAACACGCCGAGCACGTGCGCGACGCCCTCGCCGAGATGACGAACGCGGAGCGGGCGGCACTGCCGGTCATGGCGCCCGGACGCGGCGACGTGATCGTCGCCGGCGCCGAGATCCTCGTGGCCACGATGCGCCGGTTCGGCATCGAGCGGGCGCTCGTCAGCGAGTCCGACATCCTCGACGGCTTGGCCCTCGAGATGCTCGACCGATAGGCTCTGCCGCCGGATGTCGAAGCGCTCCAGGGACAAGCAGCTCGCCAAGTTGGCGGCGCGCCGCCAGGCCGAGCGGCAGGCGGTCAAGCGCCGCCGAGACATCACGTTGGGCATCGTCGGGGGTATCGGGGGGCTCGCGCTGCTGGTCGTGGGCTACACGATCCTGACCGGGGGCGACGACGGCGAGGCGCAGCCGAGTGCCACCGCCTCGGCGACGCCCCAAGGCGAGCCCGGCACGAGGTCGGGCACGGTCGAGCCCGTGGCGGAGCCGCCGGCGACCGTGGCGTGCGGCGGTGAGGTCCCCCCGAAGGCCGGCGGGAAGCGGCCGCAGTTCGTCGGGCCGCCGCCCATGACGATCGACGCTTCGGTCACGTACACGGCCACGATCGCGACGTCGTGCGGCGAGTTCGAGGTGCTCCTGCGGTCCGACATCGCTCCGCAGGCGGTGAACAGCTTCGTCTTCCTCGCCGGGCAGGGCTTCTACGACGGGCTCACGTTCCATCGGATCGTGCCCGGCTTCGTGATCCAGGGAGGCGATCCGCTCGGCGACGGCTCCGGCGGGCCCGGGTACTCCTTCGACATCGAGACCTCGCCCGACCGCACGTTCGACGCGCCCGGGCTGCTCGCGTACGCGAACAGCGGCCCCGGCACGAACGGCAGCCAGTTCTTCGTGACGCTCGCGCCCACCCCCCAGCTCGACCCTGGGGCCGGCGCCGGCGAGTTCACGATCTTCGGCGAGGTCACCGACGGCCTCGGGGTCGTGCGGCGCATCGGCAAGGTGCCGGGCAGCGAGAACCCCGGCATCCCGGGGGAGATGAGCGTGCCCACCCAGGCCGTCTACATCGACTCGGTCACGATCGACGAACGCCCGGCGTAGGCTCGCCCGTCGTTCGGCCGTGGGGCGGCGGCGCGGTTACCAACCCGACGTGTAGGTCTGCACGTCGGCCACCCCGCAGCCCGCCGACGTCGCGTACTCGGCGCCGTCGCCGTCGATCTCCCGGATGTAGAAGCAGGTGCCCGAGCGGCTCCTGCCCGAGACGAACAGCTCGTTGGTGACCAGGTGCACGTGCACGTAGATCTGGCCGCTCGCCAGTGGGGTGTCGCCGATGTCGTAGTCGAGCGCCGACTCGATCGTTTCGAGCACCATCGGGTCCTCCGTGTAGGTCTCACCATCGGCGAAGAACACGCGCTCGGCGAGGAAGGTGTTCCTCACGTCGGTCTTCACCGCCCCGTCGTTCGCCCGTCGCTGTGCCCCCAGGAAGACCGGCAGCGCGATCGCGAGCAGCACGCCGATGATCAGCACGACGATCATGAGCTCGATCATCGAGAAGCCGCGCTCGTCTGTGCCTCGAAGTGGCATGTACGAGATATCGGCCGTCTGGGGGAGCCGCTGGGTACCCGGAAGGCGGTATCAGCTCGTGCGTGGATCGGCGAGCCACGCGTCGATCTCGCCCTGGATCGCGACTTTCGTCGCGTCGTCGGCGAACGAGCACCGCACCCCGGTCCTCGCGATCTCTGCGAGCGCGTCGTCGGGGAGCCCCCATGCTCGACGGCACGCCTCGAAGACGTCGCCGATCCACGCGCCGAACATCGGGGGGTCGTCGGAGTTCAGCGTGACCACGATGCCCGCGTCGCGCAGCCGCATGAACGGGTGCTGTTCGAGCGACGGGTATACGCCCGTGGCGACGTTCGAGATCGGCGAGACCTCGAGCGGGATCGCGTCGGTGGCGAGGCGCTCGACCAGCCGCGGGTCCTCGATCGCCCGGACGCCATGACCGATGCGGTCGGGCAGGAAGTGCTCGAGCGTCTGCCAGACGTTCTCGGGACCCGCCCATTCACCGGCATGCGGAACCGAGCGGAGCCCCGCGTCCTTCGCCGCGCGGAACACTGGGCCGAACGGGGCGATCTCGCTGCGTTCGCTGCCGGCGCAGTTCAACCCCACGACACCGTCGTCGGCGAACTTCCGGGCGATCTCCAGCGTGCGCTCGGCCGCCTCGACCCCGAGGTCGCGGACGACGTCGGGGGTGACGCGGACGACGGTGCCGTGCTCCCGGCCGCCCGCGGCGAGCCCGTCGAGCATCGCCTCCATCGGCGAGGTCCAATCGTCGTCAAAGGCCACGGCATGGGCCGAGGGGGTGAACACGGCCTCGGCGTAGCGCACGCCGTTGGCGGCCAGGTCCTCGACCACCTCGCGTCCCACCCTCGCGAAGTCGTCGAGCTCGGTCATCAGGTCGCACAGCGCGATGTAGCGATCGATGAAGTCCAGGAAACCGTCGAACCGCCACCGGTCGGAGCCCGCTCCCCACGGTGGCGCGACGCCGTTGCGATCGGCGAGCTCCAGCGCTGTCTCCACTCGCATCGAGCCCTCGAGGTGGATGTGCAGCTCGGCCTTGGGCAGCGTGTGGAGATCCCGCATGGTCGTCCACGATGGTACGCGCAGGCCGGGATAGCATCGGCGGTGCCGCCCGGGTGCCGGAACTGGTAGACGGAGGCGCCTTAAAAGCGCCGGCCCGAAAGGGCGTGTGGGTTCGACCCCCACCCCGGGCACGGAGCCGCGAGGGGTCATCAGCACTGGTGGGATGACTCGGTGACCTGTCGCCCGACGATCGTGAACGCCGCGAGACCCTCGACCGTTCGTCCTGTCGGTATGAGGCTGGCGGACCCCCCTCGGCCACCGAGACGCGGCCGATGCTGGCGTCGGACGGAAGGGAGATGTCGTCATGCCTGTGGCCGATCCTTCATTCGGATGGCAGGAAGCCCTCGCCGCTTTCGGAGTCGTCTCGCTCGTCGCGTTCTCGGTGACGTGGATCGTCACCGACCTCGCCCACGTTCCCCGGACGCCCTACGTGGCGATCCTGACGGTGACGACTGTCGCCCTCTCTGCGGGATATCTCGCGTGGTCGGGCACGAGGGTCGCGGACCTTCTGACGGACGGTTGGGCTCTTGGCCTCGTCGGTGGCGCCATCGCTGCCGGTGTCGTCACCTCGCTCGTCCGTCGCCTCCCCGCCAGACCCCGCCCTGAGGGTGCGCTCGCCGGCCGGCTGCTGTGGGAAGGCGTCGTGTACGGAACGGCGGAAGCGATCCTGCTCGCCACGCTGCCAGTCCTGGCGGTGTGGCAGGCGGCAGATGCCCTCGCCTGGACCGATACGGTCCTGGGGAAGGCAGCCTCTGGCGTCCTCGCCGTCTGCGGGGCTCTCTTCGTGATCCTCGTCCACCACCTCGGCTATCGAGAGTTCCGAGCGAAGACGTCGAGGAAGATGCTCTTCGGGGCGCTCGCCGGATGCGGTATCCAGGCGACCGCGTTCCTCGTTGCGGGAAACGCCCTTGCGCCGATCCTCGCCCACATCGTGCTCCACTGGCAGTTGACGCTCCGCGGGAACTCCATGCCTCCGTCGACGAAGGCTGAGCGTGAGCCACCAAGGGGTCTCGATGTACCGGTTGTGACCGTTCGATCGCGGCCGAACGTCGGATCGTCGGTGTAGCGGCCCGGCTCGATCGGCTACGAGTCGTCGGGCTGTTGCCTCGGCGCACCCCGACACGGCAACGCTGTGACCGAGGGTGGCGGCGTGCCGATGGCGCGCTAACGAAGGGGCTCTAGCGTTCGTGGTGGCGGTCGTCGGTGCGGCGGCGCGCGAGCTCGGCGGTGATGGCCGGCACCACCTGATGCAGGTCGCCGACCACCGCGTAGTCGGCCCTCGCGAGGATCGGCGCGTCGGGGTCGGTGTTGATGACGAGCAGCTTCTTCGCGCCGCGGCATCCGACCATGTGCTGGCTCGCCCCGCTGATCCCGCACGCGATGTAGAGGTCGGGCGCGATCCGCTCACCGGTCTGCCCGATCTGCTCCGCGTGTGGACGCCAGCCTGCGCTCGTGACCGCGCGCGAGACGCCGACGGTGCCGCCCAGCGTCGTGGCGAGCGCATCGAGGTCGCCGAACCCCTCGGCGCTGCCGACACCGCGGCCGCCGCCGACCACCAGCCGGGCATCGCCGAGCGACACCGTGCCGGTATCCATGGCTTCGAATGCCGTCTTGCGCACGCGCTGGTCGTCCTCCGAGAACGGGGGCTCGATCTCGTCGACGCCGACCGCGACCGCATCGGGAGCGGCATCCGCGGCGACGGCGTGCAGGGCGACGGTGAGCAGCGTCAACGGGCCGCCGACGCGCGCGTCTTCGAGCAGGCTCCCGCCCCATCGTTGTCGAGCCAGGTTCCACGCATCGCCATCGCGCTCGGCGGCGATGCAGTTCGCGACGAAGGGCGCGGACGCTCGTGCGCCGACGTGCGCGAGTATCTCGTGCCCGCGGTCGGTGCCCGCGGCCACGACCGCGGCCGACGACGTCGAGGCGGCGAGGTCGGCGAGCGCGTGCGCCCACGCGCCGACGGCGTGACTCTCCTCCGCCCGTACGTGGGTGCCGGCCTCGATCCCGTACCCGCCCGCGGCCTCGAGCGCCTGCACGCCGCCGTCGCCGAAGGCGACTCCGCGCAGCGGCTCGCCCAGGCCCCGTGCGAACGTCAGAGCTTGAAGTGAGGTGCTTTCGACCTCCCCGGCGTCGTGCTCGATCAGGACGAGGATCATCGCTCCACGATCCCCAGCTGCTCGAGCAGATCGACGACGGCCGGCGCCGCATCAGGGCCTCGTCCGAGGACCTGCGCTTCGCTCCGCTGCTCCGGCGGGACCCGGAGCCGGACGGTCTCGACCCGGGGGGTGGGCGCGGCCTGCGGACGCCGGTCGATCTCCTTCTTCCTCGCTTTGAGCCGACCGGGCACCGAGGGGAACCGGGGGAGGTTGATGCCCTCCTTCACGGCGACGACGGCCGGCAGGGGCGCGGTGAGGACCTCCGCGCCTCCCCTGACGTCCCGCCGAGCGGACAGCGTGCCGTCGCCGACCTCGAGGCTCTTCACGCCGCTCACGCACGGCATCCCGAGCGCGTGGGCCACGCGGACGGCGACCTGGTAGTCGCCGGAGTCGGCGGCTTCGTTGCCGAACAGCAGCAGGTGGAACGGCGTGCCGTTGGCCGCCTCGGTGCGGAGCGCCTCCACGATCGCGTCGGCGGTGGCGATCGCGTCCCACCCGGTCGCGTCGGTCTCGAGCAGGATCGCCCGGTCGATCCCGATCGCGAGGGCGTGCTGCAACTGCTCCACGGCGGCCTCGGCCCCGAGCGTCAGCACGACCGAGGAGCCGCCGTGAGCCTCGATCTGCCGCACCGCCTCTTCCACGGCGCACTCCTCGTGGGGGCTCATGGTGAACCCGAGGTGGGTCGTGTCGATCTCCAGGCCGTCGTCCGTCACGACGATGCGCGACCCTGGCGCCGGCACGCGTTTCACGCAGACCAGGACGTTCATCGGCTCACCCCTTCATCCTGGCGTCGTCGGGATCGAACAGCGGTGTCGCGCCGGTGACGGCCACCGTCGCCGGGTATCGCTCGCCGAAGTACTCGACCTGGAGCTTGGTGCCGAGGAGCGCCTGTTCGGGCGGCAGGTAGCTCATCATCAGGTGGGCGCCGACCGAGGGTCCCGACCCGGCGCTGGTCACGTACGATCGGCGACCATGGCTGTCGGTGAGCGGGGCACCCTCCGGGTCGAGCACCGGCTCGCCGCCCATCATGTAGCGCTCGATGCCCCTCGACGACGCGGCGTCGTCGAGGGTGAGCGTGCACAGCGCGCGGGTCGGCTCTGCCTCTCGCTGCCGCAGGTAAGCGTCGCGTCCGATGAAGTCGGCGTCCTTCACGCGCGATCGAGCCATGCCGGCCTCGACGAGGTCGTGCTCGAGATCGAGCTCGCTGCCGTGCGCCCGGTAGCTCTTCTCGAGGCGGGCGGTGCCGGCGTAGGTGCCGATCCCGACGGGAACGATGCCGTGCGCCTGGCCGGCGTCCCAGACCTGGTCCCAGAGGCGGGCGCCCTGCTCCATCGGCACGTACAGCTCCCAGCCCAGCTCGCCCAGGTAGGAGATCCGCGATGCCAGCACGCGCAGTGGCCCCATCTCGATCGTGCGGCAGGTGGCGAAGCGGAACGCATCGTTCGAGACGTCGTCTCCGGAGACGGTGCCGAGCACATCGCGGGCCTTCGGCCCCCAGAGGCCGAGCGTCCACAGCGCCGAGGTCGCGTCGAACAGCTGCGCCGAGCCGTCGGCGGGTAGGTGGTCCGAGAACCACTTCTTGTCTGCCATGCCCGAGCCGCCGCCCGTGACGATCCGGAACCACCGCTCGCCCAGACGCATGATCGTGATGTCGGCCTTGATCCCACCGGCCTCGTTGAGCGCCGGGGTGTAGACGACGCGCCCGACGGCGACGTCCATCGGCGAGACGACCATCCCGTCGAGGTACGCGAGCGCGCCCGGCCCCGTCACGTCGAAGATCGCGAACGCCGACAGGTCCACCATGCCCACCCGATCGCGGAGCGCGAGGTGCTCGGCGTTCACGATGGGGGACCACCAGCGCGACTCCCACTCGCCCTCGCGGGGCATCACGGCGTCGCCGTAATCGCCCAGCAAGGCCTCGTTGACGCCGTACCAGTAGGGCCGCTCCCACCCGGCGGCCTCGTAGCAGACCGCGCCGAGCGCCTGCTCCCGATCGTGACATGGGCTCAGGCGCACGTTCCTGTTCGAGGACCACTGCTCCATCGGGTGCACGATCCCGTAGGTCTTGTTGAAGCCCTCGGCGCTCCGCGACGTCACGTGGAACGACGTCTTCTGGTGGTCGTAGAAGCGCGCGATGTCGGCCCCGTGGACGTCGATCTCGGGCTTGCCGTCGGTCATCCACTCGGCGACGGCACGGGCGATGCCGGGAGCCTCCTTGATCCAGATGGCGGCCGCCGACCACAGGCCTCCGACCTCCGGCGTCTCACCGAGGATCGGCATGCCGTCGGGCGTGAGCGAGAGCAGCCCGTTGATCGCGTAGCGGATGCCGACGCGTTCGTCCTCCAGGACGCTCGGGATCAGCTCGAGCGCCTGCTCCATCTGGGGGTCGAAGTCGTCCTGGGTGAAGGGGAGCTCGGTCGGCGACAGCGCCGACTCCTCGATCGAAGGGATCGCGTCGGGCTCCATCAGTATCGGCCGGTGCGCGTAGGACCCGATCTCGAGGTCGCCGCCGTGCTGGCGCTCGTACATGTTCGTGTCCATGTCGCGCACGATCGGGTAGGCGATCTCGCCGATCGTGTCGGCGAACAGGGGCACCGGCCCGACGCTGATCATCTGGTGCACGGCCGGCGTGAGCGGGATCGACGCGCCGGCCATCGCCGCGATCGCTGGGCTCCAGATGCCACACGCGATCACGACCGTCTCGGCCGTGATGTCGCCTCCTGTCGTGCGGACGCCGCGCATGTGCCCGTCGACGACGTCGAGGCCCGTGATCTCGGCGCCGGCCATGACGGTGAGGGCCCCGAGCTCGGTCGCCTTCTCCCGCATCAACGTGCCGGCCCGCAAGGAGTCGACCACACCCACACCCGGGGTGGAGAAACCCCCCAGGATCACGCCGGGATCGACGTAGGGGACCATCTCGGGCACCTCGGCGGAGGACAGCAGCTGGGAGTCGATGCCCCACGAGATGCTCGACGCCATCCGGCGCTTCAGCTCCTCCATCCGCTCGGGGGTCCGAGCGACCTCGATCCCGCCGCTGCGCGTGAACACGCCCAGCTCTTCGTACTGGCGGACGCTGTCGCTGGTGAGGTCGGTCATCTCCTTCGAGTGGTCGACGAGGAAGATGAAGTTCGAGGCGTGACCGGTGGAGCCGCCCGGGTTCGGCAGCGGCCCCTTGTCGACCAGGACGATGTCCTTCCAGCCGTGGAGCGCCAGCTGGTAGGCGAGGCTGTTGCCGACGATCCCTGCGCCGATCACGACGACCTGCGCGTCCGAAGGTGTGGGGGCCATCCCTGCTTCCTTCCGTGACTGTGGACATCAGTCTCGCATCCCGGCCGATGGGCGCCACGGTGTGCTCCCCCGCGAGCCGTCGGGGCCCCCTTCAGTCGGTCCAGCTCGCCGTCGGGCTCGCAGGCCCGGCTCGTCTCGGTGCTCAGCCGCCGGCGGCTCAGGTCCAGCATGCCTTTACGGGATGCAGCTCGGCATTCGGCAGGGCGTGTGGGTAGCATGGCCGTCTCGAACACGGCCATCACTTCGCCTCCATGCGTGTGAACCGAGGCCCTCCCGTTGACGTCCCGCCCCGCGAACGTGCCTTGGCCGACGTCCGCCGGTCGTCCACGCGGACGCACCCGCGGTCGTCGCGCTCCCACCCCGGCG
>Ga0208654_1000173_pt1 | contig 9914 bp, 5 predicted proteins | sample MayberryNE_Catta_3_FD_185657 | JGI IMG/M metagenome (GOLD analysis project Ga0208654, IMG submission 185657) | Natural and restored wetland microbial communities from the San Francisco Bay, California, USA, that impact long-term carbon... | ecosystem: Environmental > Terrestrial > Soil > Wetlands ...
CTCGCGAGGGAACGGGTCGCCCCGAGATCGCTGAGCTCGATGCGCTCCCTCGTGCGCCCTCCCCACCCGGTGTTGGATCTCGCAACCGTCTCCAGGCTCGCGCGGTTGCTGCGGGAGATGTCACCCCATCTCCTGATCACCCACCAATCGAAGGCGGGGGTGCTCGGGCGGATGGCGTCGACGCGGGTCCGGCGGGCCGGGGTCGTGCATTCGTTGTCCATGGCCAGCTTCGGTCAGGGCTACCCACGGTCGCACGACCGCCTGTTCCGCTCGGTGGAGGCGAGGTTGGGCGGGCGCACCGACGCCTACGTCGTCGTCGGCACCGATCTGGTCCGCCGGTACACCGATCTCGGGATCGAGCCGGCGAAGTTCCACGTCGTGCGATCCGACGCGCACGTGCACGCCTCGGCTGCCCCCGACGTCGAACGCGTTCGTCGGGAGCTGGGGCTGCCGGGCGACAGGCCGATCGTCCTCTGCCTCGGGAGCCTGGAGCCGCGTAAGAACGTCCTGCAGCTCCCCGACCTCCTGCAACTCCTGGCCGACGCGCCCCTGCCGGTGCGACCGTTCCTCGCCGCTGCCGGACAGGGACCCCTTCGAGGTGAGCTGGAGGCGGCGTTCGTCGCCCGCGGCCTCGCCGACGACGCATCGGTGCTGGGCTACGTCGACGATCCCGTCTCGCTGATCGCCGCCGTCGATGCGATCGTCCTGCTCAGCAGGGTGGAGGGGTTGCCGCAGGTATTGGTCCAAGCCGCGTCGGTCGGAACCCCGTTCGTCGCCTACGAGGTCGACGGTGTGCGGGAGCTCGTGGAGCTGGGGGCCGTGGGGCACGTCGTCGCTCCCGGCCGGCTCGGGGACGCCGCGGAGGCGCTTCGGGCCACGCTGGCGGGAGAGCGCCCGGCTCCCGTGGCGAACCTCGCGTCGTGGTCTCCCGATGAGATCGTCCGGCGGTACCGCGAGGTGATCGGGCCGTTCATCGGAGTCTCGCCGAAGGTTCCCGGCTCACGCTCCCGAGGCGAGGAGCGCGGGGCGAACGCGTCGATCGAGATGCCAGGAGACCTGACGCGCAAGTCCGTCCCGCAGCCCGACGGCCGGCTCCCAGTCGAGGAGCGATGCGGCTCGATCGGCCGAGCCACCCGTGCGCACCACGTCCCCGGCGGCCTGAGGCCGTCGGTCGAGGGTGATCGGTGAATCGGTCAGCTCCTCGATGATCTCGATGACCTCCAGCACGGTCGTGGCCGTGCCGCCGGCGACGTTGAGGACCGTGGCGGGCGCGACGTCGGCGCCGGCGGCCGCGAGGTTCGCCTCGACGATGTCGCCGACGAACGTGAAGTCGCGGATCTGGCGGCCGTCGCCGAACAGCGGGAACGCGTCCCCCGAGAGCGCGGCCTCGATCAACCGATGCATCGCCATGTCGGGTCGTTGCCTCGGTCCGAAGACCGTGAAGTACCGCAAGGACACCACTGGCAGCCCGCGGGTCCGCGCGTACACGCCGCACAGGTGCTCGGCGGCCAGCTTCGTCACACCGTAGGGACTCTGCGGCCTCGGAAGGTCGTCCTCGGTCGTCGGATACGCCGGCGCGTTCCCGTAGACGGAGGAGCTGGATGCGTACACGACGCGTTCCAGAGCCACCTCGCTCGCGGCTTCCAAGAGCCGCTGGGTCACGAGGACGTTCTGCCTCAGGTACGAGTCGAAGCCGTCTCTCCATGAGGCCCGAACGCCGGGTTGCCCGGCCTGATGGAACACCGTGTCGACGTCGCCGAGCAGCCCGACGAGGTCGACGGTCGCGAGATCGCCCTCGATGAGCCGACACGATCCGAGGCGGCGGAGCGCCTCCCAGTTCGAACGCTTCTGCTCGACGTCGTAGTAGCTCGAGAAGGCGTCGATCGCGACCACGCCGTGACCCTCGGCGTCGAGCCGCTCCACCAGGTTGCTTCCGATGAAACCGGCTGCGCCGGTCACGAGCGCTCGCATCGCCGTCCTCGCTCCTCCCCGACGGGTTCGACGGCATCGGAGCCTCGCTCGCGGCCGGTCCTCGAGCCGGGGCGCCGTCGACCGTTCGCCGACGACGCTATGACCGACCGGACCAGGAAGCATCCTGCGCATCGCGTAGTGCTCCTACGTCCCTCGGCGTCCGCCGGGGCCGGAACAAGAACCGGCCCGCGGGGGTTGAACCGCGCGTGACGAACGACGCGATCATCATGCCCGCCCTCTACCTCGGTCACGGGGCTCCGCCCCTGCTCGACGACGAGCGCTGGACGAGCGAGCTCGAGGGGTGGGGCGCCCGGCTCCCCAGGCCGCGCGCGGTGCTGATCGTCTCGGCACACTGGGAGTCGGCCCCGCTCACGCTCGGCGCGACCGAAACCGGCACCCCGCTCACGTACGACTTCTACGGCTTCCCCGAGCGGTACTACCGCATGACCTATCCGTCCCCGGGGGCCCCCGAGCTCGCGGCGCGCGTCAAGGCGTTGATGCCCGACGCCGAGACCGTCGCCGAGGCCCCGGGGTACGGGCTGGATCACGGTGCGTACGTGCCGTTGATGGTGATGTATCCCGAGGCCGACGTGCCGGTGCTGCAGATGTCCATGCCCTCACTCGACCCTCAGCGTCTCTTCGATCTCGGACGACGGCTCCGCCCGCTGCGTGAGGAGGGGGTGCTCGTCATCGGCTCGGGGTTCCTGACCCACGGGCTCCCGTTCATCACCGATTGGCGAACCGATGCGGCCCCGCCGGGCTGGTCTCGCGAGTTCGACCTCTGGGCCGCCGAGGCGCTCTCCAGGGGCGCGATCGACGAGCTGATGGACTTCCGGCGTCGCGCACCGGGCATGCCCTATGCGCATCCCACGACCGAACACCTCGCTCCGCTGTTCGTCGCGCTGGGTGCGGCCGGCGACCCGGAATCGACGCCCGACACGGCGATCGAGGGGTTCTTCATGGGGCTCGCGAAGCGCTCCGTGCAGATGGCCTGACCGAGCCGGGGCCGGACGACAGGCACCCGTGCGGCGCCACCGCTACGGCAGCAGCGTGACCACCAAATGAGGGGTGAACTCCGCGTCGGCGTCGCGTGACCTCCACTTCACACCGTCAGTCGAGGTCGTGGAGATGCGCAGGCTGTACACGCCGTCGCTGCGGATGAGGCTCGAGAGGTCGACCTCGTACCAGGTGTTCGTCCCGACCGAGCCGAGCGTGGCGACCGGCTGGGCGACGGCGGCGGGAGCGTTGTCCCAGGTGACGCCCGTCTCGGTCCAGCTCGTATCCGACGTCGCCGAGAACACGCCCCCGAGGTCGGACGCGCCCGTGTTGAACAGCCGGAGCTTCGCCGTCGCCACGGTCCGCGATCCGATGCCCGATACGGAGAACTTCATCATCGCGTGTTCGCTCGGGGAGGAGTCGATCGAGAGCGAGGAGCTCGTGCCGTAGTTCGACGTGGGCGAGCCCGCGCGGATCGTGGCGTCGGCCGTCGGGACGAACGTGAGCTCGCTCCCGGGTTCGGTGGTCGCGACCGCGGTGTTGGAGGGTGCCGAGACGTTCCCCGCGTGATCGACCGCTCGGACCACGTACTGGTACGTCGACCCGGGCGTCAACGATCCGTCGAGGAACGTGGCTCCGGTCGTCGTACCGACCGCCGCGCCGTTGCGGATGACGTTGTAGTGGTCGACGCCCACGTCGTCCACGCTCTGCGTCCACTCGAGGTCGACCCGGTCTCCCCCCATCGGGGTCGCGACGAGGTTCGACGGAGCCGACGGCGGGGTCGAGTCGCCGCCCGGCGCGCCGCTCGCGCTGATCGTGAATGAGTCGCTGACGCTGCCGACGCTCGGCACGAAGGTCGCGTCGAGGCGATCGGCCGTCACCGTGTACTTCATGACGCCGTTCCCGGTCCCCGCCGTCGTCACGAAGTACGGAAGCTCGGGGTCGGCCTTGATCGAGGAGCCGGAGCGCCCGAAGGTCCCGACCACCTGCACGACCGTGCCCGCTCCCTTCTCCATCACCCCCACGCCGCTGTCGGCCACGCAGTCCTGGTCGAACGCCCCGATCACGAACGACGGGCAGGTCCCCGGCGCGAGGGCGAGCTGCTTGCTCCGTTGGTAGTTGTGATGGTGGCCCGCCAGGACCAGGTCCACCCGCTTCTCGAGGAGGAGGTTGAACAGCGGCTGGCCGATCGGGCATCCGGAGTTCGAGGCCGAGATGCACGGGTAGTGCATCCCGACGACCACCCATCTGATGCCCTCGGCGCGAGCCGCATCGATCGAGTCCGAGAGCCATCGGTAGTTCGCGTCGTTGAGCTTGTACCCGTACGTGAAGTTCTCGATCGTGAGGTCGGGCGAGATCATGAACACCCGCATCAGGGGACCTCCCGCCGGGTAGTCGAAGTAGTACTCGCCCGCGTACGTCTGCTGCGGGCCCAGGGTCGATCCCATCCGGTCCGGCAGGCAGGCCGCATAGTTCATGATGTATCCGTCGCCGCCGTCCTGGTCCTCATGGTTCCCGGCCACCAGCTGGAACGGGTAGTTCGGTCCGAGCGTCGGCAACCCGTTCTTCACGTAGTCGCACCACGCGGCTTCGTTGGGCACCTCGCCGTAGCCGAGGTCTCCAAGCGCCAGGAAGAAGTCCGTGGCCGAGGCGTCCAACGCGGCGAGGCTCGCCGTCGCCCTCGACGTCGTGCCGGCGTCCCCGGCCGCGGCGAACGTGAACGACCTGGGGGTCGGGGGAGCGACGGGGGTCGTGACGTCGGCCGGCTCCGAGGGATCCGACCGGTTCCCTGACGGATCCACCGCGATCACCGTGTACCGGTACGTGGTCTCGGCGGCGACGCCGTCGTCGACGTACGTCGTGCCCGTGGTGGTGTCGATCTCCGTGCCGTCGCGGGAGATCGCGTATCCCGCCACGCCGACGTCGTCCTGGCTCGCCGACCAGCTGAGCTCCACGCGGGTGGGGCCGGTCGCGGTCGCCACCAGGCCGGTCGGGGCGGTGGGGGGAGCCGTGTCCGGCACGTTGTCGACGAGCACGGTGACCGGCTGGGACGTGCCCGCGTTCCCGGCGGCATCCCGCGCGACGGCGGTGAGCTCGTGCGCACCGTTGGCGACCGACGACGAGTCCCATGGGATCACGTAGGGCGCGGTGGCGTCGGACCCGACCGTCTGACCGTCGACCTGCAGGTCCACCGACACGACCCCCACGCCGTCGGCGGCATCGACGCCGACGTCGATCGATCCGTTCACCGTCGCGCCCGGCGAAGGCGACGAGATCGAGGCGGTCGGCGCCACGACGTCCGTGGAGCCGACCGCGACCACGAGCTCGGGTCGGACGCCGACCGCGCCTTCCTTCGACCGGAACGAGATCTTGTTGCTCGCCGGGGTGGCGATCCGCAGACCGAACTGGCCGTCTCCCGTCACGAGTGTGGACAGGTCGACCTCGTACCAGTTCCCGGCCACGATCGGGCCCAGCGTCGCGAACGCCGGAGAGTCGGCCGGCGGCGCCGAGTTCCAGGTCATGGTGCCCTCGCTCCACGTCGTGTCGGCCACGCGTGAGAACTCGCCACCGAACGAGGCACCGTCGGTCACGTACAGGCGGAGCTTCGCGCTCTCCACGGGATCGGTTCCGATCCCGGAGACCGTGAATCGCATGAAGGAGTAGCGCGCGGGGGAGTTGTCGGCAGAGAGCGACTTCTCGGAGCCACCGGTCGCGGTCGGCTGATCGGCCCGCACCGTCGTGTCTGCGGCCGGTGCGAACGTGAGCGTGCGGGGCGCCGCGGTGGACGGTGGCGCGATCAGGACGCTCGAGGCCGTCGCGACGAGCGTGAGCGCCACGAGGATCGCCGAGCGAGCGTTCCGTCTTCCTCTGGTTCGCACGTTCCTCCCGATCCGTCGCCCGTCCGGACCCTACGGGACCCTCGCCCGGCCCACCCCATGCATGCTGCGTAGCGCCCCTACGTCCTGCGCTGCCATCCGCTTCGCGTTCGATGCTGAGCGCGTAGCGCATCTACGACGATCCACGCATGCCTCGCCGAACGGGGACGTCGAGACTCCTCGATACGTCGTGACCGGGGCACTCGTTGCCGCCGGATCGACGGAAGCGACGGAGATCGGGGCGCGAGTGGAGACCTGGCACGAGGCGGCCGCCATCATGGGTGGGCGATAGCGCGTGGCTGTGCGCCGTCTCCCCACGGCCCCGACGTTCGGCGGGCTGACCTTCACCCGGGTTCTGCCGCTCCGGACCGTCGTCCAGGTCGCCGACTGGTGCGCGCTCCTCGCGGCGGTCGTCGTCGCGGGCGTCTCCCCGTGGACGTTCGCCTACGGCTGCATCGTGTTCCTGGGTCTGCATCTCGATCCCGCACGATCGGGCAGGATCCGCCCGCAGTTGTCCACCGACGCGGGGTGGCTGCTCGCCAGAGCAGCCGTGCCCCTGATCGTGCTGATGCCGGCGGCCGCCGCGCTCGGCGCCGATCCGGACTGGGCCACGCTGTGTGCGGTGGCCGTCGCCCTGTTGCTCGTCGGCCGTGGGGCGGCGTACGCCGCCTCGCGAAGGGCGCGCAGGACGGGGGTCGTGGCCGAGCCCACGCTCATCGTCGGCGCGGGCGAGGTCGCGGACCAGCTGGCCGAAATCCTCGCCGACCATCCCGAGTACGGCATGCGCCTCCTCGGCTCGGTCGACACTGACGGACGCAACGTGGGGGACGTGCCGATGCTGGGCGATCCTCGCGACCTCGGGACGCTGATCGAGACCCACGGCGTTCGTCGGGTGTTGATCGCGTTCGGCGTCTCGGACCGTGATCTCGTCGCCACGCTGCGCTCGGCCGAGCGCACGTCCGCTGAGTTCCACGTCGTGCCTCGACTCTGGGAGACCGGTGTCGCCGCCGGCGGGGGTTCCAACGTGGACGACGTCTGGGGGATCCCGATCGTGCAGCTCCGCAGGCCGATGACGCGCTCACGCAATCGGCTCGTGAAGCGATGCTTCGACGTCGTGGCCGCGTCGTTGCTGCTGGTGGTGACGTCGCCGTTGCTGCTCGCGCTCGCCGTCGCGGTGCGCCTCTCCGGCCCAGGCCCCATCCTGTTCCGTCAGAAGCGGGTCGGTCTGGACGGCACGCCTTTCGAGATCCTGAAGTTCCGATCGATGCACGAGATCGAAGATTCGGACACGAGGTGGACGGTCGACGGCGATGACGGGGTGACCGGCGTCGGCAAGGTGCTGCGAGCGACGAGCCTCGATGAGCTTCCCCAGCTGTGGAACGTGATGCGAGGTGAGATGTCGCTCGTCGGTCCCCGGCCGGAGCGGCCGCACTTCGCCGATTCCTTCGCCGCGACGATCCCGCGATACGACGATCGGCATCGGGTCCGGGCCGGCCTGACCGGGCTCCCGCAGGTGAGCGGTCTGCGTGGCGACACCTCCATCGAGGATCGCGTTCGCATGGACAACGTCTACATCGACGGGTGGAGCCTCTGGAACGACTGCACGATCGTCCTGCGCACCGCCAGGTGCGTGCTGACGGGAGCGGGCGAGTGATCACGGGATCGACCCGGTCGACCGACCTCGAACAGCGAGATCGGACCCTGCCCGACTTCCTGCTCATCGGAGCGATGAAGTGCGGCACGACGAGCTTGTACCACTACCTGCGCGACCACCCCCAGATCTTCATGCCGGCGATCAAGGCACCCGAGTTCTTCGCGGAAGAGGGCAACTGGGGCCGGGGGATCGCATGGTATCGACGTCAGTTCGAGGGCGCAGGCGACGACGTGGTCGCGATCGGCGAGGCGTCGAACGTGTACACGAAGTTCCCGCGGTATCAGGGCGTGCCGGCCCGGATCGCGCAGCACATCCCGCGCGCCCGCCTCGTGTACGTCGTGCGGGATCCCATCGACAGGATCCGTTCGCACTACCAGACGCGGCTCACCGAAGGAACGGAGCGCGCGCCCATCGGCCGCGCCGTCCGCGAGAACCCGATCTACGTCGACTACAGCCGCTACGCGATGCAGCTGGATCGCTACCTCGACCATTTCCCTCGAGAGCAGCTCCTGGTCATCACGGCCGAGGACCTTCGAGGCGACCGGCTCGCGACGATCCGGGCCGTGTACGCGTTCCTCGGGGTGCGCCACGACCACGTGCCGGGCGACCTGGACCGGGTGTTCTACGAGACGAGACACCGAGCGCCGAGGTCGCCGGTGCCGGTGTGGCTCCGCAAGGGACTCAAGCGACACCTGCCGGCCGCGAAGCGGGCGAAGGAGCTCGAGAACAACCTGATCCGCGCGATCCGGGGCCTGCGCCGCTCGTCCGAGGCGCCGCCGCCGTTGCCGGAGCGACTCGTGATCCCCGACGACGTTCGGGCCGAGCTCGCCGACACCCTGCGTGAGGACGTGGGGAGGCTGCGGAGCTTCCTCGGCCCCGGTTTCGACGGTTGGGGGATCGCATGAGGCGATGGCCACGGCGAGGGGGTGCGTAGAACGGCGAGTTCGCGCGCCAGATCCTCCTACGCCGTTTGCACGTCCCCCCCGACGTTCGCCGCTGGTACAGATGCATGGTTGGCCTGCCGACCCGAGGGAAGCGGTGGGGCGAGAGACGTTCGCGTCGAGAGCGCGGTGCTCTCGGCGTGAGCCTGCCGGAACCGCGCAAGGGAGGATCCGAGATGGTGGGGAGTCGGGCTCGGCGATCGATCGCACGCTCGCTGGGCGTGGTCCTCGTCCTGGTGGTGATGGGGACGGGCACCGCGCAGGCACTGATCGATACGGCTGAGCCACAGCTCTCGGTGAACCGCCTCATCCGCACGTCGCCGTTCCAGGGAACGTCGACGACCGTTCGCGACAACGAAGGCAGCGCTTACGTCGCGAGTGACGACGCGATATGGATGGCTTCCGACAACGACGACGCGCTGTTCGAGATCGACCGGACGACCGGAGCGCTGCGCCGGAAGGTCGCGCAATCGTCCTTCGTCAACGCGCCACGCTTGGGCGTCGGGGGCAGCGCGGGCCAGTCGCGCACCGAGGACCTCGAGGCGATCGCGTACGACGCGAACGCCGACGTCCTCTACGCGTTCTCCGGGAGCACCGGCGGGGTCCCGACCGTGTTCCGACTGCTCCGCGACGGCGGCCACCGGTTCCAGGTCGAGTCCTGGCAGCCGATGCCGTCCGAATGGACCGGTGCGGGATGGCGCTCGGCCGACGGCCTCACGTACGTGGCGAACGGCTCGACGATCCGCACCTACCATTTCGCCACGAACACGCTCGGGCCCTCGTTCTCGATCTCGGGGCTCTCCAAGATCTTCGGGCTCGACTTCGACGATGCGACCGGTGACCTGCTCGCGGTCAACGGCAGCGAGCGTCTCTACCGGGCGTCGATGACCACCAGGACGCTCCGGCCGGGTTGGAACGGCATCAGCCTCACCGGTTTCGGCTTCCTCGACACCCGAGCGGTCGAGGTCATCGGCGAGCAGCTGTTCGTGACCGACGGCGCCGATTCGAGCGCGCGGCCCACGTCGGATCCGATGTCCCACGCGATCGTCGTTCTCGACGTCACGGGGCCCGCCGGGCCGGCTCCCACCGCGAGCTTCACCGCGACGCCGACCACCGGAACCGTGCCGCTGACCGTGAGCTTCACCGACACGAGCACCGGATCGCCCACGAGCTGGAGCTGGACCTTCGGCGACGGCGGCACGTCCACCTCACGCTCGCCCTCGCACACGTACACCGGCACCGGAACGTTCACCGCCACGCTGACCGTCACGAACGCGCTGGGGTCGTCCTCGACCTCGCGCACGATCACCGTGACGTCGACGGCGGTCATCTCGCCCTCCGACGACACCCAGCTGAATCTCTCGGGGTCACTCGTCCCGGGGTCGGCACCGTCCTTCAGCGTGGACGGGTCGCCGGTGAAGGACGGTCTGCTCAGGTTCGATGTCGACGTCTCAGGCCGGATCACGAGCGTCAAGC
>Ga0208654_1000184_pt1 | contig 9702 bp, 10 predicted proteins | sample MayberryNE_Catta_3_FD_185657 | JGI IMG/M metagenome (GOLD analysis project Ga0208654, IMG submission 185657) | Natural and restored wetland microbial communities from the San Francisco Bay, California, USA, that impact long-term carbon... | ecosystem: Environmental > Terrestrial > Soil > Wetlands...
TTCGCGGAGTCGCAGCTGATCGTGGACGAGTCGTGGGCGCTCTCCGGCCGGAGCGGCCGGTTCGAATGGCCGGTGCTCGTCGGCGCGGGACTGCTCCTCTACCTGCTCTGGGTCGCGAGCACCGCCCTCGGCACGGTCGCGGGCGGTGCGCTCGACGACCCCGGAGCGCTCGGCCTCGACGCGGCGTTCGCTGTGCTCTTCCTCGCGCTGGCGCTCCCCTACCTGCGAGACCGGCGGACCCTGCAGGCCGCCGCGCTCGGCGCGCTCATCACGTTCGCGCTCATCCCGGTGGCGCCGGTCGGCATCCCGATCGTCGCCGCGGCCGCCGCCTGCCTCCTGGGGCTGCGTCGATGAGCGTGTGGATCGTCGTCGCGGTGGTCGGGGTGGTGACGATGCTCTTCAAGGCTGCCGGGCCGGTGTTCCTCGGCCGCCGCGCGCTTCGCGGACAGGCCCAGGCGGTCGTGGAGCTGCTCGCGCCCGTGCTGCTCGTGGCGCTCGTCGTGACACAAACGTTCGCCACGGGCGACGAGCTCGTCCTGGACGAGCGCATCCCGGGCGTGGCCGCGGGCGCGCTCGCGGCGAGGAAGCGGGCGCCGATCGTTCTCGCGATGGCGATCGGGGCCGCGGTCACGGCCCTGCTTCGCGTCGTCTAGCTCAGGCGCCGCGCTGGCGCCACAGCACCGCAGCCGCTGCGACGGCCTCGGCGAGGACGCTCAGGAGCCCGATTGCGACGAGCCACAGTCGAACGTGCCGCATGCGATGAGTGATCGGCTCGAACGCGGCTGCTCTTTACAGTGCCTGGCACTGTAAAGGCGTCGAGTGAGCGCCAATCGCTCCACAGGGCCAATCGCTCGATAGGACAGTGCGTCAGCCGGGCGGGCGGAGGACGGCGAACGGGTCCGTCACCTCGAGTCGCCGCGTACGGAAGCGGAACGCCTCCGCCGGTCGCCCCCCCGAGGGCCCGTGCGTCCGCCGCTCCCCGGTTGGCTCGATGGCGCCGCGGCGGAGGAGGACGCGCTTGAGGTTCGTCGCGGAGAGCTCGTACCCGAGGGCGGACTCGTAGACGTCGCGGAGCTCGGCGAGCGTGAAGGTCTCGGGAGCGAGCGCGAACCCGAGATTCGAGTACGAGAGCTTGCCGCGGACGCGCTCCCGCCCCGCCAGGACGATTGCGCCGTGGTCGAAGGACGTCGCCGGCAGCTGGTCGACGGGATGCCACGACGTATCGGCCGGCACGTCCGGGTCGAGGCCGAGCGGGACGAGTCCGAGGTAGACGGTCGCGAGCTCCCAGCGGTCGGGGTGGCGCGACGGGTCGCTCCACGTCCCGAGCTGCTCGACGTGCGCGACCTCCCGCACGTCGACCTTGGTCGCCAGGTGGCGCAGGATCGACTGCTCGAGCGTCTCGCCCGGTACGAGCGTTCCGCCGGGAAGCGACCACGTTCCCCGGAACGGGTCGCGGGCGCGCTGCCAGAGAAGCACCTGCAGGGCGCCTTCGCGTACCTGGAAGACGACGGCGAGCACGGTGTGCGCGGGAAGGGACGGTGGGGTGCTAGGATGCGACACGAGGTTATCGACTCAGAGGCTAAAACTACCATGCGCGAAGCGGAATCGATCGGCCAGGGCGAGGATCTCGATCTCCTCGTCGTCGGTGGGGGCGTCGCCGGGCTCTTCGCGGCCCTGTGCGCGGCGTCCGAGGGCCGCGTTCTCGTCCTCTCCAAGGGATCGCTCCGGTCCTCCACGAGCTCGCTCGCGCAGGGCGGGATCGCGGCCGCGGTGGGGGAGGGCGACGACCCGGCGCTGCACGCCGAGGACACACTGCGCACGGGGCGCGGGATCTCGCGGCCGAGCGCCGTCTCCGTCCTCACGAGCGAGGCACCGGCGCGCATTCGCGACCTCGTCGACCTCGGGGTCGAGTTCGACGAGGGCCTTGGTCTCGAGGGCGGTCACTCGCGGCGACGCGTCGTCCATGCCGGCGGCGCCGCGACGGGCGACCGGGTGGCGCGAACGCTCGCGGAGCGCGTCCTCGCGCATCCCCGAGTCCGCGTGGTCGAGAGCGCTCGCATGACCGATCTCTGGACGAGCGATGGGCGCTGCGTCGGAGCGCTGACCGACCGGGGGCCGGTACGGGCGCGCGCGACCCTGCTCGCGACCGGCGGAGCCGCAGCTCTCTGGGAACGGACGACGAACCCACCGGGCGCGACCGGGGAGGGCATTGCAGCGGGCTACCGCGCAGGCGCCGCCGTCGCCGACCTCGAGTTCGTCCAGTTCCATCCCACGACCCTCGTCGACTCGACGCTCCTGCTCTCGGAGGCGCTCCGCGGCGAGGGAGCCGTGCTGCTCGACGAGCACGGCGAGCGGTTCACCGACGAGCTCGCCCCCCGCGACGTCGTCGCTCGCGCCATCGCCGCGCGCGGCACGGCGCTCCTCGACCTGCGTGCGATCGACCGCGCGCGGTTCCCGGGCCTCATGGGCAGTCTCGCCGACCGCGGGTACGACCCCTCCGAGGCGCCGATCCCGGTCGCGCCCGCGGCGCACTACACGGTCGGCGGCGTCGTCACCGACCTCGACGGCCGGACGGAGGTCCCCGGGCTGTACGCGGCGGGCGAGTGCGCGGCCACCGGCGTGCACGGGGCGAACCGGCTCGCCTCCAACTCCCTCCTCGAGTGCCTCGTCTTCGGGCGCCGCGCGGCGCACGCGGGCGCGGACGAGCCCGGCCTGCCCCCACGCTCGCGCACGCCCCATCCGGTGGCGCCCCCTGCGGAGCCCGTCACGCCCGAGCTCCGCGCTGCGCTCTGGCAGGACTGCGGCCTCGTTCGCGACGCCTCCGGGCTCGAGCGGCTGCTGGCGGCACAGCACGAGCTCGTCCGCCTGATCGCCGGGAGCGCGCTCGTGCGCGTGGAGAGCCGCGGGTCGCACTTCCGCGTCGACTTCCCCGTCTCGTCCGCTCGGCTCGAGCGCCACGTCGTCGTCCGTCCCGGCGCGGAGCCGGCTCTGGAGACATGGCACTAGCGACCGACACGCTCGAGCGGATCGCGTTCGCCGCATTGGCCGAGGACGTGGGGGAGGGCGACATCACGACCGAGGCCACGGTCGACCCGGACTCGGTCGGCTCCGCCGAGCTCGTGGTGAAGGAAGCCGGCGTGGTGTGCGGCCTCGCCGCCGCCGAGGCGGTCTTTCGCGCGCTCGACCCGGACGTCCGCTTCGACACGCTCGTCGAGGAGGGCGCCTTCGTGACCGGCCCGACCGCGGTCGCGCGTGTGTCCGGGCCGGAGCGGGCGATCCTCACCGGCGAGCGCACGGCGCTGAACCTGCTCGGCCTGCTCTCCGGCGTCGCGACTCTGACCCGGCGCTACGTGGAGGAGATCCGGGGCACGAGCGCCGCGATCCTGGACACGCGCAAGACGACGCCCGGGCTCCGCGCTCTCGAGAAGCACGCCGTCGCGGTCGGAGGCGGCCGCAACCACCGGTTCGGCCTCGACGACGGGGTGCTCGTGAAGGACAACCACCTGCGCGCCGCGGGCTCGATCGCGGAGGCCGTGCAGCGCCTGCGGGCGGCCACCCCGCTGCCAATCGAAGTCGAGTGCGACACGCTCGTCCAGGTGGACGAGGCGCTCGCTGCGGGCGCCGACGCGATCCTCCTCGACAACATGGGCCTCGCCGAGCTCCGGGCCGCGGTCGCGCGCGCACGAGGCCGCGCCCGGCTCGAGGCCTCGGGCGGGGTCTCGCTCGAGAGCGTCCGCGCGATCGCCGAGACCGGTGTCGACGAGATCTCGGTCGGCGCGCTCACCCACTCCGCCCGTTCCCTCGACGTCTCGCTGGAGCTGACATGACCGCGACCGAGATCGGAACCATGCACGAGGAGATCCGCGCGCTGGCCACCGAGCGCGGCGCGGTCGTTCTCGCCCACAACTACCAGGTGCCGGAGGTTCAGGACGTGGCCGACTTCGTCGGCGACTCGCTGGGGCTCTCGCGCGAGGCCGCGAGCACCGACGCGGAGTCGATCGTGTTCTGCGGCGTCCACTTCATGGCCGAGACGGCGGCCATCCTGTCGCCGGACAAGACCGTCCTCATCCCCGACCTCGACGCCGGCTGCTCGCTCGCCGACTCGATCAGCGCGGAGCAGCTCCGGGCGTGGAAGGCGGAGAACCCGGGCGCGGTGGTCGTCTCCTACGTGAACACGACCGCCGAGGTCAAGGCCGAGAGCGACTACTGCTGCACGTCGGGCAACGCGAAGGCCGTGATCGAGTCGATCCCCGAGGACCGCGAGATCCTCTTCCTCCCGGACATGTACCTGGGGCTCTGGCTCGAGAAGGTGACGGGCCGCACGCTGCGCATCTGGATGGGTGAGTGCCACGTGCACGCCGGCATTCGGCCGCGCGACATCGAGCGCTGGCAGGAGGAGGCCCCCGACGCGGAGCTCCTCGTGCACCCCGAGTGCGGCTGCGCGAGCCAGTGCATGGCCTTCGGCAACGGGCGGACGCACATCCTCTCGACGGAGGGAATGATCCGCTTCGCGCAGGAGTCGCTGAAGGATCGCTTCCTCGTCGCCACGGAGACGGGGATCATCCATCGCCTGAACAGGGAGGCGCCCGGAAAGCGCTTCGAGGCCGTGTCCGAGAAGGCGATCTGCCGGTACATGAAGAAGATCACGCTCGAGAAGCTTCGCGACTCCCTGCGCGACTGGAAGCACGTCGTCACCGTGCAGTCCGACGTCGCCGAGCGGGCGCGCGGCGCGATCGACCGCATGGTCGCCATCTCGTGAGAGCGCTCACGGCTGCCGAGCGCGAGTTTCTCGGCAACCCGTTCGTCGGGATCGTCACCGATCTCCGGCCGGACGGCTCTCCGCACTCGACGATCGTGTGGGTGGACGTGGACGACGACGGCGTGTCGTTCAACACCGCATGGCCGCGTGCGAAGCCCCGCTACCTCGCGGGCGACCCGCGCCTCTCGCTCACGGTCGTCGACCCTGCGGACGCGTACCGCTGGATCTCGATCAGTGGGAGCGCGGAGCTCGTCGACGAGGGCGCGAACGAGCAGATCGACCGGCTCGCGAAGAAGTACGTTGGCAGAGACACCTATCCGTGGCACAAGCCCGAGGAGCGGCGGGTCAGCGTGAGGATCACGCCGACCTGGATCGAGTCCCGCGGCCTCGGACGGGCGGGGCGCGGCTAAGCCACGCGGACGGAGTGGACCGGCGGCAGCTTCGTCGCCGCGCTGAACCAGGTCGCGCCGGCGTCGCGCGAGCCGAAGACGTCGCCGGAGGTCGCCCCGAAGTACAGGCCCATCGACTCTCCCGAGCCCTCGCGCGCGAACGCCTGGCGCAGGATCGTGAGGTAGGCGTCCTCCTGCGGGAGGCCGTCGCCGCGCTCGATCCAGGACGACCCCGCGTCCCGCGTCTCGTACACGCGCACTCGCCCGTCCGGGGTGGTCCGGTCCATGTCGGCCACGAGGGGGATGACGTAGGCGCTGTCGGGGTCGTCGGGATCGACGACGAGCGGGAAGCCGAAGTCCGACGGCAGCCCCTCCGCGATGCTCACCCAGGACTCGCCGGCGTCGTCGGAGCGGTACACGCCGCCGTGGAACTGCATGAAGAGGCGCTCGGGCCGCATCGGGTGCCGGTGCATGTTGTGCACGCACAGGTCGAGCGTGTCCTCGCGCTTCTCCTCCGGCATGTACCGGGGATAGAGGCCCGTGTTCCCGTTGCGCCACGTCCGGCCGCCGTCGTCGGAGAGCCACACCCCGACGGCGGAGATCGCGAGCGCGAGTCGCGAGGGGTCGCCCGGCCAGGTCGCGATCGAGTGCATGCACATGCCTCCCGCGCCGGGTGACCACTCGGGCCGGGTCGGCTGGTTCCAGAAGCTCTCGTTCAGCTCCCAGGCGAGCCCGCCGTCCCGGCTCTCGAAGAGGACGCCCGGGGCGCCCCCGAGGTAGAGGAGGCCGTCCTCCTCGCCCGGCACGACGGTCCAGATCCGCTCGAGCGCCTTCTCCGAGCCCTCGGGCAGCGCGAGGCCCTCGGCCTGCTGCCACTCGCCGGCAGGGTCGTCCGTGACGAAGATCTTGGGCCCGTAGAACGCCGAGGTGACGGACGCGAAGTACCGTCCGCTTCGAGGGTCTCGCAGCGCGAACTCGACGGGCTCCCCGGCGAACGCGCGCGCGGTGATCTCGAACGCGCCGTCGTCCCCCTGCAGCGCGAACAGGCCCTTCTTCGTACCCACCAGAAGCTCGGTCATGCCAGCTCAACCTCCACTGATCGAGGGAATGACGTGAATGCGGTCGCCGACGCCGAGCGCGGTCTCCTCCCGGCTCTTCTCCCCGTTCACGAACACGTTGATGTGCTCGCGGATGGTCGTCCGCTCGTCGAGGATCCAGCCCTCGAGCGCAGGGTGCTCCCGCTCGAGCGCGCGCAGGACGTCACGCACGGTGGCGCCGTCGAGCTCGAGCTCCCGCCTTCCGCCGGCGAGCTCGGAGAGCGGGGCACGCAGCCTCACGAGGGGCACGAGTGGATCCTAGGACGCATTCGTCGGTAGGACGACGAACCGCGCCGGAACTCATCGACATGTCCGGAAGAGCGGCCAAGTTACAACTTGTAACTTGCCCGCTCGCGTGCCCTCCGTCGCCCGGAACTCGCGCCGGGGCGTACCGCGGGCGATCCCGCGCGAGGTGGACACGCCCGAAGGGACACCAAGTTACAACTTGTAACTTGCCTCTGGGCGAGGCGGCACCCTGCCCGACGGGGCGTGCTCTCTGCGTCATCGGGGCGCCCGCGTTCCCCGGCATGCGTCAGGACGACGGGTCGAGCTCCAAGACCCCGTGCGGGGAGCCGAGCTCGGCGAGCTTCGCGAGGTACGGAAGGGGCGGGAAGGCCTCCGGGCCGAGGACGCCGGTGTCGCGCCACTCGCCCGAGGCGATGAGCTCGAGCGCGGCGACCGGGTTCAGCGCCGTCTGCCAGACGACCGCCTGCGACCCGTACTCGCGCATCGACCAGTCGTTGTCGACCACGTGGTAGACGTAGGCCTTCCGCGGGGCACCGTCCTTCCCGAGGCCGGTGACGAGGGTGCCCGCGCAGGTCTTCCCGCTCATGCGCTCGCCGAGCGTGGCCGGGTCCGGGAGCGCCGCCGCGACGACGTCCCGCGGCGCGACCTCGACGCCCTTCACGCGGATCGGCTCCTTCGAGTCGAGGCCCAGCTTGTGCAGCGTCTTCAGCACCTCGATGAACTCGTCGCCGAGCCCGTACTTGAACGTGACCCGGCGGCACTCGACCCAGCGCGGGACGAGCAGCACCTCCTCGTGCTCGACGTTCACGCACTCGACGGGGCCGATGCCCTCCGGGAAGTCGAACACCTCCGGCTCGGAGAACGGCGCGGTCGTGAACCAGCCGCGCTCCCGCTCCCAGACCACGGGCGGGTTCAGACACTCCTCGATCGTCGTCCAGATCGAGAAGGTGGGGGCGAAGTCGTAGCCCTCGACGACGAGGTTCGCGCCGTCGCGCACGCCGACCTCGTGGATCTCCGCGAACAGCTCGTCCGCCGCATAGTGGGCGAAGACGTCGGAGGCGCCCGGCTCGACGCCGATGCCGAGGAGGGCGAGAGCGCCCGCATCCTCCCAGGCGGCGGCCTCCTCGAACTGCTCGTCGCCGAGCTTGACGTTCGTCTCCTCGTACGGCCGCTCGGGGTGGGGCTGCGAGAGCGACATCGCGAGGTCCAGGTAGGTCGCGCGCGCATCCAGGCAGGCGCCGAAGATCGGCATGTTGAAGACCGGGTCGACCGCGTTCAGCACGGCGTCCGCGCGCGTGTCCCCGATCAGGCGGAGCACGTCCTCGCGGCTCGAGGCATCCACGCGGTGAGCCGTGAAGCGACCGTCGTCGAGCCCCGCGACGAGCGACTCCGGCCGGGAGGGGTCGTAGTCCGCGAGCGCGCAGGTCTCGAAGAAGGAACGACGCCGCGCGATCCCGGCGAAGGCGGAGCCGACGCCCCCCGTCCCGATGACGAGCAGCCTCATCCGCGGCGTGTTCTACCCGAACCGTTACGGGGAGCGCGTTCCCCTGTCGCGACAGCCGCACGGGAGCTAGGCTCACCGGGTTTCCCCCTCGAACGGAGGTCGGGCCGTGAGCGTGTCGGTTACGCAGCACAAGCAGTTCATCGGCGGGGAGTGGGTGGAGTCGTCCACCGGCGAGACGATGGAGGTCCTGAACCCCGCGACCGGCGAGGTGATCGCCGAGGTCCCGAAGAGCGGTGCCGAGGACGTCGAGCGCGCCGTCCGAGCGGCGAAGAAGGCGTGGGCGGAGTGGCAGTCGAAGACGCCCAAGGACCGGATGGAGCTCCTGCTCGCCCTCGCCGACCTCGTGGACGAGCATGCCGAGGAGCTCGCGAGGCTCGAGTCGCTGAACGTCGGCAAGCCGTGGTGGGTGGCGAAGGACGAGCCGCCGGCGATCTCGGACAACCTGCGCTTCTTCGCGGGCGCGGCGCGGAACCTCGAGGGCAAGTCCGCCGCCGAGTACGTCGAGGGTTACACCTCGATCGTCCGACGGGAGCCGCTCGGCATCGTCGCCGGCATCTGCCCGTGGAACTACCCGCTGTACATGGCGATGTGGAAGGTCGGGCCGGCACTCGCCGCGGGCAACGTCCAGATCATCAAGCCCGCCGAGCAGACCCCGTTGACGCTCCTCCGCTTCATGGAGCTCGCGCAGGAGGTCGTCCCGGCCGGCGTCTTGCAGGTCGTGACCGGGGAGGGGATCCCGGCAGGCGACGCGCTCGTGCGGCACCCCGACATCCGCCTCGTCTCGCTCACCGGCGACACGGCGACGGGGAAGACCATCGCGAAGAACGCGGCGGACACCGTCAAGCGGCTCCACCTCGAGCTCGGCGGCAAGGCGCCCATGGTCGTGCTGGACGACGCCGACCCGGCTGCCGTGGCCGAGGCGGTGAAAGTCGGCGGCTACTTCAACTCCGGCCAGGACTGCACCGCGTCCTCCCGGGTGCTCGTGGACAAGGCGATCTACGACGACGTGCTCTCCGCCACCACCTCGGTCGTCGAGGCGATGAGCGTCGGCGACCCGGCGGCCGACGAGGAGATCGAGATGGGCCCGGTGATCTCGCAGGAGCAGCAGGAGCGCGTGCTCGGCTTCCTCGAGCGGGCGGCCGACGCGAAGGCGACGATCGTCACGGGCGGCGGCGCGCTCGGCGAGCGCGGCTTCTTCGTGAAGCCGACGATCGTCGCGGACGTGGCGCAGGACGCGGAGATCGTCCAGAACGAGGTCTTCGGCCCGGTCGTGACCGTGCAGCCGTTCTCCTCCGACGACGAGGCGCTCGAGCTGGCGAACGGCGTCCGCTACGGGCTCGCGGCCTCCGTGTTCTCCGAGAACGTCGGGCGGGCGCTGAAGGTCGCCGCCCGGCTCGACTTCGGGACCGTGTGGGTGAACGAGCACCTGTTCCCGCTCGCCTCGGAGATGCCGCACGGCGGCTTCAAGGAGTCCGGCTACGGAAAGGACATGTCCATCTACTCGATGGAGGAGTACACTCGCATCAAGCACGTGGCCGTGAAGCTGGCCGAATGACGGCCGCGGAGTCGCCTCCGGACGTCCGGCTCGAGGGCGTCGTCAAGCGCTTCGACGAGGTCGTCGCGGTCGACGGCGTCTCGGTCGAGATCCCGCGCGGGTCCTTCTTCGCCCTGCTCGGCCCCTCCGGTTGCGGCAAGACGACGACGCTG
>Ga0208654_1000188_pt1 | contig 9625 bp, 6 predicted proteins | sample MayberryNE_Catta_3_FD_185657 | JGI IMG/M metagenome (GOLD analysis project Ga0208654, IMG submission 185657) | Natural and restored wetland microbial communities from the San Francisco Bay, California, USA, that impact long-term carbon... | ecosystem: Environmental > Terrestrial > Soil > Wetlands ...
CCCTCGCGGATCGACGCGAACGCCAGCGGCACGACCAGCGGGCCGAGTACGACCCCGATGAAGAGCCACGCCCAGGCCGAGAAGCCCCTTCGCCCCATGACGAGCCCGGTGACCACGCCGATCGCCACCCATCCAGCGACGACGATCAACCACCAGTCGATGTCCATCCCTCCCGCTCCGACCCCTACGTCGGTGGCGCTTCCTCGCTGCCGTCGGTGTGTTCGAACCCTTCGAGCACCTTGTCCACCGCGGCCCGGACGTCGTCGAAGACCTCCGCCGGAGACTGATCGGCGTCGACCAGCACGAATCGCTCGGGATGCTCCTCCGCGATCCTCAGGTACGCGTCGGCCACCTTGGCGTGGAAGTCCTGGCCTTCGAGCTCCATGCGGTCGGGCGCCTCGGTCGAGCGCAGGAGCCCGCGTTCGGGTTCGACGTGCAGCAGCACCACCAGGTCGGGGAAGAGCCCCTGGGTGGCCCAGACGTTCAGCGTCAGCACGTCCTGCTCGCCGAGGCCTCGGCCCCATCCCTGATACGCGAGCGAGGAGTCGACGTATCGGTCGCAGATCACGATCTTGCCCTCGGCGAGCGCCGGACGGATCACGTTGGCGACGGTCTGCGCGCGGGCCGCGGCGAAGAGCAGCGCCTCGCTGCGAGCGTCGAGCTTTCCCGTCTTGGGGTCGAGCAACACCTCGCGGATCTTCTCGCCCATCTCGGTGCCCCCGGGCTCACGCGTCACGAGCACCTCCTGGGGGATCCGACCGCGCAGGTACTCCTCGATGAGGCGGATCTGGGTGCCCTTGCCGGCGCCTTCCACGCCCTCGAACGCGATGAACAGCCCGGTCGCCGGCGGCCGTTTCAGCTTCGGCACGAGCTCGAGGGTCCGCGGTCGCGAGAGACGATGTCGCCCGAGCAACCGGCGGGTGTTGAGGCCGGCCGCCACGGCGAACGCCCCGGCGGTCCACAGGGCGAGGCGGGTGCCCGAGAGGTCGAACCGCTGCCCGCCGATGAAGAACTCATAGTCGCCATAGACGGTCGACAGGATAGGGAACGCCGCGAGGCTCAGGAACAGTCCCATGCGCGACAGGGTGGTGAGGGAGGCGAACGTGCGCCCCCGGAACTCGTCCTCGACGTTCTCCTGCAACAGCGTGTACCCGCTCACCCAGGCGAGGCCGCAGAACGCGCCGAGCCAGACGGTCACGACGGCGGCCAGCGAGAGGTTGGGCATCGAGGCGAGCACGAACAGCGTGACGCCCGCGGCCACGAGCGCCCAGACGAACGTCAGCCCGCGATCGATGAACCTCGCGATCTGGTTCGTCGAGGCCATGCCGAGCGCCATTCCGACGCCGAACGCGGTGACGATCACCCCCCAGGCGGCGGTGCCGGCATCGAGGGTCGTGACGAAGATCGGGCCCATCGCCAGCACCGCTCCGACCGCCGCGAACGCGACCACGATGCCGGCCGTCATCGCCGATGCGATCGAGTCCTCTCGCAGGAACCGGACGCCGTCGACGATGTCGCGCCAGACCCTGGTGAGGTCGAGCCCGGAGCCCTCCGACCCGGCCGCTCGGGGAGGGAAGGCGATGCGGCTGACCATCAGTGCCGAGAAGGCGAACGAGGACGCGTCGAGCAGGAGCGCGAACGACTCGGGCCGCCCGACGACCCATGGCACTCGGGCGGAGATCCAATCGCTGAACGCCGCCAGCACCGCGAAGACGCCGCCGCCGAGCGGAAGCGTCGCGTAGGTGCTCACGAGCGAGATCGCGTTGGCGTTGGCCAGCTGCCGTCGCGGGACCATGTTCGGCAACGACGCGTCTCGCGCCGGCGTCCACAGCAGCGACAGCCCCTCCTTCACGAAGGAGAAGAGGTAGATCATCCACAGCTGCGACATGAACGCCATCGCGGCGAACAGCGCGCCCCGGGCTAGGTCCGAGGCGATCATGACCTTCTTGCGATCGAACCGATCGACGAACACCCCGGCGATCGGCCCGAACAGCACCGCGGGCAACATCCGGACGATCATCACGCCGCCCACGGCGAGGCCCGCCTTCGATCCGGAGATCCGCGCGACGAGCGAGGTCACGGCCACGAAGCCGACCCAGTCGCCCAGCGACGACACGGTCATCGCCGCGAGCAGGCGCGAGAACGCCGGCTGGGTCAGCAGGTCCTTCAGGGTCGCCGCACGGGTCCCGCGGAGCTCCGCGACCTCGTCGGCGACCGAAGCCACGTCGCGTCAGGCCTCCGGAGCATCGGCCGACGTCGCCGCGGCCGTCGCCGCCTTCGCCGAGCCATCCTTCTTCCTCGCGGCCGCCTTCACACTCGCCTTCTTCTTCGCCGCCGGCTTCTTCCTGGCCGCCGTCTTCTTCTTCGCCGGGACCTTCTTCTTCGTGGCTGCCCGCTTGGCGCGAGCCGCGCGCTTGGCCTCGCGTGCGGCCGTCTCCGCCTCGACGTCGCCACCCCTCGTGACGTTGAACTCCAGGTCGAGCTCTGCCCCGCACCCCCAGCACTTCAGCGACTTCGGCCGTCGGAGCAGCAGCGAGCCACACTCCGGGCACGGCCGGTCCTTCTCGGGCGGATTCCCGACGGCGCAGTCGCAGTCCGGGTACCGACTGCAACTGTAGAAGATCGATCCGAACCGGCTGCGCTTCTCGATCAGCTCGCCCTCGCCGCACTGCGGGCACGTGACACCGGTCGAGACCGGCGGATCCTTCTTGATGTAACGGCAGTCGGGGTAGCCGCTGCATCCGGTGAACGGTCCGTACCGGCCATGGCGCCGCTGAAGCTGCCGCCCGCACTCGGGACAGGTCTCGTCGAGCATCTCGGGCTCGGGCCGCTCGCTGCCGTCCATGTTCCGGATGTAGCGGCACTCCGGGTAGTTCGTACATCCGATGAACTTGCCGTACCGGCCGAGCTTGACCTCGAGGTTCCCGGGCTCGCGGCCTTCGGTCGGGCACAGCGGGCACGCCTCGTCGAGCTCCTCGCTGAAGCGCTCGAAGGACTGCTCGGCCTTCTCGAGAGCGCGCTCGAACGGGCCGTAGAACTCTTCGAGCATCTGGATCTTCCGAAGGTCGCCCTCGGCGATGTCGTCGAGCTCCTTCTCCATGTACGCGGTGAACGTCACGTCGACGATGTCGGGGAAGTGCTCGATCAGCTTGTCGGTCACGACCTCGCCCGTGTCGGTCGGCCGGAAGCGCTTGTCCTCGAGGGTCACGTACTCGCGGCGCTGGATCGTGTCGATGATCGACGCGTACGTCGACGGGCGGCCGATGCCGAGTTCCTCGAGGGTCTTGACGAGCGAGGCCTCGGAGTAGCGGGGCGGCGGCTGCGTGAAGTGCTGCTCGGGCAGCACCTCGAGCATGCGCAGGATCTGGTCGGCGGTGAGGGTCGGAAGGGTCTTCTCGGCGTCCTCGTCGGGCCCCTCGTCTCGGCCTTCCTTGTAGACGCGGATGAACCCGTCGAACGTCATCGTCTGCCCGGTCGCGCGGAGCCCGTACTCCGTGTCGCCCTCGCGAGCGGAGATATCGACGCCGACCTGATCGAACAGCGCGTCGGCCATCTGCGTGGCCATCGTGCGCTGCCAGATCAGCGTGTACAAGCGGAGCTGGTCGCGATCGAGCGTCGCCGCCACCCGCTGGGGCGTGCGCATCGCGCTCGTGGGCCTCACGGCCTCGTGCGCCTCCTGGGCGTTTCGGCTTCGGGTCCGATACCGACGGAACTCCGCGAGGGTGTACCGCTCGCCGTATTCGGTCCTGACGAGCTCGGCGATCTCGCGAAGAGCCGTATCGGCGATGTTCACGGAGTCGGTCCGCATGTAGGTGATCAGCCCGACCGTTCCCTCGCCGGGAAGGTCGACGCCTTCGTACAGACGCTGGGCCAGCGTCATCGTCTTGCGCGCGGTGAACCCGAGCTTGCGCGCGGCTTCCTGTTGCAGGGTCGAGGTCGTGAACGGGGGCGCCGGGGAACGCTTCCGCTGCTTCTTCTCGACGTTCGTGACGCGATAGGTGGCACGGCGCAACCGCTCGACGTGGGTCGCGGCGTCAGCTTCGGCAGCGAGGAGCACGCCCTTCTTGTCGGGCGAGGCGGCGAGCTTGCCCTCGGGCACCTGGGTGAGACGTGCCGTGAAGGGTCGCTCGGCGTCGTCCGGGGTGAGCCGGACGTCGACGCTCCAGTACTCCACCGGCACGAAGGCGCGGATCTCGCGCTCGCGCTCGACGATCAGGCGCACCGCGACCGATTGCACACGGCCGGCGGACAGGCCGGGTCGGACCCGCTTCCAGAGCAGTGGCGAGATGCGATACCCGACGAGACGGTCGAGGATGCGGCGAGCCTCCTGCGCGTCGTAGAGCTTGAGATCGATCGCCCGGGGCTGGCCGAAGGCCTCGAGGATCGCGTCTCGGGTGATCTCGGTGAACGTCACTCGTTTCGCGGAGGCGGGATCGACCCCGAGCAGCGTCGCCACGTGGTACGCGATCGCCTCGCCCTCGCGGTCGTAGTCCGTCGCGAGGATCAGGTCGCCTGACCCGGCGTTCAGCGCCTTCTTCAGTTCGCCGACGTGCCGTTTCGAATCCTCGGGCACGACGTAATCGGGCGTGAAGGCGTGCTCGATATCGACCCCGAGCCCGCCGTACCCCTTCCCCAGGTCCCGGATATGCCCGTACGAAGCACGGACGGCGTAGTCGCCGCCCAGGTACTTCTCGATCGTCTTCGCCTTCGCCGGCGATTCGACGACCACGAGCGTCTTTCCGTTGGACATGGCGGGGAACCTTTACGGGTCGTGACGTGAGGGTGTCAAGCCGGCCGTCGGGCGGGCGACCCGGCGGCGACCGTACCACCGGCCGAGCGCTTCACTCGGGAGCGCGACCTGCCGACACCGTCTCCGGAGGCCCCAGAACGCGCTGGTACGGTCTTCCTATTCCCGAGGCGCGGAGTTCGAACACGCATGCTCGATTGGCTCCATCAGTTCGTGACCGAAACCGTCGCGGGGTATGGCTATGCGGCCGTGTTCGTGCTGATGGTGCTCGAATCGGCGTGCGTGCCGATCCCGAGCGAGGTGACGATGCTGTTCGGAGGTGCGCTCGCGGCACCCGGGTTCGCGGCGCCCGGGGAGGAACTCTCGCTGTTCTGGGTCGGCATCGCGGGCACGGTGGGCAACGTCGTGGGGTCCTGGATCGCGTACTGGGCCGGGGCCGTGGGTGGCCGGCCGCTGGTCGACCGGTTCGGGCGCTACCTACTGATCCGGCCGCACGAGGTGGACAAGGCCCACGACTGGTTCGAACGCTACGGCGATGCCGCGGTGTTCTTCTCGCGCCTCCTGCCCGTGATCCGCACGTTCATCTCCCTTCCCGCGGGTGTGGTCCGCATGCCGTTCTGGCGATTCACGCTCTACACCGTGCTCGGGTGCCTGCCGTGGACGTTCGCCCTCGCTTGGCTCGGCTACGAGCTCGGCGACCGGTGGGAGACGGTCGAGCACGCCCTGCAGCCGTTCTCGTGGGCGATCGCGGGGCTCTGCCTCGTGGCGGCCGCGTGGTACGTCCGGCGCCGGTGGACGAAGGTGCGAGCCGAATACGCCACGCTCGACCACCCGGAGGCGACGCGGACCGCCGGTGACCGATGACCCGCTCGTGAAGGAGGCGGACGGCCGAACGGCGTAGCCGGGCTGGTACGCCTGCGTGGTGACGTCCCACCCGGATGTCTTCACGATCGCCCGGATGGCCCTCCGACATCGGCGTCGCCCTCGAGCTTCAGCGGCTGCGAGGATCTCGATCGTCGGAGCGGCCGTGCTCATGGCTGTGCTCAACGCCGAGCTCGTCACCGGCGCCTCCGCCGTGGCGACGGTCGAACCTAAGCTCGTCAAGGTCGTCGCGACGTCCGGGTGGGCCAAGCCGAGCTCCGATCCGACCGGGCTCACGTACCAGAGGTCGACCGGGAACCTCCTCATCACGGACGCGGAGATCGAGGAGATCGGCCGCTTGTGGTCGGGGTCGAACCTGTTCGTCACGAACCGTCGCGGATCGCTGATGCGAACCCGAAGCGTGCGGAGCGTCACCGACGAACCCGAAGACATCGCCTGGCGGAACCGCCGAACCTCCTACCTGGTCGACGACGATCGACGGCGCGTCTACCGCGTCCGAACCGGTCCCGACGGCCTCATCGGGACCCGCGACGACCGCCGGAAGGAGGTCCTCAGGACGAGGAGGTTCGGAAGCCGGGACCCGGAGGGGCTCGCCTGGCGCGCTCGCGATCGGTCCTTGATCCTGACCGACGCCAAGCGGGGTCGCGTCTTCCACATCCGAGCCGGACGGGATCGCCGATTCGGAACGCCCGATGACGAGGTGCGGCGCTTCTCTTCGGCGGCCGTGGGGGTCGGGACGCCCGAGGATGTGGTCTGGGACCCCCGAACCGACCATCTCCTGATCATCGGCAGCGTCGAGCCGGTCGTCGTGGAGACCACCTTGGGGGGACGACCGGTGAGGACGTTCGACCTCTCCGGCTCCGGCATCCGGCGGGGGTCGGGGATCGCGCTCGCGCCGGACCCGTCACGCCCCGGGGCGCGGCTGATGTTCATCACGGACAAGGGTGTCGACAACGAGTCCGACCCGAAGGAGAACGACGGCAGGCTCTTCGTGTTCAGGTTCCCCGGCTGAGGCCTCGTGGCCGTGGCCGACCTAGAGGTTCGCGACCATCGTCCAGTGGTCGCCCTCCTCGGAGACCCGATGGAAGCCCGCCCGCTGATACATCATCCGTGAGCGATTGTGCACCGCGACCGAGAGCGAGAGCGACTGGAACCCCTCCTCACGCGCCTGGACCATCGCGGAATGCAGCAGCGCGTGGCCGATGCCCTTCCGTCGGTGCAGGGGCTGCACCGCGACTGAGAGCTCCGGTGTCTTCTCGTCGACGAATCCGTACCCGGGTTCGTCCTCGGTGAACTGCCGGTACCAGACCGCGCCGACGGGTACCCCTTCCAGCTCGGCGATCACCCCACCATCACCACGTCGACCCCACCCCTCGTGGTAACGACGAAGGACGGGCTCGTCGAGCACCTCCTCGATCGGCTCGCGAGGCCAGTCCGGGTTCCACCGAGCGGCCTCGTACAGCATCGTCTTCAGGAACTCATCGTCGGCCTTGGTCGCCGGACGGATGTTCACCTCTCTCGCCTCCCGTCGGGCTCGCACCTGGCCCGGCAACCGTACCGCAGGCCGTCCCTCACTTCGTCGGCTCACGATCGAGCCTGCGGCCCGCCTCGAGCTGGTAGGCGACGCTCGTGAGCAGCACCCGCTCCTCGAACAGGAACAGCCGCTTGACGAACAGCGCGGTCTGGCCGTGCAACGGCAGCTGCCACCACCTCGCGACGATGTACTCGGGGATCACGACGTTCACGATCGTGTCGGGCCGCCTGGTGTATCGCCGCACCTCCTCGAGCATCGGGGTCGACAGGTCCCGGAATGGTGCCTCAACGACATCGAGCGGAACACGTTCGACAACGTCGAGCCACTCTGCGTCGACCTCGAGTGGTGCCTCTGGATCGAGATCGAAGTACACGGCCCGGGTCACCGAGGCATCGATGGCGCGAGCGTAGTTCACCGCGCGGACCGACACGTCGCTGACCGAGGAAACGAACACAAGCGTGACGGTGCGCCCCGGGATCAATGGCTTGCCACCAGCGCCCGACGGTGAACCCTCGTCGAGCACGAACGGCACGTCGGTCACGACGACGTTGGGCACACGGAGCATGCTGGCCTTCAGCCTGACGAGGTCGGGGTTCCGCACCAAGTAGGACAACAACCCCTCGGGGGGCAGCAACTCGGGCACCACGACGGTGACGAAATCCTCGGGGCCCCGATCGATCGCATCGACCACGCGATGGATGCCGGCCGTGAGATGGCCCGCTGCGATCGGCTGCAGATCGGGGATGCCGGGACCGACGAACACGCGCCAACGGGCCTGGACGTCGGCCCGGACGTCTCGCCCGCGACACGGGAAGACGGGGGTGACGTCCTCCGGCCGGAACGAGCGCAGGTACCCGACGGCCTCGGCCGTCGCGACGTCGAAGTCGCGGACCAGGAGTACCACGTGGTTGCGACCGACCGCCCCCGAGTGCACATCTCCGCCGCCGAGCTGGCGGCGCACGTCGCTGTAGTGATGGTGGATCGACCACAGGACGGGCACGAGGACCCCCATCGCGGTGATCGACAGCCAAGCCCCGCCTGCGAACTTCGTCGCGGTCACGACCACCAGGACGATTCCGGTCGTCAGCGCCCCGACCACGTTGATGACGATCGACCGTCTCCACTCCGGCGCCGCCTCCGAACCGCGGCGGCCCTCCGCCAACCAGTGGCGCACCATACCCGTCTGCGACAGGGTGAAGGACGTGAAGACGCCGACGATGTAGAGCTGGATCAGCCGGTTGAGGTCGGCGTCGAACGCGACGATCACCGCGCAGGACACGATCGCCAGACCTATCACGCCGTTGGAGAAGACCAGCCGGTCGCCGCGGTTCCTGAACTGGTTGGGCATGTACCCGTCGCGAGCCAGGATCGACGACAGCCGTGGGAAGTCCTGATACGCCGTGTTCGCGGCGAGGATCAGGATCGCCGCGGTGAAGAACTGCACGAGATAGAACCCGATGCCGCCGCCGAAGATGGCGTGGGCGATCTGGGCGACCACCGTGCGTTCCTCGCTCACGGTGACGCCGCCGACGTGGACCGCGAGCCACGAGATGCCGAGGTACATCGTGATGCTGATGGAGCCCATGATGAGCAGCGTGGTCGCGGCGTTCCGCGCCTGAGGCCGCCTGAAAGCCTGGACGCCGTTGGAGATCGCCTCGACGCCGGTCAATGCCGTCGCGCCTGAGGAGAACGCCCGCAGGATCACGAAGAGCGTCAGGGGTGCCACTGCCGTCGAGACGAAGTGCGCAGGCTCGACGGGTTCCGTGGCGGGGCAGCCCCCCACGCAGTCGATGAATCCGAGCGCGATCATCGCGACGATCGTGAGGACGAATCCGTAGGTCGGGATCGCGAAGACTGTGCCCGACTCCTTCGTTCCACGCAGGTTCGCGAAGGTGACGAACACGACGAAGGCAACTGACAGCCACACCCGCTGCTCGCGCAGTCCCGGCGCCGCCGAGGTGATCGCGTACACGCCGGCCACGATCGACACGACGACGGTCATCATGTAGTCGACCAGCAGTGCCGAGGCCGCGATCAGCCCGGCGAGCGGACCGAGGTTCTCACGGCTCACGATGTAGGCACCGCCCCCGTTCGGATACGCTCGGACGGTCTGGCGGTACGAGATCACGACGATCGCGAGCAACGTCGCGATGGCGAGCGAGATCGGTGTGATCAGCTGAAGCGTGCCCGCGCTCGCGGCGAGCAGGACAACCATGCTCTCCTCGGTGGCGTACGCCACCGATGACAAGGGGTCCGACGCGAAGACCGGCAGCGCCAGCACCTTCGGCAGCAGCGTGTGCTCCAGCCGCGAGCTCGAGAACGCGCGGCCCAGCACGACCCGCTTGAGCAAGCCCGTCGAGGCGGAAGGAAGTTCCGTCTTCGCCATCGGCGTCAGCCTAGTCCGTGGCCGATCCGCCCGAGAGCCCGCTCGTGTCGGCGCCCACCTCGGGGGCGGCCAGGTG
>Ga0208654_1000190_pt1 | contig 9586 bp, 8 predicted proteins | sample MayberryNE_Catta_3_FD_185657 | JGI IMG/M metagenome (GOLD analysis project Ga0208654, IMG submission 185657) | Natural and restored wetland microbial communities from the San Francisco Bay, California, USA, that impact long-term carbon... | ecosystem: Environmental > Terrestrial > Soil > Wetlands ...
GCGTCCTCTCACACGTGCTCTGACCCTGCGCAAGACCGGCATCCGCTCGCGCAGATGCCGGTCGCGCAAGATCCCTGAAGGCGTCCGCTTCGCGGCCGCTGCCGCCGCGTCCTCTCACACGTGCTCTGACCCTGCGCAAGACCGGCATCCGCTCGCGCAGATGCCGGTCGCGCAAGATCCCTGAAGGCGTCCGCTTCGCGGCCGCTGCCGCCGCGTCCTCTCACACGTGCTCTGACCCTGCGCAAGACCGGCATCCGCTCGCGCAGATGCCGGTCGCGCAAGATCCCTGAAGGCGTCCGCTTCGCGGGCGCCGCCACCACATGTCCGGCCCGACGCTCCGGTACGCCACGGCTAGACTGTCTGCCACGCGCGCTGGTGGCGGAATTGGTAGACGCGCTAGGTTGAGGGCCTAGTGGCCGCTTGAGGCCGTGGAGGTTCAAGTCCTCTCCAGCGCATGCGGAAGGAAGGGGAGCCCCAGGGCTCCCCTTTGCGTCACTGGAGCTTGACGTCATCCGGAAGGACCTCTATCCTCCCTGACGAACATATGTTCGTCACCGAGACTGGAGAGACCGATGCCCACCGGAACCCCGTCGCTCACCGCGCGTCAGCAGGAGATCTGGCAGTTCCTCGCCGAGTACGTCGACGAGCACGGCTATCCCCCGACCGTGCGCGAGATCGGCGACGCCGTCGGGCTCGCCTCTCCGTCGACCGTGCACGCGCACCTCGCGAACCTCGAGCGCGCCGGGCTCCTCCGCCGCGACCCGACGAAACCGCGGGCGATCGAGCTCGTGGGACGGCGCCGCAGCGAACGCGGGCCGCACGGACGCAGGAACGCGGAGACGCCCCTGCTCCCGCTCGTCGGGCGGATCGCCGCGGGCGGGCCGCTGCTCGCGGAGGAGGCGGTCGAGGACCGGATCGCCGTGCCCGAGCCGCTCGGTCGGAACGCGGACTTCCTGCTGCGCGTGCAGGGCGACTCGATGGTCGAGGCCGGGATCCTCGACGGCGACGTCGTCGTCGTGCGCAGGCAGGAAGACGCCCGCGAGGGCCAGATAGTCGTGGCGCTCGTCGGCGACGACGAGGCCGCCGACGAGGCGACGGTGAAGACGTTCCGCCGCGAGCCCGACGGGCGCATCCGGCTCCAGCCGGAGAACAGCGCGCTCGAGCCGCTCTACCCCGAGCACGTGCAGATCCTCGGCAGGGTCACCGGAGTATTCAGGAGCCTGGGATGACCACGGGCGAGACGAACCTCGCACCGCTGAACCGCACGCTCGACCAGGAGCTCGCCGCGCTCGTCCGTGGCGTGAGCCTGGAATGCCTCGTCTGCGGCGAGTTCGTGCTCCACGCGGGCGGCGCGATCGCCTGCCCGGAGTGTCGCTCGCTCCTCGCCGTGGACGTCGAGGCGGCATCCAGGCACCCCGCCCTCGCGCGGATCGCCGCGGTCTAGCGCGGACCGCGGAGCGAACTGCCCGCGCGGGCGGGAGACCGTCCGCGCGGGCAGGCCACCTCCTCCGGGCCGGATTTCCGGCGTTTGCAGGGCTACAATGCGACCCGCAGGCCGGGTGACCGCGGGTCGTCTCGTACGGCTCGAGGAAAGTCCGGACACCGCAGGGCAGGACGCTGGGGCGACCCAGGCGGCGAAAGCCGACGGAAAGTGGAACAGAAAGGAGACCGCCGGCCGAGGGAAACCGACGCCGGTAAGGGTGAAACGGTGGGGTAAGAGCCCACCAGCGGTCGTGGCGACACGGCCGGCTCGCCAAACCCCGTCCGGTGCAAGGCGAAGCAGGTCCCGACGACGTGGCCCGCCGAGGGACCGGGTGCGCCGCAGAGACAGATGGTCACCCTCGACAGAATCCGGCTTACAGGCCTGCTACGGAAAAAGCCCTGGTAACAGGGCTTTTTCTATGCCTGCGACACCGCCGGGGATCCCTCGGCTCACGCGCAGAACCATCTGTCTTCCACTCACATCTCGCCGAGGAAGTCCGGCACATCGACGGCCCGTTCTCGCATCGCCGCCCTCACGTCCGCTTCTGCACCAGCTGGATCGGGTTGCCGTCCGGGTCCGCAACCCATGCGAGGCGGAGGTCGGAGAGGAAGTCGTGCGGGGCGCTGAGCGAAGGCGCGCCCTCGTCGGTCAGGCGCGCGTAGTCGCGATCCACGTCGTCGGTCCACAGGACGATCTCGACGGGCCGGCCGCCGAGATTCGGGCTCAGGCCGTGATCCGCGATCGCCGCCTCGACGTCTGCGATGCCGACCGTGAAGCCGTCCAGCCCGAGCTCGACGTGGACCGGGGTTCCCTGCTTCGGAGTCCGAAAGGCCTCTCGGAACCCGAGACGCTCGTAGAACCCGACGAGCCGGAGGACGTCGTGGGAGTAGACGTTGATCGCGGGACTGCCGAGCACCGTCGCCATTCCTATCAACCGTCGGACCCCCCGTGCAGGCGACCGGCGACGCCGTGGCCGCGAGGGGCGTCCGAGGGTCGCGCGGAGCCCATGGCGTACGCTCCGGGTCGAACGATGAGCGAGCGCACGGAGCAGCAGGACCGCCTTCGCGGCCTGGTCGAGGCGGGGATCTCGCTCACGTCGGAGCTCTCGCTGGACGCGCTCCTGCAGCGCCTCGTCGAGACCGCCGCGAAGCTCACCGACGCGCGGTACGCGGCCCTCGGTGTCGTGCATCCCTCCGGGGTGGGCCTGGAGCGCTTCCTCACGACCGGCATCGACGAGGAGACGTACCGAGCGATCGGGGACACCCCGCACGGGCGCGGCCTGCTGGGGGTGCTCATCCGCGAGGCGAGGCCGCTCCGGCTGCACGACATCGCCACGGATCCCCGGTCGGTCGGGTTCCCGCCGAACCACCCCGAGATGCACACGTTCCTCGGGGTCCCGATCCTGCTCCGCGGCGTGACGTACGGCGACCTCTACCTCGCGGAGAAGGCGGACGGCGGCGACTTCACCGAGGAGGACGAGGACGTGATCCAGCTCCTCGCGGCCCAGGCGGCGGTGGCGATCGAGAACGCGAGGCTGTACGAGTCCTCGACGCGCTGGCTGCGCCAGCTGGAGTCGGTCAACGAGATCGGCAACGCCCTCGCCTCCGAGCTCGAGCTCGACCCGCTGCTCGCCATGGTCGCCGCCAGGCTGCGCGCGCTCGTCCACGCGCGCATCGTCCTCATCGCGGTCCCGGACACGGAGCAGGCGCTCCGCGTGGCCGCGGCGGACGGAGAGGGAGCGGGATCGTGGATCGGAGAGCAGCTCGGGCTGACGGGATCGAAGGTCGGACGCGTGCTCGAGCGCGGGCGGAGCGAGCGGGTGGACTCCGTCCTGGACGACCCCGAGGTCGACCGGCGCGCCGCCCGCGAGCTCGGGGTCTCTACCGCCCTGTACGTGCCGCTCATCGTGCGCCGGCGCGCGATCGGGGTCGTCGCCATCCACGACAAGCTCGGAGACGACCCGCGCTTCGACGACGACGACATCCGCCTGGGCGAGTCGCTCGCGGCCCGGGCCGCGATCGCGGTCGATCTCTCCGAGCGGGTCTCCCGCGACGCCATGCGCCGGGTGGTCGAGGCGCAGGAGCTTGAGCGGACGCGGCTGGCGCGCGAGCTGCACGACGAGACCGGCCAGGCGCTCACCTCGATCCTCCTCGAGCTGAAGTCGCTCGAGCAGGCGCTCGGCTCGGAGGAGGGACGCGCGCAGGCGGCTTCGCTGCGCGACCTCGTCGTGTCCACCCTGCAGGATGTGCGACGGCTGGCGGTCGAGCTGCGGCCGTCGGCGCTCGACGACTTCGGACTCCAGCCGGCACTCGAACGACTCGTGGACACCTACAGCCAACACACCTCGATCCCGGTCGACCTCGAGATCCAGCTCGGCGGGCAGCGGCTGCCGAGCGAGGTGGAGACGACCCTCTACCGGCTCGTGCAGGAGGCGCTGACGAACATCGCGAAGCATGCCGGCGCCACCGCGGTCAGCGTGCTGCTCACCCGGAAGCCCGCCTCGGTCGCACTCGTCGTGGAGGACGACGGAGAGGGGTTCGACCCGGCGGACGCGCGCGACGGGAGCCTGGGGATCGTCGGGATGCGCGAGCGGCTGGGTCTCCTCGGCGGACGGCTGAGGGTGGAGTCGGCGCCCGGGAAGGGCGCGACGCTGGCGGCCGAGGTGCCGCTTCGGTGAGGATCCTCGCATGAGCATCCGCGTTCTCGTCGTCGACGACCACGCCGTCGTCCGCAGCGGGCTGCGCCGCGTGCTCGACTCCGAGAAGGACATCGAGACGGTGGCGGAGGCGGCAAGCGCGGAGCGGGCGGTCTTCGAGGCCCTCGAGCACAAGCCGGACGTCGTGCTGCTGGACGTCGTCATGCCCGGGAAGAGCGGCATCGAGGGTCTTCCGGCGCTGCTGCAGGCAGCGCCGGATGCACGCGTGCTCGTGCTCTCCATGCAGGACGACCCGCACTACGTCCGCGAGGCCTTCGAGGCGGGAGCGAGCGGCTACGTCCTCAAGGAGGCAGCGGACACGGAGGTCGTCGGAGCCGTGCGTGCCGTCGCAGCGGGGGAGCGGTACGTGCATCCCGCGCTGGGCGCCCGCCTCGTGGCCGCCGAGGCGGAGGAGCGCAAGCGGGCCGAGGCCGACCCCCTCTCGGAGCGGGAGCGCGAGGTGCTGGCGCTGCTCGCGCTCGGACACACGAACCAGGAGATCGCCGCGCTCCTGTACATCTCCGTGCGCACCGCCGAGACGCACCGGGCGCACATCATGCAGAAGCTCGGGCTCGCGAGTCGGGCCGAGCTCGTGCGCTACGCGCTCGACCACGGCCTGATCGAACGCTGACGCCTAGCGCACGACGAGCACGTCGCAGGGAGCGACCTGCACCACCGCTGCGCTGACCGAGCCGGGCAGCGGCTCGCCGGACTCGTCCACCCCCCGGCGTCCGACGACTACGAGGTCGGTCTCGAGCTCCCGGGCGGCCTCGACCAGCTCCTGCGCAGGATCACCAACCCGCACGAGGTACGAGGCCGTGACCTGGTGCCCGAGGAGCCGGTCGTGCGCGGCGTCGAGTAGGCCGCGTGCGGTCCCGTTCTGCTTCGGCGAAACCGTGACGACCGAGAGGGTCGAGCCGTAGCCCATCAGGCGCGCGGCGACGTCGAGCGCCCGCCAGGAGGCCTCCGACCCGTCGAACCCCAAGAGGATCTTTCTCGCCTGAGCCGCCATGCACGGCAGCATGCACGCGGCTGCCGCCTCCTACGTCCGCGCCCGAACCGATCCACGGCACGGGAAACTACGCAACAAGCCGAAGGGGGCGGCGAGCCGCCCCCTTCTGGCACTCCGGGAGGTCGGAGCTCTGTCGATCCGAGGCCTCCCGCCGCCCCTCGGATCAGCCCGTGACCGCGGTCGGAATCTTCCCGCGGGTCGTCTCCGTGGCCAGCTCACGCCGGCCGAACACTGCGAACGCGAGGATCACGAGCCCGACGCCGGTCAGCAGGAGCGCGACTCCCACGACCATCCCGAACAGCGCGAGCTGCTCGGCCATGTAGCTCATGTTCAGCGCGTTGGAGAGCGCGGTCTGCGTAACCCACTGGTTGCGGTACGAGTTCGAGACCGGCTTGCCCGACTCGTCGAGCAGCGCCGCCTCCTCGTCGCTCGTCCCGGCGGGGTTCGACGGGTCGTCCTTCGCCAGGAAGCGCCCCATCTGCGCGTAGGTGAGCCCCTCCGGGTTCCACTCCGCGTTGACCGTGTGGTACCGCATGATGTTCGCGAAGGCCCGCGCCTGCTCACCGGTCGCCACCTGGGCGCCCTGCGACTCGCCTGCCTCGGCACCCCACTGCTCCGCGTACTGCGCGACCGCCGGGTCCTCGACCGACCCGAAGTAGATCTGCTCCTGCTTGAGGCTGTCGCGAACCGTGTTCCGCCCGTCGACACCCATGTAGATGGCGACGATGCCGAACGCAATGAGGATCGCACCGGCGACGAAGCCGCCGATCTCCCAAATCCGTCTGGACTGCATCTTGCTCCACCTCCCGGTAGGGCCGTTGGAATATGGGCAGCAGTGTCCCGGGAGGACGCTCGCGGGTCATCGCGGAAAGAGCACGGGATTGCAGGGCCAAAGCCGCCGTCTTCGTGTGGAGAAGTACGTAGCCGGCGCTACCAGGACTTCGCGCGCGCGGTCACGGCCGCGCGCCGTACGCGCACGCGCGCATCGACGGCGACGCACCGGTCCGGCAGCGCGAGGACCGGGTTCAGGTCGAGCTCCGCGACCGCGGGGTGGTCCTCGGAGAGGCGCGCGAGGCGGTGGACGAGGTCGGTGAGTGCGGGGACGTTCGCGGCCGGGGCTCCGCGGAACCCGGCGACGAGACGTCCCGCTTTCCCGCCGGTGACGAGCTCCTGCGCATCCATGTCGGTCAGCGGAACGATCCGGAACTGCGCCTCGCCGATGAGCTCTGCGAACACGCCGCCGGGGCCGAACGCGACCAGCGGCCCGAAGATCGGGTCCTGCACGACGCCGGCAAGGAGCTCCGCGCCGCTCGGGATCATCGGCTGGACGACCACGGGGACCCCGATCCGCTCCGTCGCCGCGCGGACGAGCGCCTCGCTCCCCAGGTCGAGCGCGATCCCTCCGGATTCGGTCTTGTGCGCGCCGGGAGTCGCCGTCTTCACGACGACGGGCAGCCCGAGCTCGCGCGCTGCGGCTGCGGCCTCCTCGACCGACTCGGCCACGCGCTCGGGGACGAGGGGCAGCCCGTACGCGAGCAGGAGCTCGCGCGTCTCCGCGGGGTCGAGCCAGACGTCGTCCGTACGGGCCAGCACGCGCTCGATCACGGCATGAGCGGCGTCACGATCCAGGGCTTCGACCTGCGGCATCGTCCCCTGCGGACGCCTGAGCCACTCGGCCCGGGCGGCGGCGTGGCCGAGCGCCTGCGCCGCGGACTCGGGGTACGCGAACGAGGCGACGTGGCGTGAGCCCCGGAGCGCCTCGGGCACGCCCTCCGAGGTCATGATCACGGCGAGCAACGGCTTGTCGACCGCCGACGCTCGAGCCGTACGCTCCACTGCCGCGGCGATCTCGTCCGCCGTCGAGCTCACGGCCGGGACGAACAGCACGATGACGGCGTCGACGGCCGGATCGGCGAGGAGCAGCGGCAGCACGGCAGCGTAGTTCGCGGCGGTGGCACCGCCGAGCATGTCGACCGGGTTCCCGACGCTGGCCTCCGCGGCCAGCTCCGCCCGAAGCGCTGCAACGGTGTCCTCGCCGAGCGACGGCAGGTCGAGGCCCGCCGCCTCGCAGGCGTCGGCGGCGAGGATCCCCAGGCCGCCGGCGTTCGTCAGCAACGCGACGGAGCGCCCGGCGAGCCGCGGCTGGCTCGAGAGGAGCGTCGTCGCGTCGACGAGCTCCTCGAGCGAGGTCGCGCGGATGACGCCCGCCTGGCGGAAGAGGGCGTTCGCAGCGGCCTCGGAGCCCGCGAGCGCGGCCGTGTGCGAGCTGGCCGCGCGCTGGCCGCTGGCCGAGGTGCCGGCCTTGAGAGCGAGGATGGGCTTCGTGCGGGCGACCCGACGGGCGAGCCGTCCGAACCTGCGCGGGTTGCCGAAGGACTCGACGTACAGGAGGACCGCCTCGGTCGTGGGGTCGTCCTCCCACCACTCGAGCAGGTCGTTCGTCGAGACGTCGGCCTTGTTGCCGATCGAGACGAACGCCGAGAGCCCGAGCCCGCGCGTCACGGCCGCCTCGAGGAGCGCGAGCCCGAGCGCGCCGCTCTGGGACGAGAAGCCGATGTTGCCCGCAGGAGCCGCCCGGCTGGCGAAGGTCGCGTTGAGGCTCGGGCCCGCCACGGAGATGCCGAGGCAGTTCGGCCCGATCAGCCGCGCGCCGTGGGCCCGGACGAGGGAGAGCAGCTGCTCCTGCCGCTCGGCTCCCTCCCGGCCGACCTCCGCGAAGCCGGCGGAGATGACGACGAGGGCCTTCACGCCCTTGCGGAGAACGTCCTCGGCCGCCTCGAGCACGGCACCGGCCGGGAGCGAGATGACGGCGAGGTCGACCTCGTCCGGGATCTCGGCCATCGTCCGGTAGGCGCGGACCCCCGCTACGGGGCTCCCGTCGCGGTTCACCGGGTAGGCGGCGCCGGCGAAGTCGGCGTCGAGGATGTTTCGGAAGAGCTCGCCGCCGATCGACCCTCGCCTGCGCGAGGCGCCGATCACGGCCACGCTGCGCGGCTCGAAGAAGGGACGCAGCGACGCCGTCACGGCGACGTGGTCCCGCTCGTCGACCCGCTCCTCGTACCGCTCGGTGGGAGCGATCGGGAACTGGATCTCGATCTCGCCGCCCGCGAGCTCCCGCGTCAGCTCGAACCCGAGCCCCTCGAAGACGCCCAGCATGTCGCGGTTGTCCGCGAGCACCTCGGCGACGAAGCGGTCGATCCCCTCCCGACCGGCGCGTTCCGCGAGCTGCTCGACGAGCCGCGTGCCGATCCCCCGTCGCTGGTACGGGTCGGCGACGGCGAACGCGGCCTCCGCGACGCCGGGGTCGCGCAGCCGCTCGTAGTTCCCGACCGCGACGACGACCTCCCGACCGTCCTCCGCGAACGTGGCGAGAAGCGCGCCCCGCTCGACCCAGTTCGGCTCCAGGAGCTGCTCGACGAGCTCGGGGCCGAGGCGGGGGAACCCGTGGAACCGCAGGTAGAGGCTGCGCTCCGAGAGATCGGAGAAGAAGCGCACGAGCTCGTCCCCGTCCTCGCGGCGCGGCGGACGGAGGCGGAGCGTGGCCCCGTCGCGGAGGATGACGTCGGAGACGTCCGCGATCACGGCGCTCATTCTTGCTGGAGCGCGCGCACGAAGCGCCGTGCGCTCGTCGGGACGAGGCCGGTCATCGAGCCCACTCTCACCTGCTACGAAGTGCGTCGCATCGGTGGTCGGCGCGGCCCGCGCTTCGGGGAAATGCGGATCGGGCGGCGCTAGGCCGCCGTGAAGCCCTCCAGCGCCGCCTCCACCAGGCGTGGAAGCGTCTCGAGGTTGTAGCCCCCCTCGAGCACGACCGCAATCCGAGGCGCGAGCGCGGAGCAGCGCGTCGCGAGCTCGCGGTAGCCGGCGGCCGTCACCTCCATGCTCGCGAGCGGGTCGGCCTCGTGCGCGTCGAAGCCGGCCGAGACGAGGAGGAGGTCCGGCTCGAACGCCCGCACCCCCGGCTCCACGAGCTCGGAGAACGCACGTGCGTACTCCCGATCCCCCGAGCCCGCGGCCAGGGGGACGTTGAGGGTCGTCTCGTCGCTCGTGCCCGGCCCCCCGCTCCCCGGCCAGAACGGCCACTGGTGGAGCGACACGAAGTAGACGGAGTCGTCGCCTCGGAAGAGCGCCTCCGTCCCGTTGCCGTGGTGGACGTCGAAGTCGATCACGGCCACGCGCTGGAGCCCGAGCACGGCCTGGGCGTGGCGGGCGGCGATCGCGACGTTGTTGAAGATGCAGAACCCCATCGCGCAGGCTCGCAGGGCGTGGTGCCCGGGTGGGCGAACGAGCGCGAACCCCCCGATCTCGACGGCCCGGATCGAGCAGCCTGCGGCGAGGCGTGCTGCCTCCCACGTCGTCGGCCCCGCGAACGTGTCGCCGTCCAGCCAGACGTCCG
>Ga0208654_1000196_pt1 | contig 9472 bp, 8 predicted proteins | sample MayberryNE_Catta_3_FD_185657 | JGI IMG/M metagenome (GOLD analysis project Ga0208654, IMG submission 185657) | Natural and restored wetland microbial communities from the San Francisco Bay, California, USA, that impact long-term carbon... | ecosystem: Environmental > Terrestrial > Soil > Wetlands ...
TCGTACCTGGCCCTCGTCGCCCTGCTGTTTGCAGGTTTTTACTACGCCTCCAACACGATTCTCAAAAACTTCTATCTCGAATGGTTGAGCGGACGCATGGGTCAAGAAGCCGTTTTACTTGGCCGTATGCTTCCGTTTGACGCGGAGGGAGAGGCCTTCGACCGCCTGTGTCAAGAGTTGTCGCGCGATTCGGACACGCGCCTGACCGTCATCGCGGCTGATGGAAAAGTGCTTTGTGATTCAGCGGAGTCTTCGGCGACCCTGGAAAACCACGCCGGACGCCCGGAAGTGATTGAAGCCATGAACGAGGGTTCAGGAAGCGCGATCCGCTTCAGCACCACGGTCGGTTATGACATGCTCTATCGCGCCTTTCGCCAGAGTGGTCCCAATCAGCAACGAATCGTTCGCGTCGCCACCCCGCTTCATCAGGTGGAAAGGGCTTTGCGGTCGTTTCGTCAAACCCTGATTAGCGGTCTGCTGCTGGCGACGGCCGCGGGGCTTCTCTTGGCCTGGCTGTTTTCGCGTTTTTTAAGCCGTCGATTTCACCGGCTCGTCCAATTCTCCGGTGAAATCGCGCGCGGAAATTACCCGCCGGATTTTTTTCCGCGAGGAAACGATGAAATCGCGCTATTGGAGCGGCATCTCCACGAGATGGCTCTCAAAATCCACGACAATTTGGCCCAGGTGATTGCCGAGAAGGACAAGGTCGACTCGATCCTGCGCTGTATGATCGAGGGCGTGCTGGTGCTCGATCCCAAAGGGAATGTGCTGGTCATTAACGATCAGGCGCGGGCGATGTTTAACGTGCCGCCGGGTCGGGAGATCGACGGCGTCTCGATGCTGGAAATTTCGCGCCACCCGGAAGTGCACAAGATCTTGGATGAGGTTTTGACCTTCGATTTCACCGAGCAGCGCTACTCCAAAGAGGTCGAGCTCGACGAAGAGCGCTGGTTTTGCATCAACGCGGTCAAGCTGCGCGACTCCCAAGGACATTCTTTCGGGTCGATTCTGGTGTTTCACGACATCACCGACATCAAACGGTTCGAATCGATGCGCTCGGATTTTGTCGCCAACGTTTCGCACGAGCTGCGCACGCCGCTCACCGCCATTCGCGGCTACGTCGAAACCCTTTTGGATACGCCGCCGTCAGATCCGGAGGATACCCGGCAGTTCCTCACGATCATCGATCGCCACTCCGAGCGGCTCAGCCGGCTAACCGAAGATTTACTGATTCTCTCGGATTTGGAATCCGGCAGGATTCAGCTCGCACTGCAATCGATCGCGCCCAATCAGCTGATCCAGCGCGTTTTGGAAATTTTCTGGGATCGCGCCGCGAAAAAGGACATCAAACTCGTGCATGACGCCACAGCCGACGTCCCCAAGCTGCAGGGCGATTCGGATCGTCTGCAACAATTGTTCATTAACCTGGCGGATAACGCCATCAAATACACGCCAGCCGGCGGAACCGTCACGCTCACCGCGGCGCGCAGCGCGGATAACGGCGGGCCGGCGATGGTCGAAATTTCGGTTCGTGATACGGGACCCGGGATTCCGGACAAGGATCTGCCCCGGCTGACGGAAAGATTTTACCGGGTCGACAAAGCGCGCTCGCGCGATCTTGGCGGAACCGGACTGGGTCTGGCGATCGTCAAGTACATCGTGCAGGCGCACAAGGGCGAGCTGAAGATCGAAAGTACCATCAACCAAGGCACAACCGTCCGCGTGCGCTTGCCGATGGCTCAATCGTCCCCGTAACCGTTTCGTAATATTTCCGTAACATTTCTTGACAACGGCTTTTCTCCCCTGTTAACTACAGCGCGAAAGGCCGGTCACATGTTTAACTTCGTTCCGCACAAGGAAAAATTTTTCGATCTCTTCAAAGAATCGGCGCAAAACGCGCTGGCCGGCGCCCGGGCTCTGCAGGAAATGCTCGATCACTATGATCACCCGCAGGAATCATGGAAGAAGCTCAAAGATCTCGAACATGAGGGAGATCGGATCACCCATCGCACGATTCGCAGCTTAAACCAGACGTTTCTCACGCCGATCGATGCGGAAGATATTCATGCGCTCACCACGGCTCTCGACAACGTCATGGACGCCATCGAAGCCGCCGCCGCGCGCATGGTTCTTTTCAGAATCGATCAACCGACGCCCGAAGCGAAAGAGTTGTGTGAGATCATCGTGACCTCCACCGAACAGCTGGTGAAGGCCGTCTCGCATATGCCCCGCCTCGATGACATCGACGAATACTGCATCGAGATCAACCGGCTGGAAAATGCCGCGGACGATATCTACCGCAAGGCGATCGGCCAATTGTTCGAGAACGGCACGTCGCCGATGGACGTGATCAAGTGGCTCGATATCTACGAGATTCTGGAATCGGCCACGGACCGCTGCGAGGACGTCGCCAATACCCTCGAAACCATCGGACTGAAAAATTCCTGAAGCCCGCACCTTCGCAACATGCTCGACGCCTACTGGTTACTCTACGGGGTTCTTGCGCTCATTCTCGCCGCCGAATTCGTCAACGGCTGGACCGATTCGCCCAATGCGATCGCGACGGTGGTCTCGACTCGAGTCCTGTCACCCTACCAAGCTGTGATCATGGCGACCGTACTAAACGCGATCGGCGCCATGTCGGGCACCGCGGTAGCCGCCACGGTCGGCAAAGACATTATCAGTGCTGATGTGATCAACCTAACAACCGTCGCGGCCGCGATGGTGGCAATCATACTTTGGAGCACCCTTGCCTGGTACTACGGCTTACCGACCAGTGAAAGTCACGCACTGATCGCAAGCCTTACGGGAGCCGGCTTGGCAACCGCCGGACCGTCCAGCTTACTATGGACGGGTTGGAGCAAGGTTCTTGTCGGGCTGGTTTTTTCCACCTTCCTGGGTTTTTTCGGCGGTTTGCTTCTGATGGCGATTCTTTACCGCAGCCTGGCCAATAGCCGGCCGGGGACCGTGCGCAGGACTTTCGGGCGCTTACAGATTCTCTCCGCCGGCTTTATGGCGTTCAGTCACGGCTCGAACGACGGGCAAAAATTTATCGGCGTGTTTACCCTGGCGCTCATGCTGGGCGGCATTTTACCAGCCTTTCAGGTGCCGATCTGGGTGATTCTACTGTGCGCCGTGACGATGGGTCTCGGCACTGCGATCGGCGGCTGGCGCATCGTCAAGACGATGGGGCTTCGACTCACTAAACTCGAACCGGTTCACGGTTTTGCCGCCGAAACCGCCGCCGCGCTCACCATTGAACTTGCAACACGCCTCGGCATTCCGCTGAGCACGACCCACACGATCAATACCGCCATCGTCGGCGTCGGCGCTACCAGAAGATTTTCCGCGGTACGTTGGGGAGTGACCTTTGACATCGTGGCCGCCTGGATCCTCACGTTTCCGGTGTGCGGTGCGATCGGCTGGTTGGCAACGAAACTGTTGCTGATGTTGACTCCTGCGTGACCTAAACATTTGGTTCCAGTCCAAAACGCCCATCATTCCGGGCCATCTCATTTCTCGCCGTGCTCAGATTGTCTCAGAACGGTCATTCTGAGTTCCTTTGACAACTCAGGATAAGCCCGCCGAAGAATCTGCATCCGCGTTAATTTCTTGTTGCGCCACTAACGCGGGGGAGGATGACGGAGGGGAAAGTTCGTCCACAGAGATTAGAATGCCGGAACCGTTTAGATCTCGTGCCGGCCTTCCAGCGCCTTACCTAAGGTCACGGCGTCGGTATATTCGAGGTCTCCTCCCATGGGCAGGCCGCGAGCGATGCGCGTGACCGAGACCCCCATCGGTTTGATCACCTTGGAAAGATAGAGCGCCGTCGCTTCGCCGGTCATCGTCGGGTTGGTAGCGACAATCACTTCCTTCACCCGATTATCGCGCAACCGCTCCAGCAACTCCTTGATCCGCAGAGCGTCCGGCCCGATGCCGTCGAGCGGGGAAATCGTGCCGTGAATCACATGATAGAGACCGCGATACTCTTGCGATTTTTCCACGGCGATCAGGTCGGCGGGTTCTTCGACCACGCAGATCTTGTCGGCTTCGCGCTGGGGATTCCGGCAAATGCCGCAAAGCGAGCCGTCATCGTTTTGCGGTGTGACTTCGCTAAATCCGAAACAGCGCGCGCAAAGCCCCATTTCTTGACGCAGCCTACCGATGCTGTCGGCCAGCCGCATTAGGTCGTCCTTGTTACCCTTCAACATGTGAAAGGCCAGACGCGCCGCCGTTTTTTCTCCAATGCTTGGGAGCTTTGACAATTCTTGTACCAGACGAGCGAGGGGGGCGGGATAAAGTGTCATGGCATCAGTCCTGGAATCTTCAATCCTCCGGTGAGTTTGCTCATCTCCGTTGAAGCCAATTCGCGCGCCTTTCGCATGCCGTCGTTCACTGCCGCCAGAATGAGATCTTCCAACATTTCCTTCTCCGAGGAATTGATCACCGATGGCTCGATCTGAACTGCGGTAATGTTGAACTGGCCGTTAACCGTAACTTGAACCATGCCGCCGCCCGAAGAACCCTGGACGGTCTTATTGCCCAGCTCCTCCTGGATTTTGGCCATCCGGGACTGCATCTCTTGGGCTTGCTTTAACAAATCACCCATTGCGCCTATGCTCGCCATCTTGGTTCCTCCTGCTACGCCGCGCGCTCTCCGCGCGCAACCTCATTAATTTTCGCTGCGCACATTGCGCACCGACCCGCCGAAAATGCGCAGCGCCTCTTTGACCATTGGGCTACGCTCATCGCCGGCGTTCCCCTCGGTTGTTTCGGCGGTACTGGAAACGCTGTCAGCAATCATATTCACGATCTGCACGTTCACGTCCTGAGCAAAAAACCTGCTGGCCTGCTCCTTAAGCGTGGCAAGATTGTCACCATCGAGCAAGAAGGCGAGATGATGGCGCTCGGAAACGCCGATTCTCATCCGTCCGGGAGGTAGCTCCAGCGGTTTACCGGCTTCGAGATGGGAAGCCAGAAACTTTTTTTCTTTGCCGACAAAGGCAACGAACTCGGGCCATGACCCGGCAGCGCTGAGACGACCGGCGGAACCGGCGGGCGCTGCAGCGGGCTCAGGCTGGTTTGCCGGTGCGGCTTTTTCGCTAAAACGTGAAACGCCAGGCTTGCCGGCTCCCGAGACGGATTTTTCCTCCAAACGATCGAGCCGTTCGATCAGTTCTGCAACCGGCACAGTGTTCGGCAGCCCGGCTAACCGAATCAAGACACTCTCTAGCGCGAAGCGCGGCGTGGCGGAACGCGCGATTTCTTCGTCGCCCGCTGCCATGAAATCCAGGTAGTCGAGCAGCGTCTCGACCGAAATGGGCCGGGATTGCTCAGTGAGGTCGGCGATCTCCTGATCGGGCAAGTCTAATAATTGGGCCGCAGCGGATTGTTTGCTCGCACCGGCGCTACGACCGGCGCTCACCAGACGGGCGACTAAAAGATTTCTAAAGTGCTCGACCAGATCGCGCGCAAGCCGATTCACATCGCGTCCTTGATTGATGACTTCAGCGACCAGCTCGACGCACCGGTGGGCGTTGCCCGCAAGCACCGCAGCCGAGATTTCGTATAGAATGCGCCGCTCGGCGAGCCCAAGAATGTCCTGCAGCAAGACATCGTCGACCGCCCCCTGTTTACCCTTGATAGCCGACGGTTCTGCAAGCGCAAGAACCTGCTCCAGTAACGACTGAGCGTCGCGCATGCTGCCGTCCGCCTCGCGCGCCAACAGCACCAGCGCCCCTTCGGTGATGTCGAGTCCCTCGCTCCTGGCGATGGCGCGGAGACGCTCGACGATTTCGCGCATTTTGATGCGGCGAAAGTCGTAGCGTTGGCAGCGCGACAGGATCGTCGCCGGCAAGCGGTGCGGCTCGGTAGTCGCCAAGATAAATTTTACCGAAGGCGGCGGCTCCTCCAGAGTTTTTAAGAGCGCGTTGAACGCATCCTTGGTGACCTGATGCACCTCGTCAATGATATAAATTTTAAAGCGGCAGTTCGCCGGTTGGTAACGCACGTTTTCGATGATCTGGCGAATTTCATCGATGCCGCGATTCGACGCTCCATCGATCTCGAGAACGTCGATCGAGCTTCCCTGGGCAATCTCTTGGCACTGGGTGCATTCGTTACACGGATCAGGCGTCGGCCCTTTCGCACAGTTCAGCGCTTTGGCTAGGATGCGTGCTGCCGTGGTTTTTCCCACTCCCCGAACTCCCGTAAAAAGGAAGGCGTGAGCGATGCGCCCGGCGCGGATGGCGTTTTGCAGAGTTCGGGTAATATGCTCCTGTCCGGCGATATCGGCGAAACTCTGCGGCCGCCACTTTCGTGCAATGACAAGGTAAGACATAAATCAATGCAGGCTGGAAAAAACCCCCGGGAACGGTGAAGCCATCGCGAGTTGCCTGGTTTTTACGGGGATGTCCATTGCTGACAGCTAGGTTGCCCCGTGGCACAGGGGCTGTTCCGGTACCGCTGCTTCCTTCCGGACCTGACGGAGTTCACGGTGCCGCCTTGCACAGGACCTAACTATCAGCAATCGACATCCACTTCGCAGAGAATCGAAAATCGAGAATCGATGATCGCGATCTTCCATCCTCCATCTCGTTACGACTCGACTGGCGGAGAGGGGGGGATTCGAACCCCCGGTACCCGTATTAGGGGTACACACGATTTCCAGTCGTGCACCTTCAACCGCTCGGTCACCTCTCCGGCTAGGAAATTCACAGGCTTGCGCGCCCTGCCTTGCTCTCTCGACCGTCGAAGTCTCCCAAATGTCTCCGCGCGGGATCTTTTCGTCGTTTTAGCTCCCTATTCACCGACTTCAACAACCTACCACATGAAATTTTCAGGGGCAAAGACGAAACGCAGAATTGATGAGCGATGCACGATTGAGAGTCGTGCTGCTGGTTTCAAGAATGCCGAAGAACGACATTTTTTGTGTATGTCTCCAGAATGTCTCCACGTAGCGAGCGCATTGAGCGAGGCAGCATGAACGAGAACGGCAATTCTCCCGGTAAAAAGCCACCGCCAGCGCCCGACCACGGCGACGGCGAGCGTTGAAGCATGGGCTTACCACGATGAAGAAAGCGCTCTCCGTGCTCGGTAACAGGGCGTTAGATGGTAGATTCAAAGTCAGCAAGGAACTGGCGAAGTGGCGCCGGGATTGAATCGAAGACTTGGGTGGTGAGCAAAAAATCACCGTGCAGCACAGATGCTCTCCGACTTGTGCGTCAAAAACAAGCTGCTGCTCGACTCAATTAACAGCTGGCTGTTAAGGCAAAAATCCCTGGTAGTCGCCAAGGGAAAAAGCTCTACTGCCGGCGGTCCTGCAAAGGCAGCAACTCGCCGATTAACTCGCCCCCTATCTCGCCCTACTCAGCCTCGAGCGCCGGCACAAAGTCAAAACCGTCTCCGACCTGCTCAAAGGCCATGATGAAGCAGAGAGCAACGGCAAAGCAGATTGAAATGAGCCACGCAGAGCCGAGAACATGCGCCAGGACTGCGTTAACGCAGTTGAACGGGCATTCTCAGCGGTGCTCTAATCCGTTCTGTGATGCCGTAGTCAAGATCAAATCACCGCGGGGCAAGCATGGTCGCTACTGCTCGACCGATTGCCGGATGGACGGCTATGTGCTCAGTCGGGCAAAGGCCCTGCTAATCATCGGAAGAAGGAGCTCGCAGACCAGTTGCGCCGAATTCCCGTAAGCCATGGTCACGCCGCATCCGCGCGTGGCTTACTACCACCGATGTGAAGCGCCAAGGAACCTCCACAACCGGGGCAACCGTCATAGCGCGGGTAGCAATGTTCGTGGCAGTCCTCGCAAATCGTGGCCTCGAGATGGGGCGGAAGACGCTCCACGGTACCGGCCGCGAGGTTAACGCTCACGCGGTTTTTGATGGCACCGCCAAGATGCTGCAACCGGCCGCACTCGTAACAGTGGTCAAACAGACGGTCACCTTTTGAGCATTCGAGCATAGGTTACTCCTGCATGCGAGAATTTCATTTGTTCGCTAGGAGTATCCCGGATACTAAGCGTTCATGCGCTAACGTTTGATGAAGTGTTAGGTAAAAAAAAGTGGCTCTTCGTGAACTCGAGTGGGTAAAAATTTGATGTTTTCACAGCTCCGGCAACATCGCGGTAAGAATCTTGAGCCGCAGATAGGCTTCGTCTCTCAGTCCGTAGGCACGTCTCTGGATCACACGAATCTTGTTATTCAATCCTTCGACGAAGCCCAGCGAGACTTTGTTTTCTGGTCTGCTGTAAGCGGCAATTCCGTTCCAATGACGCTCGATCATCTCGGCAAATTTCTCGTAAGGCTTAAGCCGCTGCCATTTGAGTGCCGCCTTCCAGTTCTCAAAGAAGCGTCGCGCCCAGCCTTCGCGCTCGTAGCTCCACAGCTGACCAAAGGATTCCTTGAGCAGGTAGGCGGTGTTCAGCCGCTTGTTGGCACCGAGCAAAGTCTTCAAGGCTTGGCGGCCTTGAAGCGTCAGGTTGTCCCGGCGCGACAACAGCGTGTACTTCTGCCCCTTGATGAAGCGGCGGTCTTTAGCGGTAAGTCGGCCGTACTCGCTTTTTCGCACTCGATCCAACGCTTCTCCCAAATGACGCATGACATGAAACTTGTCGTACAGAATCGCTGCTTGGGGAGCGCACGCTTCAGTGGCGTTGCGAAACGGTTTCCACATGTCCATCACCGCCAAGCGAATCCTTTGGCTCCTAGGCTTTCCCAGCTCATCGAAGAACTCGGTCAAGCTTGCCTGCGAGCGGTCTTGACCCCCAAACCAGATCGGTCGGCCCCGCTCCAAGTCGCTCACCACAATGCGGTAACTGTGCCCTTTGCGTATCGACACTTCGTCGATGCCGATCACTTTCGGTCTTGGCTTGCCCGCTTTGGCCAGTTGCGTCTTCATGTACTGCTTGTCGAGCTCTTTAACCGTGTGCCAATCGAGCTTCAGTTCCTTGGCCACGTCCTTGACCGTCGCCGTGCGGCAGCGCCGTCCCACGTAATAAGCAAAGCGCTTGGTGTAAAACGGATTGTCCGCCAAAAACCCCAGCCCCTCGCGCTTCACTTTGCCACAGCTTCGACAAAGCAGCCGACGCACCTCGAATTCCAGATACACTCGCGTGTCCCCGCACGACAGATCCCGAACCCAACGAACTCTTCGGTCGTACCAGCCCCGTTGTACTTGGCCACAGCTCCCGCACATTGTTTTTTTGAGCGTCGCACAAGGCTAACAATGCGTGCCTTCGGATCACCGAAAACGCCTCGCACCGTAGGCTGTGGCCTAAATCCCGAAAACGCATACGCATCCCACAATCGTCGTCGCCGCTTGGTTCGTGTTGCCATGAAAGCAGCATGCCTGTTTTCTCACTACTCGCAAAGGCTTCTAACCCAGTTCTCATGCGGCGTTGTACCCTATTTACTACCAAAATCTACCCACTCGATTACGCGATGAGCCAAAAAAGATAACCCCGGG
>Ga0208654_1000198_pt1 | contig 9441 bp, 8 predicted proteins | sample MayberryNE_Catta_3_FD_185657 | JGI IMG/M metagenome (GOLD analysis project Ga0208654, IMG submission 185657) | Natural and restored wetland microbial communities from the San Francisco Bay, California, USA, that impact long-term carbon... | ecosystem: Environmental > Terrestrial > Soil > Wetlands ...
CCGGGCCGATCATCTCCAGCCCTTGAAGCCCGTTGGCCATCCCCCGGCGATGCAATTCCTCGAGCCGCGGCAGCTCTTCTTGGTTGGTCGCCACGACGACTTTGCCGCAGATCTCGTAGGACACCGAATTCTCGTCACAGAAGGCGATCAGCGCCTTGCGGCCGGCCACGCACGAACGAGCTTTCAGTGATCCGGGGCGATAGTAGAGCCCTGAATGAATCACGCCGCTATTATTGCCCGTTTGATGACGCGCCAGCTCGGTTTCTTTTTCCAGGAGGAGGAGCCGAAGACTGGGGTGGGCCGCGATGATTTTTAGTGCGCTGGCCAGTCCGACGATGCCGCCGCCGATGATCGTGAGGTCATACTGCGAAGCCATCAGAAATTATCGTTCCAGGTTGCAGGTCGAACAGCCGGTGAGCCGCCGCGGCTTGAGTTTTCCAATTAGAGGTGGAGCAGTTGGCGCGAATTTCTTTCCATGAAGCTTTGCACGTGCTCGGGATCCGGCTGCGCCGAAATCGCTGCCAAAGATTTACTTAGCCGGTCCAGCCCGCCGCAATAATCGGAGCCGAAAACCATATTGTCTTCTCCCATTTTATCGATGAGAAACGACAAGGTGCGGGCATCCGAGCTGGCGCAGTCGATTAAAAAGTGCTCGAGAAAAATTTCCGAGTAGCGGCGCTCGCCGCCCGGGCCTTTGTGCTTCCAGAAGAAACGATGGAGCAAGAGCGGCAAGCCGCCGCCCGAGCTGCGGATGACGATCTTCAAGTTGGGATAGCGATCGAACAAGCCGCTGGCAATCATGCGCAAGCAACACTCGGCGACTTCGCCGTCGGAAAGTACGGCGTAGGCGACGCCGGCTCCGCCGTCCTCCAATCGAGCGAGTGACGGGTCCTGGGCGGTGCCGGCGCCGTGCATAAAGATAGGCAAATCGAGCTCGGAAATTTTCGCGAAAATGGGGTCCATTTCGGGTGTGTCGACCAACATCTTTCCATCGACGTGAGGATAGAGCAGGACGGCACGAAAGCCCTGCTTGGCCGTTCGCTCGATCTCGGCCACCGATGCCGCGACATTTTTAAGCGACAGCGCGGTGACGCCGAGCAAGCGATCTCGATGTCCCTCGAGCCGCTCGGCCAGGACATGATTCGACATGCGCACGATCTCGAGCGCTCGATCCGGCGCCAATTGATCGGCGTAAACGCCGGCGCCCTGACAGATCAGCTGCAGATCCAGGCCGGCTTCATCCATTTCTTTGATGCGCTTTGAAAAATCCGGTGAATCCAAGGCATCGATGTGCGGACGTTTGCCGGTCAGCTCTTGAATTCGGTTGGAAACTTCGGGGGCGGTGTGATGCGAGTGCCAATCAATGACCGTCGCCATAGCGGCCTCCTTTATCCTCGTCCAATGTTCTGTGTCTCAATTCGGAATACTGCGGATCGCTTCGGCGAGTCAAGAGAGGTGGCCGGAAACGAGCAGCAGCTTCGGCCGGACGGTAAAAACGTGCGGTTACCGCGCGGAACCGGCTGAACAAAACCGGCGTCGCGCCCGGGGTCGGGGTGTTACTTTCTTGGCCCGCCGGCCAATTGCGCCTTGTCTCTGAGCCGGCGCAGCAGCTCTTCGTGGATGAGTTGGCGATGACGCGTTGAAACTGGGAGCGATAATTATTGACCAGGCTGATATTCTCGGCGACCACGTCGTAAACCTTCCACTCGTTGCTGACCAGATGGGCCTTGTAGTTGAGGGTGTACTCTTCGCCGCTGCCGGTTTGAATCTTGCTGCCCACGTCGGCGTAATTTCCGTCGATGCGCTCGGTAAAATAGATAATCTTTTCGTCACTATAAGACTCGATGATTTCCGCATAGGCGCGCTCGAGCACTTCGGTGAAGAGCCGGACGAACTCCTGCTGCTCCTGGGGCGTGCGCCGGCGCCAATTGGCGCCGAGGGCGCGTTTGGCCATTTCGGTGAAATCGAAGCGTGCGAATAAGATCTGGCGGAGATGTTCGCGGCGCTCCTTGAATTTGGCCGGTGGCTTGAGACCCGGATCTTTCAGCACCATCAGGGCTTTGTCGACGGTCGCTTTAATTTGCTCCGTCGGCACGCCGGCGCGCGCGCTTGTCGGAGAGAAAAGCCACAATGCGACGGCTAAAAGGACGGTTTTGGATTTTACGCTACTTCGCACCAGTCTCTTCTTTCTTCTCCGTTTTGGAAGTGAGGTCACCGCCGACGATTTTGCCGATCAAATCCGGAATGTCGGGCGGCGATTCGGTTTCCCTAATTTTCCCACCTGGGGGAATTATTTTATCCGAAGCCCCGGGCGCAATCAAAACAAATTTATCACCAATCAGGCCTCGGGCCCGGACCGAAGCGATGACATCGTCTTGAAGCTTGACTCCGTCGTTGACCCTTAGGGTGACGCGCGCGCGGTCGTCGCTTAATCCGATCCCCTCCACCTTGCCGATACGGACCCCGGCAATTTCTACCGGGTCGCCAAGCTTAAGCCCGGCCACGGAGGCAAAATCGGCGGATACGACGTAGCCTTGGGATCCGAACAGCTCTAGTTTGCCGAGCCTGATGGCGAGATAACCCAGGCAGGCGAGCCCGGCGAGGACAAAGATGCCAACCATGATGTCAGTGCGCGATTGGTTCACTTTTCACTCCTACAGCACCTGGATAGGGCCTTCAGTCTTGCCTTGAATAAATTGCTGAACGACCGGATTTTTCGAGGCGCAGAAAACTTCCGGCGGGGACAGTTCTTTGATGACACCGTCGGCGAGCATCGCAATATAATCGGAGATGCCAAAGACCTGCGGAATCGTGTGGCTCACAAGAACGCCGGTGAAACCAAACGTCGTATGCGTACGCGCGATCAATTGATGGATGCTGGTTGCCAGAACCGGATCGAGACCGGTTGTCGGCTCGTCGAATAAGACAATTTCAGGATCCATAATGAGCGCGCGGGCCAAGCCGGCGCGCTTTTTCATGCCACCGCTTAGTTCAGCGGGTAATTTTCTACCCATTTCTCCCAATCCGACCTGTTCCAACCGTTCCTCCACTTTTTTTTTGATTTCGGGCTCTTTACTCTTGGTCTTTTCTCTCAATGGAAAGGCGACGTTGTCGAAGACGGTCATCGAGTCGAGCAGGGCGGCCCCTTGAAAGAGTACGCCGAATTTAGCGCGAATCTGGTAGAGTTCTTTTTGGGGAAGTTTGGCGATATCTACGCCATCTACGAAAACTTCACCCTCGTCCGGTCGCAGCAAGGCGTTTAAGTGCCTTAGCAAGACGGTCTTGCCGCAGCCGCTGGTGCCGACAATCGTCGTGATCTTCCCGGTGGCAAACTCCAGGTTCACGCCCTTGAGCACGTGTTGCGACCGAAAGCTCTTGTGTAGATTGGTGACGCGGATCATCGTGTTACAGCATGACGGACGTCAAGAAATAATCCCAGACGAGAATCATGACAAAGGAAAGCACGACCGATTCGGTGGTCGCCTGGCTTACGCCGGTGGCCATGGGCGGCGCATAAAAGCCTTTGTAGCAGCATATCCAGGTGATGATGAGGCCGAAGGAAATCGACTTCACAAAACCGCTGTAAACGTCGTGGAAAACGATGCTGCCTTCCATGCCGGCAAAGAAGCTTCCCGAACTCACTCCGAGGAGGCTAACGCCCACCAGATACGCCCCGAAAATACCGATGACGTCGAAGATAGCGGTGAGTAGAGGCATGGCAAGGAGGCTCGCGATGATGCGCGGCGACACGAGGTACTTGATTGGGTTGATCGCCATCGAATCGAGCGCATCGATCTGCTCGGTGGCGCGCATGGTCCCCAGTTCGGCCGCCATGGCTGACCCGGTTCGTCCTGTGACCATGAAAGCCGACAGCACCGGACCGAGCTCGCGCAGCAAACCTAACGCAGTTGCCGACCCGAGCCAACTTTCGGCATTGAATTGTCGCAAGCTGTAATAGCCTTGAAAACCCATCACCATCCCGGTGAAAAACCCCGATAGAGCGACGACCGAGAGAGATTCCACGCCAATTGTTTTAATGTGGTAGATGATCAAATAAATCTTGGCTGGTGGACGGAAGGCTAAAAAAAGGGCCGACATCAGGAAGGAAAAGATTCTTCCCATGCCGGCAATCTGGTCGGTCGCAAATCGGCCGACTTGGCCCAGAAAAAGGAGCATTTTGCTTTAGCGTGAAGGGTAGACGGAGATCCAGAATTCCAAATTAGATATAGAAAACTACCGTATATTGCAAGATTTATGGACGGTAAGCAACGCTTTTTTCGGGTCGCGGCGAATTCGTCGCCGCTGCACAACCCGAATCTCATGAATGAAGAAACCTTGGACTCGCTTTTCCAAGGCAAGTTGAAGCTTTTTCAACGCCGCAGCGGTTATCGGTTCTCGCTTGATGCGCTGTTGCTGGCCGATTTCGTTTCGATGAAAGGGAAGGAGACGGTTGCGGATCTCGGTACCGGCAACGGCATCATCCCGCTGCTGCTGGCCCTCTTACATGCGCAGGTTTCAATTACCGGATTCGAGTTTCAGCCGGCGATGGCTGAGCGCGCCGAAAGAAACGTCGAACTGAATGATCTGGCAGAGCGAATTCGAATTTGCCGGGGTGATGTTCGGACTATCAACGCAGTCGCTGCCGCTGCGAGCTTCGATGTCGTGGTCTGCAATCCGCCGTTTCGTCAACCGAATAGCGGGCGGATCAGTCGGGACGACGAGAAACGGATCGCGCGCCACGAAACGACCGGTGAGCTAAGCGATTTTCTCCGCGCCGGTAGGTTCTTGTTGCGCGAAAAGGGTCTGATGTCGCTGGTCTATTCGGCGGTTCGCTCGGCCGATGTGATTTTCGCCATGCGTCAAGCGCGGCTCGAGCCGAAGCGGTTACGCATGGTTCACTCCTTCCAGGACGCCGAAGCATCGCTGCTGTTGGTTGAAGGCGTTAAGGGCGGTAGAGCAGGCTTGAAGGTACTGCCTCCCCTGATTATTTATCGTCCTGGCAAGCAATACAGCGAAGAAGTCGCGGCGATCATCGCCGGCAGCCGGCGATGAGTTGGTAAATTCGGGCTTGGATGGGGAACAACCATCAAGCTTTCGGCTTGCGCCGGGAGTAGCTTTTAACCAGCTTCTTGAACGCAGCGCGGATTTCAGGATCGGCGACCGACTCCAGAAACTCCTCATCGATCCGACACTCGGCGCTTTCCGCAGTTTCACTCGGCGCAGGCGCGCTCAACTCTTCGTCGGCATCAATACGCCCGACCATGAAGAAAATATTCTTGACGGTCTCTCCCTTGAGGCGGTGGTTGAGCTTAGTTGCGATCATGTCTTTCATAAATTGCAGCTGTTGCATCCACACCGGGCTCGATACTTTCACGAAGAGAGTGCCGTTACGGATCTTTTCCGGCTGGGCGTTGCGCGCGATGATTTTGCCGACGACGTCGTTCCAGATCGGCCACACCGCGTACTCGTCGAGTCGCACGGCTAGTTCCAAGCGCTTGAGCGATTGCTCGAGCACGGCGCCAAGGCTTTCAATCGGTATGCTTTTCTTAGCCATTCTTGCCGGGTAAGCGACATTAGCAGATCTTAAACGGCGACTCTAGGACGTCGTGCTGCTTGGGGGCGCGATCCTCGAATCACCAAAACCGGTGAAAAATCAGGATAAATCAGATCAGTAAAAAATTTGATTGACAAATCTCTTAATTATTTTTACAAGTACAAAATCTAGTGCATTTCTAATTCAGACCACACCATATATTGGGATTTCAATAGGGGAAGGAGACGGAAGGATGGCAACGGGTACTTCTCAGGCGACCGATTTTGGCGCTCCTCAGGGGACGCCGCGGGTAAGGACCGGACTGAAAATAGCGCGTTATTTTAGCCGCGCCGGAGTCAGCCCTTTTGACGAAGTTGAATGGGAGTCGCGCAACGCTTCCATTACCAACGAGAAAGGCAAGGTAGTCTTCGAACAAGCCAATGTCGAGATCCCCAAAAGTTGGTCTTTGATGGCCACCCAGGTGGTGGTTTCCAAATATTTTCGCGGCCCGCTCGGCACGCCGCAACGCGAGCATAGCGTGCGCCAGATGATCGGCCGGGTGGTGGATACGATCACCGGCTGGGGCCAAAAGGACGGCTATTTCGCCAGCGCCGGTGACGCCCAAGCGTTCTCCGATGAACTGACGCACATTCTGCTGCATCAGAAGGCCTGCTTTAACAGCCCGGTCTGGTTCAACTGCGGCATCGAAGATAAGCCCCAGTGCTCGGCTTGCTTCATCCTTTCGGTGGAAGACACGATGGATTCGATCCTCGATTGGTACCGCAAGGAAGGCGTTATCTTTAAGGGCGGCTCGGGCTCCGGCGTGAATCTATCGAAAATTCGTTCTTCGAAGGAACAGTTGGCCGGTGGCGGGACGGCCTCCGGACCGGTGTCCTTCATGAAAGCTGCCGACGCGTCGGCAGGCGTGATCAAGTCCGGCGGCAAAACCCGGCGCGCGGCCAAGATGGTGGTTTTGGACGTCGATCACCCCGATATCGAAGAGTTCATCAAGTGCAAGGTTGAAGAGGAAAAGAAAGCCTGGGCGCTGATCGAAGCGGGCTACGATTCGAGTCTCGATGGACCGGCGTACGGCAGTGTGTTTTTTCAGAACGCCAATAATTCGGTGCGCGTGACCGATGAATTCATGCGCGCGGTCCAAGAAGATCGGGAGTGGCAAACGAAATATGTCACCAGCGGCGAGCCGTGCGAGACTTTCAAAGCGCGCGATCTGTTGCGCATGATCGGCGAGAGCACCTATTTCTGCGGCGATCCGGGGATGCAGTACGACACCACGATCAACGACTGGCATACCTGCGCGAATACCGCGCGCATCAATGCTTCCAATCCATGCTCCGAATACATGCACCTGGACAACTCGGCGTGCAATTTGGCGTCACTCAACCTGCTCAAGTATTTGCGTGAAGACGGCGTCTTCGATACCGAGGCTTTTCGCCGCGCGGTCGACATCGTGATCTTGGCCCAGGACATTCTGATCGATAATTCTTCCTATCCGACCGCCGAGATTACCGCGAATGCTCATGCCTTCCGTGAGCTCGGTCTGGGATACGCCAATCTCGGCGCGCTGTTGATGTCGCTGGGTCTGCCGTACGATTCCGACGCAGGCCGGGCTTACGCCGCCGCCGTCACTGCGTTGATGTCGGGCGAGGGTTATTTGCAGTCGAGCCGGGTGGCGGCGGCGACCGGCGCTTTCGACGGCTACGAGGTCAATCGCCAGCCGATGCTGCGCGTGCTCAACAAACACCGTGCGCAGGCTTACAAGATTCCGCCGTCGCATGTGCCGCTGGATCTGCTCACGGCGGCGCGGGAAGCTTGGGATCTCAACTGCGACGAAGCGGAAAAGCACGGGGTAAAAAATTCCCAGATTTCCGTGCTGGCGCCGACCGGCACCATCGCGTTCATGATGGACTGCGATACCACCGGCGTCGAGCCCGATATCGCGCTGATCAAGTACAAGAAACTGGTCGGCGGCGGGCTGTTGAAGATCGTCAACAATACCGTGCCGCGGGCGCTGCGTCGTTTGGGCTACGACGTCAAGCAGATTCAAGAAATCGTCGAGCACATCGAGGAGCACGAGACCATCGAAGGCGCGCCGCATCTCAAGGATGACGACCTCCCGGTCTTCGATTGCGCCTTCAAGCCGGCCAACGGCAGTCGCTCGATTCATTACATGGGCCACGTCAAGATGATGGGCGCGGTGCAACCGTTTATCTCCGGGGCGATTTCCAAGACCATCAACATGCCCACGGATGCGACCGTGGAAGAGATCATGCACGCCTACATGGAGTCGTGGAAGCTCGGGCTCAAGGCGGTGGCGATCTATCGTGACGGCTCCAAGCGTACCCAGCCGCTCAACACGGCAAAGGACAAAGACGAGGCCAAAACCCCGGCCGAGAGCAAGGAAGCGCGCCCATTCCGGCGCAGACTTCCCGACGAGCGGTCCTCAATCACTCACAAATTCGACATCGCAGGGCACGAGGGCTATATCCATGCCGGCATGTACGAAGATGGCCAGCCGGGGGAGATTTTCATCAAGATGTCTAAGGAAGGCTCGACCATCTCCGGTTTGATGGACTCGTTTGCGACGGCGATCTCGATGGCGCTGCAGTACGGTGTGCCGCTGCGCGTGCTGGTCGACAAGTTCAGCCACATGCGCTTCGAGCCATCGGGGTTTACCAAGAATCGCGACATACCGATGGCCAAGTCGATCATGGATTACATTTTCCGCTGGCTGGCGACCAAGTTTCTCGACGGCGACGCGCAACAAGAAGTGGGGATCGTCAAACAAGAGCCCGACGAAGAAATGCATCCCAAGAAGATCGTTTCGATCGCTTCGCATGCGCCGCGCGGCGGCGCACCGGTGGCGAGCATCAGCAGCGTGACCAGTCTCTATCAGCAGGATGCGCCACCCTGTCCAGACTGCGGCGCAATCATGATCCGCAGCGGTGCCTGCTATAAATGCATGAACTGCGGCGCGGTGAGCGGGTGTAGTTAAATTACACATACTTAGGGTCTCTCTGGGGGTCATGCTACCGCTTTGCTACCAACTTGAGCGGGCTGACTCCCCAGATGGAGCATCATCCAGCTTATCTACCGCTGCTCGATTGCTCCCCGAAACCAGATGCCCGTAAATGTCTACGGTCATTTGGATTGAATAGTGCCCCAAACTGGTCCCGAATTTAGGTTAAGCTTTTGCCCTGAGCTATCAGCAAGCTTGCCAAGGTAAGCCTTAGGTCATGGAAACGGACGTGACAAGCTGTGCCGTCAGGGACTCAAGTCTTGGAAGATTGTTTGTCTGGTTCTGGTTGAAGTGAGTTTCTTCGCATGATCCGGCTCTGAGCTGCCCGAAGTAGCTCAAGGTCGGCCGCAGCAAAACTTTGACTGGCTTTGCTACCAGTTTTTCGGGATACTGCGTCTTGCACTAGCAGTCTCCTTTCCAGTTTTGACGCGGCCCGCTTCCTTCAAGACGGGCCGTTGTCGTTTAAGGTAACAATTCACTGTCTGGCCACCTGCTGTCTCTTGGCTACGCGTTCTGCGGCGTAACTCTCAATCTCGGCACGATCGAAGAGACGCCGTCCCGCTGAGTCACGCGGCCGCTAATTCTCAACTTCGCTCCGCTGCCCGCGCGGTGCTTTCAGGCATATCCAAAATTCGGGCTGCGCCGGATATGTTGAAAGTGACAACCTCTCGTTTCATTGATTTCCTCTCCCTATGTTTTTGCGCCTGCATATATTATGCAGCAAAAAGACTACGCTCATTTCATCCAATTCAAACAGATATTTCTTTAGCGTGCACAACCCCCAGAAACATGTTGCACACGTTGGGTGGGTGAGATGGCGTGCAGATTGGGTACGGGATTCGAGGGTTTGGGCAGTTGTCCGATTATGGCC
>Ga0208654_1000201_pt1 | contig 9340 bp, 8 predicted proteins | sample MayberryNE_Catta_3_FD_185657 | JGI IMG/M metagenome (GOLD analysis project Ga0208654, IMG submission 185657) | Natural and restored wetland microbial communities from the San Francisco Bay, California, USA, that impact long-term carbon... | ecosystem: Environmental > Terrestrial > Soil > Wetlands ...
AATCTCGTCCCGACGCATCCGGGGACGCGGTCGACGAACCGGCGGCCGACGAGCGCGGAGGTCGAGGCGGGGCTCCCGTTCGTGCTGGCGCTCGCCACCGGACGGCGCGTGATTCCGGTGGGCCGTCTCGCGTACGCCGCGCTCGGGGGCGAGTACGTGCGGCATCCGTCCCACGGCGGCGCGCGGCAGTTCAGGGAGCGGCTGCTTGAATTGCCGGATCGCGGCGCGCTCCTACCCGGTTCGGCGTAACACCATCCTGCTCTCGCTCTGCCTGCTGCTCCTCTCGGGAGTGCTGCAGCTCGCCGTCGCGGTCGCGACCATCACCCTCGTCCTCGTCACCGGGATCGAGTCGATCCTCGGGCTCGGGCCTGCGATCTTCATCACGGCCGGCGCCCTCGCGGCATTGCCCGCGGGCCGATTGATGGATCGGCTGGGGCGTGTGCCGGTCATCGCCGGCGGCTTCGTCGTCGGCGCCGTCGGGTGCGTCCTGACGGCGCTCGGCTGCGCCGCCGAGAGCTCCGCCGTCGTCATCCTCGGCTTCGTAGGCGTGGGGGCGATGAACGGCGCCGTGCTGCTCGCGCGTACGGCCGCGGCGGACATGTACCCGCCCGAGCGACGCGCGCGCGCGATCTCGTACGTGCTCTTCGGAGCGCTCTTCGGGGCGGCGATGGGGCCGCTCGTCTTCCGGCCGCTCTTCGCCGGCAAGGACCTCGAGCTCGACACGCTCGTCGTTCCGTGGTTCGCGGCCGCGGGGATCGCGCTCCTGGCCTCCCTGGTCGCTCTCACGATCCGGCCGGACCCGCGCACGATCGCGCTCGAGCTCGAGCTTGCCGACCCCGACTCGACCCCGAGGGCCCCCGCGGCCCCGTTGCGCGAGATCCTCGTGCGGCCCGGCGTGCCCTCAGCGGTGCTCGCTGCACTCTCGAGCTTCGCGGTCATGGTCGCGGTGATGAACCTGAGCGGCTACATCGTCGTCGGTCACCGACACGAGCAGGCCGACGTGTTCACCGTCATCAGCTTCCACATCGTCGGCATGTACGCGCTCGTCCTCGTCATCGGCGAGCTCATCGACCGGATCGGGCGCCGGACCTGCCTCATCTCGGGACTGGCCGTGATGGCCGTCTCGACGGTGATGCTCGCCTGGGCAGAGTCGATCCTGTGGACCTCGGTCTCTCTCTTCCTCCTCGGGCTTGGGTGGAACCTCTCGTACGTTGCCGCCTCGGCCGAGCTCGTCACGCATGCGACGCCTGTCGAGCGCGGGCGACTCGTGGGCTTCACCGACCTGACGGCCGGTCTGCTCGCGGCGGCGCTCGCGCTCCTCGGCGGCGCCGCGTACACGGAGTGGGGTGCCGTCGCGGTCGCGGTCGGCGCCACGATCGCCGTGGCGCTCCCCGCGCTCGCGCTGCTCGTGGGCCGGCGACCGGGCGCACCCGCGTTCGAGCCGGCGGGATAACGAATGAGGGGCGCCTCGCGGCGCCCCTCTGGGTCGTGCGGCTCGGCTCGCTGTCTACTTAGGGCGTGTGCCGAACATGGTCGTCACCGTGGTGAACGGCCCCGTGATCTTGATCTCGTAGGTGGCCGATGAGTCGGCGAGCGACTTCGTCGCCAGGTTGTAGATGTAGATGCCGTCCGAGTACCGCATCGTCGTGCCGCTATCCGCACCGCTCGTCGACACGATTGGCTCGTCGATGCCCGAAGGCGGCGTCGAGCCGCTGATCTTCCTCACCGAGATCTGCGGGGCAAGACCGGGGACCACCACGTTGTCGCAGTCAGTGACCCTGATCTTGACCGGAAGCGTGCTCCCGTACTTGAAGACGCTCGGATCGTGCTGGGCCTGCGTGTCGTTCACGGGCTGCAGGACGCCGCTGACGTTGTAGAGGAACGAGAACTCGGAGCTGCTCGCCGTTCCCCCTGCTCCGGCATCCTCGTCATTGACGGTCACCACGAGCGTGTACGGCCCGCCTGCCGCGTACGTGTGCGTCAGGTTGCTCACGGGCGATGTCGCATTGGACGCGGTCGTGTGCGCGGAGCCGTCTCCCCAGTTCACGTCGTAGGAGTACGTGTCGTTGGCCCCTGCCGGGTCAGTCCACGAGAATCCAAGCGTCACCTGGTTGCCGGCAATGCAGGCCGCTCCGCTGTTGCCGGACACCGAGTCGATCGTGACGGACGGCTTGACGTTGTTGACGGTCGCCAGCGCTGTGTCGCTCCCAGTAGCCGTGCCGTCGCTCACCCTGACGGTGATGGTGTACGAGTTGGGTCCGTCTGCGTACGTGTGGCTCGCCGAGCACGTGCCTGACGTCGACGGTTGCGTAGGTGACACGGTGCCCGCGACTGCGGCGCCTCCATCCCCGAAGTCGATCGTGCAGGTGTGGGTCTGGCCAGAGTCCGCGTCTGTCCAGCTTGCGCTGTAGGTCTCCGACGTACCTTCACCAAAGGACTCGTTATTCGCGGTCACGACCGGCGCGCTATTGACTGGAGCGCACCCGGTTACCTCGAAGGTGTCATCGTCCTGGAAAGTCGCGGCCGGACTGTAGACCTTCAGCGTCCACGTGCCGCACGCGCTGGGCGCGAACGAATCTGTGAAGTTGCCGCTTTCGCCGGTGAAGTTCGTGGTACGCGTGGCCGAGGCTCCGGATGGAGCCCACCATTCGATTCTCCCCGAGGATCCACCGCCGCCTCCCGGCAGGCCGGTCGCCTTCGCGCATACCGTCGCACCAACGGTGAAAGAGCTGCTTCCGGTCGTGCAGTCGGAGGCAAAGGACTCGATGTTGATCGCGTCCGTGAACGTCCCGCTCTCGCTCACGCCCGACGTCTGACCCGTCGCGGTGTAGGCGTATTCGCCCACGGCGTCGAGGCTGTCCCACAGCGTCACCTGGCACGACCAGACGCCGTCCGTGTCGGCTTCCGCTCCGCACGATGCTTCGAAGCCGTTGGGCCCTGAGACTGCTACCGAGACGCTCTCGCCGGCGAAGTACCCAGCGTCGTCGCTGTTGTCGCCGCTGATCGTCACGACAGATCCCGGCGAATAGTCCTGCTGGTCCGTCCAGACGGCGGCACCCGCCACCGCGCTCATCATGAGCGCTGCGATGAGTGTTCCGACGACGAGCGACCAGCGCCCTCGTCTCCGTATCTGCCTCTCCGTCGGCCCGGCCGCCGACACCGCGAGTGTCGTCGCCTCGTCGAGCCTGAAACGCCATGTCTTACGTCGTCTTGCCACCTGGTTCTCCTCTCATTTACCGCAGTCGCTCCCGCTCACGCCCGCGTGGCGGCGCTACCGAATCCGAGTCGGAGTGGGCGTGGGCGCGGCCACCGCCCGACCGCGTAGAGCCGAGCCGGGCCTGCCTGCTGCGCACGCCTTCGAGATCGTCCGTAACCGATCGTGTCGCCTCTCCCCCGAGTCGAGATTCCCGCATGCCCACAGGGCATGCCCCCTCGAGTGCACTCTGCGGGAGGTGCGGGGGGTACGCAATGGCCAGCGGGCCACGCGCCCGCTTAGATCGCTAAGCGCGTGCGAGCTGCACGCTTCCCGAACCGCGGACTACCCGGGTGCTGCGGCCGACTGACCGATCCCCTCTGGCGGCCGCCGCACGAGGTCGGGTGGAAAGACCGGCTGCCCGGCCGCGACGGCGCGGATCACGAGGGGGAGGCGGTTCGGATCCGTCTGCTTCAGCAGATACCCGCTCGCTCCCGCACGGATCGCCGCGAGGACGTGCTCCTCGCTCTCCGACACGGTCAGCATTACGACCCGCGTCTCCGGGAGGGCTCGGGTGATCTCCTCCGCCGCGACGAGCCCGTCGTGCGGCATCGAGACGTCGAGGACGCAGACGTCCGGCCTCTCGCGCAGGGCCACCTCCACCGCGCCGTGCCCGTCGACTGCCTCCCCCACGACCTCCACTCCGGCCTGTTCCAGCAGCTCGCGCACGTCCGACCTGGTGGGGGCGTGATCGTCGGCTATGACGACGCGCAACTTCCGCTCTCCACCGTCCCCGACCACGGCTGCATGGTCGCTGCGCCCACCCCTGCGGTCAATGCCTCCGGGCGCTTACGTCTCTGAGCGTTCTCGGAAGAGCGCGACCGCGGCATGGCGGTCGACCACTCCGAGCTTCCGCACGACGGCCGCGATGTGGGCTCGGACGGCGCTCTTCGAGAGGACGAGTCGGCGGGCGATCTGCGCGGTGGAGAGATCCTGGGCGAGGAGCCCCAGCACCTCCCACTCGCGACTCGTGAGACGCTCGGCGAGCTCGCTGCCGCGAAGTGCCCGGCGCCGGGACTCCGGGCTGCGGAAGTGCCGAACCATCACGGTGACGAGATCGCGCGGTATCGCGGCCCGGCCCTCGCAGACGTCGTGGAGAGCGTGGGGGAGCCGCCGCGGGTCGATCGTCTTGACGAGGTAGCTGGCAGCTCCTGCACGGAGCGCGGCGAGCAGGTCCGATTCCTCCTCGGACGCGGTCAACATCACGATCTTGGTCTCGGGCAGCCTCGCGGAGATCTCCCAGGTCGCGGCGACGCCGCCCCCCGGCATCGTGATGTCGAGCAAGCAGAGGTCAGGGCGGTCGCGGACGGCCGCCTCCACCGCGCCGGCAGCGTCGCTCGCCTCCGCGCAGACATGGAAGCGTGGATCCGCCTCGAGAGCCGCGCGAATGTCGTCCCTCGTCGGCACATGGTCGTCGGCGACGAGGACGCGGATCGGCCTCTCGGTCAGAGGATCACCTCGACTGCGGTGCCCTCTCCGGGTGCCGACGAGACGCTAAACCGCCCTCCGAGGGCGTGAGCTCGCTCGCGCATGCTCACGAGCCCGAAGCCCCGGCGCGGCTCCTCGGCCAGCACGTCGAGGTCGAATCCCGTTCCGTCGTCGGTCACCCGGAGGCGGATGCCTCGTCCGTTCGAGAGCTCGACCCGGACGATGCTCGCCCCTCCATGGCGGGCTGCGTTGGCGATCGCCTCGCAGGCGATGCGGATCAGAGCCTCGCGCCGCTCGAAGTCGATCTCGAGGTCGGGGCTCAGGTCGAGCGCGATCTTCGTCCCCTCGCGATCGGCCGTTTCGAGTGCCGCCTCGGCGAGCGCGTGCTCGAGCGGCTCGTCGAAGGGCCTGGTCAGGGCGGCGATTGCCCGCCGCGACTCGGTGAGGGCACGCGCGGTGCTCGCCCTGATCCGCGCGACCGTGGGGTCCCGCTCGTCGAGGCGGTACAGGTTCCTGCCGATGAACGCGAGCTCCTGGGCCAGGCCGTCGTGCAGATCCCTCACGATGCGACGCCGCTCCTCGAGTGCGGCAGTCCGCGAGATGTGTTGCCAGTACGAGCTGATCTCGCGCGCTGCGGCGGCGAGGATGGCGACGTAGAACGCGAGCCTGAAGAAGTCACCCGTATACACCCACTCCGTGTAGAGCGAGGGATAGAGGAAGTAGTTGAGGCGGGAGAACGCGGCGATGACCGAGGCGACGGCGAGCCATTGCATCAGGTTGTCTCCGGTTCGCCTGGCCTTCCACGAGAACCCGACCGCGGCTGCGACGAACAGGGCCATGGTTACGAGCTGCGCACCCAGGACGATCGGATCGCTTTCGAGCTTCGGGCGCCCCGATTCCTCCGGCGTGAAGAGCGTTTCGACGCCGCGGGGGAGCCGTGAGGCGAAGACGGCGACCACGGCCGCGACGACTGCGACGAGCGCCGGGAGGGACAGCACCAATGCGATCGGCCGACGTCCCGAAAGTCGGAGCCCCCGCTGCGGGGCAAACGCCGCGAGGGCGAAAGCCAGCGACCCCAGTACCCGCCCGGAGATGGCTGCCCAGGTCGCGAATCGGCTCGAACCGCCGCCGACGACCGCCGGCAGGGCGGCGAAGAAGAGATTGCTGAGCGCCATCAGGCCGAGCGCGTAGAAGAGGACGAAGTCGTCGGTTCGCCCGCTGCGGCGGAAGCGCCCGAACACGAGGTACGCCGCGAGCAGCCCGATCAGCGACGCGGACGTCTCGAGAGCGACGTGGAGGGCCGGCTGCCTGTAGGCGAAGTGAAAGGACGGGACGAAGACGACGACAGCGGTGGCCGCCCCGCTGACGAGCATCGCGGCGACCGCGGGCTCACGGACGAGCGCGCGCAGCCCCCGGGGCCGGCGTTCGGCCCCTCCGCCCGTTTCAGCTGCATGACTCTGCTGCAGTTCTCCGCCTCCCGGGACGCAGCCGCACGTGCCCCTTCGCAGCCCCAACGAACCCTCTCCATCCAGGGCCGCACGTTCACTGGACCTTCGATGGGTGCTGGTGCGACCCTTGGCCGGTCTGCACGTCGGAGCGAACGTCTCCGGATGCTCCGATCACGTGCGCTGGTGCTAGAATCCGGCGCCGGCGGGCATCGAGTCCGCCGTCTTTCTGTGATGAAGACGTATACGGCCAAGCCCGGAGAGATCGAGCGCGAGTGGTTCCTCGTGGACGCCGAGGGCCAGACGCTCGGCCGTCTCGCGACCCGGATCGCGGACACGCTCCGCGGCAAGGGCAAGCCGCAGTACACCCCGCACGTCGACACGGGCGACTTCGTCGTCGTCGTGAACGCGGAGAAGGTCGCAGTCACCGGCGCGAAGCTCGACCAGAAGATGTACTACCGCCACTCCGGCTATCCGGGCGGGATCAAGCAGCGCACGCTGCGCGAGCAGCTCGAGCGCCGGCCGACGGAGGTCCTCCGCAAGGCGGTGAAGGGGATGCTCCCGAAGAACAAGCTCGCCTCCGCGCAGCTCGGCAAGCTGAAGATCTACGCAGGGCCCGAGCATCCGCACGCCGCCCAGTCCCCGAAGCCGCTGGAGTTCTCATGAGTCAGATCGCGCAGTACCTCGGCACCGGGAAGCGGAAGACGTCGGTCGCGCGCGTGATCCTCCGTCCCGGCGACGGCAAGACCTGGATCAACGGGCGCACGCTCGAGGAGTACTTCCCGCGCCCCGCCCACCGCAAGATGGTGCTCGCGCCGCTCGAGGTCGCCGAGGCGGGCGGGTCGTACGACCTGCGCGTCCGCGTCCACGGGGGCGGGCCCTCGGGACAGGCGGGCGCCGTGCGGCACGGGATCGCCCGCGCGCTCGTCGAGGCCGATCCCGAGGTGCGCGTGCCGCTGAAGCGGCAGGGGTTCCTGACGCGCGACGCGCGGATCGTGGAGCGCAAGAAGGCCGGCCTGCACAAGGCGCGCAAGGCGCCGCAGTTCAGCAAGCGGTAGGCCCGCCGCGGTGGCGCGGCGCTTCTTCGGGACGGACGGCGTCCGCGCGGTCGTCGGCGAGGGGCTGACACCGGAGCTCGTCGAGCGGATCGGCCGTGCGGCGACGCTGTGGGCGGGAGGGGGGCGCGCGCTCGTCGGGCGCGACACCCGTGGCTCGGGGCCGCTGCTGGAGGAGGCGCTCGCGCGCGGGATCGCCTCGGTCGGCGGTACGGCGCTCCTGGCGGGCGTGCTCCCGACCCCCGCGGTCGCGCTCCTCACCGAGGACCTGGGCGCCGTCGTCTCGGCGTCCCACAACCCGCCGGAGTACAACGGGGTCAAGCTCTTCGACCGCGAGGGCCGCAAGCTGAGCGACGAGGCGGAGGAGGAGGTCGAGGCGCTCGTCGACGCGCCGCCCGGCGGCCAGGGATCTGTGGAGCGGGTCGAGGGCGCCGGCCAGCGCTACCTCGCGCACGTGCTCGAGCACTTCGGCTCCGACCTCTCGGGTCTCGAGATCGGCGTCGACTGCGCGAACGGCGCGTTCTCCGCCCTCGCGCCCCCTGCCTTCGAGCAGCTCGGCGCGGCGGTGCACGCGATCGGGAACGAGCCCGACGGCACGAACATCAACGTCGGCTGCGGCGCCACGGATCTCGCCGCGCTGCAGGAGACGGTCGTGCGCCTCGGGCTCGACCTGGGTGTTGCGTTCGACGGTGACGGAGACCGCATGCTCGCCGTGGACGAGCGCGGCGAAGCGCTCGATGGGGATCAGATCCTCGCGATCCTCGCCCTCGCGCTCGGGGTCGACGTCGTCGCCGTCACGGTGATGACCAACCTCGGGTTCCACCGGCTGATGAAGGAGCGAGGCGTGCGGGTCGTCACGACCCCGGTCGGCGACCGGTACGTGCTGGAGGCGCTCCGCAAGGAGGACGGCCTCCTCGGCGGCGAGCAGTCGGGGCACGTCCTCTGGCTCGGGGACCACGTCGCGGGCGACGGGCTGGCCTCCGCGCTGCTCCTGTGCGGGGCGCTCCGCGGCCGGACGCTCGGCGAGGCGGCCGCCGTCCTGACCCGCTACCCGCAGTCGAAGCGGAACGTCCGCGTGGCGAGCGGCGAGCTGCCCCCGTCGCTCCTCGAGGAGGTCGATCGCCTCGGCGCGGCGCTCGGCGAGGACGGCCGCGTGCTCGTCCGGCCCTCCGGGACGGAGCCGGTCGTCCGCGTCCTCGTCGAGGCGCAAAATGCGGAAGATGCGGGGAAGGTGTGTGCTAGCATCGCCGCGCTCGTGGAAAGGGAGCTCGGCTGAGCCTGACGGAGGGCGCCGCCGGGCTCTCACGCGTTTCTAGGAGGAACCGGCCATCTGCGGAATCATCGGACACGTCGGGTCGCGCGAGAGCAAGCCGCTGCTCCTGCAGGGGCTCGAGCGGCTCGAGTACCGGGGGTACGACTCCGCCGGGCTCGCGCTCCTCGAGCCGGGCGGGCTCGAGTACGTCCGGGCCGTCGGGAACCTCGAGAACCTGAGGCAGGCGGCAGGTCCGAACCGGTCCACCGCGACGACCGGCCTCGGCCACACGCGCTGGGCGACGCACGGCGCCGTCACCGAGCAGAACGCGCACCCGCTCGCCGGCTGCGAGGCGGAGCGCGTCTCGATCGTGCTGAACGGCATCGTCGAGAACTACCGCGAGCTCCGGGCGAGCCTCGCCGACGAGGGTCACCTCTTCACTTCCGAGACCGACGCGGAGACCGTCACGCACCTCGTCGAGCGCCACTACGAGGGCGACCTCGTGGAGGCCGTCCGCCGCAGCGTCGCCGAGCTCGAGGGCCACTTCGCGTTCGTCGTCATCCATCGCGACCATCCCGGGCAGCTCGTCGGGACGCGTCACCAGGTTCCGCTCGTCGTCGGCGTGGGCGAGAGCGAGATGTTCGTGGGCTCGAACGCGGCCGCCTTCCTGCGCGAGACGCGAACCGTCCAGTTCCCGCGGGACGGGGAGATCGTCTCCATCACCGCGGACGGCGCGTGCTACGTGAACGCGGCCGGCGAGCCCCTCGAGCACGAGACGGTGGAGCTCGACTGGGACGACGAGGGCGCCGAGAAGGCCGGCTTCGAGACCTTCATGCTGAAGGAGATCTTCGAGCAGCCCGAGGCGATCGCGGAGACGATCGGCGACCGCGTTCGCCACGGCACGCTC
>Ga0208654_1000222_pt1 | contig 9009 bp, 6 predicted proteins | sample MayberryNE_Catta_3_FD_185657 | JGI IMG/M metagenome (GOLD analysis project Ga0208654, IMG submission 185657) | Natural and restored wetland microbial communities from the San Francisco Bay, California, USA, that impact long-term carbon... | ecosystem: Environmental > Terrestrial > Soil > Wetlands ...
CCTTCCCCCCCGGGCCCGATCGCTCGGCTCGCGCCCGTCGCCGTCCGGCGTCATGATGCGCCGATCCGATCGCGTCGCGATCGCGAAGGAGTGAGGAACGCAATCCAGGAGAGGGGTAGGCATGTCGAGGCTGATCCAGGTGGGAGCGGTGCTCGCGCTCGTGCTCGCGACGCTCGCTCTCGCCGCATGCGGCGGTGACGACGACGGAGGCGGCGGGGACGCGATCAGCGTGAACCTGAGCGGCGAGGCCAGCCAGTTCGGGACGGCGACGCTGACGCCCGAGGGAGAGCAGACACGGGTCGTGATCGACATCGACAGCCCCGTGTCCAACTCGCAGCCGGCGCACATCCACGAGGGCACGTGCGACAACCTGACCGCCGAGCCCGCCTTCGGGCTCCCGAACGTCGTCGACGGCCGCTCCGAGGCGACGGTGGACGTCGCGCTCGAGACGCTCACGAGCGGGACCTACGCCATCAACCTGCACATGTCCGACGACGACCTCGAGACGTACACGTCCTGCGGCGAGATCGTCGCGACGGAGTAGCGGTCCGCGGAGACCGGTGCCCGAGCGACGCCGGGCACCGGTCGCTCCGCGGGATCCCTAGGCGGCTCCGCTCTCGAAGGCGGGCTCGCGCACCGTCGCCTCGCCGGGCCGAAGATCACGCCCGCGCACGAGGAAGATCGACACGAGCAGCCCGACGAACGCGATCGCGGCCCCGGCCCAGAACGCGTTGACGAAGCCGTCCGTCAGCGCGAGCGGGAGCCCGGTGCCGTTCGCGACCTCGTCCTCGGTGGTGCTGACCGCGATCGTCGAGAGGAGCGCGATCCCGACTGCCCCGCCGATCTGTTGCGAGGTGTTGATCAGGCCCGAGGCGAGGCCCGCCTCGTGCGGCTTCGTGCCCGCGAGCGCGGCGATCGTGATCGGCACGAAGGCGAAGGGGATCGCGACCCCGAGCATCAGGAACCCGGGGAAGAGATCTGCCCAGTACGAGCCTCCCACCGACACCTGGGTGAAGTACAGGAGCCCCGCGGTGAGCAGCGCCATGCCGAGGATCAGCGCCGGCTTGACGCCGACCCGGTTCACGGCCGCCGCCGCGACGTTCGCCCACAGGACGGCCGTCCCCGCGACGGCGAGGTAGGCGATGCCCGTCTCGAGCGGCGAGTACTGGAGCACCTGCTGCATGTACAGCGTGAGCATCAGGAACATGGAGAACATCGCAGTCCCCATCACGAAGCCGGCGATGTTCGCGGCGGTCAGCGTCTGCAGCCTGAAGATGGAGAACGGCACCAGCGGGTCGCGCTGCCGCTGCTCCCAGACCGCGAACGCCACCAGGAGGACCGCCGAGGCGACGAAGGCCCCGATCGTCTCGACCGAGCTCCAGCCCCACTGCTGGCCCTGCGTGATGCCGAGGACGAGGACGCTGAGGCCGCTCGTCACGAGCACCGCGCCTGCGACATCGTGGCTCTGACCGCGGGCATCCCGGCTCTCCGCGAGCAGCAGCGGCGCGAGTGCGAGCGCGATCGCGCCCACGGGGACGTTGACGAAGAAGATCCATTCCCACGAGAGCAGGTCCGTCAGGACACCGCCCATGAGAACGCCCGCCGCGGCGCCGAAGCCGCCGACCGCGCCCCAGGCTCCGAGCGCGATGTTCCGCTCGCGGCCCTCGGTGAAGGTGGTCGTCAGGATGGAGAGCGCCGAGGGGGTGATCGTCGCGGCACCGAGACCCTGCAGCGCGCGGGCCCCGATCAGCGACTCGTCGCTCCACGCGAGCCCGCACAGCAGCGAGCCGATGGAGAAGACGACGAGCCCTCCCATGAACACGGACCGCCGGCCGAGGATGTCGGCGAGGCGGCCGCCCAGCAGCAGGAACCCGCCGAAGACGAGCGCGTAGGCGCTGATGACCCACTGCAGGTTCTCCTGGGAGAAGCCGAGGTCGAGCTGGATCGACGGCAGCGCGACGTTGACCACCGCGATGTCGAGCACGACCATGAACTGCACCGCGCAGAGGAGCGCCAGCGCGTACCACTTCGTTCTGTCCGAGGTGATCATGAAGACTCCCTTTGCATCGCGTACCCGTTCCGAAGGGGGCTACCGTAGCGCGTCGACTTTCAAAATGCAAGTTAAGTCTTCCAATTTGCAACTCTCAGCTGTACAATCGCAAGCGTGAAGAGCTACCAGCAGTACTGCCCGATCGCCTGCGCGCTCGATCTCGTGGGGGAACGCTGGTCGCTCCTCATCGTGCGCGAGCTCCTCGACGGGCCGCTCCGCTACTCCGACCTCCACGCGAACCTCGAGGGCTGCGGCACGAACATCCTGGCCGCTCGGCTCAAGGACCTCGAACGGGGCGGCGTGCTGCGCCGCCGCAGGCTCCCGCCTCCGGCCGCCTCGACCGTGTACGAGCTCACCGAGTACGGCGAGGGCCTCGCGCCCGTCCTTCACCAGCTCGCGCACTGGGGAGCCCAGGTCATGGGCCCGCCCAGGGACGAGGGCGACCTCGCGCCCGGCTGGCTCATCCACGCGCTGCGGATCGGGATCGCGCCCGCTGCGGCGAGCGGACGGATCGAGTTCCGGATCGGAGACGAGGTCGCATCGGTGGCGGACGGCGAGGCGGTCCCAGGGACACTCGACGCTCCCGACGCCGTCGTCTCGGGCTCGGCTCGCGGGTTCTACGACCTCGTCGTCGAGCGCCGGCTGGACGCCGTCTCGGTGGAGGGCAGCACGGAGGCGGTCCGGGATCTGCTGGCGGCGCTGCCGCAGAGCGTCCCCGGCCCTACGCGCGAGCTCCTTCCGGCCTAGGTCTCGAGCAGGGGCCGGAGGAGGCCGTCGAGCGCCTCGCGGTACGCGAGCGCCTCGTAGCGCCTCAGCGGGTGCGACGGCAGCACGGCCTCCCGCAGGATGCCCCGCCTGCGGACGTAGAGCACGGGCCGGATCTCCTCGTCCGCGTCGAACTCGAGCGTCGCCGCGACCCCGTCGTGCTCGCCGTCGACGAACACCTCGAGCGGGAGGATCCCCTCGTCGCGGACGCCGTGTTCGGAGACCGAGAGCACGCGGGCGAGGTAGCCCTTCTGCATGGCGAGCTCCGGCGCCCGGTCGAGCTCGGAGAGGAGGTACGGGACGATGCGGGCAGGCTCCACCGCCGGCCGTTCGAGGGTCATGCCGGTGAGCGACTCCGCGAGGTGGCGCGCGACGATGCGCGCGTTGTAGCGGAAGCCGCACACCATCCCCGAGACGCTCGCCACGCCGTGCTTGCGGAGCCCCTGGGCGGCCTGCGTCACGTTGCCGGCGAAGAACAGACCCGGTGCGGTGACGCTCTCGAAGAGCGGCGTGAGGGCCGGCAGCCGGCCGTCGAGCACGGTGGCGACGCCGAGCTCGGGCAGGTCCCGGAGCGGCGCCTGGAACCCCGTCGCCGCGACCACGTCGTCGGCCTCGAGGACGAGCGGCTCGGGCCGCGTCGGGTCGAGCGTGTGCACCCGGTACCCGTCCTCGACCCGCTCCACCCGCTCGACGGACGCGTTCAGCACGTACCGGCCGGGCGCGCCACGCACGTGTTCGTCGTACGGCGTGAGGTACCAGGGACGGAGGGGCGAGCGCGCGAGGCGGCCGAGATCGGGCGGGCGCGGCGAGACGAGCGTCAGCTCGCGGATGCCCTGGCGGACGACCGCCTCCCCCACCTCGAACGCCGAGTTGCGCTTGCCGACGATGACGACCCGCCGGTCGCGGTAGCGCCCGGACGTGCGCTCGACGTTGACGTAGTGGTGCTCGAGGCCGAGCCCGGGGATCCGCGGCACCCACGGCTCCGTCATGCCGACGGCGAACACGGCAGCGCGGCACCGGTACTCGCCGGCGTCCGTCTCGAGCAGCAGGCGTCCGTCCTCGTCGCGCCGGGTGGCCGTCCAGCGAGCGCCGTACCGCACGGGCAGCTGCGCACGCTCCGCGAACTGCGCCAGGGCGGCCGCCATCTCCTCGCGCGCCGGTCTGCGCCTGCCCTCCGCGAGCTGCGCCGGGACGAACGCGCGGAGATGCGGCTCGTCCGCGACGAGGCTGTTCTGGTCGTGGGCCTCGAACTCCCGGCTGTGGAGCGGCACGTCCGCCGACGAGTGCGTCCAGCTGATCAGGCGCTCGAAGAGCGGGAAGCGCCTGAACATCCCGCCCGGGCCGTCGTCCGCGGAGACGACCGCGTGCCGGACTCCGAGCCTGGCGAGGCAGTAGCTCGTCTGCAGCCCGCCCGGCCCGCTCCCGACGACCACGACCTCGTAGTCGCCGGGCGGCGACGGGCCCGCGTCCGGAGCGCTCACTCCCACCGGTTGGAGTCGCGCAGGCGCCGCGCCTCCGCCTGCAGCATGCGGAACATCACCGTCGGGTGCTCGAGCAGGAACGGCTCGAGCTGGGGGCCGGGGAGCGAGAGACACCGGAGCAGCGTCTCGGCGCGGATGTCCGCGACCGGCACCCCGCCGGTGAGCGCGGAGATCTCCCCGAAGTAGTCGCCCCGGCCGAGCCGCGAGCGCTCGTTGCCGTCGATCACGACCGCGACCTCGCCCTCGAGGATGACGTAGAAGGCTCCGCCCGAGATCCCCTGCCGGAGGACGCGCTGGCCGGCGCCGAACACCTCCTCGTCGAACGTGTGCGCAACCGCCTCGAGCTCCGGCCAGCGCAGGTCGGCGAAGAGCGTCAGCTGCGCGAGGCGGTCGACCACGCCGTCCGCTGGCATGGTCGGGAGCCTACCCCTCGCCGCTACTTCCTGACCCTGATCGCGAACGTGCGGGTTGCCTGCGCCCCGAGCGAGTCCGTCACGCGCACGGTGAACGAGTAGCGGCCCTGCTTCGTCGGCGTCCCGGCGAGGGCCCCGGTGGCCGAGGTGAGCGTGACGCCGGGCGGGAGGTTCCCCGAGGCGATTGTCCACGCGTACGGGGGCACGCCACCGGTGGCGGCCAGCGTGGCCGAGTAGGCGGCCCCGACGTTGCCGTCCGGGAGCGAGGCCGTCGTGACCGCGAGCCCCGTCGCCGCCGTGACGGTCAGCGAGAGCGCCTGCGTGTCGGTGCGGCCCGGCTCGGCGGCGTCGTCCACCTGCACGGTGAACCCGTAGGTCCCGGCGGCCGTCGGAACGCCCGTGATCGCTCCGGTCGACGCCGAGAGCGTCAGCCCCGGCGGGAGGCCGCCGGCCGCGAGCGACCAGGCGTAGGGCGACTTCCCGCCGCTCGCCTGCAGCGACGCCGAGTACGGCGCGCCCACGATGCCGCCCGTCAGCGTGGACGTCGTGATCTGGAGCACGTTCGCGAGCTCGAGCGAGAGTGCCTGCGTGTCCGTCTGGTCGGCGCTGTCCGTCACCTCGACCGTGAACGAGTACGCACCGGGCGCCGCGCTCGGCGTGCCGGTCAGGGCGCCCGTCGAGGGATCGAGCGCGATCCCTGCGGGCAGGCTGCCCGACACGACTGCCCAGCCCGCGTACGAAGGCGTCCCGCCGGTCGCGGTGAGTTGCTCCGAGTAGGCCACGCCGTTCGTCGCGTCCGGGACGCTCGTCGTCGTGATCTCCGGCGCCGGGGGCGGCGGCGCGCCCATCGTCCGCCCGCCGAAGTCGTCCAGGCGCCCGGTCGTGCCGCGCAGGCCGACGCCGACGTAGCCGAGCGCGCCGTAGGTGGAGTCGACGGTGGTGGCGAGCCGCGACCACGAGCCGTCGTGGTGCCAGGCCTCGATCGTGGAGCCCTGCACGCGGAGCAGGAGGAGGTCGCCGGGCGCGAGCTCCCGGGCGACCGTCGCCAGGCGCACGTGCGCACCGTTGTCGATCCGCTCCAGGTACACCTCGTCCGGGCCGGCGAGCTGGTTCGTGCGCAGCATGTAGGCGTCGTAGGCCCCACTTCCCTGCTCCTTGAGGCGCGCGTAGAGGCGGATGTGGTTGTTCGTGCCGGGTAGGACCGCGACGCGGGTCGACACCTCCACGTCCGGGCCGTACTGGGCGTTCGAGCGCCAGGCGGTGCAGGTCGTCGCGACCGAGCAGGCGAGCTGGTTGGAGGAGACGTGGAGGCCGTTCTCGACCCCGCCGTTGATCGCGTTCGTCCAGCGCCCGGCGTCGGAGAGCGGGCTCTCGTTGGGGCGGTCGAAGGCGTCCAGGACGGTGAGCGGCTGCACGGGCGGGACGAGGGCGCCCGGCGTCGCCGAAGCCTCGGCGGAGAGCGGGCCCTCCCCGTTCTCGTTCTCCGCCGACACCTTGTAGTAGTAGGTCGTCCCGTTCGCGGCGCCGGTGTCCTCGAAGCTCGTGGCCGGGCCGATGCTCTGCAGGAAGCTCTCCCCGCCCGGGCTCGTGCCGCGGTACAGGCGGTAGCCGGTGATCGGCGAGCCGCCGTCGAAGGCGGGGGCCGTCCAGCCCAGGGAGACGGAGCCGTCGCCGGCGGTTGCGGCGAGGGCGGTCGGGGCCGAGGGCGGCCCGTCGCCCGGCGGCTGCCCCTCGATCGTGACCCCGAAGCGCTGGAGGACGGTGTCGATCGGCGTGCCGATCGTGAGGCCGTCGCCGCCCGCGAAGAGCAGGGCGACGGGCTGGTTCCCGCCCTGTGTCACGATCAGCGAGCCCGAGTCGCCCGGGGCGCTGAAGGGCCCGGGCGAGACCGAGATCTGCCCCACGAAGCGGGCGGACTGGAGGCAGAACTCGAAGATGACGAGGTAGCACACGTCCACCGTGACGTTCGTCTCCGCGACGACGCCGGGCTGCAGGCCCGTCGTGCGCCCGTACTTCTGCACCGCCTGGCCGATGGACGCGGTCGCGGTCGTCGGGCTCGGGGCGCCGTAGCCGTCCGGCGGCGTCGCCGTGCCCACGTTCGCGGGCGAGGTGAGCGCGATCGCCGCATCCATCGTGTTGTTGCCGCCTCCGAAGTCGATCTGCTGGAAGGCGGCCAGCGTCCCGATGCGGTCGCCCGGGTCGCTGCCGCCGTCGACGTCGCCGGGCTGGATGATCGGGTCGCCGATGCTCGCGGTGTTGATCCCGGCGAAGACGTGGTTGTTGGAGAGCGCGTAGGTGCTCGTCCCGTCGGTGACGCGCACGCCGAGCGTGCCCGTCGCGACGCCCGCGAGGCCCGCGGAGACCCCGATCGGAACGGGGCGTGGGAAGCGGTCGGTCGGAGCCCGGGGCTCGATGATCCCGGTCAGCGCGTGCTCCACTGGCACGCCGTCGAGGACGGACGGGATCCCACCGGTGTCGCGCTCCAGGTAGATCCGGATCACGGCTCGACCGGCCCGGTTCGTCCCGACTCCCACGCCGGCGACGCCTGGCGTGTCGAGCAGGCGCTCGGCATGCCGCTGCTTCGCCGTGATCGCCTCCTGAAGGCCGGGAGGCGTGCCGCCCGGAGGGCCGGGTGCCTGCCCGGAGGAGGACGACGCGAGGGCGGCGGCCGCGAGGGTCGCGAGGAGGGCGGCGGTGCGGATCCGGCGAAGCATCCTGGCCTCTCTCTCGAGAAGTCCCCTCGAACGGGCACACCCTAGTACGTGACGATGCGCATTTCCAGGGGGAACGCGAAGGGAGCTAGATCAGGTCGCCGCGGTAGCGCCACGGGCCGGGCTCGAGCCGGATCCCGCGCTTGCGGCAGAGCTCGCGGGCCGCGTCGAGCACCTCGCCGCCGCTCCCGTGGAGCCGGCGGGCGAGCAGGTCGATCACGGAGGTTCCGTCGGGAACCTCCGCCTCACCGGCCTCGAGCGTGAGAACGACGTTCTCGCGGGTCTCCGACCCGAGCTCGTCGACGCCCGCGAACGCGGGGGCGAACGCCACGGTGACGCCGTCGACCTCGAACGAGCGGGCGTCGCCGTCCCGGATCGCCGAGACGGCGTGCCCGCGCAGGGCGAGCAGCTCGTGCAGGTCGTCGATCATGCGCCTGCCGATCTCCACCTGCCGCGGGCGCGACACGGCGTGGCTCGAGCTGCCCGTCACCTTCGCGGGCACGCCGATCGCGAACGACCCCGCCGGGACGTCGCCCGTGACGTACGAGCCGGAGGCGACGATCGCCTCCGCGCCGATCCGGCAGCCGGCGTAGACCACCGCGCCGAGCCCGACCTGGCAGCGGTCCTCGAGCACGACCGGGGCGAAGCGGTTCTCGAACCCCTCGAGCACAGAGTGCCCGATGTTGTGGGTCACGATCAGCGTGCGCATCGTGAGGAAGACCTCGCGGCCGATCAGCACCGGGCGGCAGACGTTCACGAACGCCTCGTCGCCGACGAACGCGAGGTCGCCGACCGCGAGCACGGCCCACGGGTCGCGATGCCCGCCTCCGCCGAAGCGGACCGACCGGCCGCCCCAGACGCCCCGCCCGACGAACGCGCGGCGGCAGACGAGCTCGAGGTCCGGCCCGCAGCGCGTCAGGGCGCCGATCGTGACCGCCTCCTCGCAGCGCACGGTCGCGCCCGGCCCCAGCTCGACCCCGTCCTCGACGACGACGCGGGGCGCGAGGACGAGCGAGCCCTCGCCGAGGACGACGTCCTCGCCGATCCGGGCCCCGTGCTCGCGCAGGACGCGCACCTTCTCTCCGGGCGGGAGCGCCCGGAACGAGGAGGGGTCGGCGCGCAGCGACTCGACGAACCCGGGCTCGAGCGCCCCGTCCGAGTCGTCCGTGTCGAACAGCGCGGGGAGCGTCACCCCCGCGGTCGAGACCCCCCTCAGGAGCGGCATCGCGCCCGCGGTCTCGCCGGCCGACTGCAGGGCGACGAGCTCCTCGACGTCCTTCTCCGTGATGAAGCCCCGTTTCTCGATCGCCGAGAGGTCGATGCCGTGGCGCTCGGCGAGCTCGACCGCCTTGCGCGTCGCCTTGCGCTCGGCCGAGGGCGCGGGCTTCGCCTGGCGCTCGGGCCCGCCCGCCTCGAGCGACGCGAGCTCGGCGGCGCTCTCGGCGACGTAGGCGATCACCGTGCCGAGCTCGACCTCGAGCCCCTCCTCGAAGAGCTGCACGATCGTCCCGTCGCCCGGCGCCTCGATCTCGACGGTGGCCTTCGTCGTCTCGACGACGCACACGGGCTGGCCGCGCGCCACCTTCGCG
>Ga0208654_1000225_pt1 | contig 8912 bp, 9 predicted proteins | sample MayberryNE_Catta_3_FD_185657 | JGI IMG/M metagenome (GOLD analysis project Ga0208654, IMG submission 185657) | Natural and restored wetland microbial communities from the San Francisco Bay, California, USA, that impact long-term carbon... | ecosystem: Environmental > Terrestrial > Soil > Wetlands ...
CGCGCTTCGGCGCAATGACGATCGCGGTAAAACGCCGATACTCAGTAGATGCCTAATGAGCGTGGGGGCGGCGCTACGCCGAGGCACCAACGAGCGAGCCTTCTGTGCGTCCTATCTTCACTTCGGCGCCTGGAACAGCCGACGATTAATTCGGCAGGCCGGGTTTGGTCTTCTTGAATTCGTGAGCTTTGAGATCGTGCTTTTTCAACAAGTCGTAAAAATCCGCCCGGTACTTACCGGCAAGCTTGGCGGCTTGGCTTACGTTGCCTTCCGTCATGGACAGCACTTGAATGAGGTAGTCCCGCTCAAAAGCATCGCGCGCGTCTTTCAAAGGTCGTAAGCCGGCGCTCGACTCCTCGATCCCTTCCGTGGAAAAACTCGGCGCGCGCTCAGCTGCGACGCTTTTCCCTTGAAGGACGTAGTCCTCCGTTACCGTGTCACTCTGCGTCATCGCCACCGCATACTCGATCGTGTTCTCCAGCTCACGAACGTTGCCCGGCCAGTCATGCAGCATGAGCTTGCGCAACGCCTCGGGTGTCAAACCCTTCACTTCCTTTTTCATGTGCTGGGAGTATTTTTTCAAGAAATGCTCTAGGAGCGGCACTATATCGTCCTTGCGCTCGCGCAGCGGCGGCAGATAGACGGGGATCACGTGGATCCGATAGAACAAGTCGTCGCGAAATAGACCTTTGCGCACTTGATCTTCCAGATCCTTGTTGGTCGCGACGATCACGCGGACATCGACTTCGAGCGGCATCTCGCTGCCGACCGGGTAGAACTGCCTTTCTTGCAAGACACGCAACAGCTTCGATTGTGTGGCCCGCGGCATATCGCCGATCTCGTCAAGAAACAGTGTGCCGCCGTGCGCCTGGGTAAACAGTCCGCGCGTACTCTTGACCGCTCCGGTAAACGCTCCCTTTTCGTGGCCGAACAACTCGCTTTCGAGCAGTGACTCGGGCAGCGCCGCGCAATTTAACGCGACAAACGGCTTGTCCTTGCGATCGCTCGCGAGGTGTATCGCCTTGGCGATCAGTTCTTTTCCCGTGCCGCTTTCACCGTGGATATGGACCGTAGAATCGAGCTTGGCAATGCGCGACACAACGTCGAGCACCGCGCGCATCTTGCCGCTGCGCGCAATGATGTTGGCGAAATCGAAGCGCTCGTTGATAATATCTTTGAGCCGTTTGATCTCATAATTGAGCTTACGATTTTCCAACGCGCGCTCGATCTGCATCAGCAAATCGGAAGGCTCGAACGGCTTGGTCAGGTAGCTGTAAGCTCCCCGGCGCATCGCCTCCACCGCGCTTTCAATGCTGCCATGCGCCGTCAGGATGATCGTCGGCACGTCGGGGTTGATGCCGCGAAACTCATCCATCAACGTGAGCCCATCGCCGTTGGCGAGCATGAGATCGACGATGCAAAGATCAAAAAGCCTTTCTTTAAGCGCGCTGATCGCTTGCGTCTCGTCAGCGGTGGCAATCACGTCATAATCCGCCGACTCGAGCCGCATACGGATCAGCTCGAGCAGGTTGGGATTATCGTCGACGACCAGAATTTGACCCTTAGCCATGTCGCGCTCTACCTGCCGCGCTCGCGTCGTTTTTGATCGATCTCGATATCGACTTGCTTGGACTTCTCGATGACCTGCTTGGTCTTTTCAATTTCCTGCTGGATTTTTTCGAGCTCAAGGCGCGACCTCTCGATTTCTCGTTTGGATTTTTCCATCGCCTGGCGGTTCTGCTCAACTTCTTGTCTAGATTTTTCAATCGCCTCGCGCGACTTCTCGATGTCTCGTTTGGAGTTTTCCGCCTCTTCCAAAACCCCCACCCAGATTTTCGCGGTCTCGGCCCAGGGGCTCGCCGGATAGGCCGAAACGAGTTGCGAAAACGCACCCAGGGCCTTGTGCAGGTCGCGCCGAGGATTTTGTGGATGAGCGTGGACCAGCCCCATCCTGTACAGCGCGACATCAGCCGGAGGTTTCTCTTGTGCCGCGGCGGCGACGCTTTGGAATGCGCGCAGCGATCCGTCGAAATCCCCGCGAACCAGCAGCTGATTGCCGGTTGCTAACGAATCGCGCATTTCGCGGCGCCGATTCGATTCCTGCAACAGGCTGCAACCGGTTAGGAATATTAGCAGGGCAAGACAAAAATAAAAGTACTTCCCTGGCCCAGCTCGCTTTCGGCCCATATTTTTCCGCCGTGGGAGGTAATAATACTATTGGCAATCGCCAGGCCGAGACCCGTACCCTGCCGAGCGTGCGGCGCCTGGCGACTTCCTTGATTAAATTTTTCGAAGATCGAGGTCAAGCTGTCCGCGGGAATGCCTGGTCCCGAGTCTTTCACAGAAATGGCGAGTTTGCCATCGGCCGGTTTCGCCGCGACCCGGACCAAGCCGCCCTTCGGAGTAAACTTGACGGCATTACCGAGGAGATTTCTCAGCACCTGAAGAATGCGCTCGGGATCCATTCTTAACGGTGGCAGCGACCCGTCCATCTCGTTTTCCAATCGAATGCCTTTCGCCTCGACCAAAGGCGTGATCTCCGCGATCGCGCGTTTGATCAAAGGCTCAAGGTGAGTGATCTCAAAATCGTAAGCCATCATGCCGGCTTCCATTTTCGACAGATCGAGCAGAGAATTGACGACGCTGATCAGACGATTGCTCTCTTCGGCCAGGATGCTCAAGAGCTTGCGCTGCTTCTCGGTGGTGTCGCCACCGACGCCGTCGAGCAATAAACCGGTGCCCTCCTTGATCGAGGTCAGCGGCGTGCGCAGCTCGTGCGACATGGATGAAAAAAAATCCGCCTTCATCCGGTCAATCTCATGGAGTTTTTCGCACATCGAGTTGATCGCCGCCGCTAACTCGCCGATCTCCGGCGGCGAATTGACCACCAGCTTTCCTTCGAAGTTTCCGTTCGCGATGTCGCGCGTTTTGCTTTTTAGCAGTCCAATGGGACGGGTGATACTTTTGGTAATGAACAGGGACATCAGGATAATCGCCAGCAAACAGGCAACGGAAATCATCACCGAGACCTCGCCGGCCTGGTTGGCCGCCGCCGCCAAATCGGCAACCTTGCCGTGGGTCAACTGCTGCTGGTTCACGCGGAGCATCTCGAAAGAAGCCAGCATGGCATCGATCAGGTTGTCCTTGTTCTGCTTGTACTCCGCTTGCGGATACGGTTTCTTCGAGCGCACCAGGGGCGCCTCCTCCTCGACGATTTCGTCATAGCTGCGAAAATCGCGGGCAACCTGTTTCAGAACCGGAGTCGCCACCGGATCTTCCACGGCGAATGCGCTTTCCAGGCGCCCTTCAAAGTCGATCTTGAGTCGAACGAATTGCAGATACCAGGTTTCGTCCCGGGTAATCGCAAACTTCTGCTCGGCGCGACTCTGCGCCAGCAGAAGATCAGCGAGCATCTTTTCGTAATCAAGAATCCGATTGTCGACTTGCAGGATCGACTGGGTGAGATCGCGAAAGTAACGCAGTTGCACAACGGCATAAGCGCTCGCCATCGCCACAATCAGGAAAATGGCCAAATAGCCGATCGTCAGGCGGGAAAATAAACTTAAGCGCACTCGGGTATTTTCCTCGCTCGCGGAGTCGAAGTCTAGCGCGCTCTGAAACCGGGCGGCAATTCGCAGCGTTCGATCGAGTCGCCGTCCGCCGACAGCAGTTTCTGGCCGAACTGCTCGAGTCGGCGGTCGGCATTGAGATATCCGGATTGGGCATGGCCCAAATGTTTTCCGATCAGGGCGAACTCCTCGCGAAATTTGCCGAAGTCGCCTTGCAGGCGGCTTAAATACTGGATGATTTCCCGTGCGCGATCTTCGATCTTCATGCCTTTCAAGCCCAAAACAATCGCCTGCAGATAAGCATAGAGACTGTTCGGCGACACCGGCACCACGTGCTTCGTCATCGCATAATAACTGAGACTTTTCTCTGCGGAGGCGTCGTCTTTGATGATCGTTTCATAGTAAACATTTTCCGCCGGGATATACATGAGCGCAAAATCGTAAGTGCCCTCGTCGGGCAAAATATATTTCCCGGCGATGGCATCGATGTGCTTTTTAACGTCAGCCACGAACTGTTTTCTCGCCCGGGCTTTTTCGTCATCCGCCGCGGGCTCGACCATACGCTTAAAATTCTCCAGAGGAAATTTCGCATCCACCGGCACCAGGGAGGCGCCGATCTTGATCACCGCATCGACCTTCTCGCCGCTGCGAAAACTATGCTGGGTCGAAAAATGCTGCGCCGGCAGGATCTGCATCAGCAAATCTTCGAGAAAGAACTCGCCCAAGCCGCCTCTGAGCTTCGGTGCCCGGAGTATTTCCTGCAACGAGGCGATGTCCTTGCCGACTTCGTAAATTTTTCGGTTGGCTTCTTCGAGCCCGCCCAGGCTGCGTTGCACGCTGCCGACGACGTCGGCGGCATGATCCAGGCGCTCGCCCAAACTCTGCTGCGTCTGGTTCAACACAGCGGCGTTTTCTTTCAGCCGCTCGTTGACGTGGCCGAGCATCTGGCTCAATTGTTGCTGGATCGACTGCGCGTTGTAGTCGAGCCCGTGGCTGAACTGTGCGCGCACCTGCTCGATCTGCTGCTGCAACAGCAAGAGCGACGGATCGTCGCGTTTTTCCCGGAGCAAGGATCGCACCCGGCTCAAAAAAACCCATCCGAGAAGAACCAAAACCAAAACTGAAGTGGGAATCAAAACGAGAGGGCTGGACAGTTCCACGATGAAGCGTGGCGGAATCAGAGGAGTCTAACGGCGTATTCCAAGATTTCGCTGAGCTTGCGAATTTGCGTCGCGCGCATCGACCTTTCTTCGCGGGGGGCGTTGAAATAGTCATCGACGCTTTTCTTCATGTTCCATTCCAACAGTTCCACGCACTGTTCGATGCTCATTTTCTCCGAACGGCGGCGACGCGCCTGGTGCAGTTCGTTGATCCGGATGACCTGACCCATACAAGCGGTTAGCATAGGCAAGCCTGTGAAATTGTCAAGCCCTAAGAACCGTCACCGCCGGCTCCTGTTGCGTCACGCAGTGAAGCGCACCCAAACCGGCGACCACTTCATTGCAGCGAAGGCCGATGACTTTCCGTTCGGGAAATAATTCTTGCAAAATACCCTGTACCTTGCCGTCGTTGGGATCATCGAAGACCGGCACCAGCACGATCCCGTTGGCAATGTAAAAATTGGCGTAGCTCGCCGGCAAACGGGCGCCGCGATCGTAGACCGGCGCCGGGCAAGGCACGGTCACGATCGAAAATTTTTTGCCGTCTTGATCCGTGGCACCCTGCAATCGTTCGAAGTTGTTTTGCAAAAAAGTGTAATTTTCGTCCGTGGCATTCGATTCGACCGTGCATAGCACCGTCGTCGGATCGACAAATCGCGCGATATCGTCGATGTGTCCGTCGGTGTCGTCGCCGACGATGCCTTCGCCGAGCCAAACGACATGGCTCACCCCCAACGCCTCTTCCAGGCGCTGCGCAAGTTGGCTGCGGCTCAAATGCGGATTTCGGTTTGCATTCAAAAGACATTGTTCCGTGGTCAAACACGTGCCCGCGCCGTTCACCTCGATCGAACCGCCTTCAAGAATGATCTCGTGCGCGAAGACCGGTATATCGAGTAGTCGGGCCATTTCGCGTGCGACTCGATCGTCGTCTTCGTACGCCGGGTATTTACCGCCCCAGCCGTTGAAGATCCAATCATTGCAAGCCAACGGCTGATCGTTGCCATCGCGCGTGACAAACGTCACTCCATAGTCGCGCATCCAGACGTCCACCGTGGCAATTTTTAGCAGCGTCACGTTCTCCATGACCACGCCGGCTCTTTTTAATCGCACGGTAACGTCCAGTTCGGCCGCTTCATCGTTGACCAGCAGGCACACCTGTTCGTGCGGCGCCAAGACGCGGATCATTTGGAGCCAAATATCGCGCACCTTTTCTAGATGGATCGGCCAGGTCTCTCGATTGTGCGGCCACGAAAGCCAGGTGGCGCGATGAGGCGCCCACTCCGCCGGCATCGAGTAGCCGAGGGATCGCGGCGTGTTTTTAGTATTGGCGGCAGCCATCGGACGACGGGATGGAAGCAATCGTCAGTCGCGCTCGTGGTCTTCGACCGTGCGCGACGACAACGAGCCGTAGGCGTCGATGCGCCGATCGCGCAGGAAGGGCCAACTCTGACGGGTCTCTTCGATCTTACCGAGATCACACTTGGCGAGCAGAATCTCTTCGCGCTCGCCGCCGGCATGCGCGACGATTTCGCCGAACGGACCGGCGACGAACGAATGGCCCCAGAATTTAACTTTGCCTTCGCGCCCGACGCGATTGACCGCAGCCACGTAAACTCCGTTCGCGACCGCATGCGACCGCTGGATCAGCTCCCAGGCCGCGCGTTGCTGCTGCGCAACGGCGGGCGGCTCGTTAGGAATCCAGCCGATCGCGGTGGGATAAAAGAGAATCTGCGCGCCCGACAAGGCGGCCAATCGCGCGCCTTCGGGAAACCATTGGTCCCAGCATACCAGCGCGCCGACTTTCGCGTAGCGCGTTTGAAAACTGGGAAAGCCAAGGTCGCCGGGCGTGAAATAAAATTTCTCGTAATACAGCGGATCATCGGGAATATGCATCTTGCGGTACTTGCCCGCAATCGCCCCGTCAGCGTCGATGACGACCGCCGTGTTGTGATAAATGCCAGCCGATCTTCTTTCGAAAACCGAAGCGACAATAACAATTTCCCGCTCGGCAGCGAGCTCGCTCAAAGCGTCCGTCGTCGGGCCCGGGATCGACTCCGCTAATCGAAAATTCTTGGGGTTCTCGCTCTGGCAAAAGTAACGCGAGCGAAACAATTCCTGCAGGCAAACGATCTGCGCGCCTTTTTTCGCCGCTGCTGCGATTCGTTCGAAGGTTTTGTTTAGATTGGCAGTTGGGTTGTCGCCGGCGCTCATCTGGATGAGGCCCAACGTAACCTTCTCTTTAGTCGAATGGCGCGCCATGTCTTACGAGTGCTCCCGTCGGATCATGTACAGTTTAGAACAAAAAAAGGGAGAGGAAAGGGATTTCCCCTCCTCTCCCCAAAAACCCTTGGGTGCAAGATTACTTGAGATGTTGAGCGAAAAACGATTTAGTTTTTTCCCAGGCGTCTTTAGCCGAGGCTTCATGATAGCTGCCGCGATCGTCACAGTTGAACCCATGACCCGCCTCGGGATAAATCTTCAACTGAAAGGCGACTTTTTTGCTCGTCAACTCCTTGTTGATCTGCTCAACTTGATCCATCGGAATCAACTGGTCCTTGGCGCCGAAGAAAAGATAGATCGGGCACTTAATCTCGCCTGTGCGTGACAGCGGGCTGGGATTGCCCATCGGAATGCCGCCCCCGTAGTAGGGCACCGCGGCTTTGACGTCGTTGGCGTGATGTGCCGCCGCCAGATAGGTAAGCCGGCCGCCCATGCAAAAGCCGACGACCCCGATGGAACCCGACTTGACGTTCCCCTGCGATTTGAGATGCGCGATCGCCGCGCCCACGTCTTCCATCGCCTTGGGATCCTGCACGCGTTGCAAGGTTGCGATCGCTTTGGCCATGTCGGAGTAAGGGATCAGCCGTTCCGGTTCCCGGTGAAAAATATCGGGAGCAATCGCAACGTAGCCCTCGGCGGCAATCCGTTCGGTAACTTTTTTGATATGGTCGTTGACCCCGAAGGCCTCCTGGATAACGACAATGCCCGGATAGTTGCCGCCGTCCTTGGGTTGCGCCACGTAGGCATCCATCTTGCCGTCGGACGTGTTCAATTGCACGGTTGAGCTGCTGACGTCCATGAGCCGACCTCCTCAATCAAGATAGTTTTAGAAGTGATCTTCTCTATCAGATTTTATTTTTGTGGTCTACACTCGCGCCATGCTCATTTCCGACAAAAATCCAAGATCCGCTCGCAGACTATTTGCGTCGTCTGATCCGGGGGCATGACGTTCCAGAGTTCGGACTTTGGCAGAAGCTCGCGGAGATAATGCGCTCCGGAGGTGGCGTGCGATGGGTCGTCACCGGGAATGATCAACGCCGGTGCTTTAACCCCGATGACTTCTTCCGGCTCGGCGCCGGGGGCTGTATCGCGATCGAACAAACTGCGCCCGCTGACGAGGATGATGGCGAGATAACGCTCGAGATCCTGTGCCTCAAAGCGATCAGCAAATGCGGCATCGCGCGTGATTAGCGTCGCCCATGGCCCTCCCTCGGGGTCCATCCAGAAGCTCTTGCCGCCGCGCGCCCGCTCGACGACGCCTCTCAGCCCATTTTCTTTGGCAAAACTGTAGTGACGGCGGAATCGCTCCCGGCTGTTCGCTTTCCAGCGATAACCGCCCACCGGCCAGTGAAGGATCAAACCGCGGGTCGCTGCCGGATAATCAACGCCAAAGGCCAGCGCTACCGAACAGCCCATGCAGCCGCCCATGATCCAAGCCGATTCGATTTTCAAATGATCGAGCAGCGCCTTGCCGTGGCGCGTGTAACGCGCCCAACCGAGTCGTTCCAGACGTCCGCCGGATCGCCCGCATTCGCGCCGGTCGTAAACAATCACTGTATGCTCGGCCGCGAGCGCCTCAATCGCATCCATTCCGGTCCAAGCGCTGGCCACACGCCACTTATCGATCGTGGCGTCGAATCCACCCGGCGCGCACATAAGAATCGGCGACCCTGAACCGTGAGTTTCATAGTACGTGTCTATTCCATCGACCGTGGCAATTGGCATGTTTTCCCTCCTTAGTATCTTCTAGATTTTTCTTTCACGCGCTCCAGGCTGCTCAAAAGGCTCAGGTGAGAATGAAAGAAATGGCGTGTTGGAGTACAGGAATCTGGGAGCGTTTCGGTTTCAATCCGTTACTCACCACTCCCCCACTCCAAACCGCGTTTGCGTTGCCGCCCGACGA
>Ga0208654_1000237_pt1 | contig 8758 bp, 11 predicted proteins | sample MayberryNE_Catta_3_FD_185657 | JGI IMG/M metagenome (GOLD analysis project Ga0208654, IMG submission 185657) | Natural and restored wetland microbial communities from the San Francisco Bay, California, USA, that impact long-term carbon... | ecosystem: Environmental > Terrestrial > Soil > Wetlands...
CGCCACCTCGACCCGCCGCCCCCCGCCCCGTGGCGGATCGCCGCGCCCGAGCCGCCCGCGCTCGACCCGTCCGACCTGTACGGCCTCGTGCCGGAGGACTTCCGGCACGAGCTCGACGCGCGCGCGGTCCTCGGCCGCATCGTGGACGGGTCCCGCCTGCAGGAGTTCAAGGAGTTGTACGGGGAGACGCTCGTGTGCGGCTTCGCGCGGATCGAGGGCTATCCGGTCGCGATCCTTGCGAACCAGGGCGTGCTCTTCGCCGAGTCGTCGCAGAAGGGGGCGCACTTCGTCGAGCTCGCGTGCAAGCGGAGGATCCCGCTCGTCTTCCTCCAGAACATCACGGGCTTCATGGTCGGCAAGGAGTACGAGGAGGCGGGGATCGCGCGCGACGGCGCCAAGCTCGTCATGGCCGTGGCGTGCGCGGACGTCCCCAAGTTCACTGTCGTGACGGGCGGCTCCTTCGGCGCGGGCAACTACGCGATGTGCGGCCGCGCCTACGAGCCCCGGCAGCTCTGGATGTGGCCGAACGCGCGCATCTCGGTCATGGGCGGCGACCAGGCGGCGACGGTGCTGACGATGGTCGGCGACGCGGATCCGGACGAGATCCGTTCGACGTACGAGGCCGAGGGCAACCCGTACTACTCGACTGCCCGGCTGTGGGACGACGGGATCATCGACCCGCTCGACACGCGCCGGGTGCTCGCCCTCGGGCTGGCGGCCGCGGCGAACGCACCGGTGCCCGAGACGACGTTCGGCGTCTTCCGGATGTAGGAGCGTGCTGGTCCGCGTCCTCCTCTGGAACCTCTTCGACTCGAGGACGTCGATCGACGAGCTCCGCGCCACCCTCCCGGACCTCGACCCCCCGAGCACCTGGATCTGGAACGAGGCCGCCGAGCGGTTCGGTCTCGTCGTCCACGGCGAGGATCTGCCCGAGTCGGTCGGGTGGGCGACCGACCTGGTCGGCGCGGAGCCGGACGTCTACGAGGAGTTCGACGCCCTGTAAGACTCTCTGCGGGTCCGTCAGCTACCCGAAGGAGGACGAATGCGTCGATTCATCCGCCGCCCGTCGGCAGCGATGGTGGTCGCGTGCCTCGCACTGCTCGTCGCGCTCGGCGGGACGAGCGTGGCCGCCGTTCAGCAGCTCGCCCGGAACAGCGTCGGGACGCCCCAGCTCCGGAACAACGCCGTCACGACCGCGAAGGTCCGGAACAACGCCATCACCGGGGCGAAGGTGCGGAACCGCTCGCTCCGCGCCGTCGACTTCGCGCAGGGCCAGCTCCCGCAAGGGCCGCAGGGCGAGGCGGGGCCTGCGGGTCCTGCTGGACCGGCCGGCCCGGCCGGTCCGGCCGGAACGGTCACGAGGCTCACGGCCGTCATCAACTCGAGCGGGAGCATCGCGCGCTCGCAGGGAACGACGTCGGCCGGCCGCACCGGGACGGGGTTCTACGAGGTCATCTTCAACCAGGACGTCGCGAACTGCACGTACCTCGCCACGCTCGGCGCGCCCACCGCGCTCAACCCGCCGCCGGGTGAGATAGGGGTCGCGCCGCGTCTGAACAACGCGAACGGCGTCTTCGTCGCGACGAGGAACTCGGCAGGCGCGCTCGCCGACGCGTCGTTCTACCTGGCGGTGATCTGCTAGCGGGCGCTCTCCGCGCCCGCGCCGAGCGACGGGAGCGCGTCGAGCCAGGCGTCGAGCTCGACGCGCTCCCCGTCCGTGAGCCCGCGCAACGGAGCCCGAACGTCCTCGCGCACCGGCACGCCCCGGCGCGCGAGCGTGCGCTTCAGCGCGGCGTGCCGCGGGAACCGCTCGACGAAGGCGCGGAGCTCGCCGAGCCTGGCCGCCCCGCGGGGGGTCGGGTCGCGGACGACCGCTGCGACCTCCGCCGGAAGGCCGGACGCGAGCGCAGAGACCGCGCCGACCGCGCCGTGGGCGATCCCCTCGGCGATCAGCCCCTCAGGTCCGACGAAGACGTCGAGGCCGGGAAGCAGGTAGCGGGCGAAGCGCTCCCAGGGCGTGTCCGAGACCTTGAGCCCGGCGAGGTTGGAGGCGTCCTCGTGCAGGCGCTCGAGCACGGCCGGAGCGATCGCGTACCCGCTCGCGCCCGCGAACTCGTAGACGTAGAACGGTAGGGGCGCGCACGCGGTCGCCGCCGCGAGCAGGTGCGCGTGCTGCGCGAGCTCGTCGAGCACGAAGTACGGAGGGCCGATGACCGCGACCGCGTCGGCGCCCGCCTCGGCCGCGTGCGCCGCCAGGGCGACCGTGTCGCGCGTCGTCTGCGCGCCGCAGTGCGCCGCGACCTGTAGCCGTCCCGCGGAGGCCTCGACGAAGAGCTCGGTCGCGCGGCGGCGCTCGGCGACGGTGAGCGCGATCCCCTCTCCGGTCGTCCCGAGGGCGAGGATCCCGTCCAGTCCCGCGGCGGCGAAGAAGTCGACGAGCGCCGGGAACGGTTCCGGATCGAGCTCCGCGCCCGAGTCGCGCAGGGGCGTAACGGAGGCTGCGAGGGCGCCGCGGAGCACGGCGCCACTCTACGGTGCGCAGGCTCCGACCTCGCGTCCCTCTAGTCTCCGAGCCGTGGGGGACGCGGCCGACGGGCTGAAGGTCGAACGGGACAGCGACGTGCTGCGGGTCACGCTCGCCCGCCCCGAGCGGCGAAACGCGTTCGACGCCGCGCTCATCGCCGACCTGACCGACGCGTTCGCGGACGTCGGCGACGCGCGCGTCGTCGTCCTCGCGGGCGAGGGCCCGAGCTTCTGCGCCGGCGCGGACGTCGAGTGGCAGCGCTCCGCGATCGACCTCTCCTACGACGACAACGTCGAGGACGCGATGCGCCTGTACCGGATGCTCGAGGCCATCGACTCCTGTCCCGCCCCCGTCGTGTGCGTCGTCCACGGGTACGCGCTCGGCGGCGGGTCCGGCCTCGTCGCGTGCGCCGACGTCGCCGTGGCCTGGCCCGATGCGGTGTTCGGGTTCACGGAGGTGCGCCTGGGAATCATCCCGGCAGTGATCTCGCCCTTCGTGCTGCCGAAGATCGGCCAGGCGGCGAGGCGCTACTTCCTGACCGGCGAGCGCTTCGGTCCCGACGTCGCGCTCCGCATCGGGCTCGTGCACGAGGTGGCCGAGGACGCGGGAGAGTCGGCGGAGGCGATCGTGCGATCGCTGCGCGGCGCCGGCCCCGAAGCCGTGCGGGAGGCCAAGCGGCTCGTGCGCGATCGCCCGGACGGGATCGAGACGGCACGGATCGCGGCCGCGAGACGGACGAGCAACGAGGGACAGGAGGGCCTGCGCGCCTTCCTCGCGGGCGGCGCGCGGCCGTCCTGGTACCCGGCGGACGACGGCTAGGCGACGCGCGCCGGGGTCAGCTCGTGAACGCGAGCGCAACGGCCGCGGGGAGCACGATCCAGGCCCCGACCGTGAGCGAGATCGCGACGATCGCGAACTGGCGACTCTTGTCCCTCGGCGGCCTCCCACAGTTGCCGACGGACCTCCAGACCTCCTCGAGCGCGGGTCGCGTCGAGAGCCGGATCCGGCGGCTGGCCATCGCCGCACCGCGCAGGATCACCCAGGAGCCGCCGACGACGACGAGCGCCGTCACGAGCCCGGTCGCGAGCGCGACCCACCAGTTCCTGAACGCGACGCCCTGGGCGAGCCTCCAGCCCGTCGCGAAGACCGGGATCAGCAGGCCGCCGATGACGAACGAGGGCAGACCGATCTCGCGTCGCTTGAAGATCGTCACGAGCCCCTCGGCGTCGTAGCGCGCGCGCCGGAGCTCCGCCCGGACCGGTGTCGGCGACTCGGTCTCGATCTCGCGAAGCCAGTACAGGTTCCTCAGGTCGGTGGAGATCTGACGCAGGTAGGAGACGACGACGTAGCGGGCGACGAGCTGGACGAGCCAGCGCACGACGCTCCGCGCCGGTCCGACCAGCCCCCGCACCTGCGCGCCGTGGTACCCGTGGCGGGCGAGGGTCTCGAGCGCGGCGACCGCGCGGCGGTGTGCGATCGGGAAGGCCTCCGGGTCGGCCAACGCGCTCGTCCGGGCGAGCTCGGCCAGCATCTCCCGGTCGCGCGGCCCGTGCACCGAGAGCTGGTCGAGGAACGCGGCCACCGCCTCGTCGTCGCCCGCGAGCAGCTCGAGGCGCTCGATCGGGTTGTCGACGGCCTCTTCGGGCTGTGCCGCCACGACCCGGTCAGGCCGCTTGGCGGTGCTCGAGGTACTTCTTGAGCCCGAGGAAGGGCAGGATCAGCACCGCCAGGAGCGACGCGATCCAGACGATCACGGTCGCGGCGATCCACGAGCCGACGCCGTCGATCGAGAAGCCGTCGGTGACGAGGGCGGTGACGATCAGGGACGCGAGGGTTGCGATCAGCGAGACGCCACCCAGGGCGGCCGGCCCCAGCCGCCGGAGCTGCACGGCGAGGAACGGCTGCAGGAGCGCGAAGACGACCGTGAAGATCACGACCGCGACGACGAACGTCGTCGCATCGATGTCCATCCCGTCAACGAGCGCGGCGGCGACGAGGAGTCCGACCGCGTTCGCCACCAGGGCGATCCCGGTCCGGACGAGGAGGCGGATCACCCTCCGGACTATACGGTCGCTCCCGGCGGGATGCATAGAGTGCGCCCGTGCCGGTGCGCCGCCTGCTCGTCGCGAACAGGGGTGAGATCGCCGTCCGCGTGTTCCGCACGTGCCGGGCGCTCGGCATCGGGACGGTCGCGGTCGCGACCCCCGACGACCGCGGCTCGCTGCACGCCCGTTCGGCCGACGAGCTGGTCGAGATCGCGAGCTACCTGCACTCGGAGGAGCACGTGCGCGCGGCGCGGGCGTCGGGCGCCGATGCGGTGCACCCGGGCTACGGCTTCCTCGCAGAGAGCGCCGATTTCGCGGCCGCCGTCGAGGCTGCCGGCCTGACCTGGATCGGCCCGCCGCCCGAGGCGCTGCGGCTGGGAGGCGACAAGCTCGCGGCGAAGCGGCTCGCGCGCGAGGCGGGCGTGCCGGTGCTCCCCGACGGCTCGCCGGACCAGGTCGGGTTCCCCCTCCTCGTGAAGGCTGCGGCGGGGGGCGGCGGGCGCGGGATGCGGGTCGTGCGGGAGCGGGCCGAGCTCGCGGACGCGCTCGCGGCGGCGGAGCGCGAAGCCGCAGGCGCATTCGGCGACGGGACCGTCTACTGCGAGCGCTACCTCGAGCGCCCGCGCCACGTCGAGGTGCAGCTCCTCGCCGACGGCCACGGGAACGTCGTCGCGCTCGGCGAGCGCGACTGCTCGGTGCAGCGTCGGCACCAGAAGGTGCTCGAGGAGGCGCCCGCGCCCAGCCTCGGCGCCGAGCTGCGGCGCGAGCTGCACGAGGCCGCCATCGCGTTCGGGCGCGCGCTCGGGTACCGGAGCGCGGGCACGGTCGAGTTCGTCGTCGACGGCAGGGACTTCTACCTCCTCGAGCTGAACGGGCGGATCCAGGTGGAGCACCCGGTCACGGAGGCCGTGACCGGGCTCGACCTCGTGGCCGAGCAGCTCCGCATCGCGGACGGCCGGGAGCTCTCGGACTCCCCCGCGCCGGTCGGGCACGCGGTCGAGGTGCGCCTGTACGCCGAGGATCCGCGTACCTTCCTCCCCCGCTCCGGGCGCCTCGAGCGCTTCCGGCTGCCCGACACCGGGTCACCTGGCCGTTCCGGGCCCCTGCGCGTGGACGCGGGCGTCGAGGAGGGCGACGAGGTTGGCGTCTCCTACGACCCGCTGCTCGCGAAGCTCATCGCCCACGCTCCGAGCCGCACCGAGGCACTCGACCTGCTCGCCGCGGCACTCGCGGACACGGAGATCTCGGGCGTGGAGACCAACCTCGCGTTCCTCCGCTGGCTCGTCCGACATCCCGTCGTGCGCGAGGGACGGGCGACGACGGCCTTCCTCGTCGAGCACCCTCCGCTCTCGCTCCCGCCCTCGCTGGACGCGCCCCCTCCCTGGCGGATCTCCTTCCGGCTGAACCTCCCGTCCCCGCCGCCCGCGCCGCCGCCGGACGCCGACGCCGAGGCTCACCGCCACGGCGGAGCACACGCGGACAGCGCCGTGACCGCGCCGATGCCGGGAACCGTCGTCCGGGTCGAGGTGGCCGCGGGCGACGAGGTCCGCGCGCGCGGACCGCTCGTCGTGCTGGAGGCGATGAAGATGGAGATCCCGGTGCACTCGCCCTTCGACGGGACGGTCTCGGCTGTCCACGTCTCGCCGGGCGACACCGTCGTCGGGGGCGCCGTCCTGGTCGAGCTCGAGAGCTGACCGCTACTCGACCGGTTCGACCCAGGACGCTCGCCACTCGGCGGGCGGCGACGGAAGCGCCCAGTAGGCCGTCTCGCGGGCGATCCTGTCGCCGCGGAGCTCGAACACGAAGATCGCCTCGAAGGTCCCTCCGTCTCCGTAGTCGAGCGTCGCCTCCGCGATCCAGAGGTCGCCCTCGCCGAAGATCCGACGCGTCGTGATCGCAGGAAGCCTCGGCATGTTCGCGTAGATGCTCCGCCGATTCTCGGCTCCCCGGATCCGCTCCCCGAACTGCGGCCAGTCGATCACCGCGTCGTCGTGGAAGACGTCGTCCAGGACGCCGACGTCCCCGCCGTTCAGGCGGGAGAAGAGGGTCTCGATCGTCGTCCGGTGGTCGGGCACCTCTCCGTGCTCCCGCGCGCGCGGCCGTTCCGTGGCCCGAGCCTGAAGGCTCAGGTCCCGAGCTTGACGACCATCATGAACACGATCGCGAACAGCACGACGATGAGGACGCGCGCGATGAGGACGAGGGTGTTCAGGCGCGAGGCGAGCTCCGGGCTCGGCCCGTCCGCGGCCATGCGTGCCCCGACCTTCCCCATCTCGCGTGTGAGGTAGCCGAATGCGAGCGCGGACACCGCGAGCCAGCCGGCGACTCCGAAGACGACGAACGGCTCCCCCCAGTCCCACGGGCTCTGGTCGTCCTCGACCAGGAGCGCCCCGGTCGCGAGGACGACGAGCGCCGAGGGCAGGAACACCCACGTGGCCATGAAGGTCATGTTCCGACCGAGCGCGGCCGCAGCGGCGGGATCGCCGGAGCGCTTCGCGAGCACGCCGAACACCTGGCCCGCGAACGCGCCGCCGATCCAGAGGATCGCGGCCACGACGTGGAGGAACAGCCAGAGCTCGTAGGAGGTCACGCTAGTAGGCGTCGGCGGCGCCGCTCACCCGGTCGAGGAGCCAGCCGACGGTGACGTTCACGAGCCACACGACGATCGTGGCGCCCACGTACGTCCAGAAGCCGTCGATCGAGAAGTCCGCCGCGATCCACTCCGCGAGCGCGAGCATGAGGACGTTGAGCGCGAAGTAGGACAGCCCGAACGTGAGGATGACGAGCGGGAGCGTGAGGATGGCCAGGATCGGCTTCAGGATCGTGTTCCCGAGCATGAGCACGAGCGCGCCGAGGAGGAGCGATCCCCAGCGTCCGATGTCGACGCTGTCGAAGAGCCAGTCGACGACGATCAGCGCCAGGACGTTGACGCCCCAGACGACGAGCAGCCGCGCGACCCAGATCACGCGCGCGAGCCTAACGGGTGCGGCGGTCGGACGCCGCGTCTGCCGATCCGGTGGGGAGACCGCAAACGACGCGGCCGCGAGAGCGGCCGCCTTCAGGGATGTTCGCGCGACCGCGGTCCGCTCCGCGGACTGCGGTCTTGCGCAGGTCAGAACAGCTTCTGGAGCTTCATGGCCGCACCCATGTCGCCCTTGATCTTCAGCTTTCCGGTCATGTACGCGGTGGTCGGGTTCTGCTCGCCGGCGATGATCTTCTCGAAGCTCTCCTCGCTCGCCGAGAAGGTCGTGTCCGCGTCCCCGGTGCCCTCGGTCACCTCGATCGCCCCGTCCGCGATCGCGACCGTCCACGTGCCCGCATTCTCGATGTCGAAGACGTAGGTGTTGTTCATGCCGGCGATCCGCTCGGGATCGACCCGGCTCGGAAGCCCCTCGAAGAACTCCTGCACGCTGGCCATGCCCTCGACCTCTCCCTCCTCGATTGACGATCGGCGGCAGCCTAGCGCGCGGATACGATCGCGCGCGTGGACTTCGACCTGACCCCGGAGCAGGAGCTCGTGCGGGAGACCGTGCGCAGCTTCGCGCGGGACCGCGTGGCCCCGATCGCGGCGGAGCTCGACGTCGCGGCCCGCTTCCCGTACGAGCTCGTGGCCGAGCTCGGCGAGCTGGGGTTGATGGGGCTGCCCATTCCCGAGGAGTACGGCGGCGGCGGCGGGGACACCCTCTCCTACGCGATCGCGATCGAGGAGCTGACGCGCATCGACTCGTCCGTCGCGATCACCGTCGCCGCCCACACCTCGCTCGGGACGATGCCGATCCTGCTCTACGGCTCCGCGGAGCAGAAGGAGCGCTGGCTGCCGGACCTCGCCTCGGGGCGCAGGCTCGCGGCGTTCGGGCTCACCGAGCCCGGCGCGGGCTCCGACGCCGGAGCGACGCGGACGACCGCGGAGCTGCGCGACGGCTCGTGGGTGGTGAACGGCTCGAAGCTCTTCATAACGAACGCCGGCACGGACGTGACGTGGGGCGTGACCGTCACCGCGCGAACCGGGCCGGACGAGGTCTCGAACATCGTCGTCGAGAACGGCACGCCCGGCTACCGGATCTCGCCCCCGATGAAGAAGCTCGGCTGGCGCGCCTCGGACACGCGCGAGCTCTCGTTCGAGGACTGCGCAGTGCCGCAGGGCAACCTGCTCGGGGAGCTCGGCGCGGGCTTCCGCCAGTTCCTGGAG